>Ga0224558_1000398_pt1 | contig 51360 bp, 35 predicted proteins | sample 714S32024metaG_FD_180682 | JGI IMG/M metagenome (GOLD analysis project Ga0224558, IMG submission 180682) | Peat soil microbial communities from Stordalen Mire, Sweden - 717 S3 20-24 | ecosystem: Environmental > Terrestrial > Soil > Wetlands > Peat | place: Sweden: Norrbotten County, Stordalen... | reverse complement strand
GTCGGGCTCGGTGATGGCGAAGGCCATCTTGAGCTCGCCGGTGGCGAAGCGGGGGAGCCACCGCTGCTTCTGGGCCTCGGTCCCGAACTTGGCGATGATCGTGGCACAGATGGCCGGCGACACCACGATGACCAGCAGCGGGCAGCCGGCCGCGGCCAGCTCCTCCTGCACGGCGGCCAGCTCGGTGATGCCCCCGCCGCCGCCGCCGTACTCCTCGGGGACGTTGACCCCCAGGAAGCCGGCCTGGCCCACCTCGTCCCACAGCTCGGTGGTGCGCTCGTCGGCGTGGGCCTTCTTGACGTAGTAGTCGTGGCCGAACTTGGAGGCGATGGATCCGACCGCCTCCCGCAGCATCTGCAGCTCGTCGGTTTCGATGAAGTCCATGGCGCTACTCCTCAGCGTTCGATGACACGGCGTGATCGGTCAGCAGGCCGACCGGGATGTCGACCACTCTGCTCCGAAGGTACTCGCCCAGGCCCTTGGCCTGGGGATCGGGGCGGGTGGAGGAGGCCACCCCCTCGCCCAGCAGGCCGACCACCACGAAGTTGAGTGCCGACAGATTGGGGAACCGGTGGCGCCGCACCTCGAGGTCGTCGGCCTCGGGCAGCAGGGCGCGGAACTGCTCGAGGGTGAGGAACGAGTCGAGCCAGGCCCAGGCGGCATCGGACCGCGCCCACAGCCCGACGTTGGCGTTGCCCCCCTTGTCGCCGGACCGGGCCCCGATGATGGTGCCCAGCGGTACCCGACGGGTGGTGGCCGCCCCCGCCGGGGCCGTCCCGCTGTCGGCAGCGGCGTCCGCGCCCGCATCGACAGCCGCGCCCGGCTCAGCGGCCCCACCGCCGGCCGTGGCCCCCTCGAAGGCGGTGTGGGGCACCGCCACCCGCCGGCCGTCGGCATGGACGACCTCGGGGACCACCAGGTCGGCCGGGACCAGGGCCGGCCAGTAGACGCCGTAGACGGTGCCCGCCGTCGGGGGGGCGGTGAGGTGGAGGCCCGGATAGCCGGCCAGGGCCAGCTCGGTTACCGCGCCGGAGAAGCGCCGCCCGACCCGTTCGGGGTCGGCATCCTTCACCGTGACCCGCAACTGGGCGGTGGCCTCGACGTTGATCGGCGCGTCGGGCTTGTCCGAGCGGATCAACCGGGCATCGAACTCGCCGAACTGCCCGGTACCGCCGAGGGCCGCCTCCAACGACCGCAGGGTGAGCGCCGCCTTCTGCTCGATGTCGAGCCCGGTCAGCACGAAGGTCATCGAGTTGCGCCAACCCCCCAGCAGGTTGAGGCACACCTTGACCTGCTCCGGCGCCGGCCGGCCCCTGGTCCCCGAGATCCGCACCCGGTCCGGGGCCTCCTGCTCGACGGCGACGGTGTCGAACAGGGCCACCACGTCGGTGTTCGGGTACTCCCGCCCGGCGATCTCGTAGAGCAGTTGGGCGGTGACCGTCCCGACGGACACCTCGCCCCCGGTCCCGGGGTGCTTGGTGATCACCGACGAGCCGTCGTCGGCCACCTCGGCGATGGGGAAGCCCGGGTACTCGACGCCGGCCACCTCGGTGAAGAAGGCGTAGTTGCCGCCGGTGGCCTGGGGGCCGCACTCGATGACGTGGCCGGCCACCACCGCGCCGGCCAGCCGGTCCCAGTCGGTGGGGGACCACCGGTGGTGCCAGGCCGCCGGCCCGACCACCAGCGACGCATCGGTGATCCGGGGGCACACCACCACGTCGGCGCCGCCGCTGAGGGCCTCGACGATGGGCCACCCGCCGAGGTAGGCGTTGGCCGAGACGACCTCGCCGGATGCCCCGGCCAGGGGGATCCCGGTGTCGAGGTGGGCGAGCGGGTGCCCGGCCCGGGCCAGCTCGTCGATGCGGGGCAGGAGGTCGTCGCCCTCCACGTGGGCCACCGACACGGTGAGCCCCAGCCGGTCGGCGAGCAACCGGACCTGGTCGGCCAGCCCCTCCGGGTTGAGCCCCCCGGCGTTGGTCACCACCTTGATCCCACGGTCCACACAGGTGCCCAGCACGTCCTCCATCTGGGTGAGGAAGGTATGGGCCCAGCCCCGGGACTGGTCGCGCTGGTAGCCCTTCCAGAGGATCAGCATGGTCAGCTCGGCCAACCAGTCGCCGGTCAGGACGTCGATCGGGCCGCCCTCGACCATCTCCCGGGCGGCCGACAGCCGGTCGCCGTAGAAGCCCGAGCAGTTGGCGATGCGCAGGGGGGCGGTCATGACGCGTTCCCGGTGTCCTCGGCCTCCGCCTCGACCGCCACCAGCGGGCGCCCGGTCTCGACCTGGTCTCCCTCGGACACGGTCACCTCGGTCACCGTGCCCGGTGCGGTGGCGTGGACGGCGTGCTCCATCTTCATCGCCTCGAGCACCACCAACACCTGCCCGGCCTCGACCTGGTCGCCCACGGCCACAGCCACCCGCACCACGCCCCCGGGCATGGGGGCCAGCGCCGATCCCTCCGACAGCTGGTCGCCGGCCAGGGGGAACCGGGCGTGCTCCTCCAGCACCGAGCTGCCGTCGGGCCCGTCCACGTACGCCGTCGTCCCGACCTGGTCGACCCGGTAGCGACGGCGCACGCCGTCGGTGGTGAAGGCGACCGAGTCGTGCTCGGCCACGGCCTCCTCCACCTCCAACGTCGTTCCGTCCACCTCGACCTCGACCTCTCCGGTGCCGAACCGGTCGAACCGGTACCCGACGGTGAGGGTGGTGTCGCCGACGTCGTACGCTGCCTGCTGCAGCGAGAAGGCGTTGTTGCGGTAGCCGGAGGGGACGACCGGCTGGACGACCGCGGCCTCCCGGTGGCGGGCCTGGTCGGCCAGGGCCACCGCCACCCCGTGCCGCCGCACCGCGGCCTCGTCGGCCAGGGGCGCGGCGAGCTGGGCCAGCCCGTGACGCTCGAGGAACCCGGTGTCGGTGTCGCCGGCCACGAACCCCGGATGGCGCAGGGTGCGCACCAGCAGGTCGCGATTGGTGCTGACCCCGTGGATGCGGGAGCCGGCCAGCGCGGCGGCCAGGGCGGCCCCGGCCTCGACCCGGGTGGGCGCGTGCACGATGACCTTGGCCAGCATGGGGTCGTAGTGCGGACTCACCACACTGCCGGACTCGACCCCGCTGTCCAGCCGCACGGTGATGCCGGTGGCATCCGCCACCGGCCCGGACCCGTCGACCTCGAACCGGTGGAGCAGGCCGGTCGACGGCTGCCACCGGCGGGCCGGGTCCTCGGCGTACAGGCGGGCCTCTATGGCGTGCCCCCGCGGACCGGCCGCCACCGCGGCGTGGACCTCGGGCGGCAGGGGAGCGCCTCCGGCCACCAGCAGCTGGAGCCGGACCAGGTCGAGCCCGGTGATCGCCTCGGTCACCGGGTGCTCGACCTGGAGCCGGGTGTTCATCTCGAGGAAGTAGGGGTCGCCCTCCCGGTCGACGACGAACTCGACGGTGCCGGCGTTCACGTAGCCGACGGCCTCGGCCGCCGCCACCGCCGCGTCGACCAGGCGCGACCGCAGCTCGGGGGTGACGATCGGGCTCGGCGCCTCCTCGATGATCTTCTGGTGCCGTCGTTGGATGCTGCACTCCCGTTCGAACAGCGCCACCGTGTCGCCGTAGGCGTCGGCCAGCACCTGGACCTCGATGTGCCGGGGCTCGGTGACGTAGCGCTCGAGGAAGACGGTGCCGTCCCCGAAGGCGGCGGCCGCCTCCCGGCGGGCACCGGCGACGGCTTCGGACAGGTTGACCGGCCCGCCCACGATGCGCATCCCCCTGCCGCCGCCTCCGGCCGAGGCCTTGACCAGCACGGGCCACCCCAGTGCCTCCACCTCGTCGTCGTCGGGCAGCCGGTCGCCGTCGATGACGATCGAGGGCAGGGTCGGCACACCTGCCGCCCGCATCATCTCCTTCGAGTCGATCTTGGAGCCCATGGCGTCGATGGCCACGGCCGGCGGCCCGACCCAGGTGAACCCGCCCGACGTGACCACCCGGGCGAAGTCACCCGACTCGGACAGGAACCCGTAGCCGGGGTGGATGGCGTCGGCCCCCGAGCGGGCGGCGGCGTCGAGGATCAACGCGGAGCGCAGGTAGGTGTCCGCCGGGGACGATCCCGGTAACCGGACGGCCAGGTCGGCCTCGGCCACGTGCGGGCTCCGCGCGTCGGCGTCGGAGTAGACGGCCACGGTGGTGATGCCCATGGCCCGGGCGGTACGCATGATCCGCCGGGCGATCTCGCCGCGGTTGGCCACCAGCAGGCTGCGGACGGGGGAGGGGTGCCCGGTCGATGCGCTCATCGGGAGGCCGACGGCAGATCCGCGGACGCTGAGTGAATACTCACGATGCTATTCCTAGTAGATAAGCGGGGGCCCGGGCTCCGCCGGCGGTTCACGCCGGCGCTCCGGCGACACCTCGGCTTGGACGGCGATGAGGCTGACGACCCATTAGAGTGCGGGCATGGGAGTGCTCGCCGTCGGGATGCACCGATCCGGAACCTCGGCGGTGGCAGCTGCGCTGGAGACTGCGGGGTTGACCACGGGCCCCCGTGCCGAACAGCTGGAGCCGAGCCCGGACAACCCCGACGGCTTCTTCGAGCTGCGGGCGGTCAACGACCTCAACGACGAGGTCCTCCGGCACCTGGGGGGATCGTGGGACGGACCGCCGCACCGGCCGGAGGGCTGGGCGGACGATCCGAGGATCACCGCCTATGTCGATCGAGCTCGGAACATCGTGGCGTCGGCGATGGGGGCAGATCGGTTTCTCGTCAAGGATCCCCGGATCACCCTCCTGCTCCCGCTGTGGCGGAGGGCACTCCTCGACCGGTGCTGTGCCGTCATGATCATTCGCGACCCGGCCGAGGTCGCCTGGTCGCTGGCCCTCCGGGACGGCCTCCCCACCATGACCGGTCTGGCCCTGTGGAGTGCCTACAACCGCTCCGCCCTCGCCGGGCTCTCGGGGCTACCGACCTTTGTGTGCCGGTTCGAGGATCTGGTGGAGCATCCGATGGATGTGCTCACCGAGCTCTCGCAGAGTTTGCGTCGTTGGGGACAGCTCGGCGACGAGGTGGACGTCAGCGAATGGGTAGGCCGCATCAAGCCCGAGCTGCGCCGAAGCACCTGGCCCCGGAATCAGTCGGAGCTTCTCGACATCCCCGGTGAGGTGGACGCCCTTCACAAGTCCCTCTGTGAGCACCTGGGTCCCCACGACTCGTTCCAACCGGAGACGGCCTCCGAGCCGGGTTGGTGGGAGGCTCCCCTGCTGGAGGAACGGCGGATGGCCGGCGTGCGCGTCCAGGAGTTCGTCGAGGCGGTTGGTTCGCTCCAGGTCGAGTCCGCCCACTTCCGCCATGAAATGGAGACTGCCCACGCCGAGCTGAATGCCTCACGCGCCGAGCTCGCCAGTACCGGGGCGGCACTGGGAGCCACCTCGGCCGAGCGTGACGCGCTCCGATTCGAGCGCGACGCCAACCGGGACGAGCGCGACACCGCACGAATGGAACGTGACGAGGCGTTGGGCCGCCTGGAGGCCACGGCATCGGCCCTGGCCGGCACCGAGGTCGCCCTCCACGACGCCCGATCGCGGTGGGAGCAACTGGAAGGCCGGCTGCCCGTCCGGATCTATCGAGCCATCAGTCGGCTGGCGCAGCCTCGGACGCAGTGACCGCCGGCGGCGGCAGGATGACCACCGTCACATCCTGAACACGCCGTAGCCGCGTGTCCCCTCGGTGGGTTGGTTGTCGATGACCGACAGGCAGATCCCGAGGACCGTGCGGGTGTCCCGGGGGTCGATGATGCCGTCGTCGTAGAGGCGGGCGGAGAGGAACAGGGGAAGCGACTCGGACTCGATCTGCGCCTCGACCAGCTCCCGCATGGCCGTGTCGGCCTCCTCGTCGAACGGGACGCCCTTGGCCGCGGCCGACTGGCGCCCGACGATGGACAGCACGCCGGCCAGCTGGGCCGGGCCCATCACTGCGGAGCGGGCGTTGGGCCAGGCGAACAGGAAACGGGGGTCGTAGGCCCGGCCGCACATCCCGTAGTTGCCGGCCCCGTAGGAGGCCCCGATGTTGACGGTGAGGTGGGGCACCGACGAGTTGGACACGGCGTTGATCATCATCGCCCCGTGCTTGATGATGCCGCCCTGCTCGTACTCCTTGCCCACCATGTACCCGGTGGTGTTCTGGAGGAAGAGGAGGGGCACGTCGATCTGGTTGGCCAGCTGGATGAACTGGGTGGCCTTGTGGGCCTCCTCCGAGAAGAGCACCCCGCGGTGATTGGCCAGCACGCCGATCGGGTAGCCGTGGATCGAGGCCCACCCGGTGACCAGGCTGGAGCCGTAGAGGGGCTTGAACTCGTCGAACCGGGAGCCGTCGACCACCCGGGCCAGGACCTCCCGCGGGTCGAACGGGACCTTGGGGTCGGCCGAGGCGATGCCCAGGAGCTCGCCGGGGTCGTGGACCGGCTCGTCGGCCGGCAGACTGGGACCCGGGCCCCGCTTGCGCCAGTTGAGCCGGCTCACGATCTGGCGGCCGAGCCGGATGGCGTCGACCTCGTCGGTGGCCAGGTAGTCGGCCAGTCCGGAGACCCGGGCGTGCATGGACGCCCCGCCCAGCTCCTCGTCGGTCGACTCCTCGCCCGTCGCCATCTTGACCAGGGGCGGGCCGCCGAGGAAGACCTTGGACCGCTGCTCGATCATAACGATGTAGTCGCTCATGCCCGGCACGTACGCCCCGCCGGCGGTGGAGTTGCCGAACACCAGCGCCACCGTGGGCAGCGCCGCCGCCGAGTTGCGGGTGAGGTCCCGGAAGGCCCGGCCGCCGGGGATGAAGAGCTCGGCCTGGGCGGGCAGGTCGGCACCGCCCGACTCGACCAGGTTGATCACGGGCAGGCGGTTCTGCAGGGCGATGTCCGAGGCACGGGCGCCCTTGCGGAACGAGTAGGGGTTCATCGCTCCGCCCCGCACCGTGGGGTCGTGGGCGCAGATGAGGCACTCGACCCCTTCGACCACGCCGATCCCGACGACCGACGAGGCCCCCACCTGGTACTCGGTGCCCCAGGCGGCCAGCGCGCACAGCTCGAGGAAGGCCGAGTCCCGGTCGACCAGCAGCTCGATGCGCTCGTGGGCCAGCAGCTTGCCCCGCTCCCGGTGTCGCTGCACGTACCGTTCGCCTCCTCCGGCCCGGGCCGCCGCCAGCTGCTCGTCGACGTTGGCCACCGCCTCGGCCAGGGCGCGCCGGTTGGCCCGGTAGGCCTCCGAGCTGGGGTCGATGGTGGTGGGGAGGACGGGCATGGCGCTCTCGATGGGTGCGGGGACGGCCGGCGGTGCCGGGGACGGTGCCGGGGCCGGGTCGCATTGGGACCGCCGACGTGGGAAGAATAGGCCCATGACCAACGTGTCGCGTGAGGACGGGAGTCGACGGCCGGGAGGGGCGGGCCGCACGGCCGGTCCGGGGGCGCCCACGGTGCCCGGATGGTGATCCGCACCTACCCCCAGGTGACCGTCGACGCCGAGGAGGACGGCGGCGCGACCCGGCGACCGGACCCGACGCCGGGCCGCCGACTCTCGGCCGTGGTGTTGGCCGCCGGCGAGGGGACCCGCATGCGGTCGGCACGCCCCAAGCCGCTGCACCGGCTGTGCGGCCGGCCGATGGTCCTCCACGTGCTCGACGCGCTGGCCGAGCTGTCCGTGTCCCGGGTGGTAGTGGTGGTGGGCCACCGGGCCGAGTGGGTGACCAAGACCCTGGTCGAGCACGCCCCGCCCGGCATGGCCATCGAGTTCGTCGAGCAGGTCGAGCAGCGGGGTACCGGCGACGCCATGTCGGTGGCCCTGACCGGGCTGCCCGACGACGATCCCGACGACGACGGCGATGTCGTGGTCCTCCCGGGGGACACACCGTTGCTGCGGCCGTCCACCCTGGCCGGGCTGGTCCATCGGCACCGGGCCAGCGATGCGGCGGCCACGTTGCTCACCGCGGTGCTCGACGACCCGACCGGGTACGGCCGGGTGGTGCGTGGCCGGGACGACTCGGTGGCCCGGGTGGTGGAGCACGCCGACGCCGACGAGGACGAGCTCGAGGTCCACGAGGTCAACACCTCCATCTACTGCTTCCGCCGCAGCGTGCTCGCCCCGGCGCTGCGCCGGCTGAGCCCGGCCAACGCCCAGGGCGAGTACTACCTCACCGACGTGGTCGAGGTGCTCTACGAGGCCGGCCACAAGGTCGGCTCCGTGGTGGTCGACGACACCATGGAGGTGGCCGGGGTCAACGACCGGGCCCAGCTGGCGGTGGCCGAGGCCGAGCTGCGCGACCGCATCAACGAGCGGTGGATGCGCCGAGGCGTGACCATGTGGGACCCCGAGCGCACCTACATCGACGTCGACGTGGTGCTCGCCCCCGACGTGGTCCTGTTGCCCGGGGTCATCCTCCAGGGAAACTGCGTGATCGGGACCCATGCGGAGATCGGCCCGGACGCCCGCCTGGTCGACACCGAGGTGGGCGAGGGGGCGACGGTGGCCTCGAGTGTGTGCCGCCGATCGGTGGTGGGCGCCGATGCCCGGATCGGGCCGTTCGCCGTGCTCGACGAGGGCTCGGAGGTGCCCCCCGGCGCCGTCGTCGGGCCGTGGTCGGGAGGGGGACCGCGCCCCGGAACGCCGGGCGGAGATCCGGCCGGCGGGAGGCGGTAGCGTCATGGCCATGGAATTCACGCCGCGCCGCCGCCTGGAACTGGTGTCGGGACGCTCGCACCCCGAGCTGGCCCGGGACGTCGCCAAGCAGCTGGGGGTGGAGCTGGGCGAGGCCAACCTCCGTGAGTTCGCCAACGGCGAGATCCACTGCCGCTTCGACACCTCCATCCGGGGGAGCGACGTCTTCATCATCCAGACCCACTGCGGGCCGGTCAACGACTCGCTGATGGAGCACCTGATCATGATCGACGCGGCCAAGCGGGCCTCGGCCAAGCGGATCACCGCGGTGTGCCCCTACTACGGGTACTCGCGCCAGGACCGCAAGGCCTCCGGTCGCGAGCCGATCACCGCCAAGTTGGTGGCCGACATGCTGTCGGTGGCCGGTGCCGACCGGGTTGTCAGCGTGGACCTCCACTCCGGCCAGATCCAGGGCTTCTTCAACGTCCCGTTCGACCACCTGACCGCCGCCCCGGTGCTGGTCGACTACTTGCGCACCCAGCGGAGCGACGACCTGGTGGTGGTGGCCCCCGACGCCGGCCGGGTGAAGGTCGCCGAGCGGTTCAGCCAGCACCTCACGGCCGACCTCGCCGTGGTCCACAAGCGCCGGCTCCGCGGCGTGGCCAACCGGGTCGAGGCGCTGCACGTGGTGGGCGAGGTCGAGGGGCGCCAGTGCGTGCTCATCGACGACATGATCGACACCGCCGGCACCATCGTGGCCGCCGCCGACCTGTTGGCCGACCGGGGTGCCGCCGAGGTGTGGTGCATGGCCACCCACGCGGTCTTGTCCGACCCGGCAGTCGACCGGCTGAAGAATTCGGCGCTGACCAAGGTGGTGGTGACCGACACCCTGCCGGTCCCCCAGGACCGTCGGTTCGACAAGCTCGAGGTGCTCTCGGTAGCCAAGCTGATCTCGGACGCCATCGACGCCGTCTTCGAGGACACCTCGGTGTCGGAGATCTTCGGCGGCGAGAACCTGGGCTGAGTCGTCTGCGGACGGCGCGTCGTGACCCGACCCGAGGACCACCCGTGGGCAAGCCGGGGTCGCGGCCACACACCGGTGCGATGATCCGCTCGGTCATGTTCGACTTCGGTGGTGTCATCACCTCCAGCCCGTTCGAGGCGTTCGCCCGCTACGAGGAGTCGACCGGGCTCCCGCCGGGCCTGATCCGAACGGTCAACTCGACCGATCCCGACACCAACGCGTGGGCGCAACTGGAGCGCGGCGAGCTGGACGTCGACGGCTTTGCCGAGGCGTTCGAGGTCGAGGCGCGGGAACTGGGCTACCAGGTGGACGGCCGAGCGGTGCTTGCCCTTCTGGGAGGTCGGGTGCGCCCGGAGATGGTGGAGGCGGTGCGTCGGTGCTCCGAGCACTTCGCCACGGCCTGCCTCACCAACAACTTCTCCCACGACGACGCCTCCGGCCGGCCCGAAGTCATCGAGATCCTCGGTCTGTTCGACCTCGTGCTCGAGTCCCGCGTCGTGGGGGTGCGCAAGCCGGAGCTGCGGTTCTACGAGATGGCCTGTGAGGGGCTCCGGGTGCGTCCCGAGGAGTCCGTCTACCTCGACGACCTGGGCGTCAACCTCAAGCCGGCTCGCTCCATGGGCATGCGCACGATCAAGGTCACCGACCCTGCCGAGGCGCTGCGACAGCTATCGGCCGTGACCGGCCTGGTCCTGGACACCTGACGGGGCCCTGGCCGGCTGACTCCCTGGCAGCTCCCCTGTGGCCCCCTGGCAGCCCTTGTGGCCCCTGCCGCAGGCGCTCGTCTATCATGGTGGGCCGTCAGCAGCAGTCACCCGCGATCGTCGTCGTCGTCTCCCGATCGGCCGGAACGGCGCTGCCCCGTGTTCGCATCTCCGGAGGAGTCCCCGCATGCCCGAAGTCACCCTCACCGCCGAAGCCGGCCGCGAGACCGGATCGAGTTCCACCCGCCGCCTGCGGTCCCAGGGCAAGATCCCCGGCGTGGTCTACGGGCACGGCGCCGACCCCATCCCGGTGGCCATCGGGGCCCGTGAGTTCCAGGTCGCCATGTCGGGCGAGGCCGGGCTCAACACCCTGCTCTCCCTCGAGGTGGGCACGAAGAACTACCTGACCCTGGCCCGGGACATCCAGCACCACCCGTTCAGGAACGTGGTCACCCACGTGGACTTCCAGATCGTCCGCCGGGACGAGGTGATCTCCGCCGAGATCCCCATCAACCTGGTCGGCGAGCCCATCGAGGTACAGCACGGCGACGGCATCGTCGACCAGCAGCTGTTCACCCTGGCGATCAAGGCGAAGCCGGCGGACATCCCGTCGTCGGTCGACGTCGACATCTCGGGCCTGACCATCGGTGCCTCGCTCCACGTGTCGGACATCACGGTGCCGAGCGGCGTGGAGCTGGAGACCGATCCCGAGGCCACCGTGGTTGCCGGGCAGCCCCCACGGGTCCAGGCCACCGCCGAAGAGGAGGCCGAGGCCGCCGGCGTGGCGGCCGGCGAGGTGTCCGGGGAGCCCGCTGCGCCGTCGTCGGGCGACGGCGAGTCCTCCGAGGGCTAGGCCCTGCTCCGCAACCGGCCCCGGTCGGCCGCCCCCCGGACCGGGTCGGCCGCCGACTTCCTCGTCGTCGGCCTGGGCAACCCGGGGATCGAGTTCGCCGGCACCCGCCACAACGTGGGGGCCGAGGTGGTGGCGGCGTTGGCCGAACGGCACCAGGGCCGACTCCGGGGCGAGAAGGGGCTCCACGCCACGGTGTGCACGGTGACCCTGGGGGGCCGCCGGGTGTTCCTGGCGGTGCCCCAGACCTACATGAACGAGTCGGGACGATCGGTGGCCCCCCTGGTCCGCCGGTCGGGCATCGACCAGCCCGGGTCGGACGGCGGCAGGTCGGGTGCGGCCACCCGACTGATCGTCGTCCACGACGAGCTCGACCTGCCCTCCGGCCGGGTCAAGGTGAAGGCCGGCGGCGGCAGCGCCGGCCACAACGGGCTCAAGTCGATCGAGAGCCATCTGGACACCAGCGCCTACCTCCGCGTGCGGGTGGGCATCGGCAAGCCGCCGGGTCGCCAGCCGGGCGCCGACTTCGTGCTGAAGCGCCCGGGTGCCGCCGAGCGGGCCGTTCTGGCCGTCGCCATCGAGGAGGCGGCCGATGCGGTCGAGGTCATCGTGGCCGAAGGTGCCGAGGCGGCCATGAACCGGGTCAACGCGGCCGGGTGAGCGCACGGGGCCGGGCGACCGTGCCGCCCGGCGGGCCGTGCCGCCGGGGACGCCCGGACCCCACGGGTACGCTCGGACCACTGTGAACCGGGACCTCGCTGCCGCACCGGCCGACGTCGCCATCTCGGTCGAGGGACTGACCAAGTCGTACGGCTCCCTCGAGGCGGTCCGGGGCATCGACTTCGAGGTCCGTCGTGGAGAGGTGCTCGCCCTGCTCGGTCCGAACGGGGCCGGCAAGACCACTGCGGTCGAGATCCTCGAGGGGTTCCGCAAACGCGACGGTGGCCGGGTGTCCGTGCTGGGGCTCGACCCCCAGCGACGGAACCGCTCCCTCCGGGCCAAGGTGGGCATCGTCCTCCAGGAGTGTGCGGTCGACCCCTATCTCACCGTGTCCGAGGCCATGTCCCAGCGCGCCGGACTCTACCCCTCGCCCCGCCCGGTGGGAGAGGTCGTCGCCCTCGTCGGCCTGGAGGAGAAGGCTCGGTCGCGGGTGAAGACCCTGTCCGGCGGCCAGCAGCGCCGCCTCGACCTCGGGTTGGCCCTGGTCGGCAACCCCGAGCTGATCTTCCTCGACGAGCCCACCACCGGGTTCGACCCGTCGGCCCGACACGAGGCCTGGGACGTGGTGCGGGGGCTGTGCGCCGAGGGCCGCACCGTGGTGCTCACCACCCACTACATGGACGAGGCCCAGGCCCTGGCCGACACGGTGACCGTCATCGCCGCCGGCCGGGTGGTGGCGTCGGGCTCGCCGGACACCCTCGGGGGCCGGGACCGCGGCGAGACCACCGTCCGGTTCGCACTTCCCGAAGGCGTATCCATCGGCGATCTCCCACTGCCCGCCACCGTGGCGCCGGCGGTGCGCGCCGGCTTCGTGGAGTTCCACATCGACGAGCCCACCGCCGTCCTCCGCTCCCTGACCGAGTGGGCCATCGGGCGCGGTGAGGTGCTGACCGGCCTGGCCGTGAACCGGCCGTCCCTCGAGGACGTCTACCTGTCGCTCACCGGGGGAGGGGACCGGTGAACGACCTCCTGGTCGCCACCCACCAGATCCGCTACGAGCAGAAGGCCTACTGGCGGAACCCGATGGCCGCGGTGTTCACCCTCATGTTCCCGGTGGTCTTCCTGGTGGTGGTGGGCACGTCAGCCGGCGGCTCCGCGGTGCCCGGCACCACGCTGCGGTACGACCAGTACACCGTTGTCGCCATGCTGACCTTCGGGCTGATCGCCGCCTGCTACACCAACCTCGGCATCGCCATCTGCCTCCGCCGGGAGTCGGGGGTCCTCAAGCGGATGCGGGGGACGCCCATCGCCATCGGCTCCTACGTGGGCGGGATCATCGGCAGCGTCATCATCAACGTGGCGGTGCTGACCGTCCTGGTGGTGGGGATCGGCATGTCCTTCTACCACCTCCACTTCCCCGTGCACCTGCTCGCCACCGTGGTCACCCTGCTGGTCGGCATCGTCACCTTCTGCGCGCTGGGCCTGGCAGTGACCACCATCGTCCCGAACGCGGACGCCGCACCCGCGGTCATCAACGGGATCTACTTCCCGATCATCTTCATCTCGGGCGTCTTCTACCCACTGTCCAACGGATCGGTGCTCTCGAGGATCGCCGACTACTTCCCCATCCGCCACATGATGACGGCGCTGGTCAGCGCCTTCGAAGGAGGCCCCGGCTCGGGGCTGCGGGCCGGCGACCTGTTGGTCATGCTGGTGTGGGCGGCGGCCGCCCTGTTCGTGACGGCCCGCCGGTTCAAGTGGGAGCCGAAGCACCGTTGAGCCGACGTGGGAGGTTATTGGAACATCGAACGTCCGGAATGGCTGACTGTGAACATGACGCGCACCACGTGACGGGCAAGGGGCCAGACCACCCTGCCCGATGAGGCTCGCAAGGCGGCACGCTTGGAGGAGGGAGACCTGCTCGATGCGGAGCTGACCGCTGACGGCATTCTGCTGCGCCCCAGAAGGTCATCGGTCCCCAGAAGGTCGTCGACGCGACCCAGGTCCTGGTTCTGGTGGCCGGATCGGCAGGCGGGCGAGGCTGAGGCCGACTCCGATCGTGCCGCGGGGAACTCCGAGGCCTTCGGCTCAGGCGACGAGCTCGTCGCGGCACCCCGCACCCGCGCCGAGGGGAGGCGTCTCGGCCGGACCGCCTCGTCGTAGCGGTCTTTGCCGACCTACGCATGGTCGCGTCGCGTCGCTTCGACGCAGACATCGACCCGTAGACCACCGAGCATCAGGCGGCGTTCCTCGTTGCGATCGCACAGATCGTGGATGACCTGCGAACCGGTGCGGGAATTCGCAAGGGACTCCGGGTCAAGGGTGGCGAAGGTGCCGCAGGGGCCTACGAGACGACCTGGGCCGATGACGCCCGGCGACGTTCGAGTACGGCGGTCCGGTCGTACCGGAAGGGCCACATGTCGTCTGGCGGAGGTCGGAACCCACACCATCCTCCGACGGCCCCGGGTCGCCATGCGTCGGAACGGTCGCTCGGCCGAAGGCGCCGACGCTCCGGCCGGCCCCGATACCCTGACGGGGTGAGCCTCCGCTCGCTTCCACCCCTGCTGCGTAACGAGCCCGCCATGACGCGGGTGGTCGGCGTGCCCAACGCCACCCTGGCAGTGGCTACCCCGGCCCAGGCGTTCGTGCTGGCCGGCCTGGTCCGCCTGGGCGCCCGGCGCCCGGTGCTGGTGGTGACCCCCACCGGCGTGGCCGCCGAGCAGCTGGCCCACGACCTCGAGGCGTTCACCGACGGCGACGGACCGGAGGGGGCGGGCCGGGTCGAGCTCTTCCCGGCCTGGGAGACCCTGCCCTTCGAGCGGGTCAGCCCGGACGTCTCCACCATGGGTCGCCGCCTCCGGCTCCTCTGGCAGCTGGGCGCCGGCCCGACGGGCGGCGGCGGCGACCCGGATGCCGCCGCCGGTCGGGCCGACATCGTGGTGGCCCCGATCAAGGCGGTCCTGCAGCGCCTCGGCCCCTGGCGGACGGCAGCCCGACCCGTGGTGGTGGGCCGGGGGGACCGGGTCGACGTCGACGAGCTGGTCACCCGCCTGGTGGGCATGGGCTACCGCCGCGAGTCGATCGTGGAGCACCGGGGCGAGCTGGCGGTGCGCGGCGGGATCGTCGACGTGTTCCCGTCCACCGCCGACGAGCCCGTCCGGATCGACCTCTGGGGCGACGAGGTGGACCGGCTCACCCGGTTCGACGTGGCCGACCAGCGGTCGATCGACGACGTCGGGACGGTCGATCTCTTCGGCTGTCGGGAGCTGGTCACCGACGAGACGATGCAGAAGCGGGCCCGGGAGCTGGTGGGCTCGGCGCCCTGGGGCCGCCACCAGTGGGACCGGCTGGCCGACGGCGAGCAGTTCGACGGGATGGAGTCGTGGCTGCCCTGGCTGGTCGACTCCGAGGAGCTGGTCTGCGACCTGCTGGGGGACGACGCGGTCATCGTGCTGGTCGAGCCCCGCCGGGTACGCGACCGGGCCGGCGAGCTGCTCGACGAGGAGTCGGCGCTGGCCGACGCCCTGGCCTCCACCTGGGGACTGGAAGCCGGAGCCGCCGCCCCACGCCTGCACGTCCCCTTCGACCGCCTCCTGACCGAGACCGCCGCCGGCGTGGTCTCGCTGGTCCCCACGGCCGAGGGCCCCGACGTGCCGCTGGTCGAGAGCCGGGGCTGGGAGCCGATCCTCGGCGACGGGGCCAAGCTGGCCGCCCAGGTGTCGGGCCTGGCCGAGGCCGGCTACGCGGTGGTCCTGTGCTCGTCGACGGCCGGTGGCGCGGCGCGCCTGTCGGGCATCCTGGCCGAGGAGGGGCTGACCGTCCCGGTGGCCCCCGGAGCGCCGGAACGGACCGGAGGCGGCCCCGACCTCGCCGCCCCCGGGGCCCGCATCGTGGTGGCCGCCGTCGATCGCGGCTTCGTACTGCCCGGGGCACGGGTGGCGGTGCTCACCGAGTCCGACGTCACCGGCCGCCGGCGTCCCCACCGCCAGGCCCGCACCCGGGCCCGTCCGGTCGACGGCTTCTTCGACGACCTGGCCCCGGGTAACTACGTCGTCCACCGCCAGCACGGGGTGGCCGTCTACGGCGGGATGGTGACCCGCACCATGGGCGGCGCCACCCGTGACTACCTGCTGCTCGAGTACCGGGGAGGTGACAAGCTCTACCTCCCCACCGACCAGATCGAGCTGCTGACCCCCTACGCCGGCGGCGACTCCCCGGCGGTCAGCCGCCTGGGGGGGTCCGAGTGGCAGCGGGCCCGGGCCAAGGCCCGGGCCGCGGTGCACGAGGTGGCCGAGGAGCTGGTTGCCCTCTACCGGCGCCGGCTGCAGGTGACCGGTCACGCCTACGGGCCCGACACCCCCTGGCAGGCCGAGCTCGAGTCCTCGTTCCCGTTCGTCGAGACCTCCGACCAGCTGTCGGCCATCGAGGACGTGAAGGCGGACATGGAGCTGCCTCAGCCGATGGACCGGCTGGTCTGCGGCGACGTCGGGTTCGGCAAGACGGAAGTCGCCATCCGTGCCGTGTTCAAGGCGGTCCAGGACGGCTTTCAGGCCGCCGTCCTCGTCCCCACCACGCTGCTGGCCAGCCAGCACGCCCAGACCTTCGCCGAGCGGTACGCGCCCTTCCCGGTGAAGGTCGAGATGCTGAGCCGGTTCCTCACCAACGCCCAGGCCAGGGCGGTGCTCGCCGGTCTGGCCGACGGCTCGGTCGACGTGGTGGTGGGCACCCACCGGCTCCTCGCCGGGGACGTCACCTTCAAGAAGCTGGGGCTGCTGGTGGTGGACGAGGAGCAGCGCTTCGGGGTCTCCCACAAGGAGTCGATCAAGGCCCTGGCCGAGGGCGTCGACGTGCTGACCCTGACCGCCAGTCCGATCCCCCGGACCCTCGAGATGGCGCTGACCGGCATCCGGGACCTGTCGATGGTGAACACCCCACCGGCAGCCCGGCGCCCCATCCTCACCCACGTGGGCGAGTTCGAGGAGGCGGCGGCCTCCGAGGCCATCCGGCGCGAGCTCCTCCGCGAGGGCCAGGTCTTCTACGTCCACAACCGAGTCCAGGACATCGAGGCGGTGGCGATCCGGGTCCAGGCCATGGCCCCCGAGGCGCGGGTGGCGGTGGCCCACGGCCAGATGGACGAGGGCACCCTCGAGCAGGTGGTGCTCGACTTCTGGGAGGGCGCCTATGACGTGCTGGTCTGCACCACCATCATCGAGTCGGGCATCGACATGCCCACGGTCAACACCCTGGTGGTGGACCGGGCCGACCTCCTGGGCCTGGGCCAGCTCCACCAGCTGCGGGGCCGGGTGGGCCGGGCCGGGCAGCGGGCCTACGCCTACCTGTTCTACCCTGTCGACCGGGTCCTTTCCGAGCAGGCCTACGAGCGCCTGCGGACCATCGGGGACCACACCGAGCTCGGCTCGGGGTTCAAGATCGCCCTGCGGGACCTGCAGATCCGGGGGGCGGGCAACCTGCTCGGGCGCGACCAGTCGGGCCACATCGCCGCCGTCGGCTACGACCTCTACGTCCAGATGGTGTCCGAGGCGGTGTCCGAGCTGAAGGGGGAGCCCCGGCCCCAACCGGTGGAGCTCTCCCTCGACCTCCCCGATGCCGCCCATCTGCCGTCGACCTACGTCGAGGCCGAGGACGTCCGCCTCGAGGCCTACCGGCGGCTCACCGCTGTCCGGACCACCGAGCAGATCGAGGACGTCCGCGCCGAGTGGGAGGACCGCTTCGGACCCCTCCCGGCACCGGCGTCCGCGCTGCTCGACGTGGCCCGGTTGCGGGTCGAGTGCCTCCGGGTGGGGATCACCGACATCGCGGTGACCGTCCCGCGTCGGGGCATGGGGCGTGGCCCCGACGAGCGCGCCTCGGTCAAGCTCTCGCCGATCACCCTGCCGGCATCGGCCGAGGTGCGGCTGCGCCGTCTTGCTCCCGGGTCCACCTACCAGCCCGACATGCACCGGCTGCTGCTGCCCCTGGCGGCTCCGGCCGGTGGCGAGTACGCCCCGGCCCTGGTGGACCTGTTGGGAGCGCTGGTTCCCGCCGAGGCGTGACGACCCCGACAGGGCGCCGCCACGACCGGCCCCGGCGGGGTCGGACGGCGAGGCCGCGTTTCGAAGAGGCGGGGCCCGAGCCGGTAGCATCGCCGCCGTGAAGCGCCAACTCACCGGGGCCGTCGCCGCCCTCGTCGTCGTGGCCACCGGTGCGCTGGCCTCCGCCTGCGACGCCACCCCACCGGCGGCGTCGGCCAACGGCACCACCATCTCGACGGCCACGCTCAACTCCCAACTGCACGCCCTCCAGACGACGGTGGCCGGCGGCTGCCTGCTCCAGCTGGAGAACGCCCGGCTGGCCAGCCAGTCGGGACAGGGTGCCGGTGGCACCGGCACCTACACCATGGCCTTCGCCAACTCCGTCCTCGACAATCAGGTCGGGGACCTGCTGGCCGCGCAGTACGCCGCCTCCCGGAGGATCACCGTCTCGTCCTCCGACGTCGAAGCGGCGACGTCCGACTTCGAGGCGACCCTCAGCGGGGAGACCAGCGCCGCGGTCCAGCAGTCGGAGTCGGAGGGCACCGTCTCCCTCTGCCAGGCAGCCACCGGGGCGGCCATCAGCGGAAGCGAGCTCCTCTCCGGCCTGCCGGCGGCGATCCGGACCGCCCAGATCCGCAACCAGGCCATCGACGAGAAGCTGCTGGCCCGCGGCGCCGACCTCTCCGACAGCGCGGTGGCCGCCTACTACCAGGCCAACCTGGCCCAGTTCACCACGGCGTGCGTGAGTGTGATCGCCACCGACACCCAGGCCCACGCCGATCAGCTGGTGGCCCAGATCGATGCCGGGGCGTCCTTCGCCTCGGTGGCCAAGGCCAGCTCACTCGACACCCAGACGGCCTCCGGTGGGGGCGCACTGGGATGCAACTACACCCTGGCCCAGGTCGAGCAGGCCCTCCAGCAGCAGTCCGTCCCGGTCGCCACGCCGCTCGCCCCGGTGGAGGACCCCACCAGCGGGCAGTGGATCATCTACGAGGTGACCAGCCAGTCGGTCCAACCCCTGTCGGCGGCGTCGTCGGTGGCCCGCCGCGAGCTGCTGCAGGCGACCGCCAACGTGGACCGGGTCAGCCACGAGATCGTGGCCTTCGCCCGTCACTCGGACGTGTCCGTCGATCCGCAGTACGGCACCTGGAAGGGCCTGACCGTCGTGGCCCCGGTGGCCCCGCCGCCCCAGTTCCTGCTGGCCGCGGTATCGGGGGTCCCGACCAGCCCGATCAGCTCCCCGTCGGATCTGGGTGGCGCCGGGACCTCCGGCTCGACCGGGACCTCCGGCTCGACCGGGACCTCCGGCTCGACCGGGGGCAGCTGACCGTTCGGGGCCTGGCGGTCGTGGCCGCCACCACCGAGGTCGCGGCCCGGATCGACGTGGTCGGCCTGGGGCCCGCCGGTCCCGAGCTGATCACCGCGGAGGCACTGGCCCTCATGGCCGGGGCCGCGCTCCTCTTCCTGCGCACCTCCCGCCATCCCTCGGCCTCCTCCTACCCCTCGGCCCACACCTTCGACGCCCACTACGAGCGCGAGGAGACCTTCGACCAGGTCTACCGGTCGATCGTCGAGGACCTGGTGGCGGCCGCCCTCGCTCATGGCGGAGTCGTCTACGCGGTGCCCGGGTCGCCGATGGTGGCCGAGACCACCGTGGCCCTGCTGCGCGACCACCCGGCGGTCGTCGGCGGCGAGGTCGTCCTCGAGGTCCACCCATCGGTTTCCTTCCTCGACCTGGCCTTCGCCCGGTTGGGGGTCGATCCGGTCGCCGTGGGGGTCCGGGTGGTCGACGGCGAGTCGTTCGCCGTCGAGGCCGCCGGGGAGCGCGGCCCGCTCCTCGTGGCCCAGTGCTGGAGCCCCGCGGTGCTCTCGGACATCAAGCTGTCGGTCGAGTCGTCCCCCCCGTGCCCGGTCACGGTCCTCCACCACCTGGGGCTGGCCGACGAGCGGGTGTGGGAGGTGCCGTGGGAGGAGCTCGACCGTTCCGTCGTCCCTGACCACCTGACCTCCCTGTGGGTGCCCCATCTGGACGCGCCGGTGGCCGCCGAGCTGGTGCAGCTCGACGAGCTGGTCCGCACCCTGCGCCAGCGTTGCCCCTGGGACCGTGAGCAGACCCACGGCTCCCTGTCCCGCCATCTCCTCGAGGAGTCCTACGAGGTCCTCGAGGCCATCGACGCGGTGGCCGCCATCGACGACGCCATCGACGACGCCGACGACGCCGGCCACGTGGCCGGCATGGGCGTGGGTGGGACCCGGGGTGGCGGTGACGAGGAGCAGGCGGTGGCCCACCTCGAAGAGGAGCTCGGCGACCTGCTCTTCCAGGTCTACTTCCACGCCACGCTGGCCGCCGAGGAGGGTCGGTTCACGCTGGCGGACGTGGCCCGGGGTGTCCACGACAAGCTGGTGTCCCGGCATCCCCATGTCTTCGGGGACGTGACCGCCGACACCCCCGAGGACGTGGCCACCAACTGGGAGGCCCTGAAGAAGTCGGAGAAGGGCCGGGCGAGCGTGACCGAGGGCATCCCGGCCGCGCTGCCGTCGTTGGCCCTGGCGGCCAAGCTGCAACGGAAGGCCCTCGCCGTGGGGATGGTCCTCCCCGGCGTGGCCGACGAGGCGGTGCGGGTGGCCGACGGGGTTTCGGCGCTGGCGGCGACCGGGCGACCACACCGCGCCGTCGACGGCGAACGGGGGCCACCCGACCAGGCCGCCGAGCTCGGCGACCTGCTCTTCTCACTGGCCAACGTGGCGCGGGCCCTCGGGGTCGATCCGGAGACCGCTCTCCGGGCCCGGTCCGCCGCCTTCCGCTCCTCGGTCGAAGCGCGCGGCTGACCCCACCGCCCCGGCCGTGGACCGCGGTCGGCGCACGTAGCCCACGGTCGACGGCCGCGGGCCGCGGGGATCGCGAGAATTCCCAGGTCCGTGCGGTCCCGGGTGGTAGTTTTTCCCACACCACCATCAGGAGCGACTACGCACAGTGAGCATCATCGAACAGGTCATCGGCCGCGAGGTCCTCGATTCCCGTGGCAACCCGACGGTCGAGGTCGAGGTCGTCCTCGACTCCGGTGCCACGGGACGGGCCATCGTTCCCTCTGGCGCCTCCACCGGTACCTTCGAGGCGGTCGAGCTGCGGGACGGGGGCGCGCGGTACGGGGGCAAGGGGGTGCTCGACGCCGTGGCCAACGTCAACGGCGAGATCGCCGACATCCTCGACGGTGCCGACGCCCTCGACCAGCGCGGCGTGGACCTGGCCCTGGTCGACGCCGACGGGACCCCCAACAAGGCACGGTTGGGGGCCAACGCCATCCTGGGCGCCTCACTGGCCACGGCCAAGGCCGCCGCCGACGAGCTCGGGCTGCCCCTCTTCCGTTACGTGGGTGGCTCGGACGCCCACGTCCTGCCGGTGCCGATGATGAACGTGGTGAACGGCGGGGTCCATGCCGACAACTCGATCGACCTGCAGGAGTTCATGGTCATGCCGGTGGGGGCCGCCTCCTTCTCCGAGGCCCTCCGCTGGGGCGTGGAGACCTACCACGCGCTCGCCGGCGTGCTGAAGGCTCGGGGTCTCTCCACCACCGTGGGCGACGAAGGGGGGTTCGCTCCCGACCTGGCCTCCAACGAGGAGGCCGTCCGCATCCTGGTGGAGTCCATCGAGGCCGCCGGCCGGGTGCCCGGCGAGGAGATCGCCATCGCCATGGACCCGGCCAGCAGTGAGCTCTTCCACGATGGCAGCTACGTGCTCGCCGGCGAGGGCCGGACCCTGTCCTCGGCCGAGATGGTCGACTACTACGTCGACCTGGTCGAGCGCTACCCGATCGTGTCCCTCGAGGACGGGATGGCCGAGGACGACTGGGAGGGTTGGGCGGCGCTGACGACGGCACTGGGTGACCGGGTCCAGGTGGTCGGCGACGATCTCTTCGTGACCAACGAGGAGCGCCTGCGCCGCGGCATCGACAGTCGAACTGCCAACGCCATCCTGATCAAGGTCAACCAGATCGGCACCCTGACCGAGACCCTCGGGACCATGTCGCTGGCTACCCGCTCGTCCTACGCGTGCGTCATGTCTCACCGGTCCGGCGAGACGGAGGACGCCACCATCGCCGATCTGGCGGTGGCCACCAACTGCGGCCAGATCAAGACGGGGGCACCGGCCCGGTCCGATCGGGTCTCCAAGTACAACCAACTGCTCCGCATCGAGGAGCTGTTGGGGGAGACGGCTGCCTTCCGGGGCCGGGACGCCCTGGCGGTGGGGGGCGGCACCCCGTGAGCAGGCGACTCCACGCCCGCTCGAAGAGCACGATGCCGCCGGCGCGGTCGCCCCGGTCGTTCACGGCGTCGCGGGGCTCGGCTCCGACGGGGAGGGCCTCGGGTGCTCCCGGGCAGGCGAAGACGGCGTCCTCCGGACGGTCTCGGGTGTCGGCCGCCACCCGGCGTCCCACGGGGCAGCCGCCGAAGGGCGGCGCGCGCAAGACAGGCGCCGCCCGGACGGCGCCCTCCCCGAAGTCGGCCAAGCGCCCGGCCGCCTCCCACGTCCGGCGGAACCGCGTCCCGGTGGCCCTGGCGGCGGTGGTCGCCGCCGTGGTGCTCGGGACCAGCTTCCCCCTGTCGACGCTGCTGAGCCAGCACCACCAGCTGTCCGCCGCCGCCGCCCAGCTCCGGCAGGTGCAGAGCGAGAACCGGTCCCTGACCGAGCAGCAGAACCAGCTGAACTCCCAGACCGCCATCGACCGGCTGGCCCGCCAGGACTACCAGCTGGTGTCGCCCGGCCAGACCCTCTACGACGTGCTGCCGCCGAGCGGCCAGGCCGGACCCACCGCGGCCGGATCGCTGGCCAGTGGTGATCCGGGAAGCCGGCCGCCGGTGGCGCCCGCCGACGCCCCGGACATGTCGCCCGACCCCGATCTCTCCTCGCTGCCGTCGACCTCGGGCTCGACGGACCCGGCCGGCAGCACCGCGGGCGGCTCCTCCCGGTCGGGCCCGGCTCCGGCATCCAGCGGCTCCGGGGCGGCGACAGCCCACCCGGGGTTCTGGTCTCGGGTGACCCGCACGCTCGAATTCTGGAAGTGAGCGACGGGCCCCCGGCCGGTCCCGGGGAGGAGGGGGCCCCGGCGGTGCCCGAGGCCGACCTGGCCGCCGTCACCGAGCTGCTGGGGCGCCGCCCTGCCGGCGCCTTCGAAGTGGCGGTACGGGCCGCTGACGGATCCCCGGCGGTCATCATCAACGCACCCTTCCTGTTCGACGGCACACCGATGCCCACCCGCTACTGGCTGGTCGACCCGGTGCTGCGCGAGGCGGTGAGCCGCCTCGAGTCGACCGGCGGCGTGCGTGAGGCGGAGGCGGCGGTCCCCTCAGAGCGGATCGAAGCCGCCCATGCCCGCTACGCCGGGGAACGTGACGCCCTCATCCAGCCGGGCCACTCGGGGCCGCGGCCGTCGGGGGGCGTGGGGGGCACCCGACGGGGGGTCAAGTGTCTCCACGCCCACCTCGCCTGGTGGCTGACCGGCGCGGACGACCCGGTCGGGGAGTGGACCGCGTGGCGGATCGGCCTCCATCCGAACTGACCGGAGGGGTGGTCGCCCGGTGCCGTCGGCGTCAACCGGGGGTGCCGGCCGTTGGTGGTTGACCAGCGGCGGCCCGTGGTAGCAAGGAAGAATGCAACCCGAGGGTCCGGTGGCCGCCATCGACTGCGGCACCAACTCCACCCGGCTCCTCATCGTCGACCGCCACGGACATCCCCTCGAGCGGCAGACGCGCATCACCCGGCTGGGTCAGGGGGTCGACGCCACCAGGGCACTGGCCGACGATGCCATCAACCGCACCTTGTCGGTGCTGACCGAGTACCGGCAGCTCATGGACCACCTCGGTGTGGTGCGGGGTCGGCTGGTGGCCACCTCGGCCGCGCGCGACGCGGCGAACGGCGAGGAGTTCCTGGCCGCCGCGGCCGAGGCCACCGGGCTGCCCCCCGAACTGCTGTCCGGGATCGAAGAGGGACGGCTGTCCCTGGCCGGGGCGGTGGCCGACCTCGACCTCCACCTCGGCCCGTTTCTGGTACTCGACATCGGCGGCGGATCGACCGAGCTGGTCATCGGGGCCCGACCCGACGACCCCGAACTGGTCGCGGCCTCCCTGCAGCTCGGGTGCGTGCGGGTCACCGAGCGGTACCTGCGGTCGGATCCCCCGACCGTGGCCGAGCTGGGCAGCGCCGAGGCGATGGTGGGCGATCTGTTGGACCAGGCCATCGCCGAACACCCGCGCTTCCTGGCCGGCCACCGCCTGGTCGGCCTGGCCGGCACGGTGTCGACCCTGGCGTCACTGCACCTCGGTCTGGAGAAGTACGACCGCGACCAGATCCATCATGCGATGCTGTCCGTCGGCACCGTCCTCGACTGGTACCGGGCGCTGGCCTCGGAGGTGCGGGCCGCCCGCCTGGACCGGGCCGGCATGGCGCCCGGGCGTGAGGACGTGATCGTGGGCGGGGTGATGATCCTGGCCGCGGTGATGACCCGCCTCGGCTTCGACGATTGCCTGGTGTCGGAGGCAGACATCCTCGACGGCATGGTGGCCGGGCTCCAGGTCAGGCGTTGACCGGCGCCCCGGCAGCGGAGAGCCCGCACCCGTCGAGGACGCGGGCGATGAAGCGGTCCGTCGAGCCGTACTCGTCCTCGGCGTAGGCGCGCCCCTGGGTACTGAGGGCTGCACGGGTGGTGGGCTGGAGGAGCGCCTCGACGCACCAGGTGAGCTCGGCGGCGTCGGCGAACCAGAGCCCGCCACGACCGCGTTCGGCGTGCTCCCTTGCCCGGCTGTCGGCGGGGACGATGATCGGGGTCCCGTAGAGGAGCGACTCCACGCTGCGCCGGGCGAACAACCGGCCGCCCCGGAGGTCGACCGTCACCCGTGCCCAGGCCATCAGGCGGGCCATGTCGCTCGACCGCTCGATGGCCCAGCCCTCTTCGACCCGACCGCGGTGCCAGGCGCAGAAGGTGTCGGTGTGGGCGATCCCCACCGGGTTGTCCGGGAAGCGCAGGCGGAGCAGCCTGGTGAGCTCCGCCTCCTCGTCGTGGGCGTCGGAGGCGGAGCCGGACACCACGAACACGTACTCGGTGTCGCCCACCCAGGTGTTGGGCTCGCTCCGGGCGCTCGGGTTGGCGGCCAGTGGCGCGCCGATGCGGACGACCCGGTCGGCCCCGCCGTGGCGGTCGGCGATCGCCCGGCGTTCCGACTCGGTGACGGCCAGCACGGTGCCGGCCCGGTCGAAGACCGGGCGGTAGTGGGGAAAGCCGAGGCTGTCGAGGTCGGACCCCAACGCCACCAGGGTGACGGGCAGCTCCGGGGCGACCCGGTCGACGGCGGCCAGCGCTCCCACGCTCCGGTGATCGGCCACCACCACCAGGTCGGGCCGGAGCGCGGCCAGGACGCCGCCCGCCGCCGACCAGGGCTCGAGGAGGTCGCGGTCGAGGACGGCCGCCGCACCGACCGGCAGGGGTCCGTCCCCGGTCGGACCGGTGGCGGCCATGCTCGCCACCAGGTAGTCCCGACGGGCCTCGGCCTCCGGGCGGAGGGGGGTGCCCGTCCGGTGGACGGTGAAGGGACCGTCGGTCGAGGCCCGGGCGCCGGTGCCGTCGGGCGTGATCACGTGGACCTCGGTGGCGCAGGCCAGCGATCCCGCCACCTGGCGGGTGAGCCAGCCCTCCTCCGTCTTCGACTCCCAGTGGGGCACCAGAACGGCGGCCACCGTCCGGCCGGTCGATCCGGGTGAGGGAGCGGGACCGTTCATCGGGCACGTGCCGGTGGGCGCGGACGACGGGCCGCCGCCCGATGACCTCGGGGGGGTCCCGTCACGGTGGGGGTGGACTGCCGTCGGTCGTGGCGCGGCCGGCACTCCCGTTCGGAGCGGCGGCCGGAGCGGTGGCCGCTCCCGGCGGCTCGAGGTGCAGCCAGATGGCCAGCTTGGCGAGGTTGGCGGCCTCGGCGGCCTGGCGGGTGAGCATGTCGTCGTCGAGCTGCTGGCACCGGGCGGCCAACTCGTCGCAACGCTTCTCGAGGGCGTCGTTGACCCGGACCATGTGGGCCAGCAGCTCACGCTCCTCCCGGAGGTAGCGCCCGAGCACCCGGTAGGTCAGTCGACCGAACACGCCGACCGTCCGGCCCCGCACCCCACCGCCGGCATCGGCCGGATCGAAGGAGTCGGGCAGCGCCCAGTGGCCGTGGAGGTACCGGAGGGACGCCGCCGTCCGTGACTGGTCGCCGTGGGGGGCCCGCCGGGGCTGGTCCGGCGGGAGGGGCTCCCAGCTGAGGACCCGGTGCTCGGCCTTCAACTGCTCGAGAAACTCGTCGGGGTCGAGTGCGGGTGGTCCCACGTCGTGGCTCTCCTCGTGTCGGCCGTCGGCCAATAGTAGGCGTGGGCCCGAGGGGGGGAAGGCCTCTTCCGGGCCCTCGGGGCGCAGGCCGCACCTGGTAGCCTGCCGTGGATTGTGCGGAGACCGACCCGACCCAGGCGCCGTCGTCGTGGACGTCGCCGCAACCCGGTGAACCTGCAGCTCCACCCGGGTGCCCGTGCTGTCGACCCGGTACCGGAGCGTGGGCGATGACCGGATCCGTGCGGCCACCCGGGTCGGGCACGCCGCCTCCCGCCGGGTCGCTCCTGCCCGCCCTGGCGTGGATGGCCGATCGCCTGGTCGAGGCCGGTCCGCACCCCGCGGCGCCCGTCGAGGCCACGCTGCCGTGGGGCGTCGACGCCGGTGCCTCCCCGGCCAACTACCGGCACTGGCTCCACCTTTGGGCCGCCTACTGGGCCGAGCACCCCGAACGCCGGCCGGCAGGTGGGCTCCCGCCCGACCGGCCGCTCCTCAGCATCGTGGTCCCCGTGTACCGGCCCCTTCCGTGGCACCTCGGCGAGTGCGTGCGCTCGGTGCTCGAGCAGTCGTACGGGAACTGGGAGCTGTGCCTGTGCGACGACGGGTCGGGGGATCCCGAGCTGACCACGACCCTGGCGGCGTACGCCGAGGCAGACCCGCGGATCAAGGCACTGGCCTTGGAGGAGAACGGTGGCATCTCCCGGGCGACCAACAAGGCGGTGGCGTCGGCGACCGGCGAGTTCGTCGTCCTTCTCGACAATGACGACGTGCTCGATCCCGATGCCCTGGCGGAGATCGCCGCGGTGGCCGACTCCGACGTCGACGTCATCTACTCCGACGAGGACAAGCTCGACGAGAGCGACCGCCGGTTCATGCCCCACTTCAAACCGGACTGGGACCCCGACCTCCTGCTCTCGTATCCGTACCTCGGTCACCTGACGGTGGTCCGCCGCGAGCTGCTGGGACGGATCGGCGGGTTTCGTCCGGAGTTCGACGGCAGCCAGGACTACGACGTCATGCTCCGCGCCACGGAGGTGGCCCGGCGGGTGGTGCATATCCCGCGGGTGCTGTACCACTGGCGGGTGGTGGAGGGTTCGGCGGCCGGCGACGCCGAGGCGAAGCCGTGGGCCCACCAGGCCAGTCGACGGGTGGTGGAGGACGCCGTCGCCCGCCGTGGTCTCGACGCCCGGGTCGAGACCGGTCCGTTCCCCGGCGCGTACCATGTGCGCCGGACGATCCACGGCTCGCCGACGGTCAGCGTGATCATCCCGTTCCGCGACCAGGCCTCGCTGACCGTCGCCTGCCTGGACTCGCTGGGGATGGCGCCCGGACATCCGATCCGCGAGGTGGTCCTCGTCGACAACGGCAGCGTCGAACCGGAGACCACTGCGCTCCGGCGCCGCTGGCAGGTCACACCGGGCCTGAGGGTCCTCGACCACTCCGGGGCGTTCAACTGGTCGGCCATCAACAACGCCGCCGCCGCCACCTGCGACTCGGACATGCTGTTGTTCCTCAACAACGACATCGAGGCCACCGGGACCGACTGGCTCCGGGCGCTGGTCGAGCTGGCCCAGCGCCCGGACGTCGGGGCGGTCGGTGCACGGCTGATCTATCCGGACGGCACGCTGCAGCACGCCGGCGTGGTGCTCGGCATGCAGGGAATCGCCACCCACCTCCTGAGCGGCATGCCGAAGGGCGGGCGCGGCTACTTCAGCTGGGACCGGGTCGTCCGTGGCTACAGCGCGGTGACCGCGGCGTGCATGCTGGTCAGGCGGTCCGTGTTCGAGCAGTTGGGGGGGTTCGACGAGGATCTCGCGGTGGGATTCAACGATGTCGACTTCTGCCTCCGGGCCCGGGGGGCGGGCTACCGCGTGCTGTACACGCCCCATGCCGAGCTGACCCACCACGAATCGGTGAGCCGCGGGCTCTCGGGCTACCACCGCGACTTCCAGCACTTCCTGGGCCGGTGGTGGGAGCTCCTCCGGACCGACGACCCCTGCTACAGCCCCAATCTCAGCCGATTCGAGCCCTGGTGCGCCCTCCGTGCGCCGGGCGAGGACGAGGCGTGGCTGTCCACGGTCGGTGCCCGCGTGCCGGAGCCCCGGGGGGACGGGCCGCCTCCCGCCGGGGAGCCGGTCCCGGACCTGGCCTGACGAGCTGCCAGATCGGATCGCGCCACCCGGGGACGGCACCGTCGACAGTCGTTGTTCGACCCGTTCCGCCCTGGCTAACCTGTCGCAGATGGGAGACCGGTGGACGAGCGACGTGACCATACTCGGCGGCTGCGGCCACGTGGGCCTGCCCCTCGGCCTCGCCTTCGCCGACTCGGGGCTGCGGGTCGCCCTCTACGACACCAACCTGACCGCCGTGGACCGGGTGCGCTCGGGCAAGATGCCCCACCTGGAGCCGGGTGCGCCGGAGGTCCTCCAGCGCACCCTCGACAACGGGAGATTGGTGGCGTCGACCGATCCGGTGACCATCGGGGCCAGCGAGCACCTGGTCGTGGTCATCGGGACGCCGGTCGACGAGTACCTGAACCCCGATCCGCAGGCCGTGGTGAGCGCCATCGAGGCCGTGGCCGACCATTTGGTCGACGGCCAGATGCTCATCCTGCGGAGCACGGTCTTCCCCGGGGTCACCCGCCTGGTGGAACGACTGATCGACCGTCTGGGCCGGTCGGTCGACGTCGCCTTCTGCCCCGAGCGGATCGCCGAGGGTCGGGCCATGGAGGAACTCCGGTCCCTGCCCCAGATCGTGGCCGCCCGCTCCGACGCGGCCTTCGAGCGGGCCGCGGCCCTGTTCGTCAACCTCACCGCGTCGATCGTCAGAGTGGAGCCGGAGGAGGCCGAGCTGGCCAAGCTGTTCACCAACTCCTACCGGTATATCAAGTTCGCGGCGGCCAACCAGCTGTACATGATGGCCAACGACTTCGGGCTCGACTACGAGCGCATCCGTGCCGCGGTGGTGGAGGACTACCCCCGGGCGGCCGACCTGCCCGGCCCCGGCTTCGCCGCCGGGCCGTGCCTGCTGAAGGACACCATGCAGCTGGCCGCGTTCAACAACAACAACTTCGCCCTCGGGCAGGCCAGCATGCAGATCAACGAGGGCCTGCCCCTGTACCTGGTGTCGAAGATGGCGGCACGGTACGACCTTGACGCGATGACGGTCGGGATCCTGGGGATGGCGTTCAAGGGGGAGTCGGACGACAACCGCTCCAGCCTGTCCTACAAGCTCAAGCGGGTCCTCAGGGTCCGTGCCGCGTCGGTGCTGACCAGCGACCCGTTCGTCATGGTGGATCCCGAACTGGTTCCGCTCGACGAGGTGCTGGAGCGTTCCGACCTCATCGTGATCGGTGCGCCCCATCGGGCCTATGCCGAGCTGCCCATCCGCCAGCCGGTCGTGGACATCTGGAACCTCCGCGGTGAGGGGGTGGTCGTGTGAGGCCCCGGGTCTCGGTCGTCATCCCCGCCTACAACGAAGATGCGGTCATCGAGGACGTCCTCCGCCGGCTGACCGAGGCGGTCCAGCTCCCCCACGAGATCCTGGTGGTGGTGGACACACCGGACGACCTGACCATCCCCTACGTCGAGAAGTACGCCGCCCACCATCCGGAGATACGGGCCGTGGTCAACGACGTGGCGTCGGGCCCGGCCCAGGCCATCCGGTTTGGGATTGAGCGGGCTTCGGCCGACGTCGTGGTGGTCACCATGGCCGACGGCTGCGACGACCCCCAGCAGATCGACGACCTGGCCCGACTGGTCGAGCGGGGGGTGGTGGTCGCCGCCGCCTCGAGGTACTCGAGGGGGGGCCAGCAGGTCGGCGGACCGTTCCCGAAGGGGTTCATGTCCCGCATGGCCGGTCTCTCGTTGTGGGCCCTGGCCCGGGTCGGGACGCGGGACGCCACCAACTCCTTCAAGGCATACGACGTCGGGTTCGTCCGCAGCGTGGGCATCACCTCGTCCGCCGGCTTCGAGATCGGCATCGAATTGGTGGCCAAGGCCCGGCGTGCCAGACTGCCGGTGGCCGAGCTGCCGACGATCTGGCTCGAGCGCCACCAAGGCGTGTCGAACTTCAAGCTGGTGAGCTGGCTGCCCCACTACCTCCGATGGTGGGGGTTCGCATTCGGGCCTCGCCTCACCATCGACGAGATCCGCCTCGCATCGGACCGGAAAGGACATCAATGAGCAACGTTCTCGTGAGCGGGTCGGCCGGATTCATCGGCGGCTACGTCGTCAAGGAGCTCCTCGACCGCGGCCACACGGTCGTCGGGATCGACAACTACTCGAAGTACGGACCGGTCACGCGCTCCTACGACGCCCACCCGCACTACCGGTTCATCGAGGGTGACGCCCGCGACGTCGATCTCCTGGCCTCCGAGCTGGCCGACTGCGACCACTTCATCGCCGGCGCCGCCCTGATCGGGGGGATCTCGTACTTCCACACCTATGCCTACGACCTGCTCGCCACCAACGAGCGGATCACCGCGTCGTCGTGTGACGCGGCAATCAAGGCGCACGACCAGGGGCGACTGCAGAAGGTGACCTACCTGAGCTCGTCGATGGTCTTCGAGTCGGCCGACTCCTGGCCGTCGTTCGAGGGCCAGGAGCACCAGGTCCCACCTCCCGTGTCCTCCTACGGCTTCCAGAAGCTGGCGGTGGAGTACTTCGCCCGGGCGGCGTTCGACCAGTACGGGTTGCCGTTCACCATCGTGCGCCCGTTCAATTGCGTGGGCATCGGCGAGCGGCGGGCCCTGGGTGACGTCGAGATCCTCAGCGGCAATGTGCGGCTGGCCATGAGCCACGTGGTCCCCGACCTGGTCCAGAAGGTCCTGAAGGGCCAGGACCCCCTCCACATCCTCGGTGACGGCTCGCAGATCCGCCACTACACGTTCGGTGCCGACCTGGCCGACGGCATCGTCACGGCCATGGAGCACCCGGACGCCCTCAACGAGGACTTCAACCTGTCGACCGCCGAGTCGACCACCGTGCTCGAGTTGGCCGAGGCCATCTGGTCGGCCATCAAGAGCCCCGAGACCCCTTTCCGCTGGGTGTCCGACCCCCCGTTCGCCCACGACGTCAAGCGACGGGTCCCGTCGACGGAGAAGGCGAAGCGGGTCCTCGGCTTCGAGGCCACTACCAGCCTGACGTCGATCCTCCAGGACGTGGTTCCCTGGATCGAGAAGGCCGTCGCCGACGGCACGATCTGACCGGCCGGGGCGTCACCGGCCGGCCGACGTTGCCCCGGGATCCCGTCCGGCCCCTGGTACAGTCCGTTCTGTGGACGAGCGGCTCCAGCGTCGACGGACCGGCGGGTGAGCCCGTCGACCGGTGGGCCACCGGACGCGCTCTTCGTCGTCGGCAGTCACGAGAGCGGCCTGGGGAGCATCGCCGACCAGTTCCGCCGGTTGGGACTCGGACCGGTGCTCAAGACGGGTGAGGGTCCGGTCCTGCCCCCTCGGCAGGAGGCCCTGGCCAGTCTCAACGACCAGCTCCTCGCCGACCTCGGGGGGGAGTGGCGCCAGCCGGCGCTGCATCCCCAGCTCGAGCTGTGGAGGCGCCTGTCGCACCGCCAGGAGCTGGCTCGACAGGTGTTCGACGACGCCTGCGAGGAGGCCGCCGGGGCCGCTCCGGGCCCGTGGGTGTGGGCCGATCCCCGCAATTCCATCCTGGCGCCCTTCTGGATCCGGGCCCTCGGCGTGTCCGCCTCGACCGTGCTGGTCCACCGCCACCCCGCCTCGGCCGCCGAGGACCTGTCCGCCGGGCACGACCTTCCCGTCGAGCAGGCGCTGGCGCTGTGGGACGAGTACAACCGGATGGCCCTCAACCTCTTCGAGGACGCTCCCGGCATCGTCATCGGGATCGAGGCCTTCGGTGACGACGTGAAGAAGGGTGTGCGGGCCCTCCAGGGGTACCTCGAGGGACTCGGGGTCCGGCCGACCGGCGACCAGGTGGCGTCCGCCATCTCGGCGTTCGAGGAGTGCGCCGGCCAGTACCACGCTCCCGTGGCGGTGGACATCCCGAACCGGTACCTCGTGCTGGATCGGCTGCTGGCCGACGCCGACCAGATGTCGGTGCTCGACCCGTCCACCTTCGTGGACGAGCTGGCCAACTACTACGACGAGGAGTACTACGCCCACTACGGCACCGAGGCCGACGCGCCCTACCGACGTGGTGAGGCACAGTGGTCGGAGTTCTTATGGATGCTGGCGACGAGGATCGACCAGGAGATCCAACCGGACTCGGTCCTCGATGCCGGATGCGCCATCGGGATGCTGGTGGAGGCGCTGCGCGACCGGGGGGTGGATGCGTTCGGCATCGACGTCTCGGACTGGGCCATCTCGCAGGTCCCGGACTCCATCCGGCCCTACTGCTCGGTCGGCTCGCTGACCCAGGAGATCTCCGGCCACTTCGACCTGGTGACCCTGGTCGAGGTGATCGAGCACCTCCCCGACTCGGTCGCCGGGCCGGTGATCGCCAACATCACCCGACATGCGGAGGCGGTGCTGTTCTCCTCGACGTCCGAAGGGTTCGAGGAGCCGACCCACCTCAACGTGCGGACGCCCGACCACTGGGCCCGCCTCTTCGCCGTCCACGGTTTCTTCCGCGACTTCGCCTACGACGCCGGCTACCTCTCGAAGGACGCGGTCCTGTTCCGGCGCAGCTCGCCCGACCCGTCGGCCCTGGTGGTCGGCTACGAGCAGACCGTGTGGCGGAACCGCGAGCACCTGCAGGGGATCCTCGACCAGGTCGTGCCGGAGCGGGACGCACTCGTCTCCAAGGTCGGCGAGTACGCCGAACGGGCGGGAGAACTGGAGCACCAGACCCGCTCCATGGGCATCGAGCTCGACACGAGGGCCTCGAGGATCGGGGAGCTGGAGCAGCGGCGGGCCGCCGAGGCGGTGGCCATCCAGGCGGAGCTCCAGCGTCGCGACTGGGACACCGCCGAGCTCCACGGCGAGCTGCAGTCGACCCGGGGGGAGGCCGCCGGGCTGGCCGCCCAGGTCTCGGCCATCGAGGCGACCAAGGTGTTCCGGTACAGCGCCCGCCTCCGCCGAGTCTACGGACGGCTGCGAGGTCGCGGTGCACCCGGGCCGTCGTCGACGGTGGCCCTGTCGGCCCCGGCCGGACCGGAGCCCCGGATCAGCTATCAGGAGTGGTCGGCCCGGTACGACACCGTGCATGACGGCGACCGTAAGGAGATCCGCTTCCGGATGAACGCCATCGTCGATCCACCGGTGATCTCGGTCATCCTTCCGGTGTTCAACACCCCCGAGGGCTACCTGCGTGAGGCGATCGACTCCGTGCGCAGCCAGCTCTACCCGCACTGGGAGCTGTGCATCGTCGACGACTGCTCGACCGAGCCCCACGTCCGGGAGATCGTCGAGGCGTACGAGCAGTTGGATCGTCGCATCAAGGTGGTCTACCGCCAGGCCAACGGCCACATCTCGGCAGCCTCGAACTCCGGGCTCGAGCTGAGCACGGGGCGGTGGGTCGCGCTGCTCGACCACGACGACCGACTTCGGGAGCACGCACTTGCGCTGATGGCGATCGAGGCCGACCGGCATCCCGACGCCGGCCTGCTCTACAGCGACGAGAACATCGTGGATGCCGCTGGCGCCCTCCTGAAGGACTACTGCAAGCCGGACTTCGATCCCCTGTTGCTCCTCGGCATGAACCACATCTGCCATCTGGCGGTGATCCGCCGGGACCTGATGGTGGAGGTCGGGGGGTTCCGGGAGGGATTCGAGGGCAGCCAGGACTGGGATCTCCTGCTGCGGGTGACCGGGCGCCTGCGGGACGACCAGGTCCGCCACGTCCCCCATATCCTGTACGACTGGCGGTCGCATCCGGCGTCCACCGCGCAGTCGCTCGCCGCCAAGCCCTACGCCGCCACGGCGGGCCTGCGGGCGGTGCAGGAGCATCTGGCCCGCGGCGGAGACAGCGCCCAGGTGATCCCGATCCCGGCGCTGGGGTGGAACCGGGTGAAGTGGGACGTGCCGGATCCGGCGCCGTTGGTGTCGATCATCATCCCCACCCGCGACGGACCCTGGCTGGAGCGGTGCCTCCAGAGCATCTGGACCTTCACCACCTACCCGAACTACGAGATCGTTGTCGTCGACAACGGCAGCGTCACCAGCCGGACGCTCGAGTTCCTCCGCCTCCACCAAGGACGCCTCCAGGTGCTGCGGGACGAGCGGCCCTTCAGCTACTCCGGCCTCAACAACGCGGCGGTGGGACGGGTCCGGGGCCCGCTGCTCTGCCTCCTCAACGACGACACCGAGGTGATCTCACCGGACTGGTTGGACGAGATGGTCGGCCAGGTGCTCCGGCCGCAGGTCGGGGCGGTCGGCGCCAAGCTGCTCTACGACGACGGCACCGTGCAGCACGCCGGGGTGGCCCTCGGGATCGGCGGGGTGGGAGGCCACGTCCACCGGGGGCTCAACCGCCTCGACATCGGCTACTTCGGGCGGGCGGTCTGCGCCCAGCACTTCTCGGCGGTGACCGGGGCGTGCATGGTGGTCCGGCGGGAGGCGTGGGACCAGGTCGGCGGCCTCGACGACGAGCAGCTGTCCATCGGCTACAACGACGTCGACTTCTGCCTCCGGCTCAAGGAGGCGGGCTGGAGGACGGTGTGGACGCCCTCCGCCGAGCTGATCCATCACGAGTCGTTGACCCGCGGCCCCGACGTGGAAGGCCCGAATGCCGAGCGTCTGGCCCGGGAGACCCGCTACATGCAGGAACGATGGGGGACGGCGCTCCGGACCGACCCGGCCTACAACCCGAACCTGTCGCTCGCCTACGAGGACTTCAGCTTGGCCTGCCCGCCCCGACTGGGCTACCTGGGTGAGGAAAGCGGTCACCAGCTGCGGTAATACCGGGCCACCCCCGCCGGCGAGGTATCCTTGACGGGGTGGCCGAGGACGATCGAGCACTGCTCCCGAGCTGATCTCCGTTGCGGGGAGGGGTCGGGTGCGGTACGCCAGGACCCCCCGGGCCGGGCGGCGGCCCGATGACCGAGGAGGGCGACCGTTGACTGGTGCGAGCCGACTGAAGGCACTCGAGCGGCGAGCGGCCCTGGTGAAGGACCGCCTGGTCGCGCCGCGGTCGGCCGCCCCGGTCGAGGCGTCCGGATTCTTCGATCCCGACTGGTACCGGGCGACCTACCCCGACCTCGCCCAACTACCGGACCTCCTCCTCCACTACCTGCGACAGGGCTATCGGGAGGGCAGGAACCCGGGTCCGCTGTTCGACGGGGCCCGGTACCTCCGGGAGAACCCGGACGTGGAGCAGGCCGGGGTGAACCCGGTGGCGCACTTCCTCCGTGCACCGGCATCCGAGGGACGGGTCGCCTGGAACATCGTGCCCCCCGCCCCGACCGGTCGCCAGAACCTCACCCTCGAGCTCGGGCCGGGCACCACGCCGGCCGGCACCGTCGCCGTGATGGTGCACGCCTTCTACCCGGACACGTTCGACTCGATCTGCCGAGCACTGCGGAGCATCGAGTTCCCGTTCTCGCTGCTGGTGTCGGTGCCGGACGCCTCGGGCAGGGACGCCGCCCTGGCGACCATCGGCCACCACCGTCTGCCGGCCACCTCCGACGTCCGGATCTGCCCCAACCGGGGGAGGAACTTCGGGCCCTTGGTGTCCGAGTTCGCCGCCGACATCGCCAGGCACGACTTCGTCCTCCATCTCCACACCAAGCGCTCGCTCTACACCGGCGCCGAACAGACGGCCTGGCGCGATGAGCTGGTCCAGGCGCTGGTCGGGTCCCGGGCCGTGGTGTCGGCGGCCATGGAGCTCTTCGCCTCCCGGCCGGATGTCGGACTGCTGTACCCGACCACCACCGACCACCTGGCCTACTGGGCGCACCACTGGCTCGGCAATGCCGGGCATGCCGCCGGCCTGTTCTCGAGGTTGGGCGTCGACACCTACCCCACGCACGGGTACTTCCCCTATCCCGTCGGGGGGATGTTCTGGGCCCGTGTCGACGCGGTGCGCCCCCTCCTCGAGGCGGGCCTGACCTTCGACGACTTCCCGGCCGAGGCGGGGCAGAACGACGGTACCCTGGCCCATGCCATCGAGCGCTCCTTCGTCCCGCTGGCGCATGCCCGCGGCTATCGCTACGTCGAGTTCGACGCGGCCACCGGCGGGTTCCAGCTCGACTGGAGCACGCTGAACCTCGAGCAGTACCTCCGGTTCTCCGTCGACGGCCTGCACCAGGCCATCGAGCGAGCCGACCTGGTCTCCTTCGACATCTTCGACACGGTCATCACCCGGCTCAGTGCGCGGCCCGATTCGGTGATGCGGTCGGTGGGTACCCGCCTCCTGCGTGACTTCCCCGAGGCGACCGGGTACTTCGAGCGCCGGAAGCAGGCCGAGCTGGCCGCCCGGGAGGCCAAGGACTGGGCCGGCGACGTGTCGCTGACCGAGATCTATCGGCAGTTCGCCCTGGACGGTGGCTGGAGCTCCGAGGCGGTCGAGGCGGCCCGAGCGCTCGAGATCGGGAGCGAGCTGGCCACCTCGCTCCCGCGCACGGTGGTGGCCAAGGCGGTGGCCATGGCCGCGGAGTCCGGGAAGCGGGTGATCGCCATGAGCGACACCTATCTCGAACGGGAGCACATCGAACAGCTCCTCGAGCTGGCGGGCGTCGGGGACTGCTTCGACGAGATCTATCTCTCCTCGGAATGCGGGTTCCGAAAGGACCGTGGCGACATGTGGGGGTACCTCCGCAGCCGCGAGCTGACCCCGTCGGACCGCTGGCTCCACGTGGGTGACAACGAGCACGCCGACATCCAGGCCGCCACCGACCTCGGGATCGCCACCTACCACTGCATGAACCCGGCGACCCTCATGGAGCTCCGCGGCCTCTCGGCCGCCGTCGCCGTGGATGACGCCCGGTGGGGGACCGATCTCCTGTTGGGACCGACGGTGGCCCGGATCGCCAACGACCCCTTCCCGGAGAACGGCCACTTCTCACCGGTGGACATTCCCAGCCCCGCCGAATTCGGCTATGCCGTGTTCGGCCCGGTGGTGTTGGCCTTCCTCGCCTGGCTGGCGAACCATGCGCAGATGGAGTCCATCGATCATCTGTACTTCTTGTCACGGGAGGGCCATCTCCTGCGCTCGATGTGGGAGAGGATCCGAGCGTCCGGGGCACCGGAGCTCCCGCCGTCGACCTATCTGCTCACCTCACGGCGATCGTCCATGGCCACCGCCCAGGCGGTGCGCTTCGACGTCGACGAGCTCCTGGAGGGGTCCGGCTTCGAGGGAAGCGTGGGACAGCTGCTCCAGAGCCGGCTCGGCCTGCACCTGGCGGTAGGGGCACCATATCGGGATCGTCTGGTGCGGCTTCCGGAGGACGAGGTGGTGGTGCGGGCGATCCTCGAGGACCTCCGCGACGGGATCACCGCCCACGGCACCGCCGAGCGGGCGGCGGTGACGGCGTACCTTGAGCGCTCCGGGCTCACCTCCGGCGTCTCCGCCGGCATCGTCGACATCGGCTACTCGGCCACGATCCAGAAGCACCTGCAGACCGTCCTGGGGCGGGGGCTCACCGGCTTCTACATGGGCACGATCGCCAAGGCGGCGCAGGTCGAGGCCCAGGGTGGCGCGGCGTACGGCAGCTTCATCGAGAACCACCCGGCCTGGACCACCCCGACCCCGTTCCTGCTCCACTCGCTGATCCTCGAGGCGTTCCTGACCGCGCCGCACGGGCAGACCGAGCGCACCGAGGTGGTCGACGGTGAGGTGTCCCATTCGTTCCGTCCCGATCACCGTTCCGACGACGAGCTGGAGATCCTGGACCAGCTGCACGCCGGAGCGGCGAGCTACTGCGAGGACCTCCTCGAGGCGTACGGCAGGACGATCCTGGACGTCCCCATCGACGCCGACCGCGCCCTCGATCTGGTGATCGCCTTCGCCACCGGGTCGATCCGGTCGCAGCGGGTGGCCTCCGCCCTGGTGGTAGACGACGACTTCTGCGGGGTGTCCCGTCGTGGGGCGCAGGTCACCTCGGTGGCAGCGGGGGACTGAGCCCCGTCGGGCCGTCGCCAGGGCCGAACCGGCCGTGACGACCATCGGGCTACGAAGCCACTCCTAGGGCAGTGAGGGATGGGCACTCACGTAGCCGGCTGCTGTGGAGGGATCCAACTCCCCCAGGTGGTCCTGTTGGACCATCTGCAACCATCCGGCGTCGGTCAGCGCAGCCAGGCTCGGAAAGACGAAGCCGTCGAAGAGGTTGGTCCGGGCAGGCTCGGGGATCCGGTCGAGATTGACGAAGATCGTGTCTCCGGTGGTGATCCGCTGCCGCCAGGTCGACGCGGCGTGGAGGCCGACATCCGTCGCATCGACGATCTGCACGGCGAGGAGGCACACCACGCCGGCCACGGCTGCGGAACCGAGGGCCGTGGGGAGTCGCCGACGTCGATGGACCGGCCGAAGCGATGCCCTGGCGAAGACGAACGCCGAGAGCGCGACCAGGATCAAGAGGTTGACCATGGTGTAGCGGGGCGAGAACGCATGAACGATCCCGAGGCTCATTCGACCGAGGGCGATCGACAAGTCGAAGAGGAGCGCGAAGACGATGAGGGCGGCAGGCAGCGGGAGGGTTCTCGTGCGACCGTAGGAGCGGATCGACGCGACCACCACGGAGAGGGAACAGACGATGAGTGCGAGCCCGATCAGCTCGTGGAGACCGACATCCGGGTTCATCGTGGGGAACACGTTTCCGACGAGCGCCAGGGCGTACTGTCCGACCTGCACCGGATGGTGCAGGGCGTAACTGGACGAGCCCCCGCCGATGGCGGACGAACTGAAGCTGAAGTCGTGGAAGTAGGCGGCGAACGCCGCCAGTGACACGAGGATCCACGTGCCGCACGCCATGCTGCGGCTGCGCATGTCCCGAAGCCGCCAGACGATGCACAGCAGTCCGACCGGCCAGAGCATGAGCCCCTGCAGTGACGAGAAGCTCGCGACCAGGGCGATGAGTGCGGCCAGACAGAACCACCGAGGGGTGAGACGCCTCCGACCCAGCGCGAACAGCATGAACATCAGACAGAAGAGGACGAGATACCAGGCGACCTGGAACGCCCACAGCGCATTCTCGGTGTCGACGATGCTGAACCAGACGCACCCGACGAAGAGCGTCTGGAGCGGGGTCATCCAGTGGTTCGAGTACGCACGGTGGGCATCGAGCAGAAGTGCGAAGCTGACGATGAAGAGTCCGGCGCTGACCCACATGATGACCATGGTGTCGAGATGGGTGAGCGACCCGACGACTCCCACGAGGAGCAACGGGAACAGCATCCTGTTCTCGTTGTGCTGCTGCCAGAGCTCGGTGAAGCTCAGATGGTGGTGAATGACGCCGTCGACGATCGGGACGAAGGTCCAATCGTCCCAGTAGATGCCGTTTCGTCCGAAGTGGGCGATGAAGACGAGGTAGAGGCCCGCCGGGACCGCAGCGGCGATGGCGATCGGAATCCACGTGGTCGACCGTGATCTGTTCCCGTTTCCATGGTCGGCGGAGTGTTCCGCCGGAGGTGTGGCGGACATGGCCGGTTCGGGCAGAGATGCTGGACCGGTGGACGCGGCAGAGACCGGCGACGTCGAACCTCGCAAGGGAGCGTGCAGGACCTCGTCCAACTTGGGGACCGCCTCGGATCGGGAGCCCCGGAGAGCTCGAGTTGCTGATGGGCTGGTGGATGTGCAGGTTCGGGCGGCGGTGAACGGGCTTCCGCCAGTGGGGATGCTATCCGATCCGAATTCGGGGAAGGTCTCGGCCACCACGTTCCGGCCGGCCCCGGTGAGCGGGCCGGCGATGACCTGGCTGACCTTCGCTCGGCCCTCCGGATGGGGTGGCCCGGCCCGCTGGCGGGGTCCCACCGACGGGAGGTGGGGCCCACCGAGGTCTTGGTGCTGCCCGCGCCGGTCCACCGGTCGCGCCGCTGGGAACGGTCGGGGCTCTATCCTCTTGAGGTGGACATGATTGCCCGTAGGGCCCTCTTCTCCCATCACCTGATGGGGTCCGGCGTCGAGCTGGGGCCGGGCCACAACCCCTATCCGCTGGATCTCCCGGGCATCGACGTGCGGTACGTCGACCGGTGGGAGCCAGACGCCAACAGTGAGCTCTTCCCCGAACTCGGGGAAGAGGCGGCGTTCCCGCGCCCCGACATCATCGCCAATCTCGACCGCGACCGACTGGGGGCACTGGACGATGCCAGCGTGGATTTCGTCATCGCCAGCCACGTGCTCGAGCACCTGGCGGATCCCATCGGCATCCTCGACGACATCCACCGCGTCCTGCGTCCGGGCGGGGTGCTCCTGATTCTCCTTCCCGACCGACACCGAACCTTCGATCAGTTCCGCGACCCGACCGATCTCGACCACCTGACGGTCGAGCACGAGGCCGGGATCACCGAGGTCGACGACGCCCACATCGAAGCGTTCCTGCTGGCGACCGCCCCACGCGACATGCCCCGATCGCAGTACCTCTCCGACGACCCCGACGTCCGCCGGGGTCAGATCGACGTGCACCGCCGGCGCTCGGTCCACGTGCACTGCTGGGACCAGGACGAGTTCCTTCCGGTGCTCGAATTCTCCATCCGGTCACTGGGGTGCCGGTGGGAGTTCGTGGACGCGGTGCTGACCGAGGAAGGGGGCCCCGAAAGCATCGAGTTCGGATTCGTCGTCCGCAAGGCCATCGCCCTGCTGCCCCCGCCGGTCATGGCCGACCGCTTCGACCGGGCCTGGCGTGCCTGGCGGGAAGGACACGTCGGAGAACTGGCCCGGAACCCGGTCGGGTCCATGCCGCCGTCGGACGATCACCGTCACGAGCTGGAACAGCTCAGACAGGAGCTCGATGCCACGCGGGCCGAACTCCAGTCGCTGCGAACGACCAAGACCTTCCGGTACACGGAAGCAGGGCGCCGGGCCTACGGGCGCCTCATCCGCTGATCCAGGGCCGGTGAACCGTATGAGTATCGGAGCAGAGGTCGGCCTGCCGAGACTCCCGTCGTCCGGAACGACCTCCCGTGGCCGGCGCCGCTGACCTCGACGGTTCCCCGCCGGTGTGTGGGACGGGATCGGGTACGGGCCTCCCGGACCGGATCGTGGAGTGGCCCACCCGGGTGGAGGTTGGCCTACCATGCCCGGGTGGCGACGGACGTGACGCAGACCAGGCGAGGGAACCCGGCCCCGGTGCTCCCGCGACCGCCTGATCCGGAGGCGGGCGGGGCCGTCGCCCGGAGCGGGAGCGTGAGACGGGAGCACGGGTAGTGGCCCCGAGCCTCCGTGCCCCGGCGGTCAGATCCCTCGACCTGCCCGGCTGGCGGGTCCGCCTGGCCACGCTGGTGGAGAGTGACTACGAGGCGTGGTTGGCCGTCCGGACCAGGTGCCGGTCGTGGTTGGTGCCCTGGGAGCCCCGGTCGAAGGGTGCACCTCTGGCCCCCGAGGACCCGGCCAGCTTCGCTGCCCGGTGCGGGATGCGGGAGCGTGAGCGCCAGCTGGGGACCGGGTTCGGGTTCGGCATCTTCGTCGAGGGCCGGTTCGGGGGGGAGATCACCCTCTCGTCGATCCAACGGGGTCCGTTCCAGAACGGTGCCATCGGGTACTGGGTCGACCAGGACCTGGCCGGCATGGGCTACATCCCCGAGTCCGTGGTCGTCGTGCTGCAGTTCGCCTTCGAGACCCTGAGGCTCCACCGGATCGAGGTCGCCATCATCCCCCGGAACGCGGCCAGCAGGCGGGTGGTCGAGAAACTCGGGCTCCGCAACGAGGGGGTCGCCCTCGGCTTTTTGGAGATCAACGGTGAGTGGGAGGACCACGTCCGCTACGCCATGACCGCCGAGGAGTGGGCCGTCCGGGGCCCGGAGCTCCGTGCCACCTGGCTGAAGAGGGTCTGAACCGGTCCGCTACCCTCGATGGGACCGGGGGTAGCATCCGCGCCATGACCGGGGTCGCCGCGGAGACAGTGGACGTGGTCGCCCTCCCGTACAGCGTGGTCGACCCTGAGCGGGGCGACGGGCCCCGCACCGCCCCGGCCCGCCGCCGACGATCCCGTCCCGCACCGCCCCGGCCCGCCGCCCGGCAGCGGCGGTATCGGCACGCCCGGGCCCGGAGGGTCCCGGCCGGACCCGGCGACCTCGTCCTCATGCCGGTGACGTTCGTGCTCGGTTGCCTGGTGGTGTACGCCCGGGACCCGTCCCTCGTCCTCCGTCCCTCGTTCTGGGCCGAGGACGGGACCGTGTGGTTCCACGACGCCTACACCTCGGGCTGGCTCCGGCCACTGGCCCAGCCCCACGCCGGGTACCTCCAGGTGTTCCCGCGGGCGATCGCCGACATCGGGTTGCACGTCCCCCTCGGTCGGGTTCCCCTGCTCTTCGCCACCGCGGCCCTGGTCGTGCAGGTGCTGCCGGCGGTACTGATGGTCAGCCGCCGGTTCGCCTCGGTGGCGCCGGACTACCGGGTGAGACTGCTGCTGGCCGCCATCTACCTGTTGGTGCCCAACTCGTCGGAGGTCGACGCCAACCTGACCAACGCCCAGTGGCACCTGGCCCTGTTGGCGGTGATGGTGGTCCTGGCGCTACCGGCCACCGGGGCGTGGCGTGTCGTCGACGTGGTGGTGGTGGCGGTCTCCGGCCTGACCGGGCCCTTCTCGATCAGCCTGGTGATCATCGTGGCGCTGCTGTACGCCGTTCGGCGGCGGCCCTGGACCCTGGTGCTCGGATCGATCACCCTGGTGACGGCCGTCCTCGAGCTCGTGGTGCTGTCAGGCGCGCGGCGCGGCCAGTTCGGCTCCCTGGGCATGAGCGTCGACCGCCTGGTGGAGCTACTGGGTGGTCGGCTGGTCGCCAACACGGTGCTGGGGACCTCGACGACGGTCGCCCGACCGTTCGTCGCCCACCTCCTGTCCTACTCGGTGGCCTTCCTGGTGCTGGCGGCCGTGGTGGTGGCCCTGGCCCTCTGGCGGGGGCCGCTCGAGCTCAAGCTGTTCAACCTCTACGCCGGGCTGGTGCTGGCCGGCTCGTTCGCCAGCCCGCTGGTCTCGGTCACCGGCTCGCAGTGGAAGGTGCTCATCGCCGACTCGGGCGCCCGCTACTGGCTGCTCCCTTCCCTGGCCGTCCTGGTCGACGTCGTGTGGCTGGCCGGCCAGGTGCGGGCGATGTGGCGGTGGGCCGCAGCCGCAGCCGTGCTTCTCCTGGTGGTCGTCGCCGTGTCCGGGATGCGGGAGGACTTCCACTACCCGGTGGTGGCGGCGCCCGGCTGGTCGACCCAGGTCCGGCAGTTCGAGGCGCTCCGGCCGGGCACGCCCTACACCTTCAAGATCCGGCCTCCGGGCTGGACGGTCACCGTGGTCAGGAAGTAGCTCGGCGGTGCCCGCGGGCACCCGCTCAGCCGTCGATGCCCCGGACCACCGCCGGCGAATGGCGGAAGAACTGCTCGACGTCTTGCTCGTAGTGGTAGGTCGGGCCCCCCGAGCCGGTGGCCCGGCGCAGGTTGTTGGCCCGGGCGAAGCTCTCGACGGCGCCGGCGCTGGTGTAGCGGAACTCGAAGCCGGCTGCGGCCAGGCGGCTGGTGTCGACGCCCCGGCCGAACCGGACCAGACCTTCCATCTCCGGTGGGAACTGCACGGCCCCCAGCCGGCTGAGCGGGGCCACGAAGGCCCGCGGCTTGACCGGGGGAAGGGGGAGGAGGAAGGCGCCCCCGATGGAGGCCACCTCGCTCCACGGCAGCTTGCCCGCCCCGGCCACGTTGAACACTCCGGGGACGCGGTGCTCGGTCACGTACTTGAGCGCCCGGACCACGTCGTCCTCCTCGACGAACTGGACCAGCGGGTCGAAGCCGGCGATGCACGGCAGCAAGCGCCGTCGCAGGTTGTGGCTGATCGGGGTGATGATGTCGGTCCCCAGCACGTTGCCGAACCGGAGGACCGTGACCGCCAGGTGGGGGTTGTCCTCGGTGAAGTCCTTCACCAGCGACTCGACCTCGATGAGCGAGCGCTCGAGGCGGGTCCGGACCGGTCCCGAGCGCGGGGTCTCCTCGCGGAACCAGGCCGGGTCGTTCTCCGCCGCCCCGTAGACGTGAGTCGAGGACTTGACCACCACCTGGCGGACCGACGAGCCCGACGAGCCCGCCGCGGCCAGGAGGTTGAGGCTGCCGATGACGTTGATCTCGTGGAGCACCCGGCTCGGGATGTCGATGGAGTTGGTCTCGAGGAAGGTGTGGACGATCGTGTCGACCTGGGTGGCTCGCACGATCCGGCTGAGGATGGAGTACTTCTGGTCCGAGCGGACGAACTCGGTGCGCTCGAGGGGGACCCGGGGCTCGTCCGCCCCCAGGCCGAGGATCATCTCCACGTCGGCCTCGGCCTCGAGGGCCTGGGCCATCCGCCCGCCCCAGAAGGTGTCAAGCCCGGTGATGAGGACGCGCCGGCCCACGGCTAGCCGAACCAGATGCTGCGACGCTCCCGCAGCATGTCGTGGAGGGCATCCTGCATGGTGGCCCGGATGCCCTCCGCCTCGTCCATCACCCGGCTCCGCGAGTAGCGCTCCAGTCCCGGCTCCACGTCGAACGTGATCGGATCGAGGACCCGCAGCTTGAACTTGACCGGGAAGTAGGTCACGTACCCGAGGGGACCGAGGAGCAGGGAGTTGGCCGTCACCGGGAAGTAGGGCAGCTTGAGTGCCTTGGACACCCCGCTCAGGCGGAAGAGGATGGGCATCGACTCCTCGGCACCGACGACGGCGATGGGGATGATCGGCACGCCGGCCCGCATGGCGATCTCCACGAATCCCCCCCGCCCGAACCGGCGCAGCCGGTACCGGTCGGTGTAGGTCTTGGAGGTGGCCTTGGTCCCCTCCGGAAACACCAGCGCCAACTGCTGCTGGTCGTGGAGGAGCCGGTAGGCGTTGTCAGGGTGGGCCGCGACCCCGCCGGCCCGGGACCACAGGGTGCCCACCACCGGGATCGTCCGGAAGAAGTAGTCGGCCAGCCCGTAGACCGGGCGGCCGAGCTCCTTTTCGATCCCGTGCATGATGGCCGGTGCGTCCGAGGGGATGGCGCCCCCGTGGTTGGCGATGAGCAGGGCGCCACCGTGGTGGGGGATCTTCTCCAGGCCCTCCCACTCGACCCGGAACCAGTAGCGGTACATGGGGTCGTAGAGCCGCCGCACGATCGTGCGCATGTGCTCGGAACGCCCCCACTCGTCCACGTCGGAGCGCCTCGGGTCGTCCGGTCCGGACGGCACGGGCCTGGCACGGGCCACCGGGAGGATCGACACCGACGCGGTGCGTCGTCCGGTCCTGTCGTCATCTCTGTCGTCCCCGTGGTCCCCGTGGTCCCCGTCGTCCCCGTGGTCCTGGGGTGGGGTCACGCTTCCGGCCCGGTCGTCGCCCGGGTGGGGATCGCTCCCGGACCCTGTGTGCTCGGCCGTCGCGTCCACCAACCGGTCGTCGGTCGGCTCCCCGGTGAGCACCCGGTCGCCTGGCGGTGCCTCCCGGGGGGTGTCGGTCGGTTCCGCGCTCACCCGGTGCATGGTACCGCTGTCGGGAGCATGGTCGTTGGAGCCGTGCCCCGGCGGCCCCGACGGTCAGCGCCGCGGGCTGTCGGACGGGCCCGGGGATCGTGGCGCCTCCAGCCGCCCCGACAACGGGCCGAGCGCCCCCAGGGCGTCCGTGGTCATGGCCCGTCGGAACACCGGCAACGGGTCGAGCGCCGCCCGGAGGGCGGACAGCACGGTGGCCGAGTCGTCCGGATCGACCAGCGGGAGCAGGACCAGCACCGAGGCGCCGTCGGTCACCACGGGCACGGGCACGCCGACCAGCGTCCCGGCCACCACGGCGGCGACCTGCTCGCTGAGCCGGGTCGACCCGGACGGGCCGGCTGGCCCGGAGCGGTCGGCGGACGAGTCGTGGACCACGATGGCGGTGACCGGGGGAGCGGGAAGGAGACCGAGCCTCGAGCGGTAGACGTCGGCCAGCATGGGGAGCGAGTCGTGGAGCGGGTGGGTGGTGCTCCCCGGGACGTGCTTCCAGTGGACGGGGACCTCGGTGATCCGGAGCCCCAGGCGCCGGGCCCGGAGCAGCACCTCGACGTCGAAGGCGAACCGGTCGATCCTCACCAGATGCATAAGGAGCCGGGCGGCGGGTGTCCGGAACGCCTTGAACCCGCACTGGGTGTCGTGCAACCCGAGGCCGGTGCCGGTGGTGACCAGCCGGTTGAACAGCCTGCCCATGACCGCCCGTAGGGCGTACGTGCTGTCCACCATCGAGTCGGCCAGTGCCCGCGATCCGATGGCCACGTCGCTGGCCCCGAGGGCGCCCAGGAGCTCGGGGACCGCCCGGGGGTCGATGGCCATGTCGGCGTCCATGTAGGCGGTGCAGGTCCCTTCCGCCAGCGACACGCCGACCCGGATGGCCGCTCCCTTGCCGCCGTTGGCTGGGAGGCTCACCACCCGGTGGTGGGGGAGGCCGGCCAGCAGCGACCGGGCGGTGTCTGCGGTCCCGTCGGTGCTCCCGTCGTCCACGACCACCACCTCGGTCCGGTCGAGGTCGATGGCGCCCTCGTCCACCGCGGCGTCGAACCGCTTCATGCCCTCGGCCAGGCGGTGGGCCTCGTTGAAGGCGGGGACCATAATGGTGAGCTCGAGTGTCATGGTTCCGGGGGACCGACCCTAGGCCCGGCTCGCGGTTCTCCGGGGTCATCCCGCCCGGTACGCCGGGGGCGGTTCGCGTGACGGCCGGCAGAGCGCGAGGTCACCCGGGATCGTCTCAGGGGCGGGCCGCCCCGACCAGCCCTTCGGACCAGAAGGGGTCGAAGGTGACGAAGGTGCCGGTGTGGGCGGCCTGGATGATGGTGCCGTCGCCGTACGGTGTCGGACTGCCGTCGAGCGTCGGTCCCACGTACATCACCACATGGTCGATCCCGCTGCCGCCGAAGCTGTAGAAGAGCAGGTCGCCGGGCTCGAGGGCGTTGAGGCTCACGTGCTTGAACTCGGCGTACTGGTCGGCCGCCGAATGGTCCATGGTGACCCCGGCCTGGGCCCAGGCCAGCATGGTGAGGCCCGAGCAGTCGACGCCGGCCATGCTCGCCCCTCCCCACAGGTAGGGCACGCCCAGGTACTTCATGGCCCCGTGTACGGCGGCCAGGCCGGCGGCCTGGGGGGAGTCGCCACTCGAGATGGTGGCTCCCCCGGAGGAGCCACCGGACCCGGAGGCCGACCCCGCCGCCTGGTTGGCCGCCACGGTGGCGTTCACCGCGGCGGCGCTCCCCCCGCTGACCGTGCTGGCCACCTGGGCGGCCTGGGAGGCCTGGTCGGCAGCCTGTTGGGCCGCGGCCGGTGTGGTCGCCGCCGCTGCCGCTTGGGCCGCCGCCGCCGCTTGGGCCGCCGCCTGCTGGGCGATCTGGGCGGCGAGGGTGCCCTTCACCTGGGCCAGGGTGGCCTCGGACTGCTGGCTGACGGTGGTGGCGTTCTGCCGGGCCTGGTTCTCCGCGCCGAGCTGGGTGGTCTCCGCCTGCTGCTCGGCGAGCAGCTTGGCCCGGGTGGTGCCGAGGACGTGCTGCCCGGCCTGGACCTTGATGACGTCGGCGGCGACGTTGCCCGCCCCCAGCCGCTGGTAGAGGTCCCGGATCTGGGCGGCACTGGTCGGCGCCGAAAAGATCTCGGCCACCGCGGAGGACGAGGTGTCGTCGACGTAGGCCTCCACGGCGTCCTGGCGGAGGTTCGTGCGCTCCTGGGAGAGCTCGGCCTCGGTGACCTTGATCGATGTCGCGGTGGACTGGAGCGAGGTCTTCGTGGTGTCGAGGTTGACCACCGCCTGGTTGTACTGCTCGTCGGCCTGGTCGAGTACCGCCTGCTCCTGGGAGATCTGGGCCTCGAGGGTCGTGACCTGTGCCTCGCCGGCGGCGATCTGGCCCTGCGCCACCGAGGTGGTCGATGTCGTCGAGGACGAGGACGAGGCGGAGGACGAGGCGGAGGTGGAGGCGGAGGTGGAGGTGGAGGTGCTGTCGGAGCGGACCGACGTCGAGGTCGTGGTGGCGCTCGAGCTGCCACCCCCGACCGCCCCGGCCACGCCGGTCCCGAGGCTCATGGCGAGAAGTCCAACCGAACAGGCCAGCGCCACGGCTGCCCGTCGGGCTCGGGCGGACGCCCCCCCGGCGTGGATGACCTCTCGTGTGGCGCGGCCCGCACGCGTCTCGCCGCGAGCGGCCGGTCGCCCCTGATCCACCTCAGCCACCTGTCTCACGCTACTTGCCCACGTTCCTGTTTCACAAGAGAAATATCCTGGTCAGGCCGGTGTACGGCCCACCGATCGGGTCAGGACCCTGGTGCAGTCGTCGGTCGCCTCCGCCGTGGCGGGCCGGCCTCTCGTGCCCCTCGGTCGCGGCCCCGGTGCCCAGCAGACCATCTCAGTCGATAAGTTGCCAGTTGTATCGGCAGAAGTGCGCTCGAACTGGAGGTCCCGATCATGGACGGTGTCGTCGAGGTCCGGAGCGGCCGGGTGCGCGGCGTCCGGCGGCACGGGCTGTGGTCGTTCTCCGACATCCCCTATGCCGGCTCGCCGGCGGGGACCATGCGCTGGCGGCCGCCGGCCGACCCGGAGCCGTGGGCCGGGATCAGGGAGTGCGGCGCCTTCGGGCCGATCGCCCCCCAATCGCCCGGCATGGTCGAGATGTCGCTGGGCGGCGAGCCCGACGAGCACGCCGAGGACTGCCTGAGTCTCAACGTGTGGACCCCCGGCCTGGACGGCTCCCGCCGCCCGGTGATGGTGTGGGTGCACGGTGGGTCGTTCGTCTCGGGCTCAGGCGCCGGGAGCCTCTACCGGGGCGGGATGCTGGCTCGCGAGGACGACGTGGTGGTGGTCACCATCAACTACCGGCTCGGGCTCCTCGGGTTCCTGGCCCACCCGGCGCTGGAGGATCCGGGGCAGACCTGGCTCGACGGGGAGAAGTGGTCGGGCTTCGGGAACTGGGGGTTGGCCGATCAGCTGGCCGCCCTGCAGTGGGTCCACGACCACATCGCCTCCTTCGGTGGCGACCCGGGAAACGTGACGCTGTTCGGCGAGTCGGCCGGCGGCATGAGCGTGTCGGCCCTGCTGGCCGTGCCGGCGGCCAAGGGGCTCTTCCACCGGGCCATCGTGCAGAGCGGGCCCCCCTACGCCTACCCGGCGGAGGTCGCGGGGCGCCGAGCCGAGCAGCTGGCCGACCACCTGGGCGTGCCCCTGACCCGCGGCGCCCTCGAGCAGGTGGGGGCCGACGACCTGGTTCGGGCGGCCGCCGAATTCGGACAGTTGTCCGCCAACCACGACGACTCGGGACTGCTGCTGATGCCGGTGGTCGACGGAGGCCTGCTGTCGGCCCCTCCCGAGGACGCAGTGGCGTCCGGCTCGTCGGCCGGGGTCCCACTGCTCATCGGCACGACCCGCGACGAGTCGGCCTTCTTCACCGTGGGCAACCCGGTATTGGCGTCGCTGGACGAGCCGGGGCTGCTCCGGTGGATGCGCCGGCTGACGCCCGACCCGGAGGAGGCGCGACAGGTGGTCGCCGCCGTGGCTTCGGCCCGGGCGGCGCGGGGTGAGGCGGTGGCGCCCCGGGACCTGTGGGTGGCCATCGCCACCGACTTCGTGTTCCGTCTGCCGTCCGTGCGGTTCGCCGACGCCCATGCCTCGGCGGCAGGGCCCGGTGTGGGCACCTACGGGTATCTGTTCACCTGGGAGTCGCCGGCGTTCGGCGGCTACCTGGGCTCGTGCCATGCCCTGGACATCCCGTTCGTGTTCGGGACGGTCCACAATCCGGCGATCCAGGGATTCGCCGGCGGTGGCGACGACGCCCTGGCCCTGTCGGCGGCCATGCGCCGGGCGTGGACCGACTTCGCCCGGACCGGCGAGCCCACCGGGTGGGAGCCGTGGGACGCGGTCCGGCGTCCGGTGCGGGTGCTCGGCCCGTGGCCCGGGCGGGACGGGCTCGAGCACCGGGTCGACCGTCCGCGGGACGAGGAGCTCGAGGCGGTGGCCGCCGTGGTGCCCGGTCGGTCGATCGGCTGACCTCGGGAGGTTCGGGATCAGCCGGCGCCGGCGGCGACAGCCTGGGCCCAGGTGTAGGTGAGCGGCGGGATCGGGCCGGACGCCAGCACCAACAGCTCGGTGTCGGAGGCCCATCCGTTGCCGAAGGTCCCGTAGGCCTCGGCCGCACCCATCAGCAGGGTGCCCCCGAACTGCTGCTGGTAGTTGGCCAGCGACAGGATGTTCTGGCGATGGCCCCAGCACCCCGACTGCCCGGCTGTCGTGCAGTCGATGTTCCCACTGTTCACGCCGTCGTCGTACATCCAGAAGTAGTTGGACCCCAGCGGATTGCCGTTCTCCGCCCAGTTGCTCCCCCAGGCGACGATCCGCAATCCGGGCGGCTCCGTCGTCGGCCCCGGATCGGTGTTGGCCCGTGCCCCGTTCATGGCGTCGGCGTCGAACGTGTCGACCAGGCCCACGAACGGCGGCAGGCCCCGATCGACCCGCTCGATGTCGGTGATCACGAACAGTTGCTCCGCCGGGGACAGGGCGGTGAACCCCCTCGGGAGTGACATGGGACCGAGACCCTCGGTGGCACGAGCGGTGTTCGTGGCCTGCCTGATCCTGGACATGCAGACGCTGCCGGTGTTGTGCGGGTAGCAGGCGGACAGGAAGTCGGGTGACGGCGGGATGTTGACGGTCGGGTCGGGGGCGACCGCGCTGCTCGCTGGCGCGGCGCTGACCAACGAGCCGTAGAACGGCGCACCGCCGAAGTTGAACATCCCCCCGTCGCTGGAGGCCATCCAGTAGCCCTGCCCGGGGTGGTGGGCGGCAACGGACACGACGGGTGCGTCGAGGGGCGTGCCGCCCATCGAGCCGGCGAACGCCGCGTCCCCGAAGGTGAAGACGCCACCGTCGGAGGCCACCAGCCAGTACCCGTTCCCGTCGGTGGTCGCCGACATGCCGGCGATGGGCCTGGCCAGGCGGAGCGAGCCGGTGGAGCCGAAGAAGTTGGCGTCCCCGAAGGCGAAGATGCCCCCGTCGGAGGCCACCAGCCAGTAGCCGCCCCCGTCCGGGGTGGCGGCCATGCCCACGATCGGCTTGTTGAGGGCCAGCGAGCCGGTGGA
>Ga0224558_1000395_pt1 | contig 51416 bp, 39 predicted proteins | sample 714S32024metaG_FD_180682 | JGI IMG/M metagenome (GOLD analysis project Ga0224558, IMG submission 180682) | Peat soil microbial communities from Stordalen Mire, Sweden - 717 S3 20-24 | ecosystem: Environmental > Terrestrial > Soil > Wetlands > Peat | place: Sweden: Norrbotten County, Stordalen... | reverse complement strand
GAGGCACCAGTTCCGAACCCCGGTGGGTTCCTGAGCGGTCTGGGTAAGCGGCAGCTCTACAGCTACCCCAAGACGGTTCCGCGCCTCGGGTACCTGGGGATCGTGACGCTCACCACGATCATGCTCTACTACCTCTACTACGAGGAGGGCGCCCTCACGCCGTTGATGCTGCCCTACTACCACATGTCGTTCCAGTACTTCCTCTACCTGCTGGTGGTGTCGAACGCAATCGGCGCATTCTCCGCTTTGATCGGAGGGCTCTCGGACAGGATCGGCCGTGCCAACCTGACGATCTACGGCACGCTGGTCGTCGGGCTGGTGCAGCTGGGCATCACGGACATCCACTCCAAGTTCGGCTTCGCCCTCGCCTACTGCGTCATCGGATTCGTGGAGGGAATCATCCTCGTTTCGACTCCCGCGCTCATGCGTGACTTCTCACCACAGATGGGGCGGGGCGCCGCCATGGGCTTCTGGGCGCTCGGCCCCACCATGGGGAGCCTGGCCGCGGCCCTCGTGGCCACGCACACCCTCACTCACCTTCACCCGTGGCAGGACCAGTTCCTCATCTCGGGCCTGGCGTGCATGGGCGTGGTGGTGATCTCGTTCTTCTTCCTACGCGAGCTGTCCCCGCAGCTTCGCGACCAGCTCATGGTCTCGGAACAGGACCAGGCACTGATCGAAGCCAGGGCCCGGGGTCTCTCGGATGAGGACGTGATCACCGCCTCTACCCACCCGTACCGCTCGATGCTGCGGCTGGACCTGATCTCGTCGTCGTTGGCGGTCTCCCTGCTCTTGCTCTTCTACTTCGCGTCGGTCAGCGTGCTCACCCTGTACTGGGTGGTCGTCTTCGGGCGCTCCACCCCCGACGCGAATGGCATCAACGTCTGGTACGCCGGCGTCCTCTCCGGGACACTCGTCTTGTTCGGAGTGCTGTCCGACCTGCTGCGGGTCCGAAAGCCCTTCATGCTGGTCGGGGCGGTGGCCTGCATGGTGATGACGGTGTTCCTCATACTGCAGGCCGACCATCCGCACGCCGGCTACTACTCGAACGTCCTCGTAATAGTGCTCCTCGCCACCGCCATCGCGTGCGCCTACGCACCGTGGATGGCCGGCTACACCGAACAGGTCGAGTGGCACAACCCCGCGCTCACGGCCACCGGGTTGGCTGTATGGGGCTGGATACTGCGCATCGTGGTGGCGTTGTCCTTCCTCGTCCTCCCCTGGGTGATCACCACCTCCACGACCCTGGTCGACAATCAGGGAGCGGCCAAGACATTGCAGGCCATCCAGGCTGCCGTGCCCTACGCACCCTCCACCACGGCGTGCTCCTCGAAGAACGTCCCGGCGAGCGTCATCACCGGGCTGCAGTCGACGGACCAGCCGGGGCCCCAGACGCTGGCGAAGATCATCACTTCCTGCGACCAGTCCCACAACCTGCTGGCGGCCGTGAACGCAGCCGGCGGGCTCTCCAACCAGCAGGTACTGGGACTGCTCGCCTACAACGGGCTGGCGGTCGCCATCGAAAAGGGCCAGCCGGTGAGCGACAGCGAGATCGCCGCCAAGGTGGGCGCCCATTCGCAGAACCTCGGCAATCTGCTTCTGGCGGAGAAGAAGCTCATCCCCGCCCAGAAGGCGTCACCCAACGAGTGGAAGCGTTGGTGGTGGGTCTGCCTCGGGGGCCAGGTTGTGTTCGGGCTGCTCGTGTTCACCATGCGAGGGCCATGGAGCCCGAGAGCCGCCAAGCGCGACTTCGAGAGCCACGAGCGCCTGGTCAAGGAGGAGTTGGAGAAGATCCAACGGGAGATGGAGCCCGCCGGGACAGGGGCCTCTCCCGTGTCCGCTCAACTCTGACGTCTCACGGCCGACGGGGAACTCAGTTCGGCGCGGCGGCCTCGGGCCTCTCCCCGGACCCGGCTCAGGGTGGCCGGCTGTCCTCGGCTTGTCACTTGGTTGCGTCACAACAACTCAACCTCTTCGACGGGTGCTGGCCTGCCCCGGCCTAGTAACCGGCCTCCGGGTCCACCAGGCCGACGAGGGCCTCCCCCGCCGCGAACAGCGAGACGTTGGTGCGGATCCTCTCGGCCAGCAGCGGCACCACCATCTCGATGGTGTCGGCCGTGTGCGGCGTGATGATGCAGTTGGACAGGTCCCACAGCGGATGGCCGTCGGGCAGTGGCTCGGGATCGGTGACATCGAGGGCCGCACCGGCGATCGACCTGTCCTGCAGAGCGTTGACGAGCGCCCCGGTGTCGACATGCCGGCCGCGGGCCACGTTGACCAACCACGACGACGGGTCCATGAGGGCCAACTCGGGAGCCCCGATGATGCCGGTGGTGTCGGGGGTGAGCGCCAGCGCCAGGACGACCAGCAACGACCCGGGGAGCACGTCGGCCAGCTCGGAGACCGGGACGGTGCGGGCAGCACCCGGCAGTGGCTCGGACCGGCGGCGGACCACGGTGACCTCGACCCGGAAGGGTGCGAGCAGGTCCACCAGCACGCCGGCGATGCCGCCCCCGCCCAGGATGGTCACCCGCTGGTCGAAGAGGCTTGTCCCGGCGGGCACCCCCCACGAGCGCGCCGCGACCCGGGTGGGGAGATGCCGGAGGCCGGCCAACCCGAGGGCCAGCGCGTGCTCGGCCACAGGCTCGGCGTAGGAGCCCTTGGCGCAGGTCCAGATACGGTCGCGGTCGAGCAGTCCGAACCCGGCCACCCGCTCGACGCCGGCGAAGGGCAGCTGCACCCACCGGACCCCGGGGGCCTCCTCCAACCGTCCGGCGAGCCCGGAGACGTCCACCGGATCGAGCCACACCAGGGCGTCGGGAGCGTCGGACACCTCCACCACCGAACCCCCGCCGGCCACCACCGCGTCGGTGGCGAACGCGGACGCACGGGGTCCCACGGCGACTCGGGGGGCAACCATGGGTCGCACGCTAGCGAGCCGGGCGGGCCCGCCTGCCGGCCGATCGCCCGGCCGCGGCCACGATTTGATTCAATAGGGGTGCCGGTCCCGGCTGACGAGGGGGAATCGATGATCGTCCAATTCAATGTCCGAGACTTTCTCGACCGCGCCGAGGCCACCTATCCCCGGAGAGTCGGCCTGATCGACGAGCCGGACCAGCCCGCCGAGGCGTGGGGGCCGCTGACCTTCGAAGACATGGCGGAGCGGGCCCGCTCCCAGGCCGCCGGCCTCGACCGGCTCGGGGTGGCCCCCGGTGAGCGGGTGGCCATCGTCTCCCAGAACTCGTCCCGCCTGCTGACCTCCTTCTACGGGGTGTCCGGGTGGGGCCGCATCCTGGTCCCCATCAACTTCCGCCTGGCCGCCGCCGAGGTCGCGTACATCGTGGAGCACTCCGGGGCCTCGGTGCTGCTCGTCGACCCCGAGCTGGAGGACGCGCTGTCGGGGATCACGGCCCGGCACCGCTTCGTGCTCGGTGCCGGCAGCGACGAGGAGCTCTACCCCGCCGGCGCCGAGCCCCGGGCATGGGAGTCGGACGAGCAGGCCACGGCCACCATCAACTACACCTCGGGCACTACGGCCCGGCCCAAGGGCGTGCAGCTCACCCACCGGAACAACTGGGTCAATGCCACCGCCTTCGGATGGCACCTCCAGGTCTCCGACCGGGACGTCTACCTCCACACCCTGCCCATGTTCCATGCCAACGGTTGGGGCATGCCGTGGTCGACCACAGCCATGGGCTGCTCCCAGGTCGTGCTGCGCAAGGTCGAAGGCAGCGAGATCCTGCGCAGGGTCGAGCGCCACGGCGTCACTCTGCTGTGCGCCGCCCCCGCCGTGGTCAACGCCGTCCTCGACGCGGTACCCGACTGGGAGGGGGCCCTACCCGGAAGGGGTACCACGAGAGTGGTGGTGGCGGGCGCCCCGCCGCCCAGCCGCACTATCGAGCGGATCGAGTCCGAGCTCGGATGGGAGTTCATCCAGATCTACGGGCTCACCGAGACCGCTCCGCTCCTCACCATCAATCGGCGCCGGTCGGAGTGGGACGACCTGCCCGCAGCAGACCGGGCCCGCAAGTTGATGCGCGCCGGGGCGCCGGCAGTGGGTACCCAGCTGCGGGTCGACCCCAACGGCGAGGTGCTGGCCCGGAGCAACACGGTGATGGAGGGCTACTGGGAGCAACCGGCAGAGACCGAGGCGGCCCTGGCGGGTGGGTGGTTCCACACCGGCGACGGGGGCGTGGTGGACGACGAAGGTTACCTGAGCATCCTCGACCGGAAGAAGGACGTCATCATCACCGGCGGGGAGAACGTCTCCTCCGTCGAAGTCGAGGATGCCATCTTCTCCCTCGACGGGGTGGCCGAGGTGGCGGTCATCGGGATCCCCCACGAGACGTGGGGCGAGATGGTCGTCGCCCTGGTGGTCGCGTCCCACGGGGTGGTGCTCACCGAGGAGGTCGTGATCACCCACTGCCGGACGGTGCTGGCCGGCTACAAGTGCCCCAAGCAGGTCGAGCTCCGGGAGGAGCTCCCCCGCACCGCCACCGGCAAGCTGCAGAAGTTCAGGCTGCGGCAGCCCTACTGGGAGGGACTCGACCGCCAGGTCCACTGAGCGAAATGGTGGGCTTGATCCGGTTCGACGGGCAGGTTGCCTGTGTTGATCATGCCGCCTGACGGTCGGCGTTGCCGGGTCCGTCGAGCGAGGAGGTTCCGCCACCCTGCTCCGGACCCGGTTTCTTCCATTCTGGCCATGGACCTGCCTGCGGGTGTTCCATTTGAAACAGGTGACCACCAACATGCGCGTTGCGACACTCGACAGCTCGCGTGTTGGCTCATTGACTCTCCCCGCAGGGCCCATCTCAGCGGACCGCAGCCGACCAAGCCAAGATCGGCGCGACCCTCGTTCCGATAACCCCAACCTCCTGCTGAACCGAACGGTATTGACTGTGAACAGCCGGCTTGATGGCCGGACTGTCTGGTCGCCGTTGGCGAGGAACGCGACGAGCAGGCTCGCTGGAGTGAGTCAGAGCGGCGGGCCAGACCAATGCACCTCGAATGCCTTAGGCACTTCCCCGCTCCTTCATCGCATCACTTTGGGATGCTCTCATGGAAAGGAAGATGCGGACGCCTCGGTGACGCTCTCAAACCTCACGCAAAGGAGGGGTCCTGCACGCATCGACCCATTCATCCAACGATGCGCTCGCCGATCGGGCCGAGTATGAGCATGGGTAGGTAGATGAGGCCTCCCATGATCAGGATGACTCCGAGTAGAAAGGCAACGAAGGTCGGTCCGGCGGTGTCCAGCGTGGCCCTCGTTTGGGCGTGGACACGGGCACCGGCCAGCGAGCCGGCGATGGCCAAGGAGAGCACGATCGGCACGAAGCGCCCGGCGAGCAGGGTTAGGCCAAGCATCGTGTTGTACCACGGCGTGTTGGCCGACAGGCCGGCGAAGGCGGAGCCGTTGTTCTGCGCGGCCGACGCGAAGGCATAGGTGACCTCGGTGAGCCCATGCATTCCCGGGTTGAGAATCGATTTTGTACCGACCGACAGCACCAGAGACAGGCTCCCGAGGACGAGGATGATGATCGGGAGTGCCAGCACGTAGGCGATGATCAGGCTCATCTGCGGGGCACGGATCTTCTTGCCCAGGAACTCCGGCGTCCGCCCGACCATCAGCCCCGCCAGGAACACGGCCAACAGAACGAGCACGAGCATGGAGTAGAGGCCCCCACCATCTCCTCCTGGACTGATCTCACCGAGGAGGATGGCGACGAACGCTCCCGCCCCGCCGATAGGTGTGTAGCTGTCGAGAGCGGAATCGGTGGCACCAGCCGTGGTCCCCATGGTCCCGACGGTCATGAGCGCGGACCCTCCGGCACCGAACCGGCTCTCCTTCCCCTCCATGTTGCCGCCCAGGTTGTGGCCGCTCGCCACCTGGGACACGCTCGCCGGCAGAAGTTGGTTGCCGTGAGCTTCCGCCTGCATCGAGATCAAGGTGTGGCCGGCGAAGAGGATGGCCATCACCACCACGATGGCGCGCCCTTGCCGCCGACGGCCGATGAGGCGGCCGAACATGAGAGCGATCGCGAACGGCAACACGATGACCAACAGCAGGTCGAACATGTTGGTGAAGCCGTTCGGGTTTTCGAAGGGGTGGGCGCCGCCTGCGCCGTAGAAGCTGCCACCGTTGGTGCCGAGCAGCTTGATGACTTCCATCGATGCGACCGGACCGCCGGGGATGTGCTGAGTCCCGCCGGCAACCGTCGCAGCCGTGCGGAAGCCGTGGATGTTCTGGACCGCACCCTGGCTAACGAGGACGAGGGCGGCGATCACCGAGATGGGCACGAAGACGCGCACCAGGCTTCGGGTGAGATCGGCCCAGAAGTTCCCGATCGTGCGGGAACCGCCGGAGATCCCACGGATGACCGCCAGGGCAACCGCTAGCCCGACCCCGGCCGCGGTGAACTGGGCGACCACCAAGCCAGCCATCTGGGCCAGGTAGCTGGCCTGGGTCTCGCCCGAGTAGGCCTGCCAATTGGTACCGGTGATGAAGCTGGCCGCGGTGTTGAAGGACAGGCCCGAAGGCATCCCTGGGGCATGGGTCGGATTGAACGGGAGCACCCCCTGCAGCCGCAGCACGGCGTACAGGAAGAGCACGGAGATGGCCCCGAAGGCCAGTACGGCCATTGCGTAACCCCTCCAGGTCTGGCCGCTGTCGGGGTCGATCCCGGTGATACGGAAGGCGAGGCGCTCGACAGGGAGGAACACCCGGTCGCCCGGTGCCGGACCGCCCCGGAACGTCGCGGCCAGATAGCGGCTGAGCAGGGGCGCCACCACCACGGTCACGGCGCTGACGAAGGCCAGCTGGCCCCAGTCCCAGCCGGTCATCGGATCCGGTCCAGAGCGAGGTTGAGATCGAGAACGTTCACCGTGGGTTCGCCGAGGAAACCCAGCTGCCGGCCCTGGTTAGCCCGGCTCACCAGCTGGATCACCACTGACTCGGGCAGGTGGCGGGCCCGGGCCACGCGCGGGACCTGATCGAGGGCGTTGGCGATCGAGATGCCGGGGTCGAGTCCCGAGCCCGAGGCGGTGACCGCGTCGACCGGCACGGGTGCGCCTGCCTCGAGGCCGTTGAGCTGCCGGTAGGCGATGGCCCGTTCCGGAATGGTGTCGGGGTCACAGACGTAGGAGCCGCCCGGGCCGCGCGCATACCTCTGGCCGGATGTGGGACTGGTCACGGGGTTCCCCTTCGGATCGGTCGGCACGCATGACGGATCGGCCCTGGTGGCGAACGGGTTGGTGGCCGAGGAGTCGCCGTCGAGCCCCACGGTGTTCACTCCCGGGACGAATCCGATGAGCAGCGGGTTGGAGGGACCGAGGTTCGAGGCACCCGAGGCCGATGCGTCGTAGCCGACCCCGGCGGCAGACGGCCGCGGTTGGAAGTACCTGGGAAGCGGGTTACCGCTGGCGTCGCTGAAGCCTTGACCGAGCAGGGAAGATCCGACCAGCTTCCCGTCCCGATAGACGAGCGAGCCGTTCGCCTGCTGGTCGAACCCGACCGCGGCGAGGCCGGTGACCACGAGCGGGTAGCCGAAGCCGAGCACGACGGTGATGGTGAGGAGCATGACGATGCTGGTCAGGATCTGCCGGCGCATGTCAGTGCATCCCGCTCGCGGTCACGACGACGTCGATCAGCTTGATGAAGATAAATGGTGCCGCCAGGCCGCCGATGCCGTAGATAAGGCCATTCCGCCGGAGGATGGCAGCGCCGTCCTGCGGACGAAACTTGACCCCACGGAGTGCGAGGGGGATCAGCATCGGGATGATGATGGCGTTGTAGGTCACCGCCGAGAGGATCGCCGTGTGCGGGTTGCTCAGGTGCATCACGTTCAGCACCTTCAGCTTGGGGTAGGCGACGAGGAACATCGCCGGGATGATGGCGAAGTACTTGGCGACGTCGTTGGCGATGGAGAAGGTGGTGAGCGACCCTCGAGTAATGAGCAGTTGCTTGCCGACCTCTACGACCTCGATCAGCTTGGTGGGGTTCGAGTCGAGGTCGACCATGTTGCCGGCCTCTTTGGCGGCCTGGGTCCCGGTGTTCATGGCCAGGCCGACGTCAGCCTGGGCGAGTGCCGGGGCGTCATTGGTGCCGTCTCCGGTCATCGCCACCATGTGGCCGCCGCGTTGCTCACGGCGGATCAACGCCATCTTGTCCTCCGGCGTGGCCTCGGCGAGGAAGTCGTCCACCCCGGCCTCGGCGGCGATGGCTGCCGCGGTGAGGGGGTTGTCCCCGGTGATCATCACCGTGCGGATCCCCATGTCACGGAGCTGCTCGAAGCGCTCCACCATGCCCGCCTTGACCGTGTCCTTCAGATGGATGACGCCCAGCACGCGCGTCCCGTCAGCCACCACCAGGGGGGTACCCCCGCCGGTGGCGATCCCCGCTACGACCTGGGTGAGGTCGGACGGGACGGCGCCGCCGAGCTCCTCGACCCACCTCCGTACCGAGTCGGCCGCGCCCTTGCGGATCTGGTGCCCCTCGTAGTCGACCCCACTCATGCGGGTCTGGGCCGTAAAGGGAATGAGCTCGGCCTCGCCGATGGCAGGCGGGCTCAGGCCGTAACGGTTCTCACACAGATCGACGATGGAGCGGCCCTCGGGGGTCTCGTCTGCCAGGCTCGAAGCGAGGGCCGCCTCGGCCAGCTCGGATTCGGTGACACCTCCAACCGGCAGGATGGCGGTGGCCATCCTGTTGCCGTAGGTGATGGTGCCGGTCTTGTCGAGAAGCAGGGTCGAGCAGTCCCCGGCTGCCTCCACGGCCCGCCCGGACATGGCCAGCACGTTCCGCTGCACGAGGCGATCCATTCCAGCAATACCGATAGCGGAGAGGAGGCCGCCGATCGTCGTCGGGGCGAGGCACACGAACAGGGCGATGAGCACGGTTGCCGACTGGATGGCCTTTGAGTAGATGGCCATGGGCTCGAGCGTTGCCACCGCCACCAGGAGGATCAGGGTCAGTCCAAAGATCAGGATGTCGAGAGCGATCTCGTTGGGCGTCTTCTGGCGACTCGCGCCCTCCACGAGAGAGATCATCCGGTCGAGGAAGGTCTCCCCCGGCTCGGACGTGATCCGGACGACGATCCGATCGGACAGGACCCCGGTTCCACCGGTCACTGCGCACCGATCACCACCCGACTCGCGTATCACCGGCGCCGACTCGCCGGTGATAGCCGACTCGTCGACGGTGGCGATCCCCTCGACGATGTCGCCGTCGCCAGGGATGATCTGTCCGGCCACGACGACGCAGAGATCACCGACCTGTAGCTCGGTCGACGGGATCTCCTCGATGGTCCCATCGGGTCTTCGGACGTGGGCGACGGTGTCCTGCCTGGCGCGTCGCAAGGTGTCGGCCTGGGCCTTTCCCCGGCCTTCGGCGACCGCTTCGGCAAAGTTGGCGAACAGCACCGTTGCCCACAACCACACGGTGATCGACCCGACGAAGAGGCCGGGCTTGACCAGGAAGGCGACGGAGGTGACCAGACTTCCCACCTCGACCACGAACATGACCGGGTTGCGGACCATGTGGCGGGGATCGAGCTTCACGAACGCCTCGATGAAGGCACGCCGCAGGATTCCCGGATCGAGCATCGAGGTCCCGGCTCGGAGGCGCACCTTGGGCGGTCGCGTTTCCGGTGGTGGCGCCACGGCGACCGCGCCTCCAGAGTCGTCCGGCTCGTCGATCACCACTGGCACCGTTGCCCGGCTGTGGGGTCCGGAGCCGAGCGTTTGCAGGAGTGCCCGTGCACGCTTCCATGTAAGGGGAAACACCCCTGACGGAATAGGGTATTCACGTGATCGTTACGACCTGAAGGGCAATTTTGACGCTGTCTTAGCGCCCAAGCCCACGGCCCTGCTCACGCGTCCGGAAACCGGCACAGCAGCGGGTCCGGGTGCCCCGCCCGGGACGGCTCAGGGTGTGGGGCCACCGCGTCCCCCGTCGGGAGTATCACCCTCGGGGACGAAGCGCAGCCCGGTCTCGGGCTCGGTGATGAAGTAGCGGGGATGGGATGGATCCGGCTCGAGAAACAGTAGAGGCGAAGGTCCTTGACCCCGATCAACTCCATCTCTGGAACTCAGTCCAAGGCTGCCAAGGCGTGAGTATGCCTGACCGGAAACCCGGCGCGCACGGCCGAAATCGAACCCGTAAGCTTCTGACTCTGGTCAGATGCTTAGGGGTGCGAGATGCTCGACCGGAAGCTCTCCCGCTCCGGCGGATAGCGGCGTTGCTGGGCCGGACCGAGGCTCACTGACCGTCTGAACCGTGGTGGTGGTCGAGCGTCAGCTGTCCGGTGTTGGCATCGAAGTCGAAGAGCTCGCCGTAGCGGCCCCAATCCACGGCGATCTTGAGCTGCTGGCGGGCCTCCTCTTCGGAGAACCCCCGGCGCAGGAGGTCGAGGAAGAAGCCCTCCCCGAGGTTGCCATCCTTGGTCGCCCCTAGTGCCCGGCAGATGGCACGGACCAGTGGCGCCCGCTCCCGGGCTTCCAGGGCGAAGATCTGCTTGGACTCGAGGATGTCGGCGGCGACGAAGATCCGGCCCTCGTCGGTGATCTGCAGGTCGGCGTCGTCGACGACCGCCAGTCCCAATACCTGAGCAGCGTCGACCAACGGGAGCAGATCGTCGACCTCGAAGGTGAGCTCGTGGGCCAGCTGGGGGAGGTCCACCCTCCCACCGTGGGCCACCAGGATCTCGAGCAGGCCGGACATGCCGCCCACACTGGCCTGCGGCAGCGGCGTGTCGGTCGGCGACCCTTCGCCAGGGCTGGCCACAGTCCAGATGTGGGCCGGGGGCCTGGTGTCCCGTCCGGTCATCAGGCCGTAGATCTGGTCGACCAGCGCCTGGAAGCTCTCGTCGTGCCGGTCCCGGGGTTGGGAGAATGTGCAGTCGATCTCCGTGCGGATCCGGCCGGGATTGGCACGAGTACGAAGATCCGATCGGCCAGGATGACGGCCTCTTCGATGTTGTGGGTCACGATCAGCATGGCCTTGGTGGGGAAGTCCTTCTCTCGCCACAGTCGGAGGAGCTCGGCCCGCAGGTTCTGGGCCGTCAGCACGTCCAACGCCGAAAATGGTTCGTCCATGAGGAGCGCGTCGGGCTCGACTACCAGGGCTCGGGCGAATCCCACTCGTTGCCGCATCCCGCCGGAGAGTTCCTTCGGATAGGCGGACTCGAACCCGTCGAGACCGATGGCGTCGATGGCCCGTTCGGCCCGCTGGCGTCGCTCGCCGGTCCCCACTCCGAGCGCCTCGAGTCCCAACTCGACGTTCTGCTGCACGGTCAGCCACGGCAGAAGGGCGAAGCTCTGGAACACCATGGCCACACCGGGGTTGGCGCCGTTGAGGGTCTCGCCTCGGTAGCTGATGTCGCCCTCGGTGGGTGAGATGAGCCCGGCGATGCAGCGCAGGAGCGTGCTCTTGCCCGAGCCGGAGCGCCCCAGGAGCGCCACGATCTCTCCTTCTCGCAGGTCGAGCGAGATGTCGTCGAGCACGGGGAGGGGAGTGCCATCGGGCGACACGAAGCTCTTGGTGACGTGGGAGACCTCGATGATGGTGGCCGAGCCGGCGCCCGTCCGGCCGGTGGTGGGGTCTGAGGTCGTGGTCACAGGGATCCACCCTTCCGCACTTGTGCGAGCCAAGTCAACGAGGGCACGCTCGCGCCGCAGCCCGACTGCGTCACAGCGTGAACCGGGATTCGGCCATCCGGTAGAGGCGCCGCCAGAACAGCCGGTTGACGACGACCACGAAGGCGCTCATGACGATGCCCCCGGCGATCAGCAGGGCGAACTTGCCCTGGGCCGAGGCGGTAGCGATGTAGTTGCCCAGCCCGAACGCGTTGAGGGTGTGATGGTGCCAGCTGACCAGCTCGGCCACGATGGACGCGTTCCACGCCCCGCCGGCGGCGGTGATCCCACCGGTCACATAGGCGGGGAAGATGGCCGGGAGGATGACCTTTCGCCACCGCAGGCGCCGCGTCAGACGCATCGAGACCATCATCTCGCGCAGATCGTTGGGGATGGAGCTGGCGCCGGCGATGACGTTGAACAGGATGTACCACTGCGCCCCCAGCATCATCAGCACGATGGCCCCGTAGTCCAGCGGGATTCCCAGGTTGATGAAGATCAGCGTGGCGAAGGGGAAGAGCAGGATGGCGGGGAAGCTGGCCAGGACCTGGACGATGGGCTGGGCATAGCGGGCCAGTCTGGGGCTCATCCCGATTTTCACCCCGACCGGCACCCAGATGATCGTGGAGATGACAAGGAGGACGACCACCCGGCCGAAGGTGGCGAGACCAAACCCAATGAGACTGGGGAACCGGGTGAAACCGAGGTGGGCGTTGAGGTACACCAAGCCGATGACGGCGAAGGTGGTGGTGGCTCCGACGATGACCGACCAGAAGATGATGTCGCCAATGTGTCGCTTGCGGACGTCGGTGCGCAGGGGGTACTCGGCCAGGCCGAAGGGCCGGGTGATCCGGTCGAGCGCCCGTCCGACGGGGCGGCTGACGCGGCCGGCCAGCCGCCGGATGGAGGAGCGGCGGAGGAGGTTGAGGATGATGCTCTTGGGCTTCTCGGCGGACTCGGAGCTCTCCATGCGGAACTTGTCGGACCAGGCCACCAGCGGGCGGAAGACGAGGAAGTTGGTGCCGACCACCAGGAGGACCATCACCACGATGGCGATGGTCACCTCGGTGTAGGACCCGTGGGTTACGGCGGCGGCCATGTAGCTGCCCATTCCGGGAAGGCTCTCAGAGAGCCCGTGCCCCTTGATGAACACGGTTACCGCCTCGGAGGCCGTGAGGAAGAACCACCCGCCGCCCATTGACATCATCATGTTCCAGACCAACCCGATCATGGAGCTGGGAACGTCCAGCTTCCAGAACCGCTGCCACTTGGTGAGCCGGTACATGCGCGCCGCCTCGTCCAACTCGGTCGGCTGCGAGATGAGCGAGTGGTAGAAGCTGAACGTCATGTTCCACGCCTGGGAGGTGAAGATCACGAAGATCGCCGCCAGCTCGAGCCCCAACAGGTTGTTGGGAAAGAGGGTGATGAAGAAGGTCAGAGCGATCGGCAGGAACACCAGGATGGGGATGGACTGCAGGATGTCGAGGATCGGGACGAGCACCTTCTCCGCTCGGCGAAGACGTGCCGCCGCCGTCCCGTACACCAGGGTGAACACCGTCGAGAGGGCAAGGGCGATGAACATCCGCAGGAGCGATCGAGCGGCGTAGTAGGGCACGTCGGCGACGTCGGTCGAGATGATGACCGGCGTCCGGCCCGGAGTGAAGTTGACGGCCATCGACTGGCCGAGCCGGACGACGGCGTAGAGGAGGGCGATGATGCCAGCTCCCACCACGAGGTCCACCCAACTGAGCCTGCGGCCTCGCAACACCTCCCGGATGGGAAGTGTCGGCCGTACCGTCAAGAAGCGCCCTCCTGGGTCGGTCCATGGCGAGAGAGGTGCATCCGCAGCAATCTACCGACCACCCTGCGCAAAGAAAATGTGAAGAATCACTCTCCACCCGAAAAAGCTTCGTCAAACCCGAACGATTTCTCCATTTCGAGCGTTAGAACGGGATGATCCCGGCGATCAAAGCACCTGCAACAAGAGGGTCGTGACGATTGCACGAGAGGAAGGACAGCATGACGATGACGACAGTCGGTCTCCATTCGATCGACGAACCAAACGAGCCAGACAGTGAAGACGGGCTTTCGGACGAGGAGGGCGACCCACCAAAACCGGGCCATCTCGTGGTCCATCCCCATTGTGCGGTCACCGCCCGCCCGAACGGGGCGTGGTTCGGCCCGAAGGGATCCGAGGCAACCGAAAGGGAGCTGATCGCCTTCCTCGGTTCGCACAACGGAGTGGCAGTGCTCCAGTGGCCTCGTGATGCCCACCGAGCCGAACGGTTCTTCGACCTCGGCATCCCGTGTCTCTGGTTCGTCCAGGACACCGCCGACCTTCCCCCCGCCCGGGGCAAGTCCGAAGAGTGGCTTCCCCAAACGGCCAGCGACCTCCAGGTGCACGAATGTCTCAAGAGACTGTGTGACTGGGCGGCGACGGAACGCTCGGCGGCACCGCCCGAGCTCGAGGAGAACGGTTGGCTCCACCTCGGAGAGCACGGCATCCAGCTCACGCCCCCCGAATCCTGTCTGGCTGCTCCCCTCATCGCCCACTTCGGAGAGGCGGTCGACGACGAGCTCCTTACCCGCAGGTCGGCGCGTGCTGCCGCTGCCCGGCGGAACAGCTCCTTCGCCAGCGAACTGCACCATCTCGACGAGGACGTCAATGCACTCGGGCTCGAGGTCGTTCCGGCGACGGAACGCACGCATCTGATCCGGCGGTGCAGGTGATGACCACGGTCGGCTCTTCGGCCGCCTACCGGCGGCAGATCGACCGCCGGATGGGAGTCGCGGACCCGGCCACGTTGCACGGGTCGCTCTCGGCCGGCAGGCGCCTGCGTGATGCCGAACCGGCGGATCAGGACATGGCCCCGGTGCCACTGCGTCTCCTGCCCGATACCGCCGAGGTCGCACCCGGCGACAGCCTTTCGATCGGCGGGGTCGACGTGGCGACCGTGGCGGAGGCCGTCGGGACCCCGGTATTCATCTACGACGAGGCACATCTGCGGTCCCGGTGCCGGGAGGCCCGTCGAGCCTTCGGCGACGGCGTCTCCTTTGCGTCCAAGGCATTCCTCTGCCGGGCGATGGCGAGGATCGCCCATGACGAGGGCATGATGATCGACGTAGCGTCCGGTGGGGAGCTCTACGTAGCGCTCCGAGCCGGTGTTCCCCCCGAGCGACTTGTCCTGCACGGGAGCAACAAGTCGACCGACGAGCTGGTGCTGGCGCTCGACGTCGGGATCGGCCGGATCGTGGTTGACTCGTTCGACGAGATCGAACGAGTCAACCTGCTGCTAGGTCGGGTCGCGCCCGCCACGAGGCCCCGAGTCCTCGTCCGGGTCAACCCCGGCGTCGAAGTGAGCACACACGCGTCGATCGCCACCGGCCGGGAGGACTCCAAGTTCGGGTTCTCCCTCGCATCGGGTGCGGCCGCCGAAGCGGTCAACCTGCTCGCCTCCCGGCACAGCCCGGTCGATCTCGTCGGTCTCCACACGCACATCGGGAGCCAGATCTTCGACCTGTCCGCGTTCGGCCGGACGATCGACTCGCTGGCTCCGCTCGTGGTGACAACAGGGCTCACCGAGTTGTGCGTCGGCGGTGGCCTGGGAGTCGCCTATACGGGTGACCAGAAGGAGCCGCCGACTCTCACCGAATGGGCCACCGCGATGCGCCATGCATGCCGCGTCGCCGGCATCCCCGATTCGGTGCGGATCACGGCAGAGCCGGGGCGCGCCGTCGCGGCAACCGCTGCGGTCACCTGTTACCGGATCGGTGCCATCAAATCGGTCCCCCTGCCGTCGACGGATGGTGTCCGGACCTATGTCAGTGTCGACGGGGGGATGAGCGACAATCTCCGCCCGGCCCTGTACGACAGCCGCTACGAGGCGTTCCTGCCGCGGGCGGTGACGGCACCCCGACCGTTCGCGGTGACGGTGGCGGGCAAGCATTGCGAATCGGGGGACATCCTGGTCAGGAACGGTCATCTCCCCCAGGACGTGGCCGTAGGGGACCTATTGGCAACCCCGGTGACCGGAGCGTATGGCTACGCCATGGCTTCCAACTACAACAAGCTCTTGCGTCCACCGGTCGTCTTCGTCGGCGACGGCAGGTACCGAACGGTGACGCGTCGTGAGACGGTCGAGGACTTGTTGGGCCTGGACGTCGACGAGCCCGCATTATCCCACTGCGTACCGTGAGCGACCATCGCTCGTAGTGCTCACCCGATATCTGGAGGAAGTATGACCACCGCAGTCGCCGCACAGAATGTGCCCATGTTCGTGCTGTATGCCGCATCGTTCGTCGTGGTTCTCTGGGCGGTCGTCGACGCGGCCCGCCGGCCACCCGCGCTCATGCCGCCAGGTCGGAAGGCGGTCTGGATCGTCGGCTTCGTCGTGGGTTGGTTCGTGTTCGGACTGATCGGAGCCGCCATCGCCGTCGTCTACCTGGTGGGGCCCCGCCGGCGACTGAACGCTGGCCGGATGTGAGGATCGATCGTCGGGCCTGGGGGGAAGGCGCACGCGATCAGAGGGCACCGCCACTCCCAGTGGGCTTCGACTCTCCGAGTCAGTACCACCTCGTGGGCATTGTTACTGTCGACCGGAAGCCTGCCAGCCCGCAGGGTAAATTCTCAGACTTCTGTTGAAGGGTCCAGCGGATTTGGTGGTGCCGCGGGGTTCGGCTAAGTGTCCGTGCCGACCGGGCGGATGGGAGTAGGGAGTGAGGCGGTGGTCGCCGCCATCTCATCCGGAGCATGCCAGACTGATACCTGCACTTCCTGGGCTTGATCCGGTTCGACGGACAGGTTCCTTAGGTTGAGCATGCCGCCTGACGGTCGGCGTTACCGGGTCCGTCGAGCGAGGTTCCGCCACCCTGCTCCGGACCCGGTTTCTTTCATTCTGGCCATGGACCTGCCCGCGGGTGTTCCATTTGAAACAGGTGACCGCCAACATGCGTGTTACGACACTCGCCAGGTCCACTGAGATGGCCCACGGTGGCCGCCGGCGGGGTTGTCCGGCGGGGACGACGCCCCTGCCGGAGACGCCAGGACCGCCGCCGCGCTCCCCTGGTGATCGAGCCAGTCCTCGATCATGTCGCAGGTCCACTCGGGGGCCTCGAGCATGGGGACGTGGCCGATGTCGGGAGCGACCTCGAACCGCCAGTCGGGATGAGCGGCGCTCATACGGCGGGCGGCGGACAGGGGGATGAGCACGTCGCGCTCCCCCTGCAGCAGGAGGACGGGTTGGTCGAGGCCGCCCAGCCGTCGGATGGTCGCCGCAGGCCTGGCCAACAGGTGGGAGAGCGACCGGGCCGACTGCAGATAGGAGGCATCGCCACGGGTACGGTCGATCTGGGCGGTCAGGGCCACGTGGGCGGCGACCACGTCGGCTGGGACGCGGGAGCGGTCGACGCAACAGATACCGAGCACCCGCTGCACGCTCTGTTCCGCCGTCGTCAGGCGGCGCCTGTGGGCAAGGAAGTGCTCGCCCACACCGGGCACCGCGCACAGGGCGAAGTTGACGGCGACCCGCGGATGGACCAGTCCCGGGCGGGCGGTGGGCAGGGCGGGGTCGACGAGCACCAGGCCGGCGACCGTCTCGGGCTCGGCCACTGCCTGCAACGCGGACACCAGGCCACCCATCGAGTTGCCGATCAGAATGGCCGGCGAGCCGGCCACCGCCTGGAGGAACCCGCCCAGCAGGCGGCGGTGCCCTTCGATGTCCGGGGTCCGTCCCTCGGCCGGGGTCAGCCCGTGCCCCACCAGGTCGAGGGCCAACAGGCGCGACCTCTGGGTCAGGCGGGGGGCGACCGCCAACCAGTTGACGTGGGAGCCACCCAGGCCGTGCACGGCGACCATGAGCGGACCGCCGGCCGGCCCTCCCATGTCCACGTAGTGCACCGGGCCGTCGATGTCGACGGTGAGGGACTGGATGCCGGTACCCGCGAGTGAGCTCACCCGGCCAATACTACCGGGGCCATCCGCCGGAACTGGCATCGCGGGCGGACGGGTGACCCGGCGTCAGTGCGGGAGGAAGTCGAGAAGACGGCGGGTGACCTCGTCGGGTGCCTCGAGGGGAAGCCAGTGCCCCGGCCCCTCCATCCGCTCGTAACGCCAGGGCCCGGCCACGTGCGCCGAGGACCCGCTCATCTGCTGCTCGGTCAGGGCGAAGTCCCCGGTGCTCCACACGCCCATGGTCGGCGCCCCCACCGGCGGCAGCTCCATCGGGGGGCCGATGAGGGCCTCGGGGGGCACGTTCGCCCGGTACCAATTGAGTGCCGAGGTGAGCGCGCCGTCCCGCTCGAGGTCGGCGATCACCGCATCGGCATCGGGATGGCTCGACCAGGTCCGGAAGTTGGCCCACGAGTCGTTGGACAGCCACTGCTCGGCCACTCCCTCGAACTGGAACAACAGCATGTACCACGACTTCCCGAGCTGTTCGAGCCCTGCGGAGCGAAAGGACAACGGGTGCCCGACGGACAGGGCCACCAGGTGGTCCACCCGGTCGGGGTTCGAGATGCCCAGGTACCAGGCGAGGGCCGCACCGAAGTCGTGACCCACCACATGGGCCCGCTCGACGCCGAGGTGGTCGAGGACGGCGAGGATGTCGCCACCCGCCATCCACAGGGCGTAGGCCGCGACGTCGGCCGGCCTCCCCGAGGGCCCGAACCCCCGGAGGTCGGGCACGATGACCTTGTACCCGGCCTCGGCCAGCACCGGCACCTGGTGGCGCCACAACCGTCCCGATTCCGGAAAGCCGTGGAGCAGGAGGACGGGGGGCCCATCGCCGGTGACCTCGAACTCGATCTCCACGCCACCACTGTCGATGTGCATCAGGGCACTCCTCCCCCGGACGGTCCCTCAGCGCTTGTCGCCGGAGGGGAAGTGCAGCTCGATCGGACCGGCGGCGGCGGAAGCGGACGCCGCCGGCCAGCGGGTGGTGACCGACTTCAGCCGGGTGTTGAAACGGATGCCCTCCATGCCGTGGACGTGGGCGTCGCCGAACAGCGACTGCTTCCACCCGCCGAACGAGTAGTAGGCCATGGGTACCGGGATGGCGACGTTGATCCCGACCATCCCGACCTGCACGTCGCGACGGAACCGCCGGGCGGCACTCCCGTCCCGGGTGAAGATCGCCGTACCGTTGCCGTAGGGATTGGCATTCACCAGGTCGATGGCCTCGTCGAGGGTATCGACCCGGAGCACCGACAGCACCGGGCCGAAGATCTCGTCCCGGTAGACCTGCATCGACGGCGACACCCGATCGACCAGGCAGGGCCCGAGGAAGAACCCGGCATCGCCGCCGGGGACCTTGACCTCCCGGCCGTCCACCACGACGTCGGCTCCTTCGGCTTCGGCCGAGTCGAGGTAGCCGGCGACCCGGTCGCGATGGACCTCGGTGATCAGCGGCCCCATGTCCGAGGCCGGGTCGGCGCCCGGTCCGGTGGTGAGCCCCAGGGCACGGTCGCGCAGGGCCTCCACCAGCGGGTCCCCGTCCCCCACCACGACCACGGCGGAGATGGCCATGCACCGCTCACCGGCCGAACCGTACCCGGCGGCGATCAGTGCGTCGGCGGTGGAGCCCAGATCGGCGTCGCCCATGACCACGGCGTGGTTCTTGGCCCCGCCCAGGGCCTGGGCCCGCTTGCCGGAGGCAGTGGCCCGCTCGAACACGTGGCGGGCGACCGGCGTGGAGCCCACGAACGACACTGCGGCCACGCCCGGATGGTCGAGGAGTGCGTTGACGGCCTCGGCGTCGCCGTTGAGCACGGTGAACACCCCGTCGGGCAACCCGGCCTCACCCCACAGGTCGGCGATCAGCAGCGAGGGCGACGGATCGCGCTCGGAGGGCTTCAGGATGAAGGTGTTGCCGGCGGCGACGGCCACCGGGTACATCCACATCGGCACCATCACCGGGAAGTTGAACGGGGTGATGCCGGCCACCACCCCCAGGGGCTGGCGGATCGACGACGCATCGACCCCCGTGGACACGTCCTCGGAGAACTCGCCCTTCAACAGGTGGGGGATGCCGCAGGCGAACTCCACCACCTCGATGCCCCGGGCCACCTCGCCGCGGGCATCCTCGAGCACCTTGCCGTGCTCGGCCGTGATCAGCCGGGCCAGGTCGTCGCGGTGCCGGTCGACCAGCTCACGGAAGGTGAAGAGGATCCGGGTCCGGGCGGTGAGCGACGTGTCGCGCCAACCGGCCCAAGCGTCGGCCGCTGCGGCCACGGCCAGGTCGACGTCGCGCCGGCAGGACAGCACCACCTCGCCGGTCTGCGCGCCGGTTGCGGGGTCGAAGACCGGTGTAGCCCTCGCCTGGGACCCTTCGACCGATGTTCCGATCTGCTTCACTCGGTGACTCTCCTCGAGGAGTCCGTCTCCTCATCGTGCGGGTGGATGCCGGCGGTCGGTGCGGCCCGGCCGGCGCTGGTCGTGCGGGCCGATCGCTGCGCCCGAGGACCGGTCCGGATGCTCCCCGCCGGCTGGCGACGGGCACGTGCCACAATCGTCCCATGCCGGCGACCAGTCCGCCCGACGGGGCCGTACAGATGGCAGCGACCGACCGGACCCGTCTCCGGCGGCTGCCCGAGCAGGGATCACACCGCACGGCCGACCTCCACGCCGTCCTCGACGCCGGATTCGTCTGCCATCTCGGGCTCGTCGTCGACGACTGGCCGATGGTGGTCCCCACCACTTACGGCCGGTCCGGCGACCTGCTCTTCCTCCACGGCTCGGTGGCCAGCCGCAGCCTGCGGGCGGCCAAGGTGTCCACGCCGGTGTGCGTGACGGTGACCCACATCGATGGGCTGGTGCTGGCCCGGTCGCTGTTCGAGCACTCCGTGAACTACCGGTGCGCCGTGGTCTACGGGGTTCCCGATTTCGTGGGTGACGCGGTGGAGAAGCTCGAGGGACTTCGGGTCATCAGCGACCAGGTCGCGCCCGGCCAGTGGGAGTACGCGCGGCCTCCCTCGGCCAGGGAGCTGGCTGCCACCACCGTGCTGCGACTGGCGCTCGATGAGGCCTCGGTCAAGATACGCAGCGGACCGCCCGACGACGGCGACGGGCCCGATACCGACCTCGACCTCTGGGCCGGCGAGATCCCCCTGCGCACCGTCCGGTTGGACCCGGTGGCCGACCCCACTCTGCGGGCCGGTATCCGGCCCCCTTCCCACCTGTCCGACGGGAACCCGGCTCCGGGATCGATCTCGCGGCACGACCTGTCCTAGTCCGGACCGATGCACGCGGCACGGCCCGATCAGTCGAGGACGGAGGCGAGCGGCCTGGAGGCCAACCGGTGGGCGGCCGCCACGGGCTCGTAGACCACGGTGCCATCGACGACATTGACCCCTTCGGCCAATGCCGCGTCGAGCCGGACCGCGTCGCGCCATCCGTGGTTGGCGATGTTGAGGACGTAGGGCAGGGTGGCGTTGACCAGGGCGTGGGTGGACGAATGGGGCACCGCGCCGGGCATGTTGGCCACGCAGTAGAACACGGATCCGCTGACCTCGAAGGTGGGGTCGGAGTGGGTGGTCGGCCGGGTCGATTCGAAGCACCCCCCCTGGTCCACCGAGATGTCCACCAGCACCGAGCCCGGGCGCATGCGTGCCACCAGCTCGTCGGACACTAGCTTGGGCGCCTTGGCCCCCACCACCAGGACGGCACCGATCACGATGTCGGCATCGACGCAGGTCTCCTCGATGGCATGGGTACTGGAGGCCACCGTCTCCAGTGCGCCGCGGAAGTGGTGGTCCACCTGGCGGAGGCGCTCGAGGTTGCGATCGAGGATGAAGACCTCGGAGTGCATGCCCACGGCCAGGGTGGCCGCGGCCATGCCGGCCACGCCGGCCCCGAGGATCACCACCTTGGCGCATCTCACACCAGGCACGCCGCAGACCAGCACCCCCCGTCCCCCACCGGGGCGCATCAGGTGGTGGGCGCCCATCAGCGGTGCCATGCGACCGGCCACCTCGCTCATCGGGGTGAGCAAGGGCAGCGAGTTGTCCGCCAGTCGCACCGTCTCGTAGGCGATGGCGGTGTTGCCCGCGGCGATCAGGGCCTCGGTGCAGGGCAACGACGCAGCCAGGTGGAGGTAGGTGAAGAGGACCTGGTCCTTGCGCAGCCCGAGGCGCGGGTACTCCTCGGCGATCGGCTCCTTGACGCCCAGGATCAGGTCTGACCCGGCCCAGATGTCGTCGGGGTCCTCGAGGATCTCCGCCCCGGTGGCCAAGAAGTCCGCATCGGGGATCGACGACCCCACACCTGCGCCCTGCTCGACGTGGACCGTGTGGCCGGCGGCGGTGAGCTCGCGCACACCGGCCGGGGTGATGGCCACCCGGTACTCGTCTGCCTTCACCTCTTTCGGGACTCCGACGATCATTCCAACCTCACTCGCCGATCTCCGTGTAGACGACCGGCTTCTGCTTGAAGAAGTCGCCCTTTGTGGTGAGACGGGCGAGGATCACCAGCGGGACGCCGAGCACCAGCGTGATGATGTCGGCATACCCGCCGCTCCACCCGGCCACGGCGATGACCTTCACGCCCACGGCCAGCAGCACGACGCCACCGACGAAGGGGAGGAGGATCCCGGTGAAGAAGAACCGGACTTCCTTGAAGGCCACCTTGCGGTAGGCCCAGGCACAGGTGACCCCGGTCACGCCGTAGTAGAAGGCGATCAGCACACCGATGTTCGAGATCAGGTCGCCGAACACCTTGCTGATCGAAGACACGTTGCTCACCATCACGATGCCGAACATGCAGATGAAGGCCAGGATGAGCGTTCCCACGGCCGGGGTCTTGAGCTTGCCCTGGATGGTGCCGAAGACCTTGGGGAACACACGGTCACGGGACATCGACAGCGTGATGCGGGCCGCCGGCAACAGGGTGGTCTGGGTGGTGGCCACCGTGGACGACAGCACGGCGATGATCATCACGTACCCGGCCCAGTGGCCGGCCGCCTGCTGGGCGAAGTACAAGAGGATGGTCGCCCCGTGGGCGTTCCATTCCTTGGCGGGCAGGAGCATCTGGGCGGCGATGATGTTGATGGCGAAGATCAACAGCAGCAGGAACATGGCGATGATGCCGGCATGGCCCGGGGTCTTGGTGGCGTTCTTCGACTCCTCGTTGAGGTTGGTGGCGGTGTCCCACCCCCAGAAGAAGAAGACGCCGAGCACGAGGCCGCCGGAGAAGGCGGCGAACCCGTGGACGGACATCGGACTGAGCCACGACCAATGGAAGCTGGTGGAGCCGGCCGGGTGGGAAACCGCCACCTTGACGATGCCCCAGATCGAGAAGCCGATGACCGCGACATACTCGATGGTCAGGAGCACCCACTGGAAGTCGACGGTCCAGCGGATCCCCCAGATGCAGATGAAGGTGATCAGGGCCAGCCACGCCCCGGCGACGACCGCCTGGGTGCCGATGTCGGAAGCCGTCGACGAGGAGACCCAGCCCCATTCGTTGAACAGCTGGAGGGTGTACGCCCCGGCGACGAGGGGTGCCGAGATGCAGAACAGGACGCTGGTCGCCACCTGCACCCAGCCGTTGAACCAGCCCACCGTCGGATGGACCAGCTTGGACAGCCACGCGTACGAGGCCCCGCAGTCGGGGTCGCGGCGGTTGAGGTGGAAGTAGGAGATGGCGATGAACAGCACCGGCACGAAGCTGAGCCAGATGATGGCCGGCCCGGCGTAGGCGACACCGACGACACTGAACAGCAGGAACATGGTGGCGGCCAACGTGTAAGCCGGGGCCACCGACGACACGGCCACGACCGTCGCGTCGAAGAGGTTGAGGGTGTCGGCCCGCAAGGAGGGGCCGGCTTCGGCGCCAGGCACCGGCGCCCCGAACGGACCTGGTACCTCCGGCGGCGAACCTGTGCTGTCGACGACGTCCGTGCTCATGTGCTCTCCCCTTGCAGTTGGAACGGTCGGTGAAGATGCCCTCGTGTGGCCCTGCTCAACTGGTGCTGGTCAACTGGTGCTGCTCAACCTGCGATGTAGCTCATCACGTGCTTGATGCGGGTGTAGTCCTCGAATCCGTACGAGGACAGGTCCTTGCCGTAGCCGGAATGCTTGAACCCCCCGTGGGGCATCTCGGCCACGATCGGGATGTGGGTGTTGATCCACACGCAGCCGAAGTCGAGCGCCTTGGCCATGCGCATGGCGCGACCGTGATGCTGAGTCCACACGCTCGATGCCAGCCCGTAGCGGACGCCGTTGGCCCAGGCGATGGCCTGGTCCTCGTCGGAAAAGCGCTGCACGGTGATGGCCGGCCCGAACAACTCCTCCTGCACCACCTCGTCGCTCTGGTCGACGCCGGCGATCACCGAAGGGGCGAAGCAGAAGCCCCGGTCACCGACCCGGGCACCACCGGTCACCACCTCGGCGTGCGTGGGCAGCCGGTCGAAGAAGCCGGTGAGGCGCTCCAGTTGGTTCGCACTGTTCAGCGGCCCGAAGTCGGCGTCCTCCACGTCGAGGCCGCCGACGGTCTGGGACCGGGCCTGCTCCGTCAGGGCCGACACAAACTCGTCGTAGACCCTGGGCCCGGCCAGCACCCGGGTCGCCGCCGTGCAGTCCTGACCGGCGTTGAAGTACCCGGCGACGGCGATGCCCTCGGCAGCTGCGGCGATGTCGGCGTCGTCGAAGACGACCACCGGGGACTTGCCCCCGAGCTCCAGATGGACCCGCTTCAGGTCGGCGGCCGCCGTGGTGGCCACCTCCATGCCGGCACGGACGCTCCCGGTCACCGACACCATGGCCGGCACCGGGTGCTCCACCAGCAGCCGGCCGGTGTCGCGGTCGCCGCACACCACGTTGAAGACACCCGCCGGGAGGAACTCGGCCATGATCTCGGCCATCAGTACGGAGGACGCCGGCGTGGTGTCAGCCGGCTTCAGCACCATGCTGTTGCCGGCGGCCAGCGCCGGGGCCCACTTCCATACGGCCATCATCATCGGGTAGTTCCACGGTGTGACCGCTGCGCAAACGCCGATCGGCTCCCTCCGGATGAACGAGGTGTGGTCCTTCATGTACTCGCCGGCCGACTTGCCCTCGAGGTGGCGTGCCGCCCCTGCGAAGAAGCGGATCTGGTCGACCATCTGGGGGACTTCCTCGGACATGGTGAGGGCGACCGGCTTGCCGGTGTTGGCACTCTCGACGGTCACCAGGTCCTCGGCCCGAGCCTCGAGGGCGTCGGCGATACGGAAGAGGGCCAGGCTGCGCTCCGACGGTGTGGCGTCGCGCCACCCGGGGAATGCGTCGGCTGCCGCAGCGACGGCAGCATCGACGTCCTTGGCCCCGGACACCGGTGCCTCGAGGTACTCCTCGCCGGTACTCGGGTCGACCAGCATGGCGGTGTAACCGTCGATGCTCGAGACGTGGGAACCGCCGACGAAGTTCGACAGTGGCCGACTCGAGGTGGCCTCGCCCGACTGCTGATTGCTCACTGCCCCTCCCCAGGGTTTCCGATCACTTGCTCAGAGCGCCCGCCCGACATGCAGCACAAACACGTACTCGTCCTGTATTGATAGGTCATAGTGACCGAAGAATTCCCATGAGACAAGGTTTTTCTGAATTTTGTTTCCGTTGAGCCACGGATTCGATCGGTCTTCTCCCAAATTTCCGCGCTAACTGCTATAACGGAAAGACTATGAACAGTTTGAGAACGGGCGCGTCGACGACGTGCTCCTGCTCGCGGGTGCACCCGCGGGGGCTCCGGGGATGAGTTCGCCGAACTCGAGACCACCGCCAAACGGGCTGCTCGACGACGTCAACAAGGCAATCGTCGAGGAGCTTCAACAGGACGGCCGCCGTACCTACGGATCCATCGCCGTTGCCGTGGGCCTGTCGGAGGCCGCCGTCCGCCAGCGGGTCCAGAAGATGCGCGACGCGGGGGTCATGCAGATCGTGGCGGTCACCGATCCCCTGCAGGTCGGCTTCAGCAGCCAGGCCATGGTCGGCATCCGGACCGACGGTGATGCGCGGGCCGTGGCCGATCGGCTGGCCGCCGTCGACGACATCGACTACGTGGTGATGTGCGCCGGGTCGTTCGACATCCTCGTGGAGCTGGTGTGTGAGGACGAGGAGAGCATCCTCGAACTGCTCAACGGGGTCATCCGTCAGATCCCCGGGGTGCGGGACACCGAGACGTTCATGTATCTGAAGTTGACCAAGCAGACCTATACATGGGGGACCCGATGAGCGACTTTTCCAACGAGGCACTGCAAGAAAGTGCACGCCGACACCTGTGGATGCACTTCACCCAGATGAAGGGTGGCGGCGACCACGAGATCCCGATGATCGTCCGGGGCGAGGGCGAGTGGGTCTACGACCAGAACGGCAAGCGCTACCTCGACGGCCTGTCCGGGCTGTTCACCAGCCAGATCGGCCACGGTCGGACCGAGCTGGCCGAGGCGGCCGCCCGTCAGGCCGCCAAGCTCGCCTACTTTCCGGTGTGGAGCTACGCCCATCCGATGGCGGTCGAGCTCGCCGACCGCCTGGCCGGCATCACCCCGGCGGACTGCAACCGTATCTTCTTCACCAGTGGCGGGTCCGAAGCGGTGGAGTCGGCATGGAAGCTTGCCCGGCAGTACTTCCGGGTCACCGGTCAGCCCGATCGGCTCAAGGTGATCAGCCGCAACATCGCCTATCACGGGGCCACCATGGGTGCGCTCTCGATCACCGGGCTGGCCGCCATCAAGACCCCCTTCGAACCGTTGGTGCCGGGGGCCCTCAAGGTCCCCAACACCAACTTCTACCGGGCCCCCTACTTCGCGGACGACATCGACGCGTTCGGACAGTGGGCCGCCGACGCCATCGAACAGGCCATCCTGATCGAGGGGCCCGAGACCGTGGCCGCGGTCTTCCTCGAGCCCGTACAGAACGCCGGGGGCTGCTTCCCCCCTCCCCCGGGGTACTTCCGACGGGTGCGCGAGATCTGCGACAAGTTCGGCGCCCTGCTGGTGTCCGACGAGGTGATCTGCGCCTTCGGCCGCCTGGGCCACTGGTTCGGCGCCGAGCGCTACGACTACCGGCCGGACATGGTCACCATGGCCAAGGGGTTGACCAGCGGCTACTCCCCCCTCGGTGCCCTGGCCGTCAGCGACCGCCTGGTGGAGCCCTTCCTCAACGGCGCCAGCTTCCTCCACGGCATCACCTTTGCCGGTCATCCGGTGAGCGCCGCAGTGGCCCTGGCCAACATCGACGTGTTCGAGAAGGAGGACATCCTCGGCAACGTGCAGAGGAACGAGCCCCTGTTTCGGGCGTCGCTCGAGACCCTCAGGGACCTACCCATCGTCGGGGACGTCAGGGGCGCGGGGTACTTCTACGGGATCGAACTGGTCAAGGACAAGGAGACCAAGGAGACCTTCGACGACGACGAAGCCGACCGGCTGCTCCGCGGCTTCCTCTCCGGGGCGCTCTACGAAGCCGGCCTGATCTGCCGGGCCGACGACCGGGGGGACCCGGTGGTGCAGTTGGCCCCGCCGTTGACCTGCGGTGAGGAGCACTTCGAGTTCATGACCTCGACGCTGCGCACCGTGCTCACCGAAGCGTGGAAGCAGATCTGACGCCGCCGTCAGGCGAGGGCTACCGGCGACTCTCCCTGTGGTGGGACGGGCTGCCCGGCCGGATCGGCATACGGGCCCCGCTCCCCGGCGACATCGATGCCGACGTGGTCGTGGTCGGCGGAGGGCTCACCGGGTTGTGGACCGCGTACTACCTGGCCGGGGCCGACCCCACCCTCCGCATCGCCGTCCTCGAACGGGACGTGGTCGGGTTCGGTGCCTCGGGACGCAACGGTGGCTGGTGTTCGGCGCTGTTCGCCGTCTCCGAGGGGCGGTTGGACCGGGTGGTCGGGGGAGGCGCCGGCGCAGCCATGCGCCACGCCATGGAGGCCACGGTCAGGGAGGTCGGCCGGGTCGTCGGGTCCGAGGACCTCCACTGCGGCTTCGCCCCCGGTGGCACCGTCGTGCTGGCCCGTACCGCGGCGCAGCTGGAGCGGACCCGCGACGAGATCGCTGCGGCCCGGGCGCTCGGCATCACCGAGGAGGACCTGGCGATGCTGTCGGCGACCGACGCAGCCGCCATGGTCGGTGCCACCGATGTGCTCGGTGGCACCTATACCCCGCACTGCGCTGCCGTCGACCCGGCCCGCCTGGTGAGGGGCCTCGCCGACGCCGTGGAGCGGCGGGGTGTGACCATCTACGAGCAGACCGAGGTGAGGGCCATCGGGTCCGGGGCGGTGGAGACCGTCCGCGGCACGGTGACCGCCCCCATCGTGGTCAGGGCAACCGAGGGGTACACCAGGACGCTGCGGGGTGAGGAGCGAACGCTCATCCCCGTCTACTCGCTCATGATCGCCACCGAGCCACTGCCCGACGGGTTCTGGGCCGAGGCCGGCCTGGCCAGGCGCGAGACCTTCGCCGACCGTCGCCACCTGGTCATCTACGGGCAGCGCACCGAGGACGGTCGGATGGCGTTTGGCGGGCGCGGCGCCCCCTACCACCTCGGTTCGGCCATCCGGCCCGAGTTCGACCGCGACCCGAGGGTCCACGAGGCCCTGCGGCGGACCCTGGTCGAGCTCTTCCCGGCACTGGCCGACGCCCGGATCACCCACGGCTGGGGCGGTCCGCTGGGGATCGCCCGCGACTGGTTCTCCTCGGTCGGGATCGATCGGGCGACCGGCGTGGCATGGGCAGGGGGATACGTGGGCGACGGGGTCTCCACCACCAACCTGGCCGGGCGGACGCTGTCCGATCTGATCCTCCGGCAGGATACGGAGCTGACCGGCCTGCCCTGGGTCGGCCACCGTTCGAAGCGCTGGGAGCCCGAGCCCCTGCGCTACCTCGGGATCAACGCCGGTCTCCGACTGGCCGGCATCGCCGACCGCGCCGAGAACAGGGCCGGACGTGCCACCTGGCATGCCCGTGCACTCGAACGGCTCGTCGGCGGCTGAGGGGGGCCGGCGTCAGGCTCTGAACGTCGTGCCCTCCGCCGTCACGCCTTGTCCGGCAACTCGATCTCGGGGCGGAACGTCCCCTGGGCCGCCAAGGAGCCGGTTCGGCCCCCACCGGGCCCACGCAGCACGAACGCGACCCCGACCGCCAACAGCGCACCGGCAAGTGGTCCCGCGAGGTAGACCCAGAAGCTGGTGAAGTCCAAAGAGACCAGATCGGGTCCCAGGGTCCGGGCCGGGTTCATCGATGCACCGGAGATCGGGCTGGCCCAGAGCCCGGCCAACGCGATGTAGCTCCCGACGCCGATCGCCCCGAACAGCCCGACCTGTTGCGCCCCCGAGGCCGTCCCCAAGATGACGCTCACCAACCCCAGGGTCAGCACCGCCTCCATCAACAAGGCGTCGACGGACGAACTGCTGGGCGCCGGGTAGTTCGACCCGTACTGGGCGGAGACATGGACCACGGACTGGAGGAACAGGGCGGCCAGGACGGCCCCGGCCATCTGGGCGACCACGTATCCCGGGACCCGCCGCCAGGGGAAGTCGGCGCGGAGCGCGAACGCAACACTGACTCCGGGGTTGAGATGGGCCCCGGACACTTTCCCCATGAAGAGGATGATGGCCAGGACCATCATCCCCGGGGCTGTCACCGCCGCCGCCCGACCGACAGACCCCGGGATGGCCTTGGCGATCATCGGGCCACCGGCTGCGACCAGTACGAGGAAGAAGGTGCCCAGCAGCTCCGCACAGAGGCGTCGCCACTCCTGGGACGGATCGTCGAAGTCCCGGACCATCTGGACCACGCGCTCCTCGGAGGTCAGGAACAGGGAGTGACTGCCATCGCCGTGAGCAGGTCCCTCGGGGTCGTAGTATTCGGCACGCGGACCGGGGTTCTGGCTCATGGGTGCTCCACCGGGCCTGATGCTACCAATCGGTCCCGGCCCCCCGATGACCGTGTCGCCCGGGTCCGGGCCACAGCTCGGCGCCGGCGCGCTTCATGCCGTCGGCTCGGGTCCCTCCACCTCGACGGGGCCAGCGACCTCGCCGAGCTGCAGGCGCGCTCCGGTCTCCGCCGTGGTGCGCAGGCCAGGGACGGGCGAGCACGCGATCCACAAGAACGCGGTGGCGCCTCCGGCGCACCCGACCCACAACGCGGCGTGCAGCCCCAGAGTCGTGCCGAGGATGCCGCCCAGTACGCCTCCCACGGGAAGCGTCCCCCACACCAGAAACCGGATGCTGGCGTTCATCCGACCCAACAGCTGCAGCGGGCAGAGCGTCTGGCGCAGGCTGACCTGGCTGACGTTGTAGGCGACAGTTCCCGCGCCGGCAACGAACAACCCGGCGACGATGAAGGGCAGTGGGTGTACCTGCGGCGCCAGGGGCAAGAGGAGATCGCCACAGTTGCCGATTGCCGCCGACCAGAGGATGGCCGGGCCGATACCGATCAGCACGCCGAGGCGGCCGGCCACCAACGACGCCCCCACCGCGCCAACGCTGCCGATGGCGAATGCGGTCCCGATGACGGCGGGGCCGAGATGCAGCGATCGGTACAGGTACAGGACGATGATCGCGGCGGTCATGCCGCCGAAGAGATTCGCCGTTGCCGTGCAGGCGGTGATCGAACGGAGGTGGCGTTCACGGAAGACGAAGCGGAGTCCCTCGCCGATCTCCGACAACAGGAGGCGAGGTCGTGAGGCGCCCCCGACCTCCGGTGCGGGCGGTCGACGGTCCTCGACCCGGATTCCGAGGAGTGCGAACGCCGATACTGCGAAGCTGACGGCATCCACCAGCACGGCGAGTGCCGCGCCGACCACCTGGACCAGCGCCCCTGCCGCAGCCGGGCCTGCCACCTGTGCCAGCGATTCGGTGGTGGCCAGCTTGCCGTTGCCGTCGACCAGCTGCGGTGCCGTGATCAGGTCCGGCAGGTAGGACTGATATGCCACGTCGAAGAAGACGGTGAGCACGCCGCTCACCAGGGCAACCACGAACAGCTGGGCCATGGTGAGCGCACCGGCCGCCCAGGCGACCGGGATGCTGGCGAGCACGAGTGCCCGGCCCGCGTCGCCGGCGATCATCACCCGTCGCTTCGCCAGGTGATCGACGACCACACCGGCGGGCAACCCCACCAGCAGGAACGGCACCGTCTCCGACGCCGACAGGAGGCCGACCTGGAGGGTGGTGGCGTGCAGCGTCGCGATGGCCAGCAGCGGAAGGGCCAGAAGGCTGACCTGGCTCCCCAGGCGGCTGACCGACTGGCCACCCCACAGCATCAGGAAGTCCCGATGCCGCCACAGCGAATCGCGAGGAGACCCATTCACCGAAGCAGCTTCCCAGATCGGGCCGATTACCTCCCCGGCGGTTCGAGGTCGAGGTCACCAGTGACCCGTCCAGCCTGGTCACCTTCCTCGGCTGGCATCCCGACCCGATGGCCGAGGGCCTGGTCCGCACCCGGGCATCGTGGCCCCGGCGACACACTGCGTCAGCGCCGTTCCCTCCGTGGTGACGGCCGAACCGGGGATCAGGAGCTACCTCGATCTGCCCCCGTATGCAGGGCGGGCGGCTGCGCACTTGCGAGCTCTGCGGTGACGAGAGCCGCACGAGGGCCTCCGGCACGGGACGTCGAGAGGACGGACCCGGAAGGCGTCGGGGGGCGCTGTCCTCCTCACCATCGGCCCCGCCGGGCCCACCCATAAGTGCCCGATCAATGGGCCCAATAGGGCACTTTGGCCCTGTCCTGCGACCGCTCGGGTGGCCCATCGTGGGGATATGGAACGTGTCGGTGACGCCCGGGGCGTGGAAGGGAATGCCGTCGCCGGGGTTCCCCGGGACGCCAGTTGGCTGACGTGGAGGCGCACCACGGTCGGGGGTCGGTCCGCACTCTACGGGGAAGCGGGCGAAGGGCCGCCGGTCCTCTTCCTGCACGGCTGGGGACTCGATCACAAGGTGTACAAGCGTGCGCTCTCGCGGCTGGCGGCAGCCGGGGTCCACGTACTGGCTCCCGCGATGCCTGGCTTCGGTGGGACTCCGTCGCTACCACGCGAGTCCACCAGCCTCACCGGGTATGCGGACTGGTCCGGGGAGTTCCTGCGGACCGTCGGCATCGACCAGCCCGCGCTGGTCATGGGGCATTCGTTCGGCGGCGGGGTTGCCATCAAGTTGGCTCACGATCAACCAGAGCGCGTACGCGCTCTGGTCCTGATCAACTCCATCGGTGGTTCCGCCTGGTCTCGGCGGGGCTCGACGCTTCGTTCGATGTCCGAGCGGCCCCTGTGGGACTGGGGCATCCACTTCCCGGCCGATCTGCTGCCCGTTCGCCAGGCTCGCCGGGTGTTGCCGGTCATCATCGCCGAGGCCGTCCCGAACCTTCTGCGCGATCCCAGGGCGTTCTGGGAGGCCGCAGGGCTGGCACGCAAGGCGGACCTGACTGCGGAACTCGAGGAGCTACGCAATCGCGGCCTGCCGGTAGTGGTCCTGTGGGGCCAGAGCGACCAGTTGATCACCCGCGACTCCTTCGAGGATCTGTGCACGACCTTGGGCAAGCCGGAGGTGGTCACCGTGGCGGGCACCCACAGCTGGTTGATCTCCGACCCCGATGCGTTCGGAGAGGTCATGACCAACGTCATCGACGTGGTGGGAATGGCGGGCGGTGGCGCCAAGGGCGCCGTGAGGTCCAAGGGCGCCAAGGGCGCCGTGAGGTCCAAGGGCGCCAAGGGCGCCAAGGCAGCCGTGAGGTCAAATGCAGCCAAGGGCGCCAAGGCAGCCAAGGCAGCCAAGGCAGCCGTGAGGTCCAAGGGCGCCAAGGCAGTCAAGCGGACCGAGGAAGCCATGCGGACCAATGCCGGTTGAGCCGGTCTTCGTGCAGTCCGGGTTGGCAGTGCCTGGATCGTGTCCTCGCCGCAGAGGTGACTTCCAAGCAATCTGTCATCCAATGTACATATACTCGCAACTAAGACGCGGTTCGATCCGTCGGGGTTGCCTCCGGCATCCGACGTCGGAAGGGGGAGTTGCGTTGAGGGCGTTCAGGGGGAGATCCAATCTCTCGCCGGGCGGGTGATGGCCAAGGTGGCCATCACCAATGAAAGCGGCAGTTCACAGCTGACCAGATTGGGGAGACAGTATGCGAGTCAACGCAAGACGTGCACTAGTGCCAATGCTGCTGGCGGGCGGGCTGCTCGCAGCCGCCTGTGGCAGCAGCACTTCGTCGTCCACGACCACGACCTCGGGAAGTTCCTCCGCCTCCGGCACGGTGTCGGTGACCACCTTCAACAAGAACTTCACGACGATGGCCAACTTGAAGAGTGTGACGGCTGCCGGCAAGGGCAAGATCGCGGTCATCCTTCCGGACACCGTCTCTTCTGCCCGATACACGGAGTTCGATGCTCCCTACCTGGCGCAGGCATTCGCCGCCGCCGGGCTGAGCACGTCCGACACCATCATCCAGAATGCCCAGGGTAGCGACTCGACCCAGCTCACCGACGCCCAGTCCGACATCACCTCCGGTGCCAGCGTGCTGGTGGTGGACCCGCTCGACTCGGGTGTCGGCACATCGATCGAGACCTACGCCAAGGCACACGGCGTCCCGGTGGTCGACTACGACCGGCTCGTGCTCGGCGGGAGCCGCCAGTACTACGTGAGCTTCGACAACGTCAAGGTCGGAACGCTCATCGGCCAGGGCATGGTCACGTGCGTGGCCGCCTGGAAGGTGGCCAAGCCGACGCTGGCGGTGATGGTCGGATCCCCCACGGACAACAACGCGACACTCTTCGCCCAGGGGTACAACGCCATACTCAAGCCGCTGTTCTCCTCGGGCTCCTACACGTTGGCCGCATCGCCGGCGGGCACGTGGGATCCCCCGACTGCGCTGACCGAGTTCCAGCAGGCCTATACGGCGCATCCGAGCATCAACGCCGTGCTGGTTCCCAATGACGAAAACGCCGCACCGATCATCTCGTACCTCAAGACGCTGAACATCACGGCCAAGAAGTTCCCGGTGACCGGACAGGACGCCACCCTGGTGGGGCTGCAGAACATCATCTCCGGCTACCAGTGCGGTACGGCGTATAAGCCGATCTACCTCGAGGCACAGGCAGCCGCAGCGCTCGCCCTCTACATGCGGGCCGGAAAGGTTCCGCCTGCGGGCCTGGTGAACGGAACGGTCAAGGACACCGTGGCCAACGTGTCGGTGCCCTCGTCGCTGCTCCATCCCGAGTGGGTGACCCCCGTCAACATGGAGTCCACGGTCATCGCGGACAACTTCGTGCCGGCGTCGCAGCTGTGCGCCGGGGCGTACGCAGCCGACTGCACCACCTACGGCATCCACTGATCCCCGTGGCACCTCCCCGTTCGGCCGGCCCTCCGCAGAGATGAGCATCACCGCGGAGGCAGGCCGAACGGGGGTGCCCGAGGAGTATGACCATCCGCTGTTGAGCGTGCGCGGCCTCACCAAGAGTTTTGGGGCCGTGCATGCTCTCAGCGATGTCGACCTCGACATCCCGAACGGACAGATCACCGCCCTGGTCGGCGACAACGGGGCCGGCAAGTCCACGCTGATCAAGGCCGTCGCCGGCATTTGGTTGCCGACCGCCGGGCAGATCTACTGGGACGGCAATCCGGTGTCGATCCGCACGCCGAAGGAAGCCGACAACCTCGGGATCGCCACCGTCTACCAAGACCTCGCCCTGTGCGACAACCTCGACATCGTGCAGAACATGTTCCTCGGCCACGAGGACCTCTCGCGCCGTCTGCTCGACGAGACGCGCATGGAACTGGTGGCGAAACAGACATTGATCGACCTCTCCGTCACCACGATCAGCTCGGTCCGCCAACCGGTCGGATCCCTGTCGGGCGGCCAGCGCCAGTCGGTGGCGGTGGCCAAGGCGGTGATGCGTGACGCCAGGCTGGTCATCATGGACGAGCCCACCGCCGCCCTCGGCGTCTCCCAGACCGCCCAGGTCCTCGACCTCATCAAGACCCTGGGCGCGCGAGGGATCGCGGTCATCATGATCTCGCACAACCTCAACGACGTCTTCACCGTTGCCGACCGAATGGCGGTCCTCTATCTGGGCCGGCTGGTCAGCAGCGGGCCGATCGCCGAGTACGACACGCAGCGGGCGGTCGAAATCATCACCACCGGGAGCGCTTCGGGCGCCCAACCGCCGGCATCGAGCAATGGCACCAGCACCGACCCGAAGGGCTGAACCGATGGCACCACCAGACAGGTCGACCACGTCCGAGCAACCATCGCCGCCGACGGACATCCCGGGCGCCGCCGCGGCGGAGACGAACAGCGACACGCCGGTGGCGCTCGGCGCGTTGGCTCCCGAGCTGAGCGGCTCCCTCGGCGAGTACGTCAGGGCGTGGGCCATGCGCATCCGGAGTGGCGAGAGTGGTGTGCTGCCGGTCATCGGCGGCCTCATCCTGCTGGTCATCATCTTCCAGGCCAAGGACTCCGTCTTCCTGTCGGCCGGCAACCTGGTCAACCTGCTGGTCCAGGGCTCGGTGTTCATCCTGTTGGGGATGGCGGAGATCTGGGTGCTGGTCCTCGGGGAGATCGACCTGTCGGTCGGCTACGTAGCCGGCATCGGCGGCACGGTCACTGCAATCCTGTCCACGACCCACAACCTCCCGTGGTGGCTGGCCGTCATTGCCGCAGTGGCCGCCACCGGCGCAATCGGAGCGGTGTGGGGGACCCTGGTCATCCGACTGCGGCTCCCGTCGTTCGTGGTGACCCTGGCCGGGCTCCTCGGGATGGAGGGACTCCTGTTGTACCTGGTCAATGCCAACGGGACGGGCGGGACCATCCGGATCACCAACAACGTGCTCTTCGACGTGGCCAACGGCAACCTGAGCACGACGGCCGGCTGGATCCTGATGGTGCTCGCCGTCGTAGGGTTCGGCGGCGTGACCATCCTGCGGGACCGGCACCGCCGGAAGAGCGGGCTGGAGGCGCCGCCCCTGGCCGTCACCATGCTGAAGGTGTCGGTCATGGCCGCTGCCGGCATCGCCCTGGTGCTGGTCTGCAACACCGACCGGGGCGTGCTGGTCCCCCTCAAGGGCGTCCCCTACGTCGTGCTCGTCGTCCTCGGGTTCCTGGCGGTGTGGACCTTCATCCTCGGCCGGACCCGCTTCGGGCGGTACCTGTACGCCATCGGCAACAACGCCGAGGCCGCCCGCCGGGCCGGCATCAGCCTGGGGTGGAACCGTCTCTGGGCGTTCACCCTCACCGGCGTCACCGCGGGTGCGGCGGGGATCGTCTATGCCTCACGGCTCGGCTCCATCTCCAACAACATCGACGGAGGGACGCTCGTCCTCTACGCGGTGGCCTCAGCGGTCATCGGCGGCGCCAGCCTCTTCGGTGGACGGGGCAAGATGGTCTACGCCCTACTCGGGGGACTGGTCATCGCCACCATCTACAACGGCATGGGGCTCCTCGGGCTGGCCGCCTCCTACCAGTACATGGTCACCGCCCTCGTACTGCTGGCCGCGGTGACCATCGACTCCCTGGCCCGGCGAGGACGCGAAACGACAGCCTGACGAGTGCAGGAAGGGCGCCACTGCTCGCCCCCGCACCGACCGGACCGACGAAGGCGGGTCCCCCGGGGGATCAGGCGTTCAGATGCCTGTACTTGTCCAGCAGCCGAACGGGGTGCTGCAGCGCATCACGCCGGAACGGGTCGCCCAATTCCTCGGTGCACATGACCTCGAGGACCGTCGGTCGGCCGGAGGTCACCGCGGTGCGCAGCGCATCACCGATTTCGCCGGGGCTGGAGACGGTGATGCCCTCACCCCCCATGGCTCTCGCAATCGCAGCGAAGGACGGGTTGTGGAGGTCCGAGCCCACGAACCTGCTGTCGTAGTAGTCGATCTGATTCCGTTTTTCGGCTCCCCACTGGCTGTTGTTGAAGACGACGGCGACCACGCCGATGTTCTCCCGCACGCACGTCATCATCTCGGTGAGGCTCATCCCCCAGGCCCCGTCGCCGACATAGGCGATGGCCGGACGCTCGGGTGCCGCGACCTTCGCCCCCATCGCCGTCGGGAACGAGTATCCGCAGTTCCCCCACATCATGGGGGCGAGCATGGAGTTCGGACGGTCGAAGCGGAGGTAGCTGTTGGCCACGGAGCAGATGTTGCCGATGTCGGTGGCCACCATGGCATCGGCGGGCATCGCCTGTTCGAGCTCGCGCAGCGCCCGCCGGGGCGCGACCGGTGTTCCCCCCGCCGATGACCACGAATCGAGTTCGGCCTCCCAGGCCGCCCGGAGCCTGCCCACATCGGAGAGTCGCGCTGCTGCCGTGGCCGACGACTGGACGTTGGTGGCACGCAGGCGCTCCAAGAGATCGACGGCTGCGGCGCGGGCGTCTCCGTTGACGGCCACCGCTACATCGCGGGTCAGGCCCAGCGTGCGGTGGTCGGAATCGACCTGGATCAGCTTGGCGTGTGCGGGCCAGTACTCCAGCCCGTGCTGGGGCAGCGTTCCGAAGGGCCCCAGCCGTGTCCCCAGGCACAACACCACGTCGGCGTCGGCGACCACGTTCATCGCCAGTTTCCAACCCTGATAGCCGATAGGCCCGCAGTACAGCGGGTGACTCGCGGGGAACGCGTCGTTGTGGAGGTACGCGGTGATCACCGGTGCCTGGAGGTGCTCGGCCAGTGCCACGAGCTCACTGGTTCCCGTGGACATCAACACCCCCCCGCCGGCCATGATCACCGGGTTGCGGGCCTCTGCCAGGAGCTGTGCCGCCTTGGCCAGCTCGTCGGGGGCGCCTGCCCCGAGGGCGGCGTACTGTGGTTCGCGGATGGTGTAGTCCGCTTCCCCGTAGAACAGGTCTCGGGGGATGTTCACCTGCACCGGGCCCCGTTCGACCATGGCCAGGGTCAGGGCGCGGTGGGTGAGTTCGGCGATGCGCTCGATGCGGTTGACCTGCACCTGGTACTTGGTGATCTTCTCGAAGATCGGGAGTTGCTCGGTCTCCTGGAAGCCGCCCTGGCCCTGGCCCATGGTGCCGGCCTCGGGAGTGATCGCCACGACCGGGGAGTGGGCCCAGAAGGCAGCGGCGATGGCGGTCACGAAGTTGGTGACCCCCGGGCCGTTCTGAGCGATGCACATGCCGTGCCGCCCGGTGACACGGCTGAATCCGTCGGCCATGTGGGCGGCATTCTGCTCGTGGGCGACCGACAGGAAGCGGATGCCTGCCGCAGGAAACAGGTCGAGCGCGTCCATGTAGGCGGAGCCGACGATGCCGAAGCTGTTGTCGATTCCGTGGGCCACCAGGGTCTCGACGAACGCCTCACTGGATGTCATTCGGGTCATGACCGTTCCTTTGCGTCCGAGCGTCGGGTTCCAGGTGGAGAGTGCCGGTCAACCGGTACGGTCGGGCTGATCCGGCTGGCGGTCCGGACAGGATCGACGTCCCTCACACCGCCACCATCCCAGGTGCGGGCTCCCAGGTTCAACTCCAGCCGGCCCGTCCGAATGTGACAGTTGCCTTCAAGAGAAGGTATCCTTCTAAAGCAGGAAACAATCATGCGCGACCTCTCCAAGCACAAGTGGTGGGCCCTCGGGGCACTCACGCTCGCCGTCCTCGCCGTCGGGCTGGACGGCACCATCCTCAGCGTGGCCCTGCCGACGTTGGCCAACGCCCTGCACGCGTCGGAAACCGACCTCCAATGGTTCTCCTCGGGCTATCTGCTGGTGCTCGGGGCGGCGATGCTCCCCGCAGGGCTCCTCGGCGACCGCTACGGGCGGAAGAAGGTCCTCCTTATCGGGCTGGCGCTTTTCGGGGTCGGGTCGGCCGCTTGCGCCTACTCCACGTCGACCGGTGAGTTCCTCGCCGCCCGGGTCCTCCTCGGGTTGGCCGGGGCGGCCGTGATCGTGATGGCGCTCTCGGCACTCACCGTGCTCTTCACCGAAGAGGAGCGCCCCAAGGCAGTCGGGATCTGGGCCGCCGCCAACTTCGTGGCCCTGCCGATCGGGCCGATCCTGGGCGGCTGGCTGCTCACCCACTACTGGTGGGGCTGGGTCTTCCTGCTGAACGTGCCGGTAGCCGCCGTCGGGCTGGTGGCGGCTGCGATCCTGATCCCCGAGTCACGATCTCCCCAACGCCCCGGTGTGGACCTCGTCGGCATCGCAAGCTCGGTCATGGGCCTCGTGGCGCTGACATACGGGCTGATCGAGGCCGGCCAGAACGGCTGGACAGACACCGCCGCGCTCACACTGATGGTGGTCGGCGTCGGCATCCTGGTCGGCTTCTTCTTCTGGGAGCGCCACCTCAACGCACGACCCGGTGGTCAGGCGCTCATCGACTTCACCCTGTTCTCGTCGCGTTCGTACACCTGGGGCGTGGTCCTCGCCGCGGTCGCCGTCGTGGCCATGATCGGCGTGATCTTCACCATGCCCCAGTACTTCCAGGGGGTGGTGGGCACCAACGCCATGGGGTCGGGCTTGCGCCTGCTGCCCCTGATCGGAGGGCTCATCATCGGCGCCGTGCCCGCCGACCGGGTGGCCCGGGTCGTCGGGGCCAAGATCACCGTCGCCGTCGGATTCGCCATCCTGGCGGCGGGCCTGCTTCTCGGGGCCACGACGAACATTGATTCGGGGACCGGATTCGTAGCCGGGTGGATGAGCATCGTCGGACTCGGCATGGGACTGGCCATGGCCACCGCATCGTCCGCGGTGATGACCGAAGTGCCCGAGGAGCGCAGCGGCGTGGGATCGGCTGTCATGCAGGCAGCCAACAAGACGGCGGCGCCGTTCGGCTCGGCCGTCCTCGGCAGCGTGCTCCTCGGTGCCTACCGGAGCCGCCTCGACCTGACGCATGTCCCCGCTCCCGCCGCCGCTGCCGTCCGAGCGAGCGTCTTCGACGGCGTGGCCGTGGCCCATCGAGCAGGGTCGCAAGTCTTGCTCGTATCGGTCCGGGCCTCCTTCCTCCACGGCGTGGACGTGGCGCTCGCGGTCTCGGCCGGCGCCGCCATCGTCGGCCTGGTACTCGCCATTGCGTTCCTGCCCGGCCGTCGCTCCCCCCGCCGGGTTGAGAGGGCATCCGGAAAGGAGGGGGAGCTTGTCCCCGCCCGCTGACCCGGGCGCCGGTGGGCTGCGCGAGCGCAAGAAGGCCAAGACGCGCGAGGCGATCCAGTCTCATGCTCTGGACCTCTTTCGCCGACAGGGGTACGACGCAACCACAGTCGACCAGATCATCGATGCTGCTGACGTCTCGGAGAGCACCTTCTACCGGTACTTCCCCACCAAGGCGGCCGTCGCCTTGGACGATGGCTACGACCCGCTGCTCGTCGAGGCGTTCAGGGCCCAGCCACTCGATCTCACCAGCCTCGAGGCCATCCGCGCCGCATTCCATGATGTGTTCTCCGAGCTGACGTCCGAGGAGCGCCTCGGGCTGAGCGAACGGATCGGCCTGATGCTCGCGGTCACCGAGCTACGCGCCGCGATGCTCGATCAGTTCGCCGACGCGATGCATCTCCTCGCCGAGGTCATGGGCGATCGGACGGGGCGAGGGGCCGATGATCCCCGGGTGCGAAGCCTGGCCGGCGCGGTGGTCGGCGGGGCGATCGCCGTGATGTTCGCCGTGGGAGAGGACCCGACGGCCGACCTCGCCACCTTGATGGACGAGGCACTGGCCAATCTCGAATCGGGATTCGACTTCTGATCTGGGCCGACCCGCCGACGGTGGGACGTGGGGAGGGCACAGATCGAAGGCTATGCGTGCCGGTGGTCGACCCGGTGACGACCACGGTGCTCCTCAAACGTCGCCTCGATGCCCCGGACGTCACCGTCTCCGTCGAAGAGTGTCGTGACGCCCACGTAGCCGCGGCGAGCGAGGTCGTGGGCGAGCGCGTCGGCCTGCTCACCGCCGAGCTCGAGCAGAAGCGCACCGCCGCGACGGAGGAATCTGGGGCTCTCGGCCACGACGCGCCGGAGGATCTCGGTGCCGTCGCGGCCGCCGTCGTAGGAGAGCCGCGACTCGAACGCGAGGGTGTCACGCGGCAGCAGTGCTAGTGCGGGCGTCGGCACGTATGGCACGACGCCCACGACGACGTCGACGCGGCCTTCGACCATACGCGGCAGCGGGGAGAACAGGTCGCCGCAGTAGGCCTCCACGCCATTGGCCCCCGCGCAGGCAACGGCACGCTCGTCGACGTCGGAAGCCACGACGCGCGCTCCGGGCCGCGCCGTGGTCAAGGTCTTGGCGATCGCTCCGGCCCCGGTGCACAGATCGATCGCAGCGCCGGTCGACGGCAGGCGCTCGACGGCGCGACGCGCGAGCGGTTCGCTCTGCCAGCGCGGTACGTAGACACCTGGGTCGACGCGGACCTCCATGTCGCAGAACGAGACGCTCCCGGTGATCCAGGCAAGTGGCTCGCCCGTGAGTCGGCGCCAGACGAGCGAGTCGAGGAGCTCGACATCGCCGGCCGCGCACACGAGAAGTTCGTCTGCCTCCTCGTCCGCCGCGACGAACCCGGAGCCCGAGAGCAGCGCGGCGAGCGCTTCGAGGTCGTTCGGCATCGGCACGTCCGCCATTGGAGCACGCTCAAGTCGGGCGGTGCACAATCGAAGGCGCCGCCGACATCCGGCCCCCGCTCGGCCAAGAGCTCACGGACTCGGCGCCGGCGTCCACCGGCGATTGAGGCCGCCGGGCCCAACGCCCGGATCGGGCCATCCGAGTGGGCGCCCGGCAACGAAGGAGCGGCGGCGGGCGGGGATCCCACCGCTTTGTACCCATACCTTGAGGTGGCACTGTGCGGAGAACCCTGCTCGTCCTGGCTCTGGCGACCACGATCGCCCGGCACGGACCCGGTGCCCCGAGGGGAGCGCCCCAACACCGAGGCAAGGGAAATGTGGCTTTCCCCCGTTTGGCCATTCCCCGACATTTCGTCTCTCCTTGTTGAGGATGCCGGGCGGGACGAGCGGCAACAGGGACAGTCGGCATAGGCTGAAGGGGTCGAATCGAGCCAAGAAAGCGCTTCCGGCTCTGGGCGTGCCGCAGGCTCCACACAAGGGTGAACAGATCGGTTGCGACTGGAGGGCTCCATGGATTCGTACAAGCTGTTCATAGATGGCGATTTCGTGGACGCGCAGAGTGGCGAGACGTTCGAGTCGATCGACCCGGGGACTGGCGCGGTGATCGCTCGGGTGGCCCGGGCGGGCACGGCCGACGCCGAGGCGGCCATCGCCGCGGCGCGCCGCGCCTTCGACCACGGGGAATGGAGCGGTCTGGCGCCGGAGGCGCGAGCGCGCAAGTGCTACGACTTTGCCGACCAGATCGCGGCCCAGGGCATTCGACTGGCCGTGATGGAGTCGATGGACTCCGGCCAGATCATCGGACTCAGCAAGTTCTGGGGAATGCTCGCTTCGGGGACGCTGCGCAATCTCGGCTACTACGCCGCCACAAGGTTCCCTTGGGAGGAGGAGATCCCCTTCTCCGGCAACGTCTTCGCGCCCGCCCGCGAGTACATCCGACGCGAACCGATCGGGGTCTGCGTCGGTATCATCCCTTGGAACTTCCCGATCAGCATGGCGTCCTGGAAGATCGCGCACGCCATCATCATGGGAAACACAATCGTCTTGAAGCCGGCGTCGGTCACCCCGCTTACCGCGCTCATCATGGCCGAGGCCGCCCAGGCCGCCGGCATTCCCCCGGGTGTCATCAACGTCCTGACTGGCCCGGGCGCAGAGTTGGGCAACACGCTTTGCACCCATCCCGACGTCGACAAGATAGCTTTCACCGGCAGCACCGTGGTCGGCGCCCACATCATGCGGTTGGCGTCCGACACGGTGAAGAAGGTCACGCTGGAACTCGGTGGCAAGTCGGCCAACATCATCCTGGATGACGCCGACCCGGAACTGGCCGTGGAGGGAGCCATCTTCGGCACGTTCTTCCACCAGGGACAGGTCTGCGAATCGGGTACCCGAGTCCTGGTCGCCGGGAAGATCTACGATGAGTTCGTCGAGCGCATGCGCAAGCGCGCCGAGGAGCTGCGGGTGGGTTACCAACTCCTCCCGGGCACCCATCAGGGACCGCTGGTCAGTGCCGACCAACTGGCGACCGTCGAGGGCTATGTCCGGCTCGGAATCGACGAGGGCGCGGAACTCGTCACCGGCGGTGCACGAGTCCAGCCACCGGGTTTCGAGGGCGGCTTCTACTACACGCCGACCATCTTCGCGAACGTGCGCAACGACATGCGCATCGCCCAGGAGGAGATCTTCGGGCCGGTGGTCTGCGTCGAGCGGTTCGACTCGGATGAAGAAGCAGTCACCATGGCCAACGACTCCATGTACGGGTTGGCGGGCGGCGTCTTCTCGAACAACAATGCCAGGGCCGAGCGGATAGCCCGCCAGGTCCGTACGGGCACCATGTGGATCAACAATTTCCACATTTTCGCCGACTTCGCCCCGTTCGGCGGCTACAAGCAGTCGGGCGTCGGCCGCGAACTCGGCGGAGTGGGCCTGGCGGAGTACACCCAGGTCAAACGTATTCACATGAACGCCGCCGCCTCGCGCACGGCCAACTTCACGATGAACCTCTTCTCGGACGACCCTCGGGTCGACACGCTGCAGTACAAGGCCCCCACCAATGTCCTGGCCGGGCACGGCACGCTCGCCGGGCTCCCGCAAGCGGTGGTCAGCCTCGGCTGTCGCCGGGCGATGATCCTGACCGACGCGGGCGTCCGCCAGGCGGGGCTTACCCAACTCGTCCAGAACGCGCTTTGCGATTTTTGCGTGGGCGTCTTCGACGACATCCCGGCGGACAGCGATCTGGCCACGGTCGATGCAGCCACGGCGAAGGCCCGTGAGCTCGGCGCCGACTGCATCGTCAGCGTCGGCGGCGGGAGCGTCATCGACACCGCGAAAGCCGTCTGCGTGACCCTCAAGAACGGCGGCGAGGCGAACGACCACATCGCGCTCATGCGCCTGACTGAGCCGCAGACACCGCACATCGCCATCCCGACCACCGCCGGAACGGGAAGCGAGGTGACCAACGTCGCGGTGATCCACAACGCGAAGCTGGACCGGAAGGTGTATATCGTGGACGCGAACATCATCCCGAATGTCGCAATCCTCGACCCGCGCTTGACGATCAGCCTTCCTGCGCGCCTGACCGCGGCGACGGGCATGGACGCGATCACCCATGCCGTCGAGGCACTGACGAGCACGCTCGCGCAGACCGTGTGCGACGGGCAGGCCCTGCACGCGCTCCGCCTCATGAAGGAATTCCTGCCGCGGGCCGTGTCCAACGGCGAGGACGAGCAGGCGCGCATTCAGGTGTCGGTGGCGGCGTGTATGGCGGGCTGGGCCTTCTCGACGGCGCAGGTCGGCCTCGCTCACTCCATGGCGCACGCCATCGGGACACTGCACCACGCCCACCACGGCACCGTATGCGGGATCGTGCTGCCCAAGGTGATGCGCTTCAACGCCGAACACGCCGCCGACAAGCTCGCCATGGCGGCGCAAGCACTCGGAGTCGACACCACCCACATGACCGATCACGACGCGGCGCTCGCTGCCGCCGACGCGGTCGAGGCCCTGATGCGCGAAGTCAATCACCCGATGACCTTGCGCGAACTCGGTGTCCCTGAGGACGCGCTGGGGACCGCCGCCCTGCACGCGCTCGCCGACACCGCCACACTGTTCAATGCACACCCGGTCTACGATCCAGCGGAGGTGCTCGAACTGCTCCACCAGGCGTTCTGACGTAGACACGGACCCGGGAGTACGGCCCCCAGGAGTTGATCTTCGAGCCGATTGCGGCAACGCGTAAAGCGCCCACTGGGCTGCTGTCCGATGGCCTCGTCATGGTGGGCCTGCACTGCCGCCCCTCGGCCGCGGCTTGTGCTGCACACCGATGGCGGCGCGCCGGGCCGCGCTGGCACTGCTTCGAGGGATCTGACGCTTGACATTCTCCCTGTCGACGTGCACGACTGGTGCGAGCCGGCGACGCCTTTGAAGGCGCGTTTCTCAGCTGGCGGCGAGCGGCACTCACTCATCTTGGCCATTCCTACCCGGTCTTGGAGCTCCCACGGTGCGCTTGCGCCGTCTTCGCTACGGATGTTCGCTGCAGATGGCCAGAGGTCGATGTGGAGAGCAGGCCGGTGATGGAGACCAGCCCGAGGAATCCACCACCGAACCAAGTCGTGGTCTGTTCCCGCTGTCCGTACTGCCCCAGGCGGTCCCCCACGCCGCCCGGGTATCGCCGTCCAGGACGCGAACGGGAACCACCGGCACCGTTCATCGGCCGGAGAGTACTTCTGCTCTGACGTGACCGCGGATTGGACCGAGACGGTGTACCTCGGCGATCCTGCCGGCGGCGATTCCGTGGTGTGAACACCGCGGGGCTAACCACCCCGGACGCACGGACGAACCGCTCCCGAGTGGTAGCGCCCGGGTGGCGCATCGCCGGTCGCCAGTTGGCCAGGTTCCTTCGATGCCGGACGCAGGACTGGACCTCGTGCCACTCCCCTTCCGATCCTTGATCCTGCCTCGCTAAGCGGCTTGGTGCGGATAGTGGGTCGGTGCTCCTGTCCGTCAAGGCTCGCTAGCCATGACGAGCCGGAAGCACTGGCCATCGATGCGTGAGAGGGCATTGGCGTAGCAGCCCACGAGAGGACGGTAGCGAAAGGATGCGCCAGGGGTAGGCAGCGAGGCAGTGCTGGCGTAGGATTCGTATGGACAGTGAACGGCGAGATCGCCGTATGTGACTTGGCTCACAATCATGGTGAAGATTGGTGGGGGGACATGGTGCGTAATAGTGACGAACGGCTGCATGACGTTGCACATGTGCTCCGGCCCACTGCCGAGGTGTTCGGCCGCGTCGTCTTGGTCTTGTTCGGAGCATGGATGATGACAGATCTGGTTCTGGCCCTACTGCACGTCATGTCCTACTGGAACTCGCCGGGGTCGCCGTAACGATGGACCGGAGGCGAAGCGGGCACATGGCGGCCGTCTGACGGCGGTGGAGTCCAGTACGGCCATGTCTCGCTCGGTGGATATCTTCATCCCGTCCCGGATCCCGAAGACGTCGAGGATACCCTCACGGTCATCAGGTTGAACAAGGATCTCAACTGCGACACAACGCCCTCATCGACCTCGAGACCGGCCGTGGGGTGACGGGGGCCCGTAGCGACCCCATCACTAGGGCTTGCCAACCGGCTCAACCGGCATGGGGTTCCCCCCGATGGCTGATTGCACCGCACCTTGCCCCACAATCCGATGTTCCGGGGCCACAGGGTGAGTTGCGTGGATTACCCCTTCGGCGGCCCGAGCGTCCAAGCCCCGATGAACGGTCGAGGCAGGGGACCGTCTTCGCGAGCTGCCGAGTAGCCCGCCGCGGTAAGACGTTGCTCGATGTACTCGATCACGGCCTCCTCATCCGAGAGCCGGTCGTCCCCAACGGCATTGCCAACGTCATCGTGGGTGAAGACCAAGAGGTGCACCGGCGTGGCGTCGGCGTGTTCAAGCCAGACATACCAGTCGCTGCCATTGGGCCGAAGCGCCGCCCTGGTGATCGAAGAGTCGTATTTCAACTCGTCATATTTGAGTTCCAGACTCATGAGCGCCACCTTCCAACGTCCTTCTGACGGCTCATCGAAGCGTAGCCAGGTCGGGACTACCCTGCTGAGCCGATTGCCAGGAGATCCTCGAGCTCCTCGACGTGCCCCTCGCAGGACCAAGGGCGCATTCGTCTCTTGCTGGCCATGGCCCGTCCCCCCACCGCACGGGCTCCGGGCAATCGGTGGGCATGTCGTCCCGGTAGCCGGGGCCTCGACCGACCATCCGCCAGCAGACTCCCGGCTCGGCCCCTGGTGCTCGGCGCTCGCCGTGGGGCCTTGCGCGGCGGTATTTGGGGTCGCCGAGCTGCGGCTCTCTCTCCCGGACTCTCCCAGTGGGCGCTATCGGACTCGAACCGATGACCTGCTGGTTGTAAGGCGGAACCGGCTAGAGGCAGGGGGTAGCAGCCCGTCGCAACTCTTCTCGTTTTCCCAGGTCAACGACTACGGAGAGCCAACGTCTTTCACTTGAGTGCGACGGCACACGACACGGTGAGCCTCAATTGTTGGGACGCGTGTTGGGATTATGGGGCCTTTCTGCGGGCCCCTATGAAGCGTTACGCGCTTCGGCCCACACTGAATCGGCCCGGGAGTCCTGGAGAGCTCTATGAAGCTCGGGCCGATTCACACCCTCCTCTACCAGGCACATGTGGGCGTGTGGATAACGCCGACTGAGTGGGACAGACAAGTACTTCGAGACGCTGGCAGGCGTTCCAATCGGAATCGAACGAGGAGAAACGAATCATGCCTGCTGAGCTCATTCTGGAGTTCGAAGGCGTCACAACGGAGCAGTACTTCGCCGTCAACGAGGTACTGGGCATCGATCCCGCCAGTGGCGAGGGCGACTGGCCCGATGGGATGGTGGCCCACTCGGCCGGGCTCAACGAGAACGGCCACCTCGTCGTGATCGAGGTGTGGGACACGCCCGAGCACCAAGCCAGGTTCATGGAGAACCGGCTCAGTGAAGCACTCGCCAAGAGCGGCATCACCGGGCCACCCTCGGGCGTCACGTGCATCGAGCTCGTGACGCATCAGTACCTCGGGGACTGATCGCCCGACGCCAGAGAAGGTCATCACGCGTTGCTCTTGAGCGGACGCGTGTGAGACGCGTTTGACGCCCGAGACCGAACGAGATCCCAGACGAACACTCAAGTGACGGCTCCGCTTCGTCGACAACATGAGTGTGTCCTCCACATCAGCCGCTGCAGGCGCCTGTACTACCGCGCTCGGCCTCGCCTCGTGGTGGATGGTGTCGAAGGTGCATCGAACCTGGGGATCCGACCTCGTGGTGGCAACAGCGGCGCGTGGGAGGTCGACCGCGGGAGCGGTCCTCTTCCTCGCAACCCTGGTCGGCACGCTCGGTGTTGCATGGCCGGATGCGGCCGGAGCGGCAACGCTGCGAGTCTCGGCCGGTGAAACGCTCAGCCAGATCGCCCACACCTATGGCACGACCACCTCGCAGGTGGCGGCGGCCAACGACATCACCGACTCCAACAAGATCGAGGCCGGCACCGTCCTGCAGATCCCGACGTCGGGGAGCGGAACCTCGATGGGCTCCGCCAGCGTCGGGTCCACGTCCGTTGCGGTGAGACCGGGGGAGAGCCTGTGGGACATCGCCACTCGCTTCGGGACCACCGTCTCTGCGCTGGCCGCAGCCAACGGGATCATCAACACCGCGCATGTCCTCATCGGAGCCACGCTGGTCGTTCCGGCGGGCAAGCCCAGCCCGGCCTCCGCGATCCCCGGCACGGCGTCGAAGCCGATCTCGATCTTCCCTGCCGCTCTGACCGCCCGTCCGGACCGCCAGACCCTGATCCCCCTGTTCTCACATTGGGCCGCGTATTTCGGGATACCAGCGTCCCTGCTCGAAGGCATGTGCTGGTGGGAGTCGGGATGGCAGACCGGAACCGTCTCCTCCACCGGAGCCATAGGGGTGGGACAACTCGAGCCGGCGACCGTGAGCACCGTTCGCGATGAACTCGGTGACCGGTCTCTCGACCCGGCGAACACGTCGGACAACATCGAGATGGCGGCGTACTACCTCCACCAGCTCATCGTCCGGAGCGCGGGCAGCGAGCGCCTAGGCCTGGCCAGCTACTACCAAGGGCTGACCTCCGTGCGGCACAAGGGGATGCTGCGCTCGACCGTCGTCTATGTGAACGGGGTTCTCGCCACTTCGAAGCTCTTCGCGTAGCCGTTGCTGTGGCGACCGAGCAGAGTGGCCACACGCTCTTCTGCTAGACAGCGGGAGATGGGCACCGCTCGAGCACGCAGGCGTGCCTTGGTCACCGGTGCCACCCGAGGTATCGGAATGGCGACCGCCATCGCCTTGGCGCAGTCCGGTTGGGACGTGGCCGTCCTCGGGCGCACCCGGCGGGCCGGCGAAGGTCGGGATGACTCGGACACCGGGGGCGGACGGGTCCTGCCGGGCAGCTTGGAGGAGACCGCCACCCTCGTGCGCGAGTCGGGAGCCAGCGTCATCGAGTTGGTTGCCGACCTCCACGATCACCCCGCCTTACAGAACGCCGTCTCGGACGTGCTGGGCGAGTGGGGTGGCCTTGATCTGCTGGTCAATAACGCCGTCGACACCGGACCCGGCAGCATGGTGCCCTTCCTCGAGCTGACGGTCGAGCAGATGGAGACCAAGCTGGACGCCAATGTCGTTGCCCAGCTGGTCCTGATCCAGTCCGTGTTGCCGGCGATGCTGGAGGCGGGCGGGGGCACGATCGTGAACGTGACCTCCCACACGGCCACCGCCGATCCCACGGGCCCCGTCGGCCAGGGAGGGTGGGGGGTGGCCTACGCCGCTTCCAAGGCGGCGTTCCACCGGTTCGCTCCGCTCCTCGCCGTGGAACTCGGGGAAGCGGGCATCCGCTCGTACAACGTCGATCCTGGCTATGTGGAGACGGAACGTCAGCAGGTGAATGCAGCTGCGCTCGGCCTGACGGGTCGCTATCACGGCGCCCCGGCCTCCGTGCCAGCTGCCGCCATCGTCTGGCTCGCCGAGGCACCCGAAGTACCCGAGGTGGTCGAGAACGGGCAGACCGTGCGAGCCCAGAAGGTAGCGCTCGACCATGAACTCCACCCTGATTGGCGGCGTCCACGATCCGGGGAGTGACGAGGCGCCCAAGGGGAAGGCCTCGGGTGGCGGATCTGCTGGGTCCGGGGCCGCCCATGCCCAACAATCGTCGAGTGCGAGCCGGCCGGCTGCAGACGGTCAGCCTGCCGATGCGACCGGGGTCGGGTCCACCGGAACACCGTCGAGGTAATGGACGCTCCGGTGCCGGATGGCCGGAGTTCGGGGACCGCCCATCAGCTCGCCGGCGTGATTGAGGGGGTCGGCGCCCGCCACCACCACATCGGCACCACGGTCGAGGTCCCTTCGCACGTCGGCAAGCAGCGAGGCGGCCTCCGGCAGGGCGTACTGCTCGCCTGAGACGCCCGCGACGAAGCGTCCCCCCCAGGGGGGGCCTGCCTCCTCGCCTCGAACCTCCGCAGGGCACGAACCACGTCACGCCAGGGGACCCGGTAGGACTCGTGGGACCACAGATCCCAGGCCACGACGCCCCATCGCACCAGCATCTGTCCAGGCACCGCCTCGGCCAACTCTTCGGCGGCCGGAGCAGTCGAGGTGCCGCTGCTTCCGTCGTCTGGATCGGGCACCAGTGACCAACGTTCCTCACCGATGCCGGAGCCGGCGAGAGCCCGTCGGGGTCCGAGGGGGGACCTCCGTCCCGGGACCCGTCGAAGTCCCGATGGCCGACGGCCCCGGGACGAGAGCAACGACCGCACCGCCGAGAACGCGTCTGCAGTGACGATGCCTCGGGCCACCAGGTCCCACAGGCCTTCCGTGGACCTCGGAGGGCAGCCGTCCCGACGGGGCTGCCAGTTCCCGAACGGAAGCACGCCCCGCGTGATGACAGCACGCCCAGGATGTCCGCCGAGAGTCCCCCTGGTCGGCTCGTTCCCGGTCGGCTCGGTGCGCACAGCGGCGAGCATCCACGGCAGATCCCGGCGGGCGGTGATGGCCAACGGCGTGGCCGGCGACGGCGTGGACGACCCTCTCCTCCCGGGGGAGCTGCCGCCAGGTCCCGACCGACCGTCGACGGCCGGCTCGGGCTCCGGTGGTGGGGTGAGGCGCGCCCAGGTCACCTCCCCGGCCAGGCACAGCTCGTCCAGCCAACGGAGGTCGTACCCGGCGACCCGCGCCGGAAAGACGTGACGCTCCCACTCGCCGGCCGCCACCTCGAGGCCTTGGAGCTGCTCGATGACGCCGAGCAGCTCGGCGCGTCCTTCGGCCTGCGTTCCGGCGGCTACGTGGACCCAAGAGGACTCGAACCCCGTTCGATGGCTGACTCCGCACAGCCGATTCTCTCAAGAGACGGAGTCCCTTGAAGCGGAAGCCCTACCGGTCACCATCTCCTGTCCGTGGGACCGCGTTGGACGCCATGAGGCCGATGGCTCCGCCATCGATTATGGCCGTGACCTGGCCTTTTGTTCCCGGAAGGGTGTTCGTACAATGACACCTCAAGACCGGCTGGTGACCGCGCCGAGACGTGTCGTCATGCGCTGCCCGGTGATGATCAAACGTCGTGATTCGGTGCGCACGATCTGTGCGGAGGTTCCGTACGGTCCGTGACCGCTGAGCGCCGACTCTGCGTGGCGACGCCGGGCTGGCGACGCCGGGCTGGCGGCACCCATCCGACCAGGCGCCGGCAACCATTCTGAGTGCGTCGCGACCGTGCCATGCGGACTCCTTGCTCCTGAAAGTTGCATGCGCCCGGCACGACTGGGATACCCAGATCCGTCAGAGAAGCATCGGATCGAGAGCTATAGACCCTCCGGATGTGCCTAGATGCTGACTTCGTCTGACGGCGATCCCAGTTCATCGCCGCCAGATCCGATCACCGCGGCCAACGATCCCCTTGACTTCTCCCCCAGACTTCCTTAGAACGGGTCGTGGAGGAGAACGTTGCCCTGGGGGGTCATCGTCCGCTGTGACGGGAAGCGACTGTGGACGTGTCCAAGTCGGTGTTCACGCGCTACAGCCATCTCCGCTGACTCCCATTTCAATGTCAACACTCAAATGGGGGAATCATGACTCGATTCGTGAAGGCGGTTGCAGTGGGCCTTGTGCTGCTGGGAGGTCTGGTCTTCGGCGGCACTACAGCCTATGGACAGACTCCTGTGAGCGGCACAACTCAGTTGTGGGGCAATGTCGGCAGCGGAAAGGGCTTTAATGCGATCTTCACCGGAACGATTGGCGACCACGGAG
>Ga0224558_1000392_pt1 | contig 51535 bp, 55 predicted proteins | sample 714S32024metaG_FD_180682 | JGI IMG/M metagenome (GOLD analysis project Ga0224558, IMG submission 180682) | Peat soil microbial communities from Stordalen Mire, Sweden - 717 S3 20-24 | ecosystem: Environmental > Terrestrial > Soil > Wetlands > Peat | place: Sweden: Norrbotten County, Stordalen... | reverse complement strand
AACAGACACGACTTGGACGTGTGCTGGACGCCCCGAGTGCGGTCTACGGGACCGAGATCGGCGCCGGCCACGTCTGGCATCTGTCGCTGGCCACCAAGGGTGGAAGCGACCGTGACCTCAGTGACGAGGAGTGGTCTGAGGTCGTCCACGGAGTGGTCGCACAGCTCGGTTTCGACAGCGGCGTCGACCAGGCCCCGTGTCGTTGGGTGGCCGTCCGGCACGGGAAGTCGGCCAATGAGAACGACCACATTCACCTGGCCGTGAACCTGGTTCGGGAGGACGGGCGGGTAGCCAGCACCAGCAACGACTTTCGGAAGCTGTCTCGGCTGTGCCGAGACATGGAGGCTCGCTACGGGCTGACGGTGGTGGAGGGACGGGTGAAGGGCACGGCTATTCCGGCGCCCAAACGGGCGGAGCTGGAGAAGGCTGAGCGGCTGGGGCGGGGCGATCCGGAACGGATCGAGCTGGCGAGAATCGTGCGGGCAGCCGCGCAGGCTTCCGGTACCGAGGACGAGTTTGTGCGGCGTCTGAGAGACGCCGACTTGGCCGCCAAGCCCCGCTACGACCGATCAGGCACCCACCGAGTGGTGGGGTATTCGGTGGCCCAGGAGCCCCGAGACGGGGGCCAGGTGGTGTTCTTTGCCGGTGGGACCCTGGCCCGGGATCTGAGTCTGCCGGCGCTACGCCGGCAGTGGAACGAAGCCCAGGGCGGCCGCCTGGAGGCAGCCGCCGAGTGGGGCCAGTACGAGCGCACAGGAGCGACGAGCGACGAGCTGCGGCCCGGCCGTTACCGCCTGTACGAGTGGCGGGAGGCGGCGGCCGAGTGGGGGCCGGGGCGTCCGGCTTCCATTGACGGCGGCCCCGAGCGGGCCATCTACGACCCCTGGCAGTGGCATGAAGCTGGGCAGCGAATCGGCGGGGTGGTGCGCTCGTTGGCCGACGTGTCGCTCGACGACACCGTGGCGTGGCGCCGGGCAGCCGGCGACGCCGCTGGCGTCCTGGCGGGCCTCTCGGGCCGCCTGGAGGCCGTACCTGGGCCGATTGCCAGGGCGTCGGACGTACTGGCCAAGTCTGCCCAGGGGAGAGATACCGGAGGAGCCACAGCACCGGCGGGGGTGCCCTCAGGAACCATGCGGACAGTGGCGGCGGTGATGGCCCAGGCGCAGATCACCGACGAGGTGGCGTTGGCGTGGCAGCTGATGCTGACCGAGCTGTTGCGACTGGCTCAGGCCATCCAGCAGGCCCACCTGGCTCGGGCAGAGACCGGCCAGGCCGGTCGCCTGGCCGATGAGGCCCGGAGCGCGCTGGATGAGGCCAGGGTGCAGCTGGGGTCGTCCCAACGTGTGGCCGAGCTGGTGCCGGCGCTGGTGGAGGCGGTGCGGGAAGAAGAGGAGCGGGACGAGGAGGGCACGGCCCGCAGGAAGCGGTCAAGCGCTGTTCGGCCCGAGGAGTACGCCGCCATGGCGGCGAGGAAGCGGAGCCCACAGTGGGAGCCGGCCCGTGGGTCGGGCCGGTAGGAGAATCGGACGGTGCGAGCCACGTGTCGACCCAGTGACCGCGGAGGAGACTTGAGATGGTGGATGAACCAAAGCAGCTTTCACTCGAGGATCTGTTCGCGGCGGCTACGGTCGAACCTGATGACGGATCTCGGACCATACGGGACGATGGCAGCGAGACACATGGCCAGGTGGCAGCCGAGCGCGTACGCCGCGATCCCGGCCGCCGATCGGGATCGGTACTTCCGAGAGCTGGACGAGCAGATCGCCGACGCGATTCAGAACCGGGAACGCTCTTTGAAGCCGCCGTGCTCGCTGCAAGAGAGCGACTTCCTGGCGTACGTGGGCCAGATGAACATGGCCCATCTGATGGCCGAGGAAGCGGTCCTGGCGGAGATGGTCTACCTCCCGCCCGAACCGGGGCTGGAGAGCGAAGCGGACGAGCCGATGACCGACGAGACCGGGGCGTTCATCGACCCGGGGTGGAGATCGCCGGCAACGGTGATGATGTCCGACGAGGACTGGGAGTACCAGCACGGGCTGAGGATGTTCTCGGAGGACGACGTGGAGTACGAGCGGGAACGAGCAGCGGAGCGGCGGGCGGAGGGCGAGAAGGACTAGCCGAGTGGCGAGCAGGAAGCGCCGCTGACCTTGCACCTGCTGGTGAGCGCCATCGGCTGGCAGCCAATATCGAGGTACTCGAGGTCGCTGGAACCCTTCGCGAGGAGGGGAGGATGGCGACCCGGGCCGAGCAGGACATTCTGGCCCGCTGGTCGGCCTGGGGGTCGCTCCCGAAGGTCTTCGACCCGGCGGCCGCCGACTTCGCCGAGGCTCGGGAGCAGGTGCGTAGCTTGCTTACCGACGTCGAGTGGCAGGCTGCGTCTCGGACCACCCTCAACGCTCACTACACCAGCTTCGAGGTGGCCTCGGCGGTGTGGCGGGCCGTCGAGGCCAGTGGTTTCAGCGGGGGGAGGGTCCTGGAGCCCGGTGTGGGCAGCGGCACGTTCCTGGCCACCGTGCCCGACCGGTTGGCCATTGAGCCGACCGGGGTCGAGGTCGACCCGGTCACCGCCGGGATCGCCAAGGCCCTCCATCCGGAGGCGACCATCCGGCCCGAAAGCTTCGCGTCGACGCGCTACCCGGACGGCTGGTTCGACCTGACGATCGGCAACGTCCCGTTCGGGGACTACAAGCTGTTCGATCCGATCTACAACAAGGCCGGCCACTCGATCCACAACCATTTCGTGGTCAAGAGTCTGCGGCTCACTCGCCCAGGGGGCTATGTGGCGGTGCTTACGTCGCGTTTCACCTTGGACTCGGGGTCGACTGCAGCACGTCGGGAGCTGGGAGAGCTGGGTGATCTGGTCGGAGCGGTCCGCCTTCCCGAGGGCGCTATGCGTCGTGTGGCCGGTACCGGGGTGGCCATGGACCTGCTCCTCATCCGCCGGCGGGAGCCCGGCGCTGCCCCACGGGGGGAAGCGTGGCTCGAGCTGGCCACCGTCCAGACCCCTGACGGGCCGGTGGCCATCAACGAGGTGTTTGCCAGACACCCCGAGTGGGTGCTGGGCGAACTGCGGGCCGAGCACGGCCAGTACGGCCAGGACGACCTCGAGGTCCGTCCGCTGCCCGGCCCGCTGCCCCCTCGCCTCGACGCCGCCCTGGACGCCATTGTGAGCGGTGCCCAGGAATCGGGGCTGACGTTCACTGCCCGCTCGGCCGCCAACCCCACCGCCGGGGCTGATGTCGTGGTCGAGGACGCCGTCCGGGGTCCGCACCACGTCGAGAAGTCCTTACTCCTGACCGAGAGCGGAGGGTTTGCCCAGCTGCGGGAGGGTGTGACCGTCGCCTATGAGCCCCCCCGGACTCAGGTCGACGAGCTGCGCAGGCTCATCGAGCTGCGAGACACCTACTTCGAGCTGATCGACGCCCAGGCGACCAGCTCGGACGACAGCGCCTGGGCGGTCAATCGGGAACGGCTCCACGACCTCTATGACCGCTACAAGCGGATCTACGGGCCGATCAACCGGTACAGGGAGTCTCCGACCGGGCGCTTTGACGAGCACGGTGAGCCGACCATGGCCCGGCGCTACCCGCCGATGGGCGGGTTCAAAAAGGACCCCGGTATGCCGGTGGTCCGTTCCCTGGAGAACTTCGATGACGCCACCCGTACCGCCACCAAGGCTGCGGTGTTCGAGCGGCGGATCCTCACGCCCCGACGTGTCGTAGAAGCGGCCGATAGCCCCGAGGACGCCCTGGCCGTGTGCCTCGACGAGCGAGGCACGGTGGACGTCGAGACCATCGGCCGCCTGCTCGGCTGTAGTTCCGCTGAGGCCCGGGAACGGCTGGGCACGCTGGTCTACGACGACCCGGACGGCGGACCGCCCCTCACCGCGGCCGACTATCTCTCCGGCAACGTCCGGGCCCGCCTGGCCACCGCCCGGGCCGCCGTCGAGTCGGACCCGGCCTGGCAGGGGAACGTCGAGGCCCTCGAAGCCGTCCAACCCCGTGACCTGGAGCCGGGCGAGATCGATGCTCGCCTGGGGGTTCCGTGGATCCCAGCGGCCGACGTCGAGAGCTTCTGTGTCGAGGTCCTGGAGGCCGGCGTGACCGCCGAGTACGCCAGCGCCACCGGCGAGTGGACCGTGCGGCTCTCCACGGGTAGCCGGTCGTCGATCGCCCTGACCTCGGACTGGGGGACTCGTAGGGTCGACGGCGTTCGCCTGGTCGAGGCGAGCGCCAACCAACGGGTGGTGTCGGTCTTCGACGAAGGCCCGAACGGTGAGCGGGTCCCGAACCTGGCCGAGACTCTGGCGGCCCGCGAGAAGCAAGAGATGATCGGCGAGCGCTTCGCTGCCTGGGTCTGGGAAGACCAGATGCGGGCTGGCCGCCTGGCCGGTGAGTACAACGAACGGTTCAACTCCATCGTGTTACCCGCCTACGACGGGTCGCACTTGAGCTTCCCGGGCCTGGCCGACAACTTCCGGCCCCACCCGCACCAACGAGACGCCGTATGGCGCATCCTGTCGAGTGATTCGGTGCTGCTGGCTCACGCGGTCGGAAGTGGGAAGACCGCCAGCATGGTGATGGGAGGTTATGAACTGAAGCGGCTCGGGATGGTGAACAAGCCGGCGTTCGTGGTCCCCAACCACATGCTGGAGCAGTTCTCCCGGGAGTACCTCCAGCTGTACCCGCAGGCGAAGATCCTGGTGGCAAACAAGGACGACGTGTCACCGTCTTCGCGCAAGGAGTTCGTGGCCCGCTGTGCGGCCGAGGACTGGGACGCGGTCATTATGACCATGTCCAGCTTCGAGCGGATCCCGGTCTCCAAGGAGACCGAGCAAGGTTTTCTTAATGCGGGCATGGCCGAGCTGCGGGCGGCCATCGCCGCCAGCAATGACGGCCAGGGCCTCAGCGTGAAGAAACTCGAGAAGGCCCTGGCCCGCTCCGAGGAGCGCCACGCCCGGCTCCTCGACGACAGGCGCCGGGACGAGGGGGGCGTGACCTGGGAAGCCACCGGCATCGACTACGCCGTGGTCGACGAAGCCCACTCGTTTAAGAACCTGGAGTTCTCGTCGCACATCAACGGCGTCAGCGGGGACGGATCCAAACGGGCCGCGGACCTGGCCATGAAGATCGGCTGGTTGCGGGACACCCACGGCGGCCGGGTGGCCACCTTCGCCACGGCCACCCCCATCGCCAACAGCGTGGCCGAGATGTACGTGATGCAGCACTACCTGCAACCAGAGACGCTTCGCGCCGCCGGCATCGAGCACTTCGACGGGTGGGCGGCCAATTTCGGGCGCACCGTCACCGCCCTGGAGCTGGCCCCGGACAGCACCACCTACCGGATGAACACCCGATTCGCCCGGTTCGCCAACGTGCCCGACCTGTTGCGGATGTTCCGTTCGGTCGCCGACGTCCGTACCAGCGAGCAAATCGGGCTACTCACCCCTGGCCTGGTCGGTGACAAAGCGGAAACCGTGGTGGTGGCCCCCTCCTCCGAGCTCACCGAGTACGTCGGAACCCTGGCCGATCGAGCGGAGCAGATCCGGAACCGGATGGTGCGGCCCGAAGAAGACAACATGCTGAAGGTCTCCGGAGACGGACGCAAAGCCGCGCTGGACCTTCGGCTGGTGGGCCTGGCCCCGGACCCGACCGGGGGCAAGATCACCGTGGCGGCAGATCGCATCGGTGGTGTCTATCGCCAGAGCCTCGACCGTGTGTACCTCGACGGAGATGGCGTCGAGTCTCCACGCACGGGGGCTCTGCAGCTGGTCTTTTGTGACCTCGGGACTCCACACAGCGACGATCGTTGGACGGTCTACGACCAACTGCGGGCCGAGCTGGTCGCCCGCGGCGTCCCAGGGGAGGCCATTCGGTTCATGCACGAAGCTCGGAACGATGCCGAGAAGGCGCGCTTGTTTGCGGCGGCGAGGGCAGGGAGCATCGCCGTGCTGATCGGCTCGACGGAGAAGATGGGGGTGGGTACGAATGTGCAGGACAGAGCCCTCGCCCTCCATCACATGGACTGCCCCTGGCGACCGGCCGATCTCGAACAACGAGACGGCCGAATATTGCGGCAGGGCAACCAGAACGAGGAAGTCCAGGTGATCCGGTACGTCACCGAAGGCAGTTTCGACGTGTTCAGTTGGCAGACCGTCGAACGCAAGGCCGCCTTCATCGACCAGGTGATGCGAGGCGACGTGACCGAACGCTCGATCGACGACATCGGCGACCAGGCGCTGTCGTACGCGGAGGTGAAGGCCCTCGCCACCGGTAACCCGCTCATCATGGAGCGAGCAGGCGTCGAACAAGAGCTGACCAAGCTGCAGCGCCTTCAGTCGGCCCATCGAGACGATCAGGCCCGCCTGGCGCAGCGCATTCGCTCGTCAGAGCGGGAGGCCACCGACCAGGCGGGGATGGCGGCCGCCTACCACGCGGCGGGCGGGCGGGCCGTCGACACGTCGGCGGGTCAGTTCACCATGCTGGTCGATCGGCAGTCCTACGATCACCGAACCGATGCCGCCACGGCGTTACAAACTCACGTGCTGGAGGTCCAACGACAGCTCCCGGTCGGGGAGCGTCGGACCGTGACGGTGGGCGAGTTGGGCGGTTTCGAGGTACTGGCGACGCTCTCCAAAGACAGCTCGGAGGCGACCGCCAGCCTCAGCCTCCGTGGTGTCCCCCGGTCCACTCCGACCTTGGCCCGTCACGAGCTGCGGGCCAATTCGCCGCTCGGGCTCCTGACGCGGCTGGAGAACCTGGCCGGCGATTTGGAAGAACGAGGCCACCTGGCCGAAGACAAGGCGCAGGCGGCTCGCTCCGAGGCCGCCAAAGCTGCCGCTCGTATCGGCCAGCCCTTCGAGAGTACGCAGCGCATCGACTCGCTGCGGCAACGACTCGCCGCCATCGACGCTGCGCTTGTCCCAGCCCCGGACGAAGCCCAGGCCGAGTCCGAAGTGCCGGAACCGGGGGGAGATGTACCAGGCCCGGCGCGGCCGGGGGCGGCTGAAGCCGCCGTGCGGGCTCGGGAGCAGGCGACGCTCCGCCGGGTGCACCAGGCTGACCGAGGATTTGGCCGGTGAGGGGGGATTCCTAATTCATCCTAAAAGCCGTCTGAGGTGCGGAAACGGCCAGGCGAGGGCAAGAATCTGGCGAATCCTAATGAGGCCATCGGCGAAACCTGGTAGAGCTTGGTAGAGTTGTTAGAGCTTGGTAGAGGAGACAGAGCGTGGCAGAGCCCAACCATGAGGGAAACCAGCGGGCGGCGCAGACGTCGAGCCCTTACCGGCCCGGGTTCAATCAGAGTCCCATGGTGCTGGCTGGGCGAGATGACATCTTGGCGGCCGCTGACGAGGCAATCGTCACCGCTACCCTCGACCATCGGATGCCCCCACCGCTGCTCGTCGTCGGCCCGAGAGGCGTGGGCAAGACGGTCCTTCTGGGCGAGATCGCCGGGCGAGCAGGAACCACCTACGGATGGCCACGGCTCCATGTCGAAGTCGGTCCGAACCAGCCATTCACACCGGCGTTGGCACGCGACGCCGCCGCCTTGACGTCTGTATTTGCCGATGCGCCCTCGGGACGCCGATTCCGGGCATCCGAGGCCGTATTGCGAGCGCAGGTGGCAGGCGTAGGTGGCGAAATTAAATTCGCCCGAGATCAACTCGATCCGGTGGCGCCACTTGAACTGCGTACGATCCTCACGAAGCTGGCCGAGGCGGCGGCCAACAGTCAGAGCGGGTTCGTGCTGACGCTCGACGAGCTCCAACTCACTGAACGCGACGAGCTCTCCCAGCTCGCTGCCGTTCTCCAGTTGGCGGCCGGCGAGGAATGGCCCATCGTGGTCGCCGGCGCCGGCCTGGCCGGCATGCGTGACCCGAGCCGGGCCGTCAGCTACTTCGAGCGGGCCGACTGGTATGACATCGGCACCTTAAACGAGGCCGAGACGCTCCTGGCATTGAAAGGTCCGGCCGCTTCCGCCGGCAGACCACTTGACGGGGATGCTGCCGAGTACCTGGCCCGGTGCACGGGCGGCTATCCCTACGCCATACAGCTCTATGGCCACCATGCCTGGCGAGCATCAACAGGACAGGACCACATCGACCTGGCGGCTGTTCAGTCGGCAGAGAACACTGCGGGTGCCCAGCTGGAGCGGGGGCTCTACGCCAGCCGGTGGGCACAGACGCCAGAGAGAGAACGGCGCTACCTGGCTGTCGCCGCTGACCTGGTGGCCGCAGGCAAGGTGGTGACTGGTGGCGTGGTGGCGGCTGAGATGGGCACCACGGCCCAGCGCCTCTCTACTGCCCGGGACCGTTTGATCAGGCGTGGCACCCTCACCAGCGAGGGCGAGGTACTTCGCTTTGCGGTTCCCGGGATGGCCAGTTACGTCCAACGCCAGTTCCAGGTCGAATACGGAGCGGATGCCGCCGCAGTCACAAGGACGGCAGCCCAGAACTTGAACGCCGTCAAGGCTCGCCGGCCGCGAGGCCATGACTTTGGTCGTTAACCGCGAAGGAGACCTGATGTCCCAACCATCCGATCCGACTTCCCTCCAACTCTCGCCCGAGTACCAACATGCCCTCGCCCACTACGAGGGGCTCAGCTTGCAGCTCGGCGATCTCGATGGCGTCCTTGAGGACCTGAATGACTCGCTCAACGAGGCGGTCAACGCCCAGGCCCAGGCTGAGGCCTGGGCCGCTGTGCAACAACCGGGCGGCGTGGGCGACGACCTCAAGGATCGCGTGCTTTCGTTGCGCGACGACGTCAACCGAACTGAAGAGATCATCGCCAAACTGACCGTGGACTGCCGGGGCGCCTACGACACCGAACGGCGCCTGTACTGGGGGGACACCGTGACCTACCAGGCGACCCACCCGGACTGGACCCCGGCGCCTGCGGCCGAAGGGCCGGTCCGCTACGAGAGCGCCACAGGCGGGCCCGATGTCGTGGACGGCATGGCCGTCCAGGCCCAGAAGGAGGCCATCCCCGGCCGGCGCCAGATTCCCACCCGCCGCGCTCCCCAGATCACCAGCACCCGAGATCAGGCCCAGAGGTTGCGAGCCCAACAGACCCGGCCCCAGCCTGGGCGGGGATTCGAGCGGTAGCCATGTCCGAACTCGATGGCATCGCCGGCCTTGAACAACAACACGAACTCCACCTGGCCCTCGCCCGGCGCAGCCGAGCGGATGCCGAGCTGGCTGCCGCCGGGGGGGACCACGCCAACGCCGACCAGGCCCTGGCCGACGCCGCACGCTACGAGGCGTTGGCAGTAGAAGACGAGCGCAAACTGCACGCGCTGAAAGATCGCCAGCGAAACGCGATCGGCCAGGTCAAGGCGAACCACCAACCCTTCTCACCCGACTTCACTCGCTAGTTCAAGGGAGCCCACCATGATTGAAGAACACCTTGACCCGACAGCCGAGGCCCACGCCCACATCAGCAACTTGCTCCGGACGTTGGTAACGTCCGCCGCCGGCATGGCCGAGAAGCGGGTCCAGCGACGCGAGGCCGAGCAGCGGGCGGCCGCCAATCAATCGGCCCAGATTCGCCAGGCCATGGAGGACCGTCTTCGGTCCGAGCGACAAACCGCCCAGCTCGTGTACGAGCGGGTTCACCAAGACCGCTGGTGGGACAAGGCATCGCCAGAAGGTGTCGCCACCGCTGTCGAAGCGGCGGGGACCTGGGCGACCAGCGACCCGAAGGCAGCCAACGCCCTGGATCGCATCGGCCATGAACTCGAAAGGCGCTACGGGATCGACCTAGAGGATCTCTACCGGCACACGGAGGCGGGCACCGTCCCAGCAGCCGTAGCCGGGCGAGTCAAGGCACAGCAGGCTTCCCAGGGGGAGGTAGCCGAAGCGGCAAGAAAGCCATGGGAGGCGGAAGTGCTCAGCATCGCTGGGGAGGGCGTCGGCGCTCAGATTCTGGCCTCGGATGGATGGACCACGTTGCAATCCCGTCTGACCGAGATCGACGGGAACGGCGGCGATGGTGTCGGTCGACTGCGGGACGCAGTCTCCCAACGGGAGCTGGACACCGCCCAGGACAAAGGCACCACCTTGGTATGGCGCTTAAAGGATGGCGCCGACCGGTCCGCTCAGGCTCCGAGGGCGAGCCGGGCCGGGAGGCAGACAGCCAAGGGATCACGCCCCCCTGGGAAGCAAACCAAGCCGGAGGCGGCGAGGGACCGGTTCGTCAAGAAGACGATCATCGATCGTCCTCGGGGTACCGGCCCGGATCCCAGCCTGGGCCGATGATCGAGCCGAAGTGATGGGCGGCAGGCGTCACTTCGGGCACGGGGTGGCGCCGGCGTAATCGCCGGCAATAACGGTGGCGATCGCGTGGTGGCGCCGGCACCGGGCGGGCACGGGTCACCAGGCGTCACATCGAGGTGCAAGAGTCTCAACACTGAGGAGGACGCCATGACCGAGAGCTACGACACGCTTCAGCGCATCCAGACCGCTATGGGCGAAGAAGCCGTGGGTTGGGACGAGGTGGCCCAGGCCGCCGAGAGCAGGGGAGAGGACGGTGCCGAGGCCCGTGACACGGCCCGTTTGCTTGACTCCCTGTCCGGCCTCGTCGACTACACCCGCCGGGTCTACGGCCACCGGGAGGACCTCTTTTACGCCGCCGACAAGACGTCGTCGCTGCTCGATGCCTCGATCAGCGTGGCTTACTGGGTGTTGACGTCAATCGCCGAGGACGCCCGCGAGCCCGAGGTCTACCGGATGCGGAAGCTGCTCGAGGAGATCACCGGCGCTGTCTACCGTGCAACCTGGGCCAGCGTCGACGCACGGCCGATCTACCGCTCTGATGCCGACAGCTATCTTCGTCTGGCGGACGACTTCGCGGCGTGGGCTAAGGAGCAGGACGCGGTGGCCATTCCCGACCCGGAGGACTAGACGGTCGGGCCTCTGGCTCTCTGGACAGCCCGGTAGACCGTCGACCGGGCCACGTTGAAGAGCTCGGCGAGCTCGGCGCCGGTGTGGCCACCGGCCCGCCAGAGCTCCACCAGGTGTGTCTCTTGAGCCGGGCTCAGCTTCGGCGGCTTCCCCCGGAGCTTGCCTTTCGCCCGGGCCACGGCCATCCCCTCCCGGGTCCGGGCCCGGGCGATGTCCGCCTCGAACTCGGCCACCAGGGCGAGGACGTTGAACAGCAGCCGGCCGATCGGGTCGGTGGGGTCGTGGACCGAACCACCGAGATCGAGCTTCACGCCCTTGCCGGCGAGCTCGTCGGCGATGTCCCGGGCATCCCGGATGGATCGGGCCAGCCGATCGAGCTTGGTGACCACGAGAGTGTCGCCGGCCCTGCAGGCCGCCAGCGCCTCTCGGAGCCCGGGGCGCTCCCGGTTGGTCCCGGACCGGCCGTGGTCGACGTAGACCCGCTCAGGGGCCACGCCACGGGCGACGAGCGCCTCCCGCTGGGCGGTGAGGTCCTGGGCATCGGTGGAGACCCTGGCGTACCCGATGAGCTCCGCGGCGGCCACCGGGTCAGTGTCCCACAGAGGCCCCCGTCGCCGGGCGCTTTTCCGGGCAGGGCTACCGGGTCAGTCCGGAAGCGGCCGCCAGGCACCGGTTTGGCCGAGTCCTCTCCGACGCCGGATGTCCCGGTCGACGATCCCCTTACGGGACACCTATTCAGCACCTATTCATGAATCCCGCCGAAGGCCGGGGGAGTTCACAATAAAGGACCGAGAATGGAATGCTGTTGCAGGCATGGCCTACACAACCGCTGACTATTTCGACACTGACCCAACCTCATAGACCTGAAGGACTTCGTCGCCGTAGTGGTTGATGACCTTCACGGCCACCCGTCCAGTGCTTGGTGGGGAAAATGGTCTCGATTTCGTCGAGTAGAGCGATGCCCAGGCCCCCTCGTCGATGTCTGCGTTCAGTGAGCGCTGAAGCTTTTCGTATGGCTTGTCCGCTCCGGTGAAGTAGGCGTGGCGCACGAAGAACTGTTCGCCGTCGTAGTCCGTGTCGATGAACCAGCAGGCGATGTCATCCGTGGACGAAGGCCGAACAACTCCGGTCGTGGGATCGTAGACATCCACCCCATGTACCTCGATCACGATCTCTCCTCCAGTGGCCGTGATCGTGACATCAGGTTCACCGAACACCGTGAACAGGTTTCCGGAGCCAGTCTTCTTGAGCAATTCATTCGACATGGCCAAGTCGGGATTCATGTGGGTGAGGAGCACCCGCAGTCGTCCCATCTTGCGCTCGTCTTCTGCAGCAACGAAGCCATCGCCCGATGGTGCAAACTCCTTGGCAGTCTCTGATGCGTACGCCTCGAAGGCGAAACCGCAGACAACGAGGATGTCGAACCCGGCCCCCTTGAGTGCTTCCCGAGCTGCATCCTTGACCATGTCTGGACTGACCGTCCCGTGTTCTGGTCCGATCATGATGGCCACGGTGCGAACCTCGCCAGCAGCATCGGTGATCGTTCCGTGAGCGTGGAGGATGCCGTCGCCTGCGTACGGTTCAAGTACGTCGAACATCAGGCGTTCGCCACGAAACGTGTTTTGCACGCCCGATGTTTGGAGGTTCTCTACGATGGTGGAGACAAACGACTCCTCATCGCCGTTGCCCGAACCACCGGGCTCATCGAGCGTGCGATGAGGCGAAAGTGATTCGACAGTAAAGCGACCGCTGACTCGGACCTTCGCCGTGTCCTCGTAGGGCCGGTCAACCAAGAGTTCCTGTTCAGCCTCGATCGAGATGAGTTGATCGATATCCCCTTGGCTCAGACCAGGGACGATCTTCTCATTGCGAGCGATGTCACCGAGCATGACGTGCGGGACACGCTCGTAGACGAACCCGTGCCTGATGTCGCAGTTGTGCTGCACGGCTGGCAGTTCGTGGCCGCTCAGCTCCCCCTCCTTCGCTGCCCCTCCGTTGGAGTCGGCGAGCAGGTAGAAGGGGTATCGGGCTGACATCAGTCGAGTCTTGGCGAGCGCAAGTGCGACACGGCTTGTGTCGATAGTGATCCAACGCCGTCCCCATTGCTCGGCAACGAACGCCGTGGTGCCGGAGCCGCATGTTGGATCGAGTACAAGGTCGCCCGGATCAGTCGTGAGGAGGATGCAGCGTTCAACGACCTTCGTGTTGGTCTGAACCACGTACACCTTGTCATCGGTGAAGTTACCCGTGCCGGTATCGGTCCAGAGGTTCGTCCGAACCTGATATCCGAAATCGTCGGCGAACCGTACGTATTGAATGCTGTTCTTGGCGACGTGGATACGACCGGCAATCGCTAGACGCTCCATGCCGTCGGGATAGTTAGCCTTCCAGTGAGAACTACCTCCTGGCAGATACGTCTTGCCCTCGTACTCGAAGGGCTGGGGTGAGGAGGACGCACCCTGCGATTGGATGTTGTCCGGCTTATAGATGCGAGCACCATCGGGCAGGGGTGCCGCGCCATGCTGCTCAGCTCCCGTCATCCCACGCTTAGTGCCATCACGGAAGGCCAGCCAGCGATATCCAGCACGCTCTTCTGACTTATCCCAGAGCGATCGGGCTTTGACGTTCGGCTTGGACTTCGCATACCAGAGCAGGTAGTCGCCAGCACGAGGAAGTTCCCGTGCATCAGTGAAGCCGCTCGTCGTAACAAATGAGATCAGGCTGACGAAGTTCTCTGGGCCGAACACCTCGTCCAAGAGAGACCGGACGAGGTGAACATTCTCGTCGCCCATTTGAATGAAGATCGATCCTGAGTCGGTCAAGAGGTCCCGAGCAACGACGAGCCGATCACGCAAGTACGTGAGGTAGGAGTTGATTCCGTCCTGCCAGGTGTCACGGAATGCCTTGACCTGCTCAGGCTGGCGACTGGCGTCAGAGCCATCCTTCACGTCACGCTTGCGAGTAGAGACCTGCCAGTTCGACCCGAACTTGATGCCGTACGGCGGGTCCACGTAGATCATCTGGACCTGGCCCCGGAGTTTTTCTTTCTCGGCCATGCTGTTCATGACCAGCAGTGCATCGCCGAGCACCATGCGGTTTGACCAGTTGGCAGCGTGCTCGTAGAACTCGACTTGCTCGTACCCTTCGAGCCCATCGAAGTCCTCGAAGAGCAGAAGCTGTTCCTTCGGCTTGCCAGCAGTGCCGGCTCGCCGAAGGTCCTCGACGAGTGCCCGAGGATCGAGTTTCTCTTGGATGTAGAGAGGGACGGCGGGAACGGTCAGGGGGCCAACGTCTTGTTCATCCTTTCCTCTCCACACGAGTTGGGGATCGGCGTCGGGGTCCCGTGGGTAGAGCAGCGGGCGTTCGTACGTGACGGGGATAGGGTTTCGCTCGTCGTCGGCAACGAAATCCCGAAGCTCCTCGGTCGGGATGTTCGTCCGCTTGTCTGCATGAGTTGTTGACTTGACCTGTTTCGGTGCAGGCGCTTTACGGGGTGGCATCAGGTAGCTCCTGCAGTTGTGGTCTCAGCAACGATCGAGCGGATGATGTCTGCACCCTCGTAGGGATCGGTCACTTCGACAAAGCGCCATCGTCCGAAGCGTTCAGCATTGTTGACAGCAGGAATCCACAGCGTGCGAGCCGTGTCCACCTTGATCTGCTTCGCCCGATCTCGTTCTCCGGACACTTCGACGATGAGGTGCAGTGGATCGTCGGACCCCCGGCGATCGTCAAGGTCGACGAGGAAGTCCGGGTAATACGCCTTCGGCTGTCCGTCAAGGCTGTACGGGATGATGAAGCCGAGGCCCTGATTCTTCACGTAGCGGAGAACCTCGGGAATCTCTTCAAGAGTGAGGTCCAGCACGTGCTCCCACCTGCTGTCCGCCACGGTGTAGTTCACATGGCACTTCTCTGGGTCGGTCTGACGGACGGGCTTCGATGTGTCGAAGTCCACCCACTCCGTTGACCCCACGGTGTCGTACGGCTTGAGCATCGCCAGGAGGCGGCGCTCCCCACCGGCAGTGCGGACGATCGAGTGGTAGATGCGTTCAGCCGCATCACTCCGGTACTCGTGGAGAAGGAGAAGCTGGGGAAAGGCGTGGTCTTGGCACGTCACGCACTCAGCCATCCATGACCGAGAAATCTCGACGAGCCTGGGGAAGAGCCACGGCCTCGGACCGTGCACCATGCCGTCGCCATTGGCCGAGTCCGGGTATTGGAAGTACCGATCGAGCACGAGCTTTGCCAGCTCGAAGGCAACCGTCTTGGGACGCTGCGCCTTCAGGTCGTCGAGCGTGTGGACTTCAGTCTCTCCGACAATCCCTGCCACTTCAGTTGTCGTGGGGACATGGTGGGCAGCAAGGAGCATCTTCGACTCATCCGTCCAGTCAGCATGAAGGTTCTGGTCCGGGACCTCCCAGCGATAGCCGTCGAGTCGCGGAAACATAATCCGAGCTGCTGCACGCTCAGGCAGCGACCTCACGTGGGTGATCGGCTGTCGTGGAGGTGGTTCCTTGGTTGCGCCCGATGCCGGGATGAAGGAGAACGGCACGCCGTATACCTCGGCGTACTCGGGAGAGAACCGCCCATCGTCGTCAAGTGCAAACGACCGACGACGAAGACCCCGACCCACGACCTGCTCGCAGAGAAGCTGCGTCCCGAATGCCCGGACCCCGAGGATGTGCGTGACAGTCGTCGCATCCCATCCTTCGGTCAACATCGACACAGAGACGACACAGCGGACGTTGCTGCCGAGCCTGCCCGGCTTGCCGACCGTGTTCATGACCTCCCGAAGAACGTCCTCGTCCGTCAGGCTCTCAACGTCTGCTCCAGGGAAGCGTTCTCGATACTCTCGCTTGAACTGCTCAATCTCCGCAGATGCAGCACGCTTGAACTCTGGCGACAGCGCATCTCCTCGGTCGAGCTGCTCCGAGTCCACGAGGATGGTTACTGGTCGATGTGTCCACCCTCCAGCGTGTTCATTCGAGAAGAGGCCGAGAGCACCAGGAACGATCGTCGTTGATCCGTCCTGGTTCGTCTTCTCGAACCCCGATACGTAGTCGTAGACGAGCTTCGAGACGTTCGTGTTGTTGCAGACCACGATAAAGACAGGGGGCGTCGAGCCATCAGCCACAGCATCGTCCCATCGAGCAAACGCCTTCTGGTAGTTGGCATACAGACTGTGAAGTGCGCCCTGCAGCGGGGCAGGCAATTGTGGGGGACCTTCGATGGCGTCCGTCTTCCGCCCCTTCTTCGGGAGGTCATCCCGAATCCTTCCCCACAGGTTCCGGTAGGTCGGAGCCCCGCCCTCCTGGAGGGTGTCGTCCTCGACCGGGACCCGAGGAATCTTGACGAGGCCAGCTTCGATCGCATCGACGAGGCCGAAGTCCGAGACAACCCACGGGAACAGTGTTCCTTCGGAGTACCCCGAACCCTTGAGAAAAAACGGCGTTGCCGACAGGTCGTACACCGTTCGGATGCCAATCTTGCTGGCAACCGCTTCAAGGCCGGAGAGCCAGACCCGTGCCTCTTCGTCACGCTGCTTCGCTTCGGCCCGGTCTTCGGCTTCGAGGCGAATCTCCTCCTCGTCATCAGGCTTGCGGCGGTAGCAATGATGAGCTTCGTCGTTCAAAACGACGATGTTCTTCTTCGTACCAAAGTCACGGCACACTCGGCGGACCATCTGGTCGGGAGTCTCCGTAAAGGCCCCCCGCACATCGGCACCAAGCAGCTCGCGGGTTGCTTTCGGCATCGAAACTTTTTCCCGGTGCAGAAATCCGTGGAAGTTCGTCACGACGATTCTGGCTTGGCCAAGTTGGTCTCTCAAGTGCGAAGGGACGACGTCGAGACCGCGGTAGTAGTTCTCAGAGTCCAGGGGGAAGAGCACCCGGAGCCGGTCACGAATAGTGATACCTGGAGCAACGACGAGGAACGCATCTGAGAAGCGACCGTCGTGGGGATTCGCAGCCTTGTTCAACGTCTGCCAGGCGATGATCATCGACATCACGGCTGTCTTTCCTGTGCCGGTCGCCATTTTGTGTGCGACACGGAACAGACCGGGATTGGCATCCTGGTTGTACCGCTCCAGCTCGTTGAGGAAGTAGCGGCCCGCTCCCGCCTTTCCGGCTATCTCGGCGAGCCACATCGCCGTCTCTACGGCCTCGATCTGGCAGAAGAAGAGTCGGCGCTCCCGGTCCGGGTCGTTCCAGTGTTCGAGGAGGATGCGGGTGGTCGCTGTGGCCCCTGGCCAGGCCTCCATCCGCCAGCGGTCAACAGCCAGCCGGACCTCGTTGACTAAGCGTGTCTCCTCGATCCGGTCCTTCGTCCACTCGACGAACTCAAGCTGCGCTTGAGCGGCCTGTCGCCGCTTGGCCGCAGGGATGGGCATGAAGTAGGCGGACGGCCTCCGGCCATCCTGGACCTGGTCCGTGATGCCATCATCGTCGAACTTCCAGTAGCGAGTGGGAGCCTCGTATGGCGAGTTGAGGATTGGATTCTCGATCACGTTGGCCACGGGTCAACCCTCCGAACGACGGGATCGGTCCTGGTACAGGCTGGTACGCCCGCGAAAATGGCTGGTTGACATGGACTGATGTTACGACACGGGTGCTCGACTTGGCCGGGACCAGTTCAGGGTTCAGCCTGCCGCTTCCTGGCAACAGTTCGGATGGCGATCACGAACGGTGAGTCTTCGGCCTGCGTCTCGGGCGGCAGCTCGGAGAACGGCACCATCGACTCGTGCGACTCGTCACCGTGCCCCTTGGATGACATCCAGGCGACCCATGCGTTGTGGACATCCTCTCGGGTAACGTCCTCGCCCTTGGCGAGAAGCAGTACTGCATACGACAGGACTAGGCCCGTCGTGTCCTCGTCCGGAAGTGCGGATGGCGACACTGCTCTTCGTATTTCCTCTGCGAGGGCGTCCAGGTACGTCACTGGAATATGACCCGCACAGCTAGCACGACGTAGATCACCACGAACACGAGCGGTACCACTTGCTCAACGACGGTTGCTTCCCTGAACTTGGTGTCACGCCTCCAGCGCTGCAATCGTTTCACGATCCTCCAGAACGGAAGTGGGGGTGCGGCATCGCCGATGGTTTCGTCTGGATGCAGAATCTTCCACTCGTCCGTGTACGGGTGGGCAGGGAGCCGCTTTTCCAGCTCGTTGATGACATCGAATTTCGCACTATTGAGACGGCGGTAATACTTGAGCAGAGCCCGCCAAGCAAGAGCGAGGACGATTCCGGCTACGGCAGTAAGCACAAGGCCGAACGCATCGAACGTCGGCAGGTTGCCATGGGGAGGCGGCTTCCGTGCCGAGCTGACGATGCCAACCACGGCAGCAAGAACAGTGTTCAGCGTCAAGAAGAAACTGTTGGCCCCAGCTCTCCGGGCAGAGGTGCGATCCGCCATCTCGACTGCCGTTTTGTACAGCTCTAGAATCGTCGCTGTATCAGCGTTTGTGGCTGGTGAGCCAACTTCACCATCCATGGGTGCTGGAGTGGAAGCAGGCGTCACCACAGTTTCTTCCACCACGATTGGGATTTCGGTGCTGTCATCGACCGGAGGTTGTCCCATGTCCACGTGTGGAGGTCATCCCAGAACCACGACGTTCCTTGTGGGCGGCGGATGGTGCCTTCCTTACGACCACGGAGCAGGAAGTAGCGGACGTTCTCGTCCCGTGCAATCTTGACCTCTTCTGCGACGCCGACGGCCTTATGCGTTTGGAGACCACAGATGACGATCACGAGCTGCGCTCGCTTGATGCGCTTCCGAGCGTCTGCCTTCCAACCCTTGGTCTCGATCTTGATCGAGTGGTCCTCGATGAAGAATGGCGAGTCGGGGAGTTGTGCCTGACCGACAAGGAGCGTCTTGAGGTCCCGGTCGTTGTCGTAGTCGAAGCTAATGAAGACTGGCGTCTTGGTGGTTACGGCCATTGTCGAAAACCTCGGCTGCGATCATTCATCGCCCACCGGCGATGAGCTTCTTGAGGTTGTCCCAAGTCCACTTGTAGAGCGTGTCGGACTCAAGTGCGGCGGTCGGCTTCTTATTTCCGCCGTCGGCGTACCCAGCAAGTAGAAAATAGGGCTTCTTTTCATCCCTTGCGATGTTGATCTCTGCATTCACGCCGGTAGCTGAATGCGTGTGCTTGCCACAGAGAACAATGACCTGGTCTACCTGCTTGATTCGAGCCCTTGCCTTCTCTTTCCAGTCAGTTGATGCTTCCTTGATGGACATGTCCTTGATGAAAAACGGCGAGTCCTCGTGCTTTGCCTGACCGCAGAGGAGCATCTTGAGGTCATCATCGTGGTCGTAATCGAAACTGATGAAAACCGGAACGTTTGCCATCTGGACTCCTCTGCTTGGGTCGGCGGCGGACTCCGTCGAGCTTCCTTCTCTAATGATACGGAAGGGGTGTGACGCCTGGCAGGATCAGAACACACGTCAAAGGGTGTAGGACCTGGTCAGAGCCCTAGTGGCCGTCAGCCGACCACCACCAAGTGATCGGCCACGACAACGCCGTACCGGCTGCACGCTGCGGCGATGGTACGGAAGGAGCGGTCCTCGCCTTCGGTGGCGCTAGGGAGTCCATAGCGGCGGTAGCGGACGACAATGCAGCCGGTTGCTCGGCTGGCCTGTGCCCCGGCAACGTCGTGCTCGAGACGGTCGGCGGCGGCACCCGCGCTCGACCAGCGGGTCGCGCTCCGCTACCCGATGACCGGCATGGACGGCCCCGAGACCACCTCGACTCAAGTACGTTTTAGGCGTGTCTGGCATCCCGAGTTCAGATCCTCTCGACCCGTCCATGAGCGGTGACGACGCCGACCCCGTTCTGGTGGCCGCAGTCCTCGGCTCGTTCGTCAAGGAGCTTCGTGGGCGCTACGACGAGGCGAAGTTCGGGAGCGATCCGGTCGGGCGCCGAGCCTACGGCGAGGTACTCGATGCCGTCAGTCCAATCTGGCAACGATGGGCCGAGCTTTCGAGACAGCCGGGCTGACGGTTCGAAGGCGTCAGCCGGCGTAGGAGGGGTAGGGCTCCTCGGACGCCAGCGACAGGCTGGCGAAGGCGAACCCCGGATACACCAACGTGAGTGGTGAGTCGGCCGGGATGACACGCGTGTAGAGCGACGTCGGCACGGTGCCCGAGCTGACGTCTGTCGAGGGCGAGTAGACGAGACCGAGCACGGTGTTCGTGTTGTCGAGGGCCTCCAACGGTTCGCCGCTCGGGGTAACCCGGTCATCATGACCGGTCCGGGAGCCCGAGGTCTACCGGATGCGGGAGCTCCTCGAGGAGATTGCCGGGGCTGTCTACCGCGCCACCTGGGCGAGCATCGACGCACGGCCGATCTACCGCTCTGATGCCGACAGCTACCTTCGTCTGGCAGACGACTTCGCGGATTAGCTCCTCAACCTCTTCCCGGGTGGCGGTGGCGAGGCGCGATTGCGCCGAGGCGGGCCTGACATCGACATGACATCCGGCATGACATCAACCTGACATCTCCCTGGTCAACGAGCCTGTCGCGCAAGCGACGGAAAACGGCGTGACGTTCACGCTGAAGCACCCATCCGGCGTTGGGTCGGACTGGCTGCCGATGGGGAGGACCGCTGGGTCTGTGTCGTATGTACTTGATCAATCGGGCTCCCTCTGGTCGCGCTGGTTATCAAGGAGCCCGGCGACGAGCTCGGCTGCGCGGGATCCCCGGGACCCCGTGGTCGGTGCCAGTGGGCACCCGCTGCGACCCTGGTCCTCGGAAGCTGGGCGACGCACGGTGTCCGGTGTGGAGCCATGTGATGGCGATCACGGCCGTAACCGGCTTGTCCTGGCTCGCAGTCCTCTTCCATCTGCGGCTCGAGACCGGTCGGTGACCCGGCGGTCCTTGGCGAGGGCCAATCGCCCGTCTCACCAGCAGACCACGATGAGCGGGGTAGTCCACTCGTCGGGGCGGTCCGAGCGGAGCTGTCACGACCGGCTGGCCTGTCCGTCACCGAGTGCGGTTTGCCGTCTCGGTTTCCCGGGGATGGCGGCGCAGTTGTTCTTCATCGTTTGTGGAAGGTGTTGACGGTCCCAGCTTGTGCCCCGCCGCTCCGGCCGCAATGGCGTCCGAAAACTGGATGGCGGCGCTCGCTTCGCTCACTGACGTGCCGTCCCGCCACAACTTTCCGTGCGGCCCTGCGGGCAAACCCTTGCCCCCTTCGCGCTACGGGTCGCGGTGCGTCCCTCACAACACCCACAAACGAAAGGAAATACCATGACAACCACCACTACCCTGATCGGAAACCTGACTCGAGACGCGGAGATTCGCTACACTCGTGACGGACAGGCGACCACCCAACTCGGCGTGGCAGTTAACCGCCGGTGGATGAACCGCACGACCAACGAGTGGGAAGAGGCCACCTCATTTTTCGATGTGGTCTGCTGGCGGGAGCTAGCTGAGAATGTCGCCCTCTCGCTCAGCAAGGGGTCCCGGGTCATCGTTACCGGGCGCCTCGAGCAGCGCAGCTGGGAAACCGACGACGGCGATCGCCGCTTCAAAGTGGAGCTGGTGGCCGAGGAGATCGGCGCCGCCATGCGGTATGCCACCGTGGACATCCACAAGGTGGAGCGGCACGCCCCAACCGAGGAGGCAGAGTCATCCGAAGCGGTCATCTGACCACCAGGGAAGCGGGGCCTGCGGGCCCCGCTTTTCCGCGTTCGCTCGTCGAGCGGGCAACAGCTCGTCCCCGCCTCCGGCACCGGGCTCCTCGACCCCCAACACCAACACTCCGCCTACGGTGACACCCGTGCCGACCGAACCATCACGACCTACCCCGTCCGAGACCCACCGCTGCCAGTACTGCGGCGCGCTGGTCCATCCCGCAGACCGCAGCGCCCCGGTCGCCTGGTGTGACCGGTGCCGCCTGTTCGTCCCGGTCACCGACCATGCTCCAACCCGAGGAAACAACGTCCCGACATCCTCGGTCGAGACCGCCTGACTCGTCGCCCGACCTGCGCGCTCACTCACCCCCTCGGCTGAGCGCTGCCCGTAGCCGGGATCTGCGCGACCAGTCTCCCGATCTCTGCCAGCCGGGCCTCCGCCAGCTCCTTCGCCCCGGCCGCCGATGCCTCCACCTCCGCCAGCTCGCCCCGATGTCGCGCCTCGGCTTCTGCGGCCACAGCCCGGGCCTCGGCCAGTGCGGTCGCCAGCTCCCCCCGGTGCAGCTCGGCCAAGTGTGCGAGGGGTACGTGCTCCCGATGGTCGACCCCCGTGTCAGCGTTCAAGTATTTCCCTAGCGCTTGACGATGGACGTTCAAGTAATTCCCTACCTCCACGGTCACGTAATTCCTTACCCCTGGAGCGTGGTCCGTCGGATATCGAGTAATCAGGCTCACGGCGTCTGCGACTGGGGGACCACCGGTACGTAGTTACCCACTGGGCAGTAAGTTGTCCCATCGGAGCGTTGGCTCGGGCTTTGGATGCTGACACCCTGAACATAGCTAACGCTGCTGCTGGCATACGTCACATTGACACAGACTCCGAGATTGGAAACCTGTGCAGCGTTGCCAGCGGCGCCAGCGGCGCCGGCGAGACCTGTTGCTCCGACGAGCCCGGTCTTCCCAGTCTTCCCTTGTAGACCCTTTGCTCCTGGGTGTAGCGCACTGGCTCCGAACCCAGCGACTCCTCCCAAAACGGCGGCAATGAGAATGACGACGATCCGTTCCGACCACCCACTACCGGGCTTTTGGGCGGGTCGATCACCTTCGGCTACAACATCGTCTGCCTTTACTGGCTCGGTATCGCTCATGTCCTTCGCTTCCTGGTTGTTTTACAGTCTGGTCCGCCACCGGCTGGGCCACCCGTTCACGGAGCACTGACAGTTCTTCGGGTGTGGGTGCGGGGAGGTCGGCTTCCTCCATCTCGTCTGCCAGTTGCTCGCGCCGGGCTCGAAGAGCGGTCGATTGGGCGCCGAGAGCCTTCACCCGTTCGCCGCAAATCGCCTCGGGCATGGCACCGGTCTCGAAGGCCCGGAGTCTTCGAGCCACTACGCCGAACCCATGATCGCGGGGCGGCATCACGATGTGCCCCCAAGGTAGGAGGCGTCCCCGAAGCTATAGACGTTGCCTTGCGAACCGAGCATGTAATAGCCGTTTCCGTCGGTGGAGGGAGCCATGCCGATGATCGGTGCACTCGGTGGGTTGGCCCCCAGGCTGCCGTAAAAGGGGGCTCCGAAGCTGAAGATGCCGCCGTCGGATGCCACCATGCGGTACCCCCGACCGGCAGGGTCGGCGGTCATACCCACCACCGGCTTGTTCAGCGGGGTGGCTCCCATGGAGCCGAGGAACTGGGCGTCACCGAAGCTGAAGATGCCGCCGTCGGATGCCACCAGCCAGTACCCCTTGCCATCGGGGGTGGCGGCGATGCCCACGACGGGCTTATTGAGCGTCATAGCACCGGTGGATCCGTAGAACTGAGCGTCGCCGAAACTGAAGATACCGCCATCGCTTCCGACCAACCAGTAACCACCACCATCAGGGGTGGCAGCCATGGCGATGATCTGGCCGTTGAGTTGATGGCCGCTCATGTCCCCAAATGACCGTGCGTCGCCAAAAGCCCTAACCGTGCCGTTCGCTGTGACCAGCCAATAGCCTGCGTCGTCTGGAGTAGCGATGACGTCGATCACCGGAGAGGCCACACTGCCATTCAGGCCCCCAAGGTAAGGGGCGTTTCCAAAGGTATAGACGCTGCCCCCAGCGTTCACGATCCAGTAGCCGGGACACCTGTTGCCTGCCTGCATGGCGGCAATGGCGGTTGGTTGTCCTGCGGGTTGATTGCTGGCCGGAGTACAACTCACTGGTGCCGGAACCGTAGTAGTGGTCGTGGTGGGTGGTGCAGTCGTAGTGGTCGTGGTGGGTGGTGCAGTCGTAGTGGTCGTGGTGGGTGGTGGGTTGTTCGGGGGCGACCCGAAGTTGATCTGGATCGAATCGGTCGCGGCATCGAAGCTGTTTGGGTACGCGATGATGTTACCGGCCGTGTCGGTCATGTAGGCGTAGCTGGCGCTTGCCGAGCTGAGCCCAGAACCGCCGATCTTCAAATTGTCGAACTCGGCTGTACCGAAGTCAGCCAACGGCGCAACATTTCCGGAGCTGTCGGTCGGAGCTTCCTCGATCCATTCGGCTGACGCACCCGGTCCGCTGTAAGAGAACGCCTGTGAGAAGCCTTGGTTCGAGGTGACGTCCGCAATGGAGATCGTCCAAATCCCAGCCGACGTTTCGTCAACAGTGGCTTGCATTTCATCACCCGGCAAGACTCCGCCGATCGCGGTCGCTGGCGCTGGGAGGATCTCGTACCACGCGAAATAAGTGGTGCCGTTGCTGGAGCTGTCTTGAGTGGTGCCCGTTTGTATGAGTGAGGTATTGGTCGCTCCGTCGATACCCAACCAGGTCGCCGAGGATTCGTTGATGCTCGAAGGCTGGACTTGCGGAACTACCCACTGAGCACTCACGCCAGTGAACTGTGCCCCAGTATCAATCAGACCAGCCCAGTTGGCGTAGGCGTGTGCCGACATTGATCCAGCAATATGCGCGTGCCCTCCGAGAACCGAGCGAGCAGGTTCGGTGTGAGGTTGTGATGCGCTCAGCGGCTGGGGCTTCCCCCACGGAAGGGGTCGGACCGGTGACGCATTGGCGCTTCGGGTACCCGCTACGACCGTAATCGAGATGCCGATCGCCAGGGCAATGAGACACGTCGCTACCAAAGATCGTCTATGGGTCTGTCGAGTTCGTTCCACGGCTCCGACGCCTCCTGCAGATTGCCGCAACGGTAGCCCGGATTACACCTGTGCGCCGGGTGGGACGCCGAGGCGCACCAGGCGGGCCAAAAGCGCCCGCCCGCCATCAACCACAAGGAGCAGCACGCCATGACAACCACCGAAACCACCACCCAGGTCCCCGAGGGGTACGTGCTCCGGATGGTCGACCCCCGTGTCAGCGTTCAAGTATTTCCCTAGCGCTTGACGATGGACGTTCAAGTAATTCCCTACCTCCACGGTCACGTGATTCCTTACCCCTGAGGGTGGGGAGGAGCCAGGAGCCGGCCAGCGGCCGCCATGCTCGGTTCGTCCGGGAACTGGTTTCACGGGGCGCTTCGAGGCAGCTGGCTCCAGTTGTTGGCCAGCCGAGCTGCCAACTCCCGGACGGGCTCCTGCCAGGTGGTGGGAGCGTTGGCCCAGCTGAAGCTGGGGGTGACGATGTTCTCTGCCAGCTGGCCGCCGTCCGGCGCCGGCAGGATGGTGACGCCGTTGAGATGGGGCATTTCCGCCACCACCTGGTCGAGGTCGAGCATGGAGCCTCGCTGGGGCATCTTGTTGGCCACCAGCCAGGTCGGCGGACCGGGGGGCAGCATGGTGGCGGCTGCCACCACCTGGCGGGCGGTGGTGGCCGACGTATCGGTAAGGAGCACGATCTGATCGGCGGCTTCGAGAGCGGCCCGCACGGGCGGGTCGAGGAGCCCGGTGCCGCAGTCGACGAGCAGGATGCCGGCGTAGTCCCGGAGCCGGCGGATCAGACCCTGGTACAGGTCGAAGTCGGCAGCGTCCTTCATCCGCTCCTTGCTGGCCTCGGGCGGCCGGGGGGTGGGGATGAACCGCAGCCCATGTGGGCCGACCCCGAGGCGGCTGGAGAGTTCGGCCGGAGTGACTGTCGGATGCTCGATGAGCCAATGGGCGAGATCATCGACCTCAGAGCCGGCGGGAAGGTCGTTGCTCAGCTTGTCCTTCAGGTCACCGAAGTCCGGATTGGCATCGAGGGCGATCACGGGATCCCGGCGGAGCTCAGCCAACAGCATTCCGAGCAGGGCCGTAGTAGTGGTCTTCCCCGGTCCGCCCTTGGGAGACACCACGGTGATCACCATGCATCGCTGGAGGGTGGCGACCCGAATCATCATTTCGAGGTTGTGAGATCGGTCGGTGGCTTGGAGCGCCTGTCGGTAGCGTTCGCCGGCCTTGGGTTGGGTCGCCTTGATGAACTGCCCGGTGGGCTGAGCGGTTGGGGTTTTGCGATTTACGCCCGCCTTCACTGCCCGCCAGAACCGGTGGCGTCCGGACACTTTGGCCGGGAGGGCGGCGTCCTCGGGGTGGCCACCAACGCTCGGCGGCCCGGCGACCTCGGGCGCCCGTGGTTGGTAGCTGCTGGGTGGAGCGGGCGTGGGGCGGTGCGAAGCCACGGTCGGCGGCTGGACCGTCCCGTGCGGCTCCGGGTGGGAAGGCTCCTCGGGCTGGAGATCCTCAGGCATCGCCGACAGGCCGGCGGGGACGGGGGCCGGAGCTGGGGCTTTCACGGTCTGGACCTCCATGATCTCCATTGCTTCAGTAGCGGTGACCAGGCGGATCACCGACCCATAGCCAAGGCGCAGCTCCGCCAGCGTCTGGCCCGGGTCGAACAGGGTCCTGTTGTCGCCCGAGAGGACGACCAGCTCGGCGGCCGACACGGTGGAACAGGTCGCTGCCCATGTGGGCACCAGCTCACCCAGGGGGACCGTGGTGTCAGCCTGCAATTCGGTGGTGTCAGCATCGCCGCTGACCGTCAGTAGCACGGTTGCTTCCATCAACTCTGTCCAATCATGTAGTCGGCGGGGACCCAAGAGACGGCGTCGCCCTTGGCATTGAAGGCGACGTCGTAGACGGAAGCAACAACGGCCTTAGTGGCCGATTCGGCCTTCTGTGCGGCGGCCAGGGTCGCCTCATCCGTGTTCTCGGTCTGTTGGTCGGTGGTCAGGGTGTTCTGGGCATTGGTGGCCGCCTGTTGGGCGGCTGCCGCCGCGGCGGCCAGCGGGGCCGGGTTGGGCGGCACGGCGGTCTGGGAGGCGGTGACGGCGGCCTGAGCGGCGGCGTCCGCAGAGCTGATAGCCGCCTGATCGGTCGTCACCTGCCTTTTGATGTTCGCCTCTGCGTCTGTGTCGAAGGATTGGGTTGCTGCCGTGGTCGAGCCCCGGGCGGTGGTAGAGAGCGGGACGTTGATACGGGCCACGAAGGCCACCTTCCCTCCGGGCTTCCACTGATTGAGCACTTTGGCCGATCCATCGAGGCGATAGCCGAGGGTGGGAACCGCTCCGGCGGCATCGGGACCGAACGTGGCCACCGCCCAGTTGTTGGCTTGCTTGGTGGCGCTCAGCCCCACGATCGTTCCGGTCTGGGGGACCGTGGTCCCAACTGGGTTGGCGAAGGGCAACCCAGTGACCGTGAGCGGGTACGCCACCGACCCGTTGTAGAGCACCACCGTGAGCCCGTAGGCCGGTCCCTGGACTGGGGCCACGATGAACTGTTGGCTGGTAATGCCCAGTGATGTGGACGACCCGGCTACCTCGAGCGAGGCGGGTAGCTTCGGCCCGGTCCGGCCCAGGTTTGCCGGCACCCCGGCCGATCGGGGGCCGGTGAACGGTGTGCCGGCCAGCCACGCCCTGGCCGCCTGGACGGCCAGGGGATTCGGCGTCGTGGTCGATGTGGTTGAACTGCCGAACAAGGTGGCGCCAAGGATCATGGCGACCACCACCAGGGCCACGATCGAAGCGGCCAGGATGGTCCACTGCCTCCCAGTCCGAGAGCCGTTCCTGCCCCCGGACTGGCTGCCGCGTGGCTTGGCCCAGTACTGCTGCAGGCCGTCAGGGGTGCCAGTGCCGGTGGTGCTGACCAATCCGGGTGCGCCAGGCTCATCCACCAGGATGACCGACCCAGGCCGGATTCCCACTTCTCCGAGGGTCTGGGAGGCGTGGATCACTTCGCCATTGCGGACTGACAGTCGCGCAACTACCGCCACGCCGACCTCGCCGCCCAGCGTCTCGGCCAAGCGGCCGGCGGGCACGTTGGTCGGGACTCGCACCACCTTGGTCGTCTTCGGGCCCGCCACGGTCACAAGCACGAAGCTTTCGTGCTCTGGCCCCCCGACGGTGGGTTCGTCGTAGCCGAGGATCTGCGCGGCTTGGGCCACCATTTCCTCCGGAGGAGGGGGTACGGCCTGCGGTCCTCGGCCGTTGCTCGTGAAGTCGTCGCTCATGGCTTCTCCTCGTCGAGATAGGTGTTGGGCCAGTCCCAGTCCTCGGGTTCGGGTTTGCACGGCAAGGTGCCGATGACCTTGTTCGAGTCGGTGACATGGACGCCCTCTTTGCAGGCGGCAAAGGGGCCGTTTGCGGCGTCGCTTAACACGGCGAAGTGGGAGTCGAAATGCATGGTCCACCAATACGACAGCCCTCCCCCTCCCTCGACTACGGCTGCCTCCCACGCCCGCCACAAGGCGTCGAGGCGGGCGACGGCTTCACGATGGCGCCACCACTCCGGGCACCACGTCGAACCTGACTTGAAGGGCCGGTGAATGATGGCCGTGAGCCACTCCCCCACCCAGGTCTGAAAGTCGGGAAAGAGGGTGGTGGCCATCTCATCGTCGCCGTCCGGCTCCACATCGCTACCCAGATCCACGACGGCGGGATCTCCCCAGTCGGGGTTCTCGGTGGCGGTCATGACGCCACCGCTACCGGGCTGCGGTGCCCGTCTGGACCGCCATAGCGACTGAGGGAGGACTGCACCACGTTCGAGTCCTTCCGGGCCATCCACGGCACTGTCTGGACCAAGACGGGCCTGGTGCCGGAGAGTCCTACCGCCGCCCGACCGGCGGGCATGGCCGACAGGTCATCGACGCTGAAGACCCGCTCCCGCTGGTTGGACCACGAGGTAGAGCCCCCCTGGGCAGAGTTGCTGCGTGAGCGCATTTGGCGGTCGTAGTGGCCGTAGAGCTGGGAGAGCGACTCCAAAAAGCGGGTGTCGGTGCTGCCGCCGGCAAAGACCTTCACGTTGCTGGCGTCCCAGATCTTCCGCATTCCTTGTTCGCCCCAGCACGTCTCGCCCTGCGCCCATGACTGCAAGATCGACAGCACCACGATTCCCCGTGATCCGTAGTGGCTGTAGAGGTCGGGCAACTCTCGCCAGCGGCAGACGTTGGCCACCTCGTCGAGGACCGCCAACAGCGGTACCGCCAGGCGGCCGCCCACCGAGGCGGCGGCCTTTCCCTCGGCCGCTTCGAGTACCGCTGCGGTCAGCGCGGCAACCAGCGGACCCGACGAGCCCTCCCCCTCCCGGGAGAGGCTGTAGAGCGTGTCGGTCGACTCCACGAAGGCGGTCGGAGAGAACTGCCGGCGATGGCCGGAGGGGTCCTCGACCCATTCGAGGACCCGGGGGTCGGAGAGGAAACTGACCGTCTTCGATGCCGTTCCGTAGACGCCGGCCTTCTGCTTTTCGGGGAGTTGGATGGTGGCCCGTAGGCCATCAGCGGACATCGAGTGGCCCCCGGTGCGGAGCAACCGCACCGGGGTGTCGTCTTCGGAGTCGGCCAACCAGGCGAAGACCGACGACACCGGCTCGGATCCGCCGGCGGCCGCCAACAGGAGCTGGGCCAGCAGCTCCTGACCGCTGTTGTCGAAGTAGGCGTCGGTGCGGGCATCTGGCTCTTTCGATGCGTTGGTCCACACCGCCGCCAGCTTCCGAGCCGATCGCACATCGGTGACGTAGCTCAACGGGTTCCACCACCAGGTGGTGCCCGCCCCAGCCACCCCCTGCGGGTCGAAGACCCAGCATCCCCCGGCCGTCTCTCGGGGACCGCGGGTGGCGTCCACGATGTCTCGCTTGTTGGAGGTCACGATGACCGCTCCGGGGGCGTCCAACATGGCGGGGATGGCGAAGCTTGTAGTTTTTCCAGTTCTCGGGCCCGCAATAACCACCAGCATGTCTTCCCAGGTGGCCCGGATGACGGTCCTGGCGCCGGGCACCACTTTGCCGATCACCGGCCCTGGGCCGGAAAAGACACCCGGCCCGGCCCGGCCATTGCCTGCGTAACGACGGAGGCCCCTGTCCCGGGTCACATTCCGTGCTGAGCGGTCGATACCCCGGCCGCCGGAGGTTCGGCGCCAGACCGCACCACTGATCAGGCCGGCGAGCAGGAGCACTGCTACCGCCAGACCGATGGCCCAGCCGGTGGCGGCCGGCGCCCAGAGGAACGTGTGGTGACCCAGGCCGTCGATCATCCGAATCGGATTGCCGGGCGGCACGGGTGCGTGGCTGAAGCTGGAGGCCAGCTCGGCGGCCGCCCAGGCGCCGGCCACGACCACCACAATAAGAACGGCTGCGGCGCCGATGATGTAACCCTCCGTATTGCCGGAGCCGCCGCCTCCCCCAGTTCGCTGCCTCGGTTGGTAGCTCACGGCCGCATCACCTCCCGCCACCGTTGGTTGGTGTCGTTGACAGCCAGCTCCGACTGAGTCAGCTCCACCTTGATCGGGATGCCCGGCCGGCCACCCACTTTGACGAGGAACTTTCCTCGCCCGGGAGGCTCCGCTTCGGTCCCCGTGGCCGGGTCCCAGGACGCCGGCGCCGACCAGTCTTCGAGTAGCTCCGCCTCGGTTTGGGACAGCTGCACGATCTGGGTGAGCATCGGGATCTCACGCTTGGGGAGTCCTCCCAGGATCATGTAGCCGGCCCGCTCGGCGAAGCCGATTGCCTTCTGCCGATCCTCCTCGTCGGACAGCGAGAGCATGTCGGAAAGGGTGTGAGTGATGAGGGCCTGGCCGACACCACGGGTCCGATTGAGTCGGGTCAACGCATCGACCCTCGACACCATCCCCTTGCCGGCTTGGAGCACCTTCCACAGCTCGTCGATGATGATGAACCGGTGTTGCTCCGGCTCCAGGCCCGCCTCGGTCAACGCCTGGGCGGCCTCGATAGCGGCGAAACCTTCTGCCCAGCACGCCAGCAGCACCGCCGCCTGAAGTTTCGAGTCGCTTTCGGGGATCCCCGAGATGTCAATGCACAGCGGCTTGGCGAGGTCCATGTGAACCGTCGTCTTGTGGGCGAACGTCTCACCGAGGGCACCACGGGTAAGCGCCATCACCGACCCCTGGAGCGGGTCGGTCATGCGGCGATAGTGGTCGTCGTTGCCCCGAGACAAGGTCACGTCCCGAAGCTCGACCGGACCCTCGTCGAGCACCTTCACCAAGTGCGGCAACGTGGCCACGCCAGGAGGGAATTTCGTGTCGAGGTACCGCATGGCGGTGTCGAGGATGAGGCTCTCCACGTCGCTCACCGGCTGTTGCCGATTGAGTTCGATCAACCCACACAGAATGTTCAGTCGCCGGCCGGTGGCATCGGCGAGGAGCTTCTCCCGCTCCCGGTCGTTGAGTCGCCTCGCAGCGGTCATGGCGGCACCGGGGTCCAATACGTTCAGCGTCCCCTGGCCACGGCCGAGTTTGAGAACGTTTCCGCCCAGAGCCGAGATGAGGTCGGCATAGTCCGGCTTGGTGTCTCCGAAGGCGATCGGCAGCGTCCCGAACGCCGCCAGGCCGGTAGCCATCCTGCGGACCACCGAGCTTTTGCCCCGACCGGTCAATCCAAGTACGAAGACCCCTGGGTTGGAGATCAGCTTGGCCCTGGTGAACCAGTTGATTGGATCGCTGCACACCGTGGTGTTGGTGTACAGGTGCCGGCCAAGCGGCACCCCGACCATTGGTGAGCCCGACCCGGCGATGAACGGCCACATGCCGCACACCTGGACCGACGTGCCCCGCCACTCCGGGGCCATCTCGACGTAGGCGGCATGGCCGCCCCCTCGGTTGGTCCACCCACGAGGCCCCGGGCGGATCAGCCCGGACCGCTTCTGTGACTTCGAGGTTGTGTGGTCCTCGGTGTCCTCGATGATGCTCACATTGCCTCCCGCACCGACGCCGGCACCTTGAGATGGGCCGGAATGACCAAGCCGAGAGGCAGGGCGGCCAGGAAACCGGCGGATTGGCTCCCCCACAGCCGGCGCAGCACGATCCTCGACGCGGTTCCCAGGCTGTCCACGGTTGATTCCACCTGCCGCATTCGATCTCGGTCAGCACCGATCACCGTGGCGGTGACCATCATCCCGAAGCGAGTGACGCCCGCCCCTCGGGCCTCTTCCCGGGCCGCTTGTTCGGTCGCCTGCACCGACACCAGGTTCCGGGCCGAAGCAGGTCGCCTACTCCCCCCCTGGGCAGCGAACTGGGCATCTCGCCTGTCCCGCTCCACCAGCTCTGCCGACTGGCCGGCATCATGCGGCCGATAGAGCAACGTCACCCGCTTCCGGGTGATGTCCCGGTGGGGGGCTAGGAGCTTCGCCAGGACATTGGAAAACACCAAACCCCGGGGAGCCACCGACATGGCCCACGTCACCGAAGTAGCGCCGTCGTGCCAGTAATGGTCGGCGGCCTCCTGGGCGGCAGTGGGGCCGGCGTCTTCCCACGGGATCCCGGCGTTTTGCGGACCGGCCTCCTCCACGAGGGAGTGGACCGAGGGGTCGTAGGCGACCCGGATGGCGGCCGCCAGGCTGGCGGTGGTCATGGGCACCGCCGCTCCCCCTCCGGCCGCTGACAGCGGCTGGGTCAAGCCGGGGAGCCGGTTTCCGATCTCGATGGCCATCTCGTCGAGTGACCGGCGCCGGGTGGCACCGAACGCCGATTGACGGCTCCAGGTAAGGGCAATCCGACAAGTGATCGACGCCGACGCCGATGGGTAGTCACGGACGATCTCTCCCATGACCTGTCGGGCCAGGGCGGGGGCTCCGTCGACAATGTGGGTATTGACCTCCCGCTCCAGGCGAGAGCCGGAGTCCGGGGCAGTTTCGATGGTGACCGATGCCCCGACCAGGTTGGTCTCCTGGCCCAGGGAGGCCAACCATCCGCCCCAGTGTGCAACCCACTGGTCGACCTGGGCCTCGTCGACCAAGGCGTTGCCGTCTGGAGAAGTCTCGATCACCGTGGAGACATGACCGGTGCTGGGATGGTGGAGAAGCACGAACGGCCGGTTGAAGGCGTCTTCGGCGTCGACGGCAGTGATGCCCGCACCGAGAGCGGGGATCTGGAAACGGCCGCTCTTGGCTCGGCCGATTGGGCCGGACCGATAGATCCGCCAGCCACGAGTCCGGCCTTGTGCCCACGCCGCCCGGGCGGTGAGCCGCTGGACGCCATTGCGGCCGTGGCGGTCCTTCACCAACAGCGGCGCCATCACCACGGCCACCACCAGGATGCCGATGCCGGCTAGCACGATCGAGAAGGTGAGCAGGATGATCACCACGACCATGCCGGCGATGAGAATGCCGGTGCCCAGGAGGCCCATCCCAGCGATACCGGGGCTCTGCGGTCGCCGCCAGTTGCCGTAGGTGAGGGTTGCCCGTTCGTCAGTCATCTTCGTCTCCCATGGTGTTCTTCAAAGATCCCGAAGCTGCGCCAGCGGCGTCTCCGACCGCTCTGCCGGCGTCCCTGGCGCCGGAGGAGCCATTGCCTGACGACCCGCCGCCGTCAGTCCCGGATGGGCCGCCTCCGCTGGCGCCGGGGACGTTGGCTCCCACCAGGTCGCCTCCTCCACCGCTGTCGCCTCCACCCCCAGAGGAGGGCACGACCGCGGGTCCACTGGACCCACTGGTTGCTGCACCGGCCGGGCCGGCGGCTCCCGCCGCCGAAGCCCCTGAGGCGCCTGAGGCGCCTGCGGCGGCCGCACCGGCTCCACCGGTGCCGACAATGACCGCTGCGCCAGTGGCCAGGGCCGCGCCAGCGGCCATGGCTTCCCCGGCGCCGATGCCGCCGGCCGAGGACACGGCAGGCACCACGAACTTCAGGAGAGCAGGGAGCGTCAGGGTCGCGAGAATGATCAAGACCACGCCCTCGATCTCCGCAACGATCGGGTCACTGTTGGGTGTCTCGATCAGCTTGAAGGCGGCGGCGTAACAGATGGCCGCCGCCGGCTTGTACAACAAGAACGCCACCAGGTAGCCGGTGATCTTCTTGAACCACTGGCTGCCGCCGGGTGTCATCGAGGCCGCGGCGGCGATCGGCCAAGTGCCGACAAGCACGACAAGGAGAGCGCCCCGAATGATGATCAGGACCAGCTGCACCAAGGTGGCGATGAGGGCCAGGAGCGCCAGGATCAATAACAGAAACGGCAGTGTCTGGAGCCCGTTCGGGCCACTCAGATTAAAGAGAGAGGTTGCCTGGTTGAGATCCCCGGCGTTGGTGCCATTGGCCGTACCCAGCACCCAGCTGGAGAAGGAATCTCCGATAGAGGCGAAGATGTTGATGGCCGCAATCCCCATGCTTCCGACCAGGAGCAGGCGGACCATGCCCATGGCCGCTTCCTTCACCGGCTCCGCCTTCATGGTGTAGGCCATTCGGCTGGCGGCCACCAGCAACGAGGCCACGCCAACCCAAAGGGTCAGGTATTTGAGATCACCCTGCAAAAACTGCACTGTCGAGCCCTGCGCCGACCCCGGACCAAGGTTCGGGGTGGGGACGTTGGTCCAAGCGGTTGAGAGTGTCTTGAGGAGGCTGTCGGCCGCCTTGGCTGCATCCGTCGCCGCAGTCTGAATGAAGTCACCAGCGACACTGCTAATGCCGGAGCCGACGGCACCACAAATGTTGCTCGCTAATGGAACGCTGCAAATTCCTGGCATGACTACACCCCCGACCAGATGCTGAATCCAACAAGTGACGAGACGGGGAGGGCATTCGGCCCTACTCCGCCGTCTGGCTGAAGTTCGAGCTTCCAATCTCCATCGAGCCACTCGACCGTATTAGCAACCACTTGCATTGCGCCTGTACTCGATCGACTAACCATTTCGATCGTGGCGACAGCTGGGCTGTAGGTGACGTACTTGAAGCCGGCCAGCTGGTTGAAGGTACCCCCTGCATTTGCGCCCGAGTTGCTCACCTGGGCCCGCTCGGTTTCGTAGACCGATCGCCCCGCGTTCGGTACGACTTGTTGGCTCACCACGGCACGCCAATCAGGGGCCAGCAGATAGCGAGTGGACAGTTGGCTTATAGCCAGTAACGCCCCAACCGGATTGTGTGCGTAACAGCGAGCCACGTCGCCGTCGATGACCGTGGGGCCGTCTGCTGTAGAGGACGGGACGGCCACCGTCTGATAGAGCTGCCAGTTGATCCCCTGCGGCGTGGCCTCAGGGACGGTCTGATCTCCGGCCGGGAGATTGCACGACGTGGTGCCGCCGGTCCCCCCGGACCCGTTGCCCTTCGTCGACGAGCCCTGCGTCGCGCTCGTCGACGGTCTGGGCGGCGAGGCGTTAGTCCCGTTGCCGCGGCCCCACAGGACCCACCCGAGGAGAAGCAGGATGATCAGGACGACGATCCCCGCGGTGATCGTCCCGCGTCCCCAGAACCCAGAGTGTGGCTCGTTGTACGGCTGCTCCATGTGTCTGCCTTCGGTCGTTTCGGTGGGGCTTGCTGGTTAGCCGAAGAACCCGATAAGAGCGCTGGCGCTTCCGATGATGATCAACGCCCCGGCGATGTAACCGAGTCCGGCCATGTGCTCGCCGCCCTGTCCGGTTCGGTGGCTCACGGCCATCTTTCCGGCCACGATGAACAGCCCGATGAAAGCGGCCGTCAGGCCGAGGTACTTGACCCAGCCGAGCACGGTGTTGAGCTGGCTCTCTGCTCCCCCAGGGAGCGACGGGTTGCCCGGTGTTGGAGTATCCAGCAGGTGGTACTGCTGGACGGCCGTGCCGACCAGCGTGTGGATTCCAGATAGCACTAGCTTCTCCTTTGGTTTGGCCCGCCAGGTAGCGGGAGGTTGACGGCGGTCCACAAGGTCCGCAGCAAGTCACGGATCTCGCGGGGGTTGTTCGTGGGGCTCGGATTCTCGCCGAGCCGCCAGGCCTCGACCCAGGGCATCTCCCACACGTGGTCGTTGAAGGCCCCTCGGGTCAGGTAGAGCGACTCGGCCAGCACCTTCGGTCGACGTCGCTCAGGTATGTCTGCCACCACGACGAGGCCAAGGAGTCGGGTGCTGGCATGGGCCATGGCGGCCGTATCCCGGGCGGCGATGAGCCCACCGGCGTTTCCCCGGCAGACGACCACGGCGGGGAGATCAGTCAGTCCCTCCTCGACGGGAAGCCGGCGGCCAAGATCGACGCCTCCGGGAATCGCCTGCGACAGCGTCGTGACCCCTGCGCCGCCGTGCGCGCCAACCCATGCCCAGTACGTGCCTGGGGTGATGGAGCTGGACCGGCCTGTCGTGCGCTCTGGTTGCTCGGAAATGGGGTTAGCCATGGTGGTCATCGGCTCTCACTGATCGTTTTGGAGGGAGGCCACCTGCCACGGGCCCGTGGCAGTGGTTCTTGCTAGTGAAACGAAGCAGACGTACTGGTCTGGCGGAGTTGTCCAACCAGCATCCCCGTGGGGTGTGACTTCCACGGTGAACTGTCGGTAGGAGGCTGTCGCGGTGTCCGAGGGAGCCCCAGAGTCGTGATTGAGGGTGGTCGTGACCGTCGTGGTGGCGTGGTGAGCGGTCCACGCGATCCATTCGGCGCCGGGCGAGCTCGGCGGAGCCTGCGAGCGGAGATTCGCGGCCGCAGGCGGGGTGTACCAGATGGCTGAGCGAACGATGGCGTCCTGTTGGCTGGTGTCCGTAGTGGTGTTGGAGGTGAACGTGGCGTCGATCATGGCCACGGCGACCGCCGTGGCATTTGATCGATCTGCCCCTCCAAAGGCTGACGGAGGGGTCGTGGTCGTCGACGGCAAGCCCTCACCAGTCGAGGACGTCGGGGACCTGGGGGTCTTTGGCGACGCGGTCGATGTTCCGCACGCCGTCATTGTGATCGCAAGGACCACCAACACGAGGAGGCAGAGTTTTTTCACCCGAACCTCCTCGCCGACCACTGGAGCGCAAGCCAGTAGGACGTGTTCAGGTTCTGGATCTGTACGACGTCCCCCGTGCTCGGGGCGGCGACCATCTCGCCGTTGCCGATGTAGATGCCGATGTGGTCGTAGTCTCCGCCGCCGTTCATCTGGAAGGCGATGTCGTCACCGGGCTGGAGCTGCCCGGATCCGAGGACCTGGGCCCCGGTTCCGGTGCCCACGTCCTGGCCCATGGTGGCCTGGATCTCGCTGCTATGGGGCAGCGAGATCGAACCTTGCGATGCTTGAAACACCGCATAGAGGACCAGTCCGCTGCAGTCGAACCCTGGCTGGCCGACAAACCCGGCGGGCGCCGAAGCGGAGCCGGACGGACCCAGGGACGCTCCGCCGCCCCACACGTAGGGCCGGCCCATCTCTGCAGTCGCCGCGCTGATCTCGACCTGAGCGAACTGGCCGCTGCCAGTCGACACCAGGCTGGCCGTCGGAGCAGCGTACGTGGCTGCCAGCGATTCGATCTTCGGGGCGTAGGCCTGTGTCTGGGCGTTGTGCGGCACGCCGTTGGCTGCGATCACCGCGCCAAGACCGGCGTTGTAGGCGTCGAGGATCAGGGTGAGCACGGGAACGCCGCTCGAGGCGGCGATAGGAGCGACCGCACTGGCCAGCGCGCAGTCGAAGCGGCCCTGCGCCATGATCGCGTCGGGAGGGTTGAACGGGCTCACGTTCCCGTCGCCCGCATCGTCTTGGCCGTAGGCCGGCCACGTTCCTGGCCCGAACTGGGAGAGCCCCTGTGCGCCTGTAGAGGACACCGCCGTTGGGTCCCACCCGCTTTCGGCGTCGATCTGCGCGGCAATCACGGGGGCCGAAACCTGCGGGCACAACGAGCCGGCCTTTTCGATCCAGGGGACCAGCGACTGGTCCGGAATCGCACTCGCGTTGAGCGCGGCGCCCCCTGTCATGCCCGCGGTCAGGCCCGTCGAGGACGCTATCGAGGATCCGCCGCCGAGTAGCAGCACCAGTCCCAGGATCAGCGCGAGCGGGGCTGCTATGGCAATCCCGACCCACACTCCTTTCCCGCCCACGGCTAGCGGTCCAAGCCTTTGGCGGGCCGACCGCTGGGCGAACCGGGCTGGCACGCCAGCTTGGTTCGATGGAGCTGCTCCTGATTCGGGCTTACCCCGCCAGACTCCCAGCCCGCGCGCCGGACTCCTTGCTTGCGACGCCATTGTGCGTCGAGGGTCTGTTGGATCTCTTGGTCACCGAGCCCCACTGTGCTGGCGGCCTCGGTCAGCTCCGAGCGGACCTGGCTTTCACTCAGGTATCCGGTGTTGACGATCTCGAACAGGTTGGCCGCCGCCTGGAACAGGCTGTTGTTGCGGCCTTGGTCCGTTGACCCCCGGACCCGCCCCACTTCTGCCGCCAGGGCGGCATCAGCTCGCTTGCTCGGATTGATCTTCGTTCGCTCCGTAGAGTGGCGCTGCGCCGAAGGCGGCCGGTCGATCTTCTTCGGGGTGACTACCCACGACGGAGCGCGGGCCACCCCGTGTCCTTCTGACACCCAGCTGTAGTGACCGAACCGCACATGGCCGGTGTCGGGGTCGGGGTCGATCGGGCGCACCGAGGGGGCGACGATGATGTAGCCCCCGTCGCCGCGTACATCGATGCCGGGTGTCTCCCCCACACCCGCCAATGCTGCGGTGGTGTTGGGGACCCGTACGCCAGACGGTGCCTCGTAGACGAAGTGCCATCCGCCGTTACGCGTTCTGGCCGCCAGCGTGGGCGGGAACACGTAGCCGGCTTCCGCAAGGGCCTCGCGGGTTGCGTGGCCATCATGTTGCCGATCAATGTCCACCACGATCAGGCCCGACCGTTCGCCGGTCGGGATCCCGATGTTGGCATCGGGTTTCCATCCGCCCCACCAGTTCCGGATGGCGTCCCGCTCCGTCGTGGCTCTATCGGCCCATTTGACCAACGGGTGCTTGCCCACCGATTCGCACGCCGCTCCGTCCTTGCAGCCGCACAGGCCGGTCGTGCGATCAACCGGAGCCACTGGGAAGACCGGAAGACCCAGGTAGGCGTAGTGAAGCGCTGCTTCCAACGGCTTCATCGCGTTCACAGCGACGAGCTGTTCCGGGCCGACGTTCGCTTTGCGCTGCGGACTATGCATCAGCCCAACCACCGCCTTGGTTGTTGATGGTTAGCGAGCGCTCCGAAGCGCTGATTGAACGGTGGCCGCCACAATACCCAGCCAGTAGTCCCGTTGCAGACATATTATGCCTTACTTGAGCGAGTCCCCAAACACTTGGAGTGATGTATGGACTTCCACGAAGTACTTCGACACCGACGGCTCGAGCTCGGCATTTCGCAAGCCGCACCTGCCAACGCGGCTGGGGTCGATCGCCTTGCCACCCTCCCCCCGGCTGAAGCCGGGGGAATCCCTTTGATCGGCGGCGCTCACGCTGCCACCGATGTCCGGGTGGTTGACGCTTCATCGGGTCGCTGTGCTTGATCCACCAAAATCGGTGGAGCGTGCGATGTCCTTGTGTTCCTTCGGGCCGAGAAGCGACGTCAGGCGCTGGACCGGCACCGGACCGGGATAAAGAAAAAGGTGTGTGTCGATCAGCGCGGGCGCGAGTCGGGAGCGATGCTGACCATCCGCGAATCATCGCGCGATGAGCGCGATACTGCCGCGATGTCCATGCACGACACCGCCGGCGAAGATGGGCCTGGCCAACTGTTCACGTCTCTCGAGGCAGCCGCCATCGTTGGTTGTGCCCGCGTGACGCTCGCCGAGAGACTCCGGGACGGGAGCGTCCCCGGATGGCGGAACGACTTCGGGCGTTGGATGCTGGACGCCGCGGGCCTGGCGGTCGCCAAGTCGGTCATTCACCCCATGCCGAAGCGCCGGGAAGACTGCCTGACCTGTCACCAGATCGGGGACCTGCTCTACAGCTGGGAGACGGCGACGGTGCTCGAGCTCACGCCCGTCATGGGGATCCACGAGGGCAACGTGCGGAAGCACCTCAACGACCTTGCTGCTCGCGGCCTCGCCGTCCGGCGACTCGACGGCGCCTGGGAACTCACAGCCCCAGGGATCGCGTGGATCAAGCCTCAGGGGGATGAGCCGTTGCTCTCCCCCACCGATTTCTCCAACGAGTTGGACCGGGAGGTGAGCACGGGCACCTAGTCCGGAAATTACGAAACCCGCTGGCTGGCAGGCCGGCGGGTTTCAAAAAATCCTATGAGTTCTTCCAGGAACTTCTCTGATGGTACGCCTCTTCGAGCGCGTCCGCAAGCACCCGGTGCCAGCCTGGCTGGTTCCTCGCGGCCCCAGGGCAACAGGCCATCCCCTCTCCTGACGGGCGATAGGGCCTCTGTCTGTCCAGGCCGGGCGGAGCAATGACCGCCGCACCGAGGCCTGCCGACCTGGGCGACTTCTGGTGGAGACACGCCCAGTTAGACCCAAGTTGGCGCCTTTCTCGCCCCGTCTACTCCACCTATGAAGCGGTCCGAGAGCGGTCGTACACCACCGACGTACTGAGAGCCCAGCGGCGCTACGTGCCGGGGGCGGCCGCTACCTACAAGGAGCTGGCCAGCCAAGTGGTCGCCCCCACCGATGTGGCAACCCACGTCCGAGCGCTTGAGGCTGTCGAGGTAGTCAGTGTCGATCGTTCTCGGCGCCCGCATACTGTCGGCCTCGTTATCCCGCCATGCCGGTATCCCGCCAGCTGGTGTAGCGCCTGCGTGGAGATTGAAGGTTGGCTCGACCAGATCCCCGAGGCAAAGCGGCGGATCTCGTGGCATGAACTGTGGGTACTCCGTAAGGCATTCGACGCGAGGGGTGGTGGAGACGACGAGGCGTGGACTCGTTACGCCGAAGGCGAGCTGGCCAAACGGGGCGACCGGCAGCAAGGGCGGCCGACGTGAGCGTCACCGCCCTTCAACCAAAGAGTCGCCAGCGCCGGACGGCGGGGTCGTCCGGTCGGATCACCGCTCCCCCCCGCCTTGCCGATGCTGAGCACGGTGGCTCAAATCGGCCCTCGTGGATGTCGTGGCGCTACGTGCGGTTTCGGGACCAGCTCCACCGCGTGCGGCCTGGTCCGTTGGGACGAGCCAGCCGAGTGCGCTTCGACCTGATCGATGCTCGGATCGAACGCCAGACGGATCTCAGGCCAGCTGACAAGGCGGTGGCTCATCATCTTCTCCGGCGATGCAAGGACCATCTCCAGCCGACCTGGGAGACCCAGGAGACGATCGCCGCCGCTGTTGGGCGGAAGGTCGACACCGTTCAGCATTCGATCCGGGTACTTCACGATGGGAGAGCCTTCGATGGTGCAAGCCGGCGGCCGTTGCCGCCAGGCTCGCGAGCCCTGTTCGTGGTCGATGTCTGCCCAAAGGTCGGGCCGGTCAAGCCGAATCGGGACCGGCCGGTGTCGACTCGGCCGGAACGTACGACCGGGAAGTACCCCCAACCCATGCCTCGGGAGCGGGCGAACCGGCACTACCCGATCATCGAGTTCTCTGAACTGACCGGCAATGAGAAGAAGTGGTTTCTAAAAGAGATCGACGAGCGCCGGGCGGCTCCTCGTCCGGTTCCGTCGCCGCCAATGTTGGTGGCCGAGGCGGTGCCCCCTGTGGCTGACGGTACGGTCACCGAAACGGACCACGGCCCCCCAGGGGCGCATGGGCCTCAGTCCCGTGAGGAGAGCGTCGCTCTGGCTCGCGAGGCCCTTCGGACCGCCCGGCACAAGAGCCGCGTGTAGTCCGAGATCCCCAGTTCGCCGAGGGGGCCAGAACCACGAAAAGCCGGAGTCTTGGTAGCACACGTCTCCGGAGCAGCTCTCGCTCCCTCAGGGACTCCGCTTTTCGCGGACGGCGGGTCGTCGGTTAAGTACGGATGGGATTGAGCCTCTCTGAGGCGGTTCCTTTAGCCCGGACTCCTTAGCCCGGATCGGTGGGCGGGCTAAGCCTCTTTACAGAGCTCACTACTCCTCGCTGTGCGCGAATCGAGGGGTTGTGGTGGAAACTGAAAACGCGCAAACAACAAAAATATGGCGCCGCCACAGGCGGCCCTCACTCCTCTGGCGCCACTACAAATCCCACGACAACAACAAGCACTCCTGGGGGCCTCATCGCCCCCCAGCCCCCCCACCACCATCTGGACTCCCCTACCAGCGTCTCCGCAGCCCTCCTTCGTCGGGCCGCTCCGACTGGCCGCCGTTCGGCGGCAGGTTGTACCAAACCAGGTCGATCGCAACGAAGGGATAAAGGTCAGACCCGAAGCAGTTTTCCGCCGCCCTCGGGCGGTTGCGAAGCTGGATCCGGATCGCGCTGGACGAACCGTTTCGGACTTGTTGGCGAAGGGGTCGGCGGCCTAGGAACTCGATTCTCGCTGTCTTCGGGCCAAGTCCTCAATGTCTGACCCGTTCATCAACTGGATGTCGTGGAGGCGCGCCAGCGACCGGGCATCGTCAGTGAAGTCAGAGGTGGTCACGAACAGTTTCAGGTCCGCCTGATGATGCACGTGTGCCATGCCGATGAACTGCTGGATGTCAGGTGACCCGATCTTCTTGCTCCTCGCATATCGCTTGCACTGGACGACCATCGTCCGCCCCATAGGGTCGCGGGCGGTGATATCAACGCCAAGGTCACCTCTACCGCCAACCCGCTGGACGTCGGTCATGCCGAGCATCCTGAGCAGAGCCGCCATCGTGTACTCGAATTGCGTTGGTGACAGCCTCAAAATGAACTCAAGGTCTCCCGACCTGGCGGCGGCACGGGCGGCCCGTTGCTTCTCCTCCGCTTCCTGCGCCTCTCTCGCCGCTCTGGCACGTTCTGCTTCGGCCGCTTTGGCTGCTCGTTCTCGCGCAGCGGTCTCCTTCGCCGCTCGATCTCGGTTCGCCGCGGCGGCACGTTCCGCGCGCTGCCTTTCGGCCGCCTCACTCGTCGCCTGCTCACGTGCTGCCGCTGCTTGAGCAGCGCCTTCGCGTGTAGCAGCTTCCTGCTTGGTCGCTTCGTGCCGTCGCCAACCGACAACCCCAAGGATCACGAGAAATAGCAGGGCAAAGCCATGGGTAGCTTCGAGGAGGGTCCCGACTACGACTATCGCCACAACCACTGACGTGATCCATGCGGCGGTGACAACCTCCTGGCGGCGACGGCCACGCCTACCCGTAATGCCAGCAAAGGCATTGATTGCCCGTGACCAGGTGGCTAGGAATCGCCGATAGGCGGGCTGTGCGTTGTTGAGCCTGTAGTTCTGTGGCGCCGATGGAGGTTGGCGTTGGCTAAATGAACCGGCCTGGGTCTGATGGCCGCTCCACTGGGAGGAGTTCTGCCACTGACCCTGTGGACCGGGCCTCGGGTCTTGCGGAGGCGGGCTGGCTGAGGCTCGAAGCGATCGGTCGTACTCGGCCCGCTGGGCGGGGTCGGTCAGGGTCTCGTGCGCTAGTTGAAGCTGACGGAAGAATGCCGCCGTGCCCCCCTGATCGGGATGGTAGGTCTTGCTCAGTCTGCGGTAAGCCGACCGGATCTCTTCAGTCGTTGCGTTCTGCGGGACCCCGAGCAGGTCATAGAAGGTGTCCGCTGCCACTTGGAAAGTGTGCCACGTGGCTATTCGAGATTGACATCCAGCACGATTTGGTCGGGACCTCGCGGCGAAACGCCCCAACGTCTCTTACGATCCGTGAAGGGCTCCGATCCCGGCCGCAAGGTCGAGGACCGCACCTAGGAAGTAGGCGACAATGCCAAGTGTTAGATACCACTTCGCGTTGAGCTGCATGACGACTTCCCTAATTGCCGACCGACTTTGCCTTCCGTACGCCTCCGCTTCAGTGTGTGCCTGGAGAGGACTGTCCAGGTGAAGTTGGTAGCGCGGCGAGGAGATTCGAAGGTCTGCTTCCTCCTCTGCCGTGGACAATCGCTCCAACATCAACTTGGCCAACGAGGCACTGCGCGCGTAGTTCATAGCGACGGTGCTCGTGCCGATGATCTGCATCAATGTCGCCAACACCAAAAGGGAGATGACTTGATCCTTTGACATGAACAGACGATATGCCTTCGGTCGGAAGGTCGAGTGTATTGCCAATCGATGTCCCGAAAGTGACATGTTGGTCGAAGATTGAGCACATCTACGCCGAGTTTATGGTCGAGGTCGGTGGTGGGGTCCTGTGTTGTTGACCACCGACATCGAATCCCCAGTGACGCAGTCCGCAAAGCGCGAGACTGTTGGTCTACCAATCGCGCAGCTCAGGAAGTTACGTCTCGTGACCATCACCATCCGCCGAATCCATGTCATTGTTGCGGTGTGCGTCGTTGTCGTTGGCGTCGGAGCGTTTCTGGCCGGTGAATCCCTGTCGACTACCAGCAATTCTCGCCAACCAAATGACAAGGCAGCTGCCGCTTCGACACAAACGACTGCATCGCACCGGACAACTACGACCGTGGCGGCTCCCCCCACGACATCGGTATCGACTACGACAGTTCCCCCCACGAGCACAACGACACTGCCACTGCCTCTCTTCGTCGCAGGAAGTTGGAGCGGTCGAGAACCCACCACGATCGACTTCTCGGGTGGTTGCTGCAACGTTGTAGACGGATTGACGTGGTCCTCTTGGACCGGGGCACAAGCTGTGGGGCACGGAACGTGGGAGTACGACACATGTGCGTCCGGTTGCGTGAATGGCCCATTCGATCCGTATCCGGCAACCATCGTCCTGTCTGGCCCAGCCGGTGGAGACTTTACTGCCCTTACGGATACAACGACTGGTCCGGAGGGGAGCGTGACGAACTGGTCATATCCCCAACAATGGCCCTTTAGCGCTTCGTGATGTGGTGCCTTAACCGACCTTGCCTGAGGCGCCAGTCGCCTACTTGTCGTACAGGTCGGGGTAATCCCGTCGCCTCTGTTCGTCCATGCGGCGGCGGTGGTCCTGGGTCTCCTCGATCCGCCGGTAGGACTCTGGCGGGTGCGGCACTCCAGCCAGTTCGGCCAGGCGCATCCGGCATCCGTCGTAGCCGATGGGCGCCCAGATGGCCTCGTGCGGCCGCTGTGTCGGCCCCAGGGCCGCCGTCGCCACGGGGACGGTGGCTTCCTGCCAGAGCCCGCCGGGCACCGGCCTCTCGGCGGGGGTGGCCGAAGTAAAACAGGATCCAGTAGGCGTAGCCGCTGGCGATCTGGAGGAACTCCCTGGCGGCCAGCTGGGGATGTTCTGATGCCGGTCGACGAACCGGGTGTGAACAGAATGGGGAACGTCAGTGACACCGGGGAGGTAGAAACGACCATGACCTTCGAGCCAGACATCGACCACCCAGAGCCCGTCGAAGCATGGATGGCATGGATGGACACCCTGAGCGCCGGGGAACTCGGCGACGCCCTACGAGCCCAGGCCAAGGGCCTCTACGCGGAGGAGGCTTCGGTTGAGCTGCTCATCTGCCACGGCACTTGGCTCCGCCGCCCAGACTTCCGGGCGTTCATCAACGTGTGCCACTCGCTTTCTGACGAGACGGCGCTCATGGCCGGGATCGACTGGGAACGCGCCACTACGGCGAACTTGCCCGCATCCGGCAGCGAAACACAGGTCCTCGAGCTGGCCGCCAGTATCGCTGGCATTCCCAGTCAGCTCCCGCTTTCGGAGCTGCTCAGCGGCCTGGACGACGCCAATACCCTTGCGCTGATGCGGGCTGTTCTGCATGCTCATCGAGGCGCCGAGGCCGACCCGATCATTGTTGCCCCGTTCGGGTGAGCCGGCCGTCAGCCGGCGCCGAGCAGGCCAACCGCAGCGAACAAGCTCCGTTGTCGCCGGGCAGCCGACAAGGGCCACGTACCCCAGGGGGCGTTGGCGTCGTCAGCCTCGTCCAGGCCGTCAAGTACATCCCTCTCGAGGGCCTGGAGCTCGGAACCGTCCATCACGTCGACCCTACCGGGCGGCAGAATCGTGAGGTGGGACTACCCGATGCTGAATTGATCCGTCGTTACAACGCCGGAGAACCGCTGCAGCTCCTGGCCACCGACGCTGAATTGAGCCGGTCCGGGCTCTACGAACGCCTGAGGCGGCTTGGCCTGCCCCGGACGACACGAGCAGCGGCGACCATCAGCGACGACGTCATCCGTCAGGCCTTCGACGAGCATGGCTCTATCAGCGCAGTCGCTCGCGCTCTTGGCGTGTCGCGCAATCGCGCAATCGCCGAGGGCCAACGGCTCGGGCTCCGTGACCTTTCGCCCAACATCCCTGACGACATCGCCGAGCAGTACCGCCAGGAACGTTCCCTCGCCAAGCTCGCGGAGCACTATGGGACGAGCGCTGTCCGTGGCCCTTTCTCGTGGCCATGGACGCTCCGACCGTCAGTCGATGGCTGACCGCACTCGGGATCCCTCGAGAGCCCCTCGGCCACCGGCAGCGCGAGTAGACCCCAAGCCTCAGGGGGGTCCTCCGTGTAGTCGGCAACTTCTGCCACTCCCCTACCCCAGCGAGTGACGACAATCGACGGTGTTGTGGCCCTATCGCCTGTGGGCCGGTACTGGTTTCTACACAGGACCCTGGGCGACGCTCAGAGCTACTGCAACCCCTCTGCTCCAAGCCTCCGCTTCGACACGTCTCCGCTACGGGTTTCGCTCCAGGGCGCCACCAGGGTGGCTTTGCAGTACCTCGTCACGCCCCCTGATCGGGCTGTGCAACCAGCACCGCCAGTCCATCAGGAGGAGGCCACAACATGACCATCGAACAACTCAATCACCTCGCAGAATCGGCCGAAGAGGCCGCCGACTACACGGAGAACCCCGTCTGGGCACGAGCGATGCGGGCAGGCGCCGACAACGCCCGGCGCATGGCAGCCGTCGAGGTTCATCAACTGGAAATCGAGCGCCTTCAGTCGGTGCTCGTCGACATCAAGCGCCTGGCGGGAGCTTGATGTCGGTGGTCGTGACCGGCAGGGTCTTGAGCCAGCCGAGGATGTCCTCCCCCGCCGGGGCGTCCTTGACTGCATCGGTGACGGTCCCATGGACCCGATCCAGGGCATCTCGGACGTCGTCAATATGGCTGATTAGCTCCCGCAACGTACCCGCCGTCACGGTCGGCGCCGGTCGCCAACCGCTCCAGTCGAGGGTTGTGTCGCTCCATTCCGCCAGGCAATCGAGCGGGGATATCTGGGCTTGGCCCCGCCGCCTTCGCCGCCCCCGGGCCCGTGCGGGCTGCTGGGCATCCAAGAGGCTCGATAGAGCCACTTGGCGGTGCCCACCGGGACTCACCCGGCCGTTGACGAGGCCCTCGTCCATCCAACGACGGATCGTCCGGATATCTCGGCCGGCAATCCTGGCCGCCAGGCCGGTGGTCAACCACTCTTCGCTGGTTACGTCCATGAGGCTCCAAATCGGAGGCTAATAGCTAGGTATGCCTCCCCAAGAGTAGCAGTTGCGATGCCGGTGATGCTGGGGGTGTTGCTAAGAATGACAGTATCGATAACAGTAGGTTGCACAGTGTGAGGCCGGTAGACAGTGCCACCACTTGGCGTGTACTGTTACGGTTACTGTGCACGTACTGTGCGCTAGCTACTGGAGAGTGCCCAATGGCCATCGGCAACACGATCTTGTTCGTCAACGGAAAAGGTGGAGTTCTCAAGACCACCGCAGCGGCCCACTTGGCCGGCTACGCCGCCTCGAGCGGGTGGGACGTGTTGGTCATCGACGCCGATGCCCAGGCAAACCAGAGCCGGGACCTCGGCTATGTGCCTGATGGGGGAGAGGCATTGGCCGCCGCGCTCATCGGCGAGAAACCCCTAGAACCTGTGCGACACCCGAAGTGGGACACGCTGTCGTACGTACCCGGAGGGCCTGCGGTCGACGCCGCCCTCGGCCATCTGACCAGCGAGCTGAGTCGCGGAAAACTCGGCTCGCTACGAGCGTTTGAACGCGCCTTGGCGCCGATAGCGGGGGATTACCACCTGATTGTCGTTGACAGTCCGCCGCGGGAGCTACTGCTCCGCAAGCTGCTGTTCACCGCAGGCCGGTTCGTCGTCGTGCCGTCTCAGGTCGACGAGGGAAGTGTCGACGGCATCGCTGGCGTTTTCGAGACTGCCGCTGAAGTCCGAGACGGCGACCAGCTCAACCCCGACTTGGAGGTGCTTGGCGCCTTCCTGGGGCCGATCCAAAACGGAGCGAAGAAGACCGAACGGATGGCCCGGCAGCGGATCAACACCCTGGTGGGAGACGACGACTTCGTGTTCACATCGACGATTCGCTCTGCGCAGTCGATCGCCGCCTACTGCCGGCTTCATGGCATGTTGACGAACGAGTACGAGCAGATCGCTGCGGACACAAAAGCGAACCGGCGCTGGTACCGCCTGTCGAAAGAGGAACGGGAGAAAGCCAAAGAGGAGCACACGTTCTCCGAAGCAGCGCCAGGCCTGGCGACAGACTGGGAGAACCTCGTCGCGGAGATCATGGCTCGTTTTCAAACGCGCCTCAGGGGTGAGGAACCCCAGCGTGTCGGAATGAGTTCCGGTGCCTGAGACCACCGACCCCCGTCAACGCGGCTTTGCTGCCTTCTCGCCCCGCCCACAACCGGGGGCACGGGACGAGCCTGCTGGTACAGCTGCTCCGCCTCGGCGGGGCATCGCTGGCCCCCCTCCGCCTAAGCCAGCACCGGCGCCCCCCCGGGCGGTACCCGATGACGACAAGACTTCCGACTCGACCCCACAAGAGGAGGGGCGGTCACCGACGCCTCCGGAACCCGCGCCCACACGGGCTCGACGCACCTCCGACGCCCGACAGACCGCCCCCCTGGGAAGCCCCCGTCACAACCTCCGCTACGTCCAGTTCCAATGCAGTCCCGTGGTCTCCGACCTCTTCAGTCAGCGCGCCGAGCGCGAAGACGTGGTGCTCGGAGAGATCGTGATGGATGCAGTAAGGACCTTTGCGGGCCAACCACAAACGACGGACGGCCGTCGTCGGAGACGTAGCGCAACGGCCGTCCGGCGGTCGGTGTTGCTCCGACCCGAAGAGGCGGACGAGGTTCGAGAAGCAGCCCGTAAGGCCAAATTGCCGTCTTCGGCTCTTATCCGTACAGCCCTTGAGCGGTACCTGAGTTAACGCCCGTCACAACGTCGACGTAGCCGGCGATGTCACGGGTGGCGGGCCCACTCTCACGGAAGGGGGGCCTCTTGGCGGGAGCAGGTACTCTGGTGCTATGGCGTTGCCCCGTGCCAAGACCGCTGAGGAAGTCATAGAGCGCATGCGCCACGCCGCGCCTCCCACCCCCGATGACGTGTCGATCCTGTGGGACGGCCGCCGCCTCGACTCGCGGGAGGCCGTAATGGAATGGCTGGGCGAGGTCGACGCGAAGCGTGCCGAAGAGGCCGCCGCGGTCGATGCCCCAGCTTGACGGCCCGACCCACGACCTACGGCGCCTGATCGAAGTCCTCGACCGCCACGGCGTTGAGTACCTACTCGTCGGGGGAGCCGCTGCCAACGCCCACGGGGCCGAGCGTCCGACCGAGGACGCCGACTGCGTAGTACGCCGAGAGCGGGCCAACCTCGACCGCCTCGCCGGCGCCCTTCGAGAACTGCACGCCCGACTCCGCGTTGGCGGGATGAGCGACGCTGAGGCCCGTCTGTTGCCAGTCCGGATCGACGGTGCGGCCCTCGACATGGCCGGCATGACCACGTGGATGACCGACGCCGGGCCGTTCGACGTGCTCGCCGGCTTGGAAGCACCAGATGGTCATCTCGTTCCCTACGAGGAGCTTGTCGAGCGGGCCGCCGTGTTCCAAGGCGACGGGTTCGTTATCCGAACCGCAGCGATAGACGACATCATCAACGCCAAGGAACGAGCCGACCGGCCCAAGGACCGCGAAGCCCTACCCGAGCTGCGCTCCATTCGCGATGCCAGTGCCGGTCTCGATAGGTAAGCGATGGCTCCCCCGGCCGGGGGAGCCATCGGTGAGGTGCCCTCTCACCCGGCGGCGGTCGTACGCCACGAGCGGGTCCGGTTGACCCATCGATGTGGCGGTGATGGCATCGGCCAGCACAAACAGCCGTTGGGCGTCTTCGAACGCCAGCGACCAGGATCTCGACACGATGTGGTCGGGCCCGTAGCGGTGCGTGACCTCAGCGATGCGGGCGTCGAGCGTGAGGTCTTCGCCCTCGGGGCCGGTGGTCAGGTCGGCCACCGTTAGGAGAGCGGTGACGGGGCTCGACTCGTTTTGGAACGCGCCGAGAGCGTCTCCCAATCCCCGAAGGTTAGCCTCGTGGAACGAGCAGGAGTGGTGGGCTACCAGACCAGCGAGCCTGGCTTCGTCGAGAGCCGACAACCACCGAGCTCCGTCGATCGGATGGAAACCCGTGTCAACGAGCGATGTCGCATATCCGACGTCGTGGAGCCATGCTGCTTCGATCAGAACATCGCGGTCCAGGTCGTCGAGATGCCGAGCAAGGCACTCTGCTTTCGCCGCCACGGCTCGAACGTGACGCAGACGGCGGTGGTTACCTGCGAGCAATGTAGCGGCCGTGATGGCCGCTGGACGGTCGAGGAAGCGGGAGGAGTACTTGACACCCTCCCCACGGCTGGAGCCGGGGGATTCCCTTTGATCGGCGGCGCTCACCGGAATGGGGTGTGGGGTGAGAAGCCCACGGCTTCAGTCGTGGGAGCAGTCAAGAATACGATTCTATGGTGCCCCCGAGCGTGAGTCAGCCGAAGGCGTTTTAGGAGCCGTTAGGGTTCTCGCCGTCACTGGCGCCGGGACCACTGCCGTTGTTGGGATTGCTGTTCGGCGCAGCCGCACGAAGGGTGCGCAGCTCCTTCCCCTCGATTCCGAGAAGCTCGGCGACTTCGGCCGCTTTCATCCCCGAGTTGATGAGGCTCTCTACAGCGCCCGCTTTCCGGCGGGTCGCCTCTCCCTGGGCCAGCTCCCAAGTCTCTTGGGCGTTCGTGAGCCGAGTGGTGGCCTCTCCGAACTGCTGGGCGGCTTTGGATCGGACTTTGAGCCTCTCTTTGGCAGCAGCCGCCTCTTTGGCGGCCAACTCCTTTAGCTGTTGCTCTGCGGTTCCATGGATCACAGGTGTCATGTCCCAAAACTACAAGTGAACGATGGGCGAGACACGAAGCGAAACGACAGGCGTGAGGAAATACGACAGCGAGATATGCCATCAGGGTACCCGATTGGCGCTCGCCCTTGCGCTCTGCTGACGGGTTGGGCACACTGGGGGGTGTGCGACGACCCGTTGGGGGTCGATGGGAGGTTCCGGGATGGACACTATGGACAGTGATCGGACTCCCGGTACCGCCCGGCCTGGGGGCCGGCTGCGGCGTGTCGCCGGGGGGCGCCAGCGGGTGGTCAAGGTGCGGCTCTCGGCGCACGAGGAGGAGTGGTTGGTACCGAAGGCGGCTGTCATGGGCATCTCTGTACAGCGACTACTGGTGGAGTCGGCCATGGCCGGTGGGCCAGGGTCGGTGCGTCTTCGGCGCACGATGTCCGAGGAGTTCCTGGCGGCCCGGAGAGATGTCCACGGGGCCGCCGTGAACCTGAACCAGCTGGCACGGTTGGGCAATGAGCACGGTCAGGCTCCTGGCGGTGTGGTCGCCGCCGTGGCTCGTTTCAGCGAGGCCCAGGAGCGTCTGAGTGGTCTGGCGGAGCAGATCGTGTCAGAGCTGAACGGCCCGGTTGGAGCGGAGGCCGAGTGATTGCCAAGGTCACTCGGGGGAGTGACATGCCCCATCTGATTCGCTATCTCTTCAGCGACGGGGCTCAGGAAGCGAAGAGAAATGAGCACGAGGACCAGCGGGTGATCGCCGCCGATGAGTCGGTCGACGTGGCCTTCGGGGTGATGCTGTCGAGCGGCGAACAGACACGACTTGGACGTGTGCTGGACGCCCCGAGTGCGGTCTACGGGACCGAGATCGGCGCCGGCCACGTCTGGCATCTGTCGCTGGCCACCAAGGGTGGAAGCGACCGTGACCTCAGTGACGA
>Ga0224558_1000390_pt1 | contig 51677 bp, 39 predicted proteins | sample 714S32024metaG_FD_180682 | JGI IMG/M metagenome (GOLD analysis project Ga0224558, IMG submission 180682) | Peat soil microbial communities from Stordalen Mire, Sweden - 717 S3 20-24 | ecosystem: Environmental > Terrestrial > Soil > Wetlands > Peat | place: Sweden: Norrbotten County, Stordalen... | reverse complement strand
GGGTGTTGATGCGGCTGTCGAGGCCGAGCCGCTGGGTCACGCTCAGCCGAGTGAGCCAGTGCTCGATCCCTGCCGGGTCACCGAGCGCCGGCGCGTCAACCGGTCGCGGGCTCGACGGGAGGTGCCACACCGTCGCTACCGACACCCGCACCCAGGCAGGAGTCGTCGTCTGCGCAAAGGCCACGGCGTGCGCGACCGACCCTTGCGTGACCGACACGGCCAGCGCGAACACGACGAGGAGTTGTCGGATTGAACGAATGTCAAATGATGGCCATCTGGCCGCTCGCATTGTTCGCGCTAGCTTCCTCGCGACCCCGTCACTTGCTGCGCACGTTGGAGAGGTCTGGAGCTTCTTCCGGCCTGCCCTGGGAACGGCACTTTGGGGTTGGCCTCTTGAAGCCGACAGGCGAGTCAAGTCCGCCTTCACTCTTACCCCTCAAGGTGTTGGGTAATCGCCTTGCGCTGTCCGGGCGGCGGGTAAACGGCCCTGGCGATGGTATTGGAGACCCACGCGATTACCCATCCATAGAACACCAAGAGCACGTTGCGCATGTCGCGTTTGCCTTTCCGGGCAGCCACAACAGCTAACAGGACGGCCCAGGCAACAGCACATCCGAGGCTGTATGCCGTATAGGTCCTCAGCCTCATTTTCACGTGTCGGCCTTACTTTCATGACCTCTTGACGTGCTTCAAGTATGCCGTCTTTACCCACTCCTAGAACGACCGGGCACCACCTGTTCCAGACCGCCAGGACGGAGGCGTACGAAGCGTTCCACCTCTCGCCTTCCGAGGAACCGGTGGCCGCGCCAGACTCGGCAGGGTTGTTTTGGCGGCTGTCCTGAAAAGAGGGATAGTGAGGAATGCACCAACAGACACCACCAGCCGAGATAGTTGCGGGCTCAGTGACGCTCCGTCGCCTCCGGCCTGGCGACGGGCGACCCCTCGCGCAGGCCGCCAACGAGAGCCTCGACCATCTCCGACCCTGGATGTCGTTCGCCGCCGGACCGAAAGCGGCGATGGAGCGGTGGGTGCTGCTCTGCTCATCTCGCTTCGATGCCGGTAAGGGGTTCCAGTACGCCATTTTCGACCGTTCCAGCAAGATGGTGGGCAGTATCGGCATCGATGTCGGCGACGACCGAAGAGATTCACTTGACTCGGGCCGTACTAACGTATTAATACAGCGGTCGTGGAATCGAGACGACCGCTCATCAACTTCAGATTGGACCCTCGTACCGGCCTAGCGCCCTACCGTCAGCTGGTCGACCAGGTCCGCCAGGCCGTGAGCCTCGGCCTGCTGCGCCCCGGTGACCGCCTGCCCTCGGTACGAGAGGTCGTGACCCAGGTCACCATCAACCCGAACACGGTGCATCGCGCCTATCGAGACCTCGAGCACGAGGGCGTGGTTGAAGGCCGTGCAGGTCTCGGCACCTTCGTGGCGGCCTCCGCGACCTCCCGGGTCACTGCGGAAGACCGCACCGTACTGCTCGAGGAGCTCCGGGGGTGGGTCGGACGAGCACGCCGAGCCGGCCTCGACGGAGACGCCATCGCGGCGCTCGTCGCCGTTGCCGTGCTTCCCGAGGACAGCGTGACTCGATGAGCGAAGCTGTCGCCGCACTCGAGACGGTTGGTCTCGGCAAGCGTTACGGCCGCAAGTGGGGACTCCGGGACTGTTCGGTCCGTCTGCCGGCGGGACGGATCGCCGCGCTCGTCGGGCCGAACGGCGCCGGAAAGTCGACCCTCTTGCGAATGGCGGCGGGGATCACCCGGCCGAGCGCCGGCAGGGTGCAGGTGTTCGGTCGCGCGCCCCAGCGCCAGACCGTCGAGGTGCTTCGCGAGATCGGATACCTCGACCAGGAAAGGCCGCTATATCGTGCATTTCGCGTTGAGGAGATGCTGCGCTTCGGGGAACGGCTCAATCCGAACTGGGACACGTTGGCCGCCCACGGCTATCTCAGCGAGCTCGGAATCCCGAGCGCCAAGAAAGTCGGGAAGCTCTCGGTCGGCCAGCAGGCCCAGGTCGCCATGGCAATGTGCCTCGCAAAGCAGCCGGCCCTGTTACTGCTCGACGAGCCGCTTGCAGCGCTCGATCCTGTCGCGCGCGAAGGACTCATGCACCTCCTGCTCGGCTCGGTCGCCGACGGCCAAACGACAGTGCTGCTGTCATCCCACGCCATCGCCGACCTCGCGACGGTCTGCGACTACATCATCATCCTCTCCGCGTCGCGTGTGCTCATCGCCGATGACCTCGATTACGTGCTCGCCAGTCACCGGCTGCTCCTCGGATCGAGCGAAGGCGCCCTCGACGCACCGTCCGGTGTCGTTGTCGTGGCAAGGACCTGTAGCGAACGCCAGATCGAGCTGCTCGTCCGCGTCGAACAGCCCGTGGACAGTCCATCCTGGCAAGTTGTCGAGCCCACGCTCGAGGAGATCGTGCTCGCCTACCTCCGCGAACAGAGCACTGGCATCCCGCCCGACATCGGCGCCAGCGAGAGCGTCGAAGGACAGCAGCGATGATCGAACCAGCCTGGCGTTTGCAGCGACTCCAGATTCTCGTCGCGCTCGTGGTCGTCGTGGCCTTCGCTATCTGGATCGCCGTCACGGGGTCGCTGCAAGCGACTGCCTGGACGACCTACAACGTGACCCGTCACTGCCTAGATGTGGTCGCGACCAGAAACAACTGCTTCGCCCTCGGACAGAACTACTCGACCTTGAACAACTTCGCTTTGGTGAACCTCGGGTTAGCCGTGGCGATGCCTGCGCTCCTCGGCCTCGTGCTCGGCGCGCCGCTCGTCGCTCGGGAGATTGAGCAGGGGACGAACCGCCTCGCGTGGACTCAGTCCATCACGAGGACACGGTGGCTCCTCGTGAAGTTGGGCGTGGGTGCGCTCGCCTGCTGCGCCATCGTAGGTGCCATGGCGCCCTTGCTCGAATGGTGGACCGGCGTCATACACCGAGGCGCTCGTATCCTGCCGTCACTTTTCGATATCTCCGGGTTCGTCGCCGTCTCCTATGTGCTCTTCGCCTTCATGCTCGGAGCTGTCTTGGGCGCGCTCATCCGTCGGACCGGATGGGCCTTCGCGGTGGGAATTCCTCTCTATGCGCTCGCCCGGTTCGTTGTGCGGGACTTCGCTCGGCCAAGTCTGGTCTCACACTCGATCGCGGTGAGTCCCGCGGTGAGTCCCGCAGCTGGTGGCATTTCATCTCCCATTCCCGCGAACGCGTGGATTCTGCACTCAGGAGATGTGCCCCTTGGTCGTTTCAGTCCCGCTCCTGGCCAGACCTGGCAGAGCGGCTTCCAAACGGTCGAAAATTGCCAGGTCGCCGCCGCGAGCCAGGTAGATGCGAATCGTTGTATCGCAGAGAACAAGCTCCATTACGTCGTCCAGTACCAGCCGACGGGTCACTTCTGGGCCTTGCAAGGCATCGAGAGCGCGATCTTCATCGGGGGCGCGCTCGTGCTGCTCGGGATCACGGTGGTGGCCGTCAGGCGGTGGCGCACCTAGCGGAGAGGTTCGGTAGTGAGATAAACGTCCGACGGTCTTCGAACGTTCGACAGCCTCGCGCCAGAACGACGCTTTCGCTCGGCTTCGGGCAAGTGGGAGTCGCACCCCGATTCGGCAGGCTGGCTATGACCTCACCGCCGCCGTTGCACCGAGTTCGCGGGTGCGGATCGCTGCGAGTTTGACCGCAGCGAGGTGATCGATCTCGGGGAAGAGATGGCCATAGCAGTCATAGGTGAAGGCCATGTGTGATCGCAGCGTGAGCCAAGTGTAGCCAAACAATAGGGGAGAAAAGCCTTGTGAATCAAGATGTGAGACTGAAAACGTCCTGACTGAGTAGGCTATAGGCCGGCCGGCGAGCGGCCCGAGGGACGAGGGAAGCAAATGGCCAGAAGGGGATCAGGCGAGGGCGGCATCTTCCAGAGGGAGAGCGACGGCCGCTGGGTTGCCACGGTCGAACTCGGGAAGGGTCCGAACGGAAAGCGTCTTCGCAAAACGGTGTACGGCTCGACCAAGAGACAGGTTCAGGCCAAGCTCAAGACGGCCCAGGACGCCCGGGACAAGGGCATCGTCACCACAGGCGGCAATATGACCGTGTCTGCATGGCTCGACCAATGGTTGGAGGGCCTCGACGCCACAGCCAAGTTGAAGGCATCTACTCGGCGCAGTTACAGGGAGGTCGTCAATCTCTACGTCCGGCCCCATCTCGGCCACATCCGCCTTGCACGGCTCACACCCGAAGACGTCGAGAAGATGGGCCGCGCGCTTGCCGAAGCTGGAAGGAGCGGCAACACGCAACGGCTCGCCCGCACGATCCTGCGCCGTGCTCTCGGACAAGCCGAGCGGAGAGGCTATGTCGCCCGCAACGTCGTAGCTCTCACAGATGCCCCTGCGGTCAAGGTGGACGAACGACCGGTGCTGACACCAGAACAAGCCAAGCAGCTGTTCGACGCCTTGCACGACGACCGGTTGTTGCCGCTATACGTGGTCGCGATCCACACCGGTCTACGTCAAGGAGAGCTGTTGGCCCTCAGGTGGTCCGATGTCGACCTCGAAGCTGGCACTCTCACGGTCACCGGCACACTCGATCGCAAGGTCAGGCAGCGCACCGATCCGAAGACCGACAAGTCCCGCCGCGCCGTGCCGCTCACCACCCAGGCCATGGAGGCCCTGCAGCTTCACCAGGTCCGCCAGAACCTCGAAGGGACACAAGGCAGCGACGACCTGGTCTTCACGAGTACGCGGGGCACGGCGTTGTACGAGTCGAACATCCGTAAGCACTGGCACAGGGTGAGCGCCAACCTAGGGCTGGCCTCGATGCCGTGGCACAACCTGCGCCACTCTGCGGCCACGATCGCCCAAGGCGTCCCCATCGAGGTTGTGTCCCGTGTGTTCGGTCATGCGTCCATCCGCATCACCGCCGAGATCTATGGCCATGTGTCGCCGGAGACCAACAGGCAGGCCGCGGACGCCATGTCCAAGGCTTTGCGATGAAGGACCCGCCGGTGAGACCCCTACAAGCCGTCCACTCGGCGCAAGCCTTGGCTCCCGATGAAGCCTCCGGTGATGCCAGCGCGCTAGCCCAGCGAGGACGCCTTTCCGACTCGAGCCCTCCGCTTTGCAGTGCCTTTTGTTATGTCAGACGTAATGTCAGAAAATGTAGCCAAGTTGCCTAGCCATACTGGCTACGTTTAGCCGGACTGGACATAACTAGGCGGACGTTGACTGCGGCAAAAACATAGACGTACCAGCACTTATGCATACTGGGCACTACCAGCTGGACGGTACATTTACAGACTGGCAGTCAGGAGGTTCGAGGGTTCGAGTCCCTTCGCCTCCACCGAGAACATCCAGGTCACAGCCGTGAGTCGGTGTGATGCTCGGACGCCCCTTGTTGTGACGCCGATGTAAGCCGTCAGCGCAGGTCCTAGACGTGCCCCGAGGTCGATCCTGCCGCCTCACCCCTTCCATCCGAGCGCGGTCAGTTCTTCCGCGCCCAGTTCGTTGAGAAGAGCCGCTTATGTAGTGAGTCCGAGGCGACGCGCCAGCGCCCGTGGACCGATGATGACCAGTTCGGAGACCGCACGGCTGATTCCGACGTACAGCAGGGAGTCGGAAATGTCCTCCGTTTCTGAAACTAAGAGAACCGTGTCCCACTCCAGTCCCTTTGCTCGGTGGACGTTCTCGCAGACGACGGAGCCCTGGCCACGGCTCTCCCATGCCACGAGTCCCAGCTGCTCTCGGATCGTTTCTCGGACACGACTCTGGCGAGTAAAGTCCGGTCGGAGGGAGCTGCTCACCGTCTCCACGAGGATTCCGGGCGGGTCCCTTTCCTCGCGCTCCAAGAGACGAGCGAGTTCGCTCTTCACTGCGCGAACGGCTTCTTCGACGCTCGTGGCTTCAATCCATCCAATGGGAAGCGACTCCGGGCGCCTCTTTGGGGCCGCAGCGCCGTTCAGAAAGCGGCGCAGCAGCTTGGCAATCTCAAAAGTGTTCCGGCAGTTCGTGACCAACTCACACCGAGTCCACCCGTCGTCGGCGGATGGGATCGCGAAGCCGCGATGGTAGAGGTCCTGAGCCTCGTCCGCGACAAGCAACAATCGTCCTTGAGGATTGAGCAACGCAGTTAGCCAGGCGATCCAGACCGGACTGAAGTCCTGTGCTTCATCCACAACGATGGTGTCGAAGCGGTCCGTAATCGAAGGCCAATGGCGATGGAGGTGCCCTATCGCGGTGAAACTCCACCATTCATCGCCCGCGTCGACGGGAACATCAAGTTGAGGCATACCGGCGAAGTTGCGTGCGAGCTGGAGAAACGCACCGATAACGAGGTCTTCGTCGGCGGGCAGTCGGGTGCGCAGGTCCGATCCCAATGGCTCGTTGTAGCACGTCAATAGTGTCCGCTCTCCTCGGGCGAAGGCTCGTCTAGCCCACGACGTGGCCAGGCGAGTCTTGCCGGTTCCAACGCTCCCGGTGACGACGACCCGTCGGTTCGCGTCAAGTCGCTCGAGCACACTGATTTGGTCCGTGCAGACTTGATCGAGACGTCTCCGGGCGGCTCTTGCCCTTGCCTCAGGGTCCCAGGTGAATTGCGCGCTGGGACACAGGAGTCGCACAATCTCTTCGACGGCGGAGCCGGAAAGGGCTTGGTTGCGCGTTCGTGACAACATCAGCCGTTCAATTGCTTCCTCGGAGTCCTGAAGATCAGTTGCAGTGAGGATCTGGGCTCTGTTCAAACCGGGGGGCAGCGTGCCGATCATCTCATCGGTGTTGGGAAGCGCTATCCCGTTCTCGACTTCCAGATGTTGGAGCGATTCCGACTCTCCACGCAGACGGTCCCGGAGGGCATACGCGTTCGTGCGAGCCTGCCAATCGGGCTGCGGCTCAAGTGGCCTCCCAGTGCCGCGCCACACTCCATCTCGTATCTCTACGCGGTGGGCTTTGATCTCGATGTCGGCAACTCCGAAACTGTGGTGAACCAGCACGATGTCCAGTTCACGGTCCCGTCTGTCGTCCCACAGACCGACGTTGGGAATGATGATCCAACCGTCATTGAGCTGATCCCGAAACATCTCGACCACGCGCCGTTCTGCCTCATTCTTAAGCCTTGAGAGCTGGAAGTCTTCCGGGATGAGTTGACCCATGGCCGCGATCTTGCCTCATCGGGTGGCCGCGTTCGCAACAGCACCCGCCACGGCCAGGTCAAGGCTGTCATCGCCACCAGCGCACTCGACACGGGACTCGACCTTCCCGACATCCGCCTCGTCGTTCACTGGCAGCACCCCGTCGGACCGAGCATTCCCAGGGATGTTACGACCACTGTTCTCCGAGACTTGCATCGGGCGTTGCGCAGGGTCGCGCTTTCCTGGGTGCGGGGTAACCATTTCGACCCTAGCAATTTCGAAGTCCGCAGAGACCTAGACCTAATTGCCTCGTTGTCCATGACGTTGAACAGACGTGCAGTAAGAGTGCCTGTTAAGAAGCTCACCGATCGCTAAGCTAAGTGAACTAGCGTGTTGACGGAGGCAAGCATGGCCGGGGTAAACGCGCCAACACGATCCTTGAAGACAGCGCGTTGGAGTGACTACGCATCTTTGGAGCGTACGAGGGATGGCGGTGATCCGCTCGGTTTCCGTGCCGCTGCTGGTCGAGTCGCGCGAACACTTTCACCGGCTTTGTCACAAGCGTCGAGTATGACGCGCGGATTTGGGCTTCTCTGCTTAGCGCTCAGCCTTACAAACCAGTACCTGGATGCCGACGAACTCGTTGTGCGATTTGAGCGATTTCATGTTCTCGCTCAGGTCAATGAATTCGGAAACGGGGCCACTTGGCCGGGAAAGCTCCGGGCCATTCGTCTGATCGACGAGGCCGCCAACACTGACCGGGTAAAACTCGACGAACCGATACTCGATAATCAGTTGTCTTCAGGACTTTGGGGTGCTTACCGACGACCGGCCCGGCTCTTCGGACTCACAAGGCCAGTCGGCAACCGTGTGGACGGCCGGCCAAGCAGCACGATGTTGACGCAACTGGGAAGAGACCTGGCGAGCGCGACGCGTCAACAACTCTTCGGGCCGCACCCGAAGAAGATTGGCAGCTGGCTCGGGTACAACTCACTGCCGGTGGATGACCTGGGGGTCTTTCTCATCCTCGACAATGCGCCGACTAGTCGGGAGTTGGGCGTGCTGCGCGAGGGAATGGGCGCTTTCGATAGGGCGCATCGGTTCCCTTATGCGGGCCTTTACGACTGCTTCTGGCGTCCTTCCAAGGGATCTGTCTGGGGTCTGAACGCTCTCGACGTCGACCGGCTCAACGCAGAGCAAGCTCTCGTAGTGCCCACGGGAAAGGCCATACGGAGCCTGATAAAGAGTGTTGAAGGACCATATCGAAAGTGGATGGCGACCGGCGACAGCGGGATCGCTATATCCCCGCCTAGCACCCAGAGCGACTTGTGGCAGCAACTTCGAGAGGCTCATGAGCAGGACCTCGTTGATCTCCACGACCGGCTTTCGAAGGCCGAGCAGAAGGGGCTCTCACTGTTCGAAGCTGCCGACGCTCACCAGAAGTGGCTAGCAAGGGCCAGGGCCGCGATTCCGTGGGATCACGCCTTGCCCGACAAGTACTGGGCAACAGCCCCGCCACCTGACTTTGGTCTCAGTGCTCCTAGGGGCCTGTTTGCTGAGGGCCTCGACGCCAGCCCTGGCTCGGCGTCGGAGAGTGACGAGACTTGACTGGATCCTGGCTTCTGAACCTGTGCGAACCTCCTGAAGATTCTCGTTTCGTTCGCGGCGTGCTGCTGGCTTACGACGTGGACTGGCCGTTCGTAACCGATGTAATCGCTCCCGCGCTCACCGGCGTTGTCGGCGGCGACCGGAACGCAACATACCGAACTGCTCGAGCTATCGAGGGCGCGGAACTATTGGTGTTGGGCTGTGCTGGGCGGGCAACACTTGGTCCGCTGCATACCTGGGCGCGTTTTGCTTCTGTCTACGGGAGGACCCAGCACGCCAAGGTAGGCATACTCCAGTATCAACGCGAAGGTGGATTGACTACGAAGACGCGCGCCTATGTCGCATCGGGCAACCTCACGCGCAATGGGATTCTTCGAAATCGCGAAGTGTTCGTAGTCGACGAAATCACAGGCCAGACTCGTCGTGACTCGCTGGTAATTGATGTGTTCGATGCCTTGGGTGCGCTTTCAAAAGCATTGGGACTGGCAGCCCAAGATTCGGCCGACCTAGCAGCCATGCTCAAGAAGATGCGTGCAGCGACGTCGTCCAATTCGAAAGCAGCTAGACAGTTGGTGCATTCGATCGGAGCCGAGCGAGCGTTGTTGCGACGCATCGTCCCGCCGGCAAGCTGCACCACGAAGCGAATCGTTGTTGTGTCTCCCGGCCATTCTGTCAATGGGATCGCACTCGCTCAGCATCTCAAAGACATTGGCCTGCTCACCGATCGGCCCCGAGTGGATATCTACACTGGGCTGGATGGTCCCGGTCAGGGTCCCGTCTTCAGTCCCTCTTTCATCGACGACCTGCGCCGGAGGGGCATGACCGTAGAACTCCGTGGCGTACCGGGCTTAGAGGTTGTCGATGGGCACCCCCGGAGTCGCCCCCTGCACGCCAAGCTGGTCGCCACAGTGGATGATCGCGAGGATGTTCGATCCCTCGTAGGCTCCGCTAATTGCAGTCCAACTGGCTGGCTGGGGCGCAACCGCGAAGTGATGGTGGCACAGGAAGGGAAGGCGGACGATCTGGAGCGCCTGATTGCCGAGCTGGGCGCAGGGCGCAAGGGGTTCGACCCTGTCGCACCACTGCCAGAGCCGGCTTGGGGCGGCTCTGGAGGTAATCCACCGGCTGGTCTTCCGATCCTCGGGTCTCTGCGCCGTCAAGGCGATGCTCTGATGGGTACCGTTGACCTAGCTCCGCTCTGGAAGGACGGCAGCAAGCCAGTAAGCATTCGGTTAGGTGCTGAAAGAGTGACAGTCAGCGAGTTGGCGCGAGGGGTGCGGATTCCCGAACGCAACGCTGTCGTCGAGGTAACGCTTCAGCATGGAGACGGTGCAAAGCAAACGTTCCTCTTTCAGCTTGGTGGCGGCCTGCCTGAGGAGTATCCGCATCTTTGGCGAGCTGATCCCGACGATCCGCCCGAACGTACGGACGCGTGGTTCTTCGCCCTCTTCGGGGACTTGCTCGCAGCTTTGTTCGCAGGCATGCGTGGCCACGGCAAAAAGGGCAAACTTTCCCCGCCGTCCGACGGCGACGATTCATATCGCGTCCCATTTGAACGCCGACTCGCTCTCATCGCTCGTCATCACCGCGAGTTAGGCCAATTGTTTCCCCCTGACGAGCTTGCTCGGGCGATCAACAAGTATTTCGAAGGAGACGAACGTTTGGTTGCGCTGAGCCTCTTCACAAACCAGCCGGCTGCGGACAGCAAACTGTTGGCGGCTCTCAACGACGTCGCGGCAGGCCGGGTCTAATGTCGCAGTCCATCGAATATATGTGCCGGGGACTGATCGACGGCTACCGAGACAACGATCCGAATATCAGCGACCGCCTCGTCGACACCCAAGCCAAGCGGGCTGCTGAACTTGTTCGTCGCCTTCGAAGGCCGGGAGTCATGACCCTGCCAGATCCGGTGGGTACTGGTAAGACCGTAGTGGCCCTGGCTGTGGCAGCGTATCTGGTTGGCGACAAGACGGTGAACCGAATACTCGTTATCGCTCCTAACGACGTCGTGGCCCGTTTGTGGTGCGGTCGTGCCCAACGTCTGGTCAGCCACGCGCCACCGGAGTCACAGACTTTCGCGAAGGTACGTAGAACGAAGAAACAAATCCACTGGTCCTCACGTGAACTCCGAGTGGTGACGAGGCAGCAACTCTCTAAGACAACGAGACCTAGCGACAACAGCACCCTTCTTGTAGTCGACGAGGCACATCGCGGGCTACAGAAGAGGGGAGGGTTTCACGATGAGCTGGAAGCTTGGGCGGCAAATCAACGCTGCCTGCTCGTGACCGCCACGCCGTTTCAACTGTCCACACAGGATCTGCTGACGATGCTGGACGTCGCTGGCGGCACCATCGTGAGCCATCAACGCTCGGTGATCGAGAACTATGGCCGCGCAGTTACCCGACTCGCTCGCTACTGCGCCAAATTCCAGGGAGAAGGGCACAGCGAAACCGAACTCGTAGACGATCATCACGCGCAGGAACTCGTCAAACGTGTGATCGAGTCCGCAGGCGAGGCACGCGCCGGGATTGATCAGCTGGTTCTACCGCCAGCCAAGATGCTCGCGAAACTGCCGCACCACCCCAGGCTGAACCCTCTATGTCAAGTCGAGGTTCCTGGGCTCGTCAGGCCCGACCTGATTTCTTTGGGGGCGCATGCGGTTGCACACAACGTTGCCCGCACGATTCCTGAGCTCCTCGATCGGGGCAAAGGCGACATGTTTAACCGCCAACTTGTCTCCTCCGCGGAGAGCTTCTGGGAATCAATGGCTGGACAAGCACTAGCCGACCCGAGTCTCGAGGTGCTTGAGGCTGCGAGGATTACCGGAAGTGCACTCTCCAGGCTCAGTCAGGAACTGCGAGACGAGCTCGGCGACGGGAAGGATCATCCGAAAATTGCGGCCACAGTCCGTTGGGTGGCAAGTCGCATGAACTCGGTTCCTCGCCATCACATCCTTGTGTTCTGTGTGTTCGACGCGACGCGACGCTCGCTAGAGGCTGCGCTTAAGAAAGAGCTGGGGGCTAATGCAGTTGCCAGCCCGGGCGGCGACAAGATTCCCAAGCACCTTGCAGAGCGCTTTATGAAAGAGCCGCAGGACGGTTCGGACCCGCTCGTGATGATCGTGCAGGATCGCTTCTCGGAAAGCATTGACCTGGACGGTGGCAATCCTTACCTCGTCCATCACGACCTTCCCTGGAATCCTGCGCGTATATCCCAACGATGGGGGCGCGTAGTTCGAGCGGGCAGCAAGTTTCACCCCGTCAAGCCTGAGAATATCTACTTGCCTGTGCTGGACACCGAGGTCGACCGGCGGCTCTACGAAACCCTCGTCGGTCGCCAAGCTGTAGGCGACATCCTCATCCCAAGGGGCACCGGACTTGACGAGTACGACGGCGGCACAGGCTCGATTCCCCTGGCGATAATGAAGAAGCTCGCGACACCTTGGAAATGACCGCGGAGCGAATGTCATCGCGAAAGTCCACGGCGGTGATATAGCCGGGCACAGCCCCAGGCCGTTGCCCGTCTCACCGGTTGTGCTTCCTCCCGGCCCCGTCGCTCTTGTCGGCAGCAGGGACAAGGTCATCCTGGTTCTCGAACGCTACGCGACGTGGGCGCGAAGGAACAGATCCGCGAGTACCCCGCCCGTTGCCGTAATGCGTTCGATAGCGCCAGTGACCCACCATCGGGTCTGGGATTCGCATCGCGAGTGCTTGTGGCGGACTGGGGAGTGGGGAGGCTCCGCACCATGCCTCAAATAACCTCAAGGACGCTCAGATTGAGGAGATGCTCCGTTATCGCCCGCGGAACGTCGCCGCCGCGTATGAGAAGCCCACACTCGAGATTGCGCTCAAGCCCATAGTCGGTGAGATTGGCACTCCCAACAAGGGCAGTGCGACGGTCGATTATGAGGATCTTCGCGTGCATCGAGGCGCCCGCCGGGCGTGAAAGCGCCGGCCAACAAAGCCGGCGAGCGACGAGTCCTGGGAATGGCTCGCCATGATGGCTGAACTGTGGATTGTCGTGGTGTCGCTCGAGAAGCAGCGTGATCTCGACACCACGCTCCGCCGACCCGGCAAGGGCGGCACGAACCTCCGCACTCGGAAGTGTTGCGTAGCTAGCGAGGAAGATCTCGCTCTGCGCCTCGGCAATCAAGTCGGCCAGCACGGCGAGGGTCAGCCGGCCGCTGGGCCTTTCCGTCTCCGGGCCCGTCCAAACCGGGGTGATGATCGGCTCTTCGGCGAGACACTCCAGGTGCGCGGAAAGCGCTCCGGCGATATAAGGCCCTACTCCCACTTCGGCAAACCGCAGGGCCTGTTGGACTGCAGCACGTGAGATTGGCAGCACAGTCGTTGCTTGCAAGGCGTGGATGGCGTCCGGGCCATCCCGCAACGCGTCGGCGAGGCGCTTAGCGAATTCCTTTGGTAGCTGCTGCGCCCACTCGCGGGCTATGACCGTCGAGTTGCTCACCATCTGATGGCTAGGTCGGTATCAAGGTTGACCAGGGTGCCCCGGTGGAGCCATCGGTTACCCGCTTCACAACTGGTTTCCGAGGCGAACAAGCATGCATGGCAGGCGGCTGCATGCAGTTGGTCGCTCGGGGATACTGGGAGCCGCTCGGAACACAGGGGATCGGACGAGCAGGTCTCGGCATCCCCGAGGGCCTGATCGAGCAAACGTCCGAGAAAGTGAGCTTCCCCGAGCGCAACCAACCCGCCGAGAGTGCCTTCGGTGTCACTCGCCGCGGTCGAGAGGAGGAAGCCGGCGGTCGGGCGGTCGGGCGTACCTACATAGAGTCGCTCACGAATGCTCGCGCTGGAGTAGCCACATTCGAGGGCAACCTGGCGCAGTAGCAGGTGACTGAGGGTGTGGACGAGGAGGTAACGAGCAGCCGGAAAGCTTGGGTCGGGGTCCATGTCGCGATTGGTACGCCAGCGCTGGTAGGCACCGCGGAGTGCGGTGATGTCGGGGTGAGTGTCGACTCGGTTGCACCAGTCAGCGATGAGCGCTTCGTCCAACTCGAGGAAGATGCCCTCGCCCCGTCGCTCGACAGCCGGAACCCAGCTCGTCCGGGTAGCGGATAAGGGCGCGCAGTGGGCAGGGCGGAGTTCGCCTTGTCCTGGTGCGTCGATGCGGCTGAACCCGAGGCTCGCCTGCACTTCTCGCAACCGCTCAACTTGAACGACGTTGTGGAGCAACCCTCGGTGCTCTTTAGGAGGTGGCGTCGGCACGGCGAGGAAGTCCTCGTCGTGCCGAGTCGTCGTCGGGTGGCTGAAGAGATCCCACTCTGCGTGGAGCAGACCCGGAGGGAAATCGTCCTCACTGTTCTCGGACCGGCGGTGACGTTCGGTTTCGATGGCGGCCGCGAGCTGCTCCGGCGACAGCTCCCGGAGGGCGTGAAGCGCCGGCATGCCAGCAATGACCTCGACGAGGGCTGCAGCCGGCAGGTTGGACACGACTTCCCAATGCTCCGCGACCGTCGCCGCGACAGGGTCGTCGTCGGGGAGGTGGAGGGCACTCAGCGAGACGTTGAACCACAAATTCGAAGCACCAAGGACCATGAGCTTGAGCGGCTCGTTGCATGGCTCGAAGCTTTGGAGATGGGGATGCCTTCCTCGGCAACGGGGAAGGTTCGCAGCGCCCCGAGTACCAGCCGCCTCGGAGATGTTCCGCCGGGCGTTGCATCCGGCGACGCAGGTTACCGTCACTCGAGGGCCGAGCACGCTACCGGCGTCGCGCATCTCGAGCTGCGCGCCAGGGCAGGGTTGCGTGGCGGTCCTGTGGACGAAGTCGACGTAGGGAAACTCGTCCAAGTGTCCGCGGGCACACGCCACAACGAAACGAGCGGGAATGCATGCACGACGCTTAGTGACGGCGACAGAGGTCTGGTTTGGACAGTGCTTATGCACCCACTTCGCCAAATCCGGACGCCGCCCCCAACGGTGGTGCAGCTCGAGCTGGTCTACTCCGTCGATTGGAAGCAGCTGATGGCAGGCTGGGCAGCGCAGCCATCTCGGAAAGGTGGTCACGGGAACTCCGACACTTGTGTAGGGGTCATCGGCAGTTGCCGGGTCCTGTGGTGCCGCTCGAAGAGAGGTGATGCCTGCTGCCGGGAACGCTCGCTGAACCTGGACGAGGAGGCGGCGTTCGGAGATTGGCTGACCCCCACCGCCCCATGCATCGAGCCCCCGGACGACGACGCTCATACCCGGCAAGTCGATAACGGCACCGACGCCAGCGACAGTCATGAGCTGGCTCGGGCGGGCACTTCCGATGCGGGTTGGCTGACGCGGCGCGGGAGTCATTCTTCGCCACCGTCGTTGCTGGCCTTCTCGCCTTCCCGGGAGAACTCCCACAAAGGCGCGGACGACCAGCTGGGGTCGTCGCGACGAAGCTGCAAGAGCACGTCGGGCTCGACGTCTCTCAGACTCATCGGCGCGCTCCAGCTGTCCCAGGGCAACTCCTCTGGTCGGCGAAGGAGACCCGCAGCCGCCTTGGCGTCAGCCTCGTAACCGAGCTGACCGGCGGGAAGCGTCGATCGCTTCAGCTGCCAACGATCAAGCTGGAGTTGGGCCCGTTCTGCGACGTATGCGCCGATGGGTGCCGAGTCGGCGACAATCTCGGCACGATCATGCAAGAGCTCGATAAGCGGTGCGACGGCGGTGCCACCTAGCGGGGCGACGTGCGCGCCAAGATTTGGGAGCGCGGTGTCGCTGTGATGCCGCACGGCGCCGACGAGCACCCCGGCAAAGCCGCGGTCGAGTGCCCGCTTGCTGAACGGTGTCGTCGTGAGGCCCTCCACTCGGCGACCGAAGGTGGCGTGCTCGTAGCAGAAGTGTTCGTAGTAGGCGAGATCGCGCGGCCTGTTCCACTGGAAGATCGTGAGGATCAGGCCGGGTCCAGAGATCGACCGACCGACCCGGGAAGTCGCCTGGATGTACTCAGCCATGTTCTTCGGTTGTCCGGTCACCACCATGAGTCCAAGGCGTTGTACGTCGACTCCGACCTGAAGCATCGAAGTGGCGAGGAGGACGTCAATCGGGCGGAGGTAGCCGGGCCGGATTGTCTGCTCCCAGGCGGTGCGGTCGTCCTTCCGCAGCTGGCGGAGCGCCTCTTGCCCGGCCGTGCTGTCTTGAACCGGGTCGAAGGGGCGCTCGAGATCAGCAAGCGACTGGATGATCTTGCTGCTGTCCATCCGGCTTGTCAGCTCCGCCACTGTCGGCCGCCTCCGCCGTACGAGGGCCGCCTGTCGGCCGAGGCGGTCGGTGACGTCGTCCTCGGTGAGGCGCCGCATTCCGGCGAGCTCGCGAGTGCTCGCGAAGTAGTCAACGACGGTCATGTAGGGGTCAGCCGCAGTGCCGTAGCGATCGAAGAGGTACTGGCCGAACTCGAGAAGCGCTGTCATGACACGAATCTCGACAGCCGTGAGGCGTTCGCCAGGCGCGAGCACTCCCCGGTACCTTCGGCTCGGCGTAGCGGGTGACGGAGCGACGGGCCGGGAGAAAAAGGTGTCGCCAGCGTCTATCAGCGGTGGCGGGAACACTGAGAGCTCGCGGGCAAAGACTTGCTGCACCTGAGCCCGCGCCCTTCGTACCGTCGCAGTTGAGGCGACAAAGACCGGTCGGACAGGCGTGCCCGCTTCAATCCGAGTACAGAGATTGTCGATGAGCGTTTCGTAGAGGCCGACCATGGAGCCGAGAGCGTCGCTGATGAGGTGCAGCTCGTCTTGGATGATGAGATCAGGAGGCCGGAGGCGTTGCACGGGGCTCGGCTGCACGGCGGGAAGGTCTCTCGCTCTCGGGTGGCCGCCGTCTTTGCACCAGTCGGTGGTGTCGGGATCGCGATAGCCGTGGCGAGGACACCAGCTTGTGACGTGGCCGAAAAGGTGCGCTGTCGCCGAGCGCCATGGCAGCTGAGCGAACTTGTCGACCGTGCTGATAAGGAGGGCCGGGGTAAGGCGGTAGATCTCTTCGTCGACGACGATCGCTGGTATTCCCTCGTTGCCTCGGGCCCGGCTGAAGGGGCAGCGTCCGTCAGAGTCGCCGCAGAAGAGGTGGATCCGACGGCGTAGCTTGTCGGCGAAGCCATCTCGGCCGAGGTCGATCGGCGTGCCGCACCACGGGCAAGTGGCGAACTGCTGCAGTCCCCCCACCTGGCCCTCGCCGGCGGTTGATGTGGCATCTTCCAGCTGGCGAAGAGCGTCGTCAAAGGTATTTGGCGTGACGCCTACGCCGACCCAAAGACCGATCCGCACTGGTGTGCTGCCCCAGCGCAGGTCGCTGGCGGCCACGTGCTCTTGGCGCAGCAGCTCGCACGCGCAGATGAGCGCGGTCGCACGTTGGAACTGCTGCGCCGTCAGCAAACGAAGCGTGTAGCGCATGAGGACGGCGATGCCCTCAGTGCCGTTGCGTGCTTCTGCCCCATCACCGACGACTCCTTGCAGGCGCCGGATGGCGATGGCATAGGCCGTGAGCCCCAAGTAGGCCTCTGTCTTGCCGCCACCGGTGGGAAAGAACAAGAGCTGCGTCTCGCCGTGAAGAAGTGGGCCACGCCTGGCATCGCGATGGGCTGGGTCGGTCAGCCCGGGTAGGCAGAGCAAGATGAATGCCAACTGGAACGGTCGCCAGCTGTGCGTCGTCGGCGAGTCGAGCTCGGCGAGAAGCGACTTGACGTTGGCGTTCGGCTCAGCCGTGCGTCGGCGAACGAGTTCGCTCCGCACCCGCTGGTTCGCCATCGCTTGATTGGCGAAGCGGAACGCCTCCCGAGCTACCTGATCGTCGTGCAACAGCTGGATGGCCCGCTCGAGCCGGTCAGCGATGTTGCGGGCTCGTTGGAGCGCCGGTCTGGCGACGTCGGCAAAACGAGCCACGTCGGGCTCCTCCTCAATGCGCGGGGTCTGGTGGTCGAGCCAACTTCGGTATCCCTCGACTATCGGCCGAAGCGCCCGCACGAGATCGTCCGGACCAAGATCCGGACTTCCGAGGCGCGCCATGTCGAGCACGAGACCCGGCATCTCGGCGGCGTCCCCGGCAGCGACCATGTTCACGTCTGCGGCTGGGAAGCAGGTAGTGCGCAGGCGCCAGGCTCGTGTCTCGCCGACGCGCACGTCCGCCTCTACGGCGCACTGGCGTCCGATGCCGTACAAACGGTGTGCCCTGTGCTGGAGCGCTAGCAAACGAAGCTCGTCGTCGCTCTCGTGGTGAACCTCGGGCAATTCGGGATCGTTCTGGCCGAGGAGGACGGCGCTGTTGCCGTCGGCAGCGGTGACGGTTAACTCTGCTTGGAACAATCGTTCTCGGTCCGGGAGCTCCGCGCGCACCGGCTGGGTGTTCAGGAGGAACACCTCGACCATGCGCCTGTCGTGGCGGTGACGGACTCGCCAGCGCACCTCGACCTGTTCTTGCAGACCATCCGGAATGTCTTTGCCTATTCCTTCACCATCGACCGGAACCTCGACCGATCCGCCGGCGGGGGTGCGATGCCAAACAGTGCGCGGGCGACCGGTCTCGGTCATCTGTGACTCGGACGGCCCGCGTTCGTATCGACCCCACGACGCGCTCACCCGCAGGAGATCAACCTCGGGAGGAACCGAGAAAGCGAGGCCGAGTGACGAAGCAGCCATCGCCCTGCCGCGCACGGCCGCGGCCGTCGGACCGTCGCCACTGTCGTCGCGATCGAGATCGATGCCCGGCTCCTCGACGAGCTCCGGGCGGTCCTCGACGTCGTCGTCCCGCGGCGCCTCGTTGGGATCCTCCACTGGCTCGTCACCTATCGAGCGCCGCGGCACCAGCTTTCCGAGCAGATACCGCTCACCGGGAGTCACCCCGAATGGGAGCTCCTCGGTCGCCCCGTCCCAGGGGCCAAGCAGGTCGCGCTCGAGCATGGCTTCGAGCTTGGCCCGAACATCGAACCCGCCCGCTGTCGCGCCCGGGGCTTCTACGGGCTGGGCGTCAACCGCCATTCCCGATCACCTCCTGGACGACGGTACACGCCGCCCGCGACATTCCGACGCGGAGCGCGGCGTGTACGGGCCTCACTGCTCGCGAGCACGACGATGGTTCTCGACGAGAAGCCGATCCAACAACTCGAAGCGCGCTCTGGGCGAGACTGTCCAGCGCACGCCGATCTTCGTGCCGTGATGGCCGATCTCTGGGTCGACGTCGTTCCAGCCGTAAGCAGCGAGTACAGCTTCATCGATCTGGACGTGCAACTCGCGAAGGCGAACGATCGCCTGGTCGCTTACGGCAGGGTCATTTACCTGGTTATAAAGCTTCGTGAGGCCGAGAGCTCGGCCGATCATCACGTTCCGCCGCTCGGAATCGAGTTGTTCACCGAGCTCGTCCAGTAGTGGAGTAGCCGCAGGTCTGGGGAAGGTGACGAACACGTCGGAGGGCGCGTAGCGGATGTCCGTTCGCATAGTCGACGTGTAGCGGATTGCCCAGACCTGATGCGCCGACGACGAGAGCACCGCGATGCTTGCGAAGTCGTCAAGTGCGAAAACAGCACAGGCGTGCGCGAAGACCTGGCCGGTCGGTACACGGACGGGCATCAGCGTATTGCCCACGAGAGAGATGGCCAGAACGTGATCGAGTTCAGCAATGGCTTCGTACAGCTCAACGCCACGCTCGGCATACATCCACCACCTGTTCCGATATTGTGCTCGATTGCTCCGTTCGCGCTCCAGCTTGACGAGCGTCCGCACCCGCTGGATCAAGAGCGGGTACCGCTCAGCCCGTTCGAGCGGCCAGTCCCGGAAGTTAATTATCCAGCGGCTGGCCGAGCAATCGGGCCGGCGGTTCAAGTCGGCGCCGATAACGTATGGAAAGAGCACCTCTTCATTATGGGGATCGTCAGCAATGAACATTTGTGCTTGAGCCGGTTCCATCGTGAAGCCGAGTCCGAGAACGTTTGAGCCCATGAATGCGAGCCCTTCGTTCTCCTCGAGAAGCGCCGGGCGCCCAGTCTCGCGCAGGTACGGCTGGAGGTCGATCGCCAGGTGCGGAACCGGCTCGCCGTCGAGGATGGCATCGGAAGTCACCGCTGCCTTGCTCGCCCAGACTTCAATGATCGAGAGATTGGCGCTCGTGCTCGGCCACGGATGCGAGCTAGTGCCCCTCCGAAGCATCCAGCCGCGCTCCGCGAGCTGCAGCAGTCCGACCGCGAGCGTGTCGCCTTCGATCAAGGTGTTTGTGGTTACGTAACCAAGCTGACCGACTGAGCGCAACAGCGCGTCGGCCCGAAGTACGAACCGAGCAGCAAGATCAGTGACTCCCTTCACCCCTCGCCCGTCCCATGCCGCGAGCCACGCGAGGTAGTCATCTCCAAGAGCTCCTGAGATCTTCTTTCCTCCAAGGAATGGAGGATTGCCGATGATCGCATCGAAACCTGGCGTTGGTGAATCAGCGAAGACCTCAGGAAAGGTGAGCGGCCAGTGAAGTGGGCGGCGGGATTCCTTGCCGGCCGGTCGACCGGCGTCGACATCGAGCGCCAACTTCTCGACCATTGACGTTTGGCCCGTTGTGATCAGATCCAAGACTGCGCCCTCGAGCCCAGCGAAGAGAGCGACGCGCTGCTTGTCCGGGAGGCTCGCAGCTCGGAGACCGGCTCCGGTGAGCGCATCCGCAACCAGTCGGAGCGGCTCTGTGGTGCCTTGAGCCTCGAGGAGTAGTCGTGCTTTATGCTCGACATCGCGCACGGTGACGACGGGAGTCGCGGTGATCCGACGACGAGTGTCCGCTGCTCTTGCTAGCGTGTCCCGCCAGTCGGCCGTTAAGTCAAACGTGCCACTGTGCAGCTTCTGGTTCGCTCTCGGGTCAATGTGGAGAGATTCCAGCTGGGCGAGCGAGGTCAGCCCGAGCAGGGAGTCACCGCAAACGATGCGGTCGTTGAGGAAGCCGAAGGGCCTCTCCCTGTCCATGGTGACGAGCCAGAGCGACAGTTTTGCCATCTCGACGGCGAGCGGGTTGACGTCGACACCGTGAAGGCAGTGCTCGGCCACAAGCCGGCGGGCTCGCAGCACCACCGGAACCACTTCGGCGTCGGCTGCTCGTTCGTTGCGGTGCGCGAGCGCGCGGCTCGCTTCAAGGTCACCCTCGCCATCCCATGCCTCGACGAGGCGATCGGCGAGGTAACGGCAGGCGGCCACCAAGAAGGCCCCACTTCCCATCGCGATATCGGCTACGCGCAGTGCGAGAAGGTCGGTCGACGGCCGCAGCACCCACGTCGTTGCGTCGAGGCTCTCGAGCGGGCCAGGCCGGTAGACGAGCACCTCCAAAGTGTGACGAACGATTTCCTCGGTGAGGGAGCGGGGCGTGTAGTAGGCGCCCGTGGCGACCCGGCGGCTCGAGGGCGCAACATAGCGGCCGCCGGTGGGCGTGATGTCTGGGCGATCCCGATCATTGCAGCGAACCAAGGGCGCAAGCAGCTCAAGCTTCCTGTCGTCGACCCCGAGGGCCCGATGCAGATCCGCAATGACGGTGGCTGGGACTTCTTGGTGGAGCCAGTGCGCTACCGCCTTACGTCGAGCCGCGGTCGCTCTCTTTTCCCCGACGTAGGTCGTCGCCGCCCATTCTTCCAGGTCTCCGAGCGAATCGAGCGCTTCGCTAAGCCCAACGAAGGCGATCCCCTTTCTAGCTTGCTTCCGGAGCTTGATAATTGGTTCGCTCGCCGTACGGACCTCGAGTTCGAGGAGGCCCTCATAGACGTATCCGATCTGTTCCACGTCTAGAGCCCGGAAGGTGAGGCGCCGGCGCTCCCCGCGAAGGTGCACGTACTGGACTGCCTCGAGCATGCGGAGGACCGTGAGGTCATCGACCGGAGGCGGCGGGCCGTTCCGTCCTTCGAGCCACGGATAGCGGTCCGGGTCGAAGAGGTCGCCACCGTAGGGCGGGAGTCGGAGATCCTCGTGGGCGACACCACTATGCAGGGCCCGGGCTACAGCGAGGAGCCGGTGCCAGGCGCCTGTACGGTGCTCGAGTGTCTGCTCTCCATGGATGGCCGCACGCTGTTCGAGCTGCTCGACGAGTCGGCCAACGGAATAACTCGTGTCGTAGCGATCGTCGTCGCTCGGGAGGAGCCGGCGCTCCTCTGCAAACAGGAGAAAAAGCACCCTCATCATGATGGTGACGACAGCGGCGTAGAGATCGTCGTCACTCACGCCCGCGAGGACCGTTCCGCCCGCCTGGCGATCGAGGTCATCGAGACGATCGACGAGCATCTCGACGGCGGCTCGGACCTGATCGCCGAGCGCGACGGTGACCTCTTCTTGTGCTTCAGCACTGTGTTCGAGAAGGGCTGGAAGTCGCTCGTTGACGCCGACGCCGAGGAATCGTCTTCGCTCAAGGAGGGCAACGAAGCCGGCGAAGCTCTCAGGCTCCTCGCTCCACAAGCTCGCATCCCACACGGCTGATCCGACCGGCTTCCCCCGCGGCGCCCACACAACGGCCCACCAACGCCCATCAGAGACGAGGCCGATTGGCACGTCCCGCGCCCGCAACAAGGCGGCGAGACGTTCCACGGGACTTGCCGCCCAACCGGACTCGACGATCCTCACCAAGGGATGGTGTCCCCACGGCACCCACATGCCGAATAGCCTCCACGCGCTATCCGAATTCGACACTGCCGGAGCCATTTCCCGGCGTATGCCGTCGCCGTCCTCATCGTCCGCTTCGAGATTGAACTCGTCACTTTCGAGGCCTTCGTTACGATCGGAGGACTCATCCTCGTCGTCACTATCGAAGAAAAAGGCTAAATCGGGCCGCAGGATCACCCGATACTCGGCGACGACCTCGCTGAGCGCCGCAGGGAGGCCGGTGTCGTTGACGAACGCATCGCCCCAAGAGAGGGCCTCGCCAAAGATCACCTGGGCGAGCCGAGCCCGACTTCTACCGGACGTCTCGAGCAGCTCAGCCACTGCAGCTCGTACGCGAGCGCGAATCTCGGTCGTTACGGCCGGAAGGCCGGCGGGCCAAGTCTGATCGGCCACGGGCGCTGTAATGAAGGGCCCCGATTGCTGGAGCAGCTCCAACCAGGCGTGCCGTTCGGCGGGACGCCTCCTGCCGGTCATCGGCGGTCCTGGGTGACTAACACCACAGCCACCGGGAAGGTCAGCGTCCGCACACCGAGATAGCGAAGTTCGACGGCAGCCCTCTCTTGCTCCCGGTCTTCGTCGAGGCGGTCCAAGCGCGCGCGCCAGGTAGCACGGTCGATCTCGAGCTGTCGCCGCTCTGGCTGGTCCAGATCGTCGAACCGGAGCTGCTGCGGCTTCGGCTCCCCGAGGGCGTCTGAAAGGCTAACGCGCATGTGCTCGATGACCGCGTCGATCCGCTCGAGGTCCTCGGCCTTGCGACGGGCCAAATCCCGTTCGAGCGCAGCGGTTCGGATCTCAGCGCGAACCGCGACGTCGTTCGCTAAGGGCTGCTTAATCTCGGACCAGATATTGCTCAGGCGCCGCGCGGCGGCCTGCGGCGACCGAAGACAGGCATCCGGATCGAGAGCCGCCTCGACCGACCGGCGCAGCTCCTCGAAGCGCCGCTCTTCAACCTCAATGCGACGAGATCGGCCCTGAGGTGGTACCGCCCGAGCAGCGAGAAAAACCTCCTCGTGTAGCCGGATCCCGTCGGCGCCAACGAGCACTAGGCGAGTGAGCGCCGTGACGAGGAGTTCTTCCGCGCCTATGTCATCGGGAAGCAAGGCGCTAACTCCGGTCACCCTGGCAAGGGTGCTCAGTTCGCCCCACAGGGCACTGCGCAGCAAGCGCTGCGCCTGGTCAACGAGGCGCCATCCAAGATGAGCATGAAAGACGTCGGGCCCACCGCGCTCCGCGTCGAAGGTGAGAGGCCGGCGGATGGAGCGATCGAGCGGGTCCTCGATCCCCTCGAGGGTGCGTTCCCAGCCACGGGTGAGAATGGGTGGCTCGATCAGTCCATCAGGGCGATCCACAAGAGGCGGCTGTCCGGCCAGAACGAGTGCCGTATCGACGATGCGACGGATGTTCGGGCCGGCAACGTGGAGCTGGCGCGTACTTGTCCTCAGTTGTTCGCGAAGACGAGCCGTCTCTGCTCGCAAGTCGAGCTCTGCTCGCAGTGGCGACGTGGACGGTTGCGCAGCGAACGGGTCCTCGAGGAGGGGTCGGCCGAGCATGCGCGACTCCACGGCACGAGCAAGCACAGGATTGACGCGGCCGAGGTCCTCTCGTTCCTGGGCAACCTTCTGGGCTACTCGGCTTAGGAACTCAAGGTCGGCTTCGTAGGATCCAGGGATGGCTGACTGCCAACCGGCGCCAACAAAGTGGGAAACGTGGACCGGGTGGCGCTGTCCGAAGCGGTCGACCCTTCCGATCCGTTGCTCAAGCCGGTTCGGATTGAAGGGGATGTCGTAGTTGATAACGCGACAGCACTGTTCCTGGAGGTCGATTCCCTCGCTTGCTGCGTCGGTCGCGAGCAGAATGCGGATCGGGTTGCGATGCGCGGCAGCCTGGAAGGCCGCTTTCAAGTGCTCGCGGTGGGCGTCGTCCATCTCGCCATTGAGCAACCCAAGCCGATCGCCGCCGAGCCCGCGGGCATTCAAGAGGCCGGCGAGCCATATCTGGGTATCGACGTATTCAGTGAAGACGATAACGCGCTCATCACCCCAGAAGCCGTCTGGCCGACAGATCCGATTGAGCTCCTCGACGAGCCGCTCCGCCTTGCTGTCGGCCGGTCCAACCTGGTGCCTGGCCCAGGCTCGTAGTCGCTCGAGGGCAGCATATGCATCCGGGGTTAAACGGGTTGCGGCACCAACGAGGAGGGCTGACTCCGATTCAGACCCGGCAGCGTCGTCGGGCTCGTCGTCCCAGTCATAGCCGGTGTCGACCGGGTCTCGGTTGTCATCAGCGGCGCCCTCCAGCGATGCGATATGGCGTTCTAGGGTTTTCGCGAAGGCGACCGGCGAAGAAAAAAGACGCTTCTTAAGGAGCAGCGTTACGAGGTCATTTCGCTTCCGTGATCCAGTTCGAAGCGCCGCGTATTCAGCGAGCAGGTCGTGGCCCGCCCGTTCCGACTCGCTGTAAGTCACCTCGAGCGCCTCGGCGGGCAGGCGCTCCGCGAACTCCTTGTTGCCATCGACGTCGACGATCGTGTCTTTTAGCCGGCGGACGAGGACGTCGCTCACATCCTCAGGGTTGGGCTCAACTCCGCGGGCGAAGCGGTGGGGGTCCACCATCTCAAGGAGAGCCTCCCACGACTCGCTGTACCCGTTGTGCGGCGTGGCGGAGAGCAGTAGTCGGTGTTGGCTGTGCTCGCTCAGTCGACGTACAGCTCTTGTCTGCTGGCTGTCGACTGCGTAGCCTCCGCGACCTTTGGCGGGCGCTGGCGGAGCACAGTGATGTGCTTCGTCGACCACCAACAGGTCGAAGAAGCCCAAGTGGGACATCGAGGAGTCCAACACCTCGTCGAGGAGCCTCTGTACCCTCGGCGTTCGCAGCCACGGCAGGCTGATGATGATCCGAGGAAACACGCCGAAAGGATTGGCCTGAAGTCCATGACTGCGCCGGAGTTCCTTGAGAGCGGCGGCATCGAGGATGGCGAAGCCAAGCCCGAACCTGTCTCGCATCTCGTCTCGCCACTTGAGTGTGAGCGACGCTGGGCAGACGACAAGCACTCGGCGAGCGCGGTGACGTAAGAGCATCTCTTGGATGACCAACCCGGCCTCGATCGTCTTGCCGAGTCCGACGTCGTCAGCGACAAGGAGCGCTACGCGCGGCATGCGAAGGGCCTTTGCCACAGGCTCGAGCTGATAGTCCTTGATCTGGATCCCGGCGCGAAACGGCGCCTGCAGCGTCGTGAGGTCTGCAGACGCGACCGTCCCCCAGCGAACGGCGTCCACGAGCGCTGCGAGCGTCTGGGGCTCATCCCACTGCGAGGGTTCAGGCACCTCAGGGAGGGCACCGGAGGGCAGAACCGCGCGCCCTGGCTCCACCTCCCAGATGACCGAGAGCTCTTCCCCAAGGTCATCCTCCGACACCGACATCAACGTCACAAGTGTGCGTCCGGGCAGGACCGCGGGAGCGAGCTCGTCAGCAGGCAGCGTGGACTCACTCAGGTCCGAAACGATCCACTGCTGACCACGAACCTGGACGAGATCCCCAACCTCGACCGCGGCTGCCACGCTCACGATTGCCGAACGTAGTCCACAGAAAGCACATAGGTAGGAACCGGCGAGGCGCCCAGGAACGTCATGGCTTGGAGTTCACGGCAGAGGCGCACGGTCATCGGTACTGGCTCGACCTGACGCGCCAGTCAACGACCGCCCGGGCCTCGATGACACAGCCCTCGGGTAAGCCAGTTACTGACTCATCCAGAGTGACCCGAGGGACCTGGCTCGATGACGGTCCGGCAACCGACCTGAGGCACGGTGCCAACGCCAGGCGATGAGGAGGGCAGCATGACCCCGTCGTGATAGTCGCGCGGAACTGCAGGAGTGGTTTCTCGACGTCGACGAGCTTCTGGCTGCACGACGGGAGCACGCGATCTCACCGTCGACGGTCCCACTGCCGAACACCGAGCCGGCAGTTTGGAAAATGAGGTTGACGTTGGCTTTGGGCCCGAGATGGTCAACGAGTATCGAGATACCGGTGTCGACGGGATGAGCGGCCAACTCCGTCGCTCTATTACCCGACACTATCGAGCGGCACGGTGTCGGGTTCAATGCCTTTGCGCCCAACCGATTCTCGCGGCTGGAGGGACTCTCGATGAACGCGCCGACTTAGCAGCCCAGGAGATCCTAAAGAAGTTAGCTAGGCGGTGAGCATCACCGCGACCACTGGCGTCACTTCCGGTTCCTTTCCACCGGATCAAGTGCCCCATCGCAAGGAGTACGTCCATCTTCGGTAACGTCTGAAGGAGTGTTACCCGTTCGCTCACGGCGTCAATGGGGAGGTCGCATTGACAGAAACAAGAAGATCAAGAACTTCGAACCCAGTTGAGGTAACGAGCAAAGGCGATTCGTGCCCGACGTGCGGCGCCGTTCTGATTCCGATCGTCTACGGGTTTCCAGGCGGCGACATGATCGAACAAGCGGAACAAGGTGAGATCGAGTTGGGCGGGTGCCTCCTTGGCGCGAGTAACCCACAACTCCATTGCCGAGGTCCGGAACCGCACTACTGGCAGCGCGGAGCGCAAGGTCGATTGGTCTCTGTCACACCGACCCCCTAGACGTTCTGGGAACGGGCGGCAGATCCGAGTCGTCGACAAAGTACTGCGCCTGGTGACATCTCCGCTTCTCGTGACGCCTTGCAGACGGCTGCCCGCCTCAGGCTTAACGAGACACGAATGCAACAACACAACCGAGGTGTAAAAAGGAGTTCTGTGAACAGCTGGCGCGGTTTCTCATGATTACTCGCCGCCTCGCCGATGCTCTGGACTTCGCGGTTCGAGCGCATGGAGATCAGGTGCGCAAAGGAACCAAGATCCCCTATGTGTCGCACCTGCTTGGCGTCGCTGGGCTGGTGTTCGAAGGTGGTGGGGACGAAGAGCTTGCCATCGCAGGCCTCCTGCATGATGTTCTCGAAGATACCTCCGCAAGTGAGGAGCAGCTTGAAGAGACCTTCGGCCCCCGTATTGCTCGGATCGTCGAGGCCTGCAGCGACACCCAGGCAAAGCCGAAGCCGCCTGCTCTTGAGCGCAAGAAGCTCTACCTTGGGCACCTGGAACAGACCGACGCCGACACTTTGCTGGTTTCCCTGGCGGACAAGCTCCATAACGCGCGGACATTGTTGCTCGACTTCCGCACCGGGGGTGCCGCCGTCTTCCAGAGGTTCAACCTCAGCCGCGAGGAAACGCTCTGGTACTACGGCGAGCTTGCGAACGTGTACGCACGGAGACGACCCGGGGCGCTGGCTGACGAGCTGAAGCGAGTCGTGGCCGACCTTCGTGCAGCGCTTGCCTAGATCGTAAGACCGGGGTCATGGCCGGATCCGCCGACATGGACAAGTGGACTCTCTCCGATTGGGAGGAGTGGGACGCGGAGTTGAACGCCAAGCTCGATCCCGAGTGGGCGAAGAAGTACGGGCGGCAGTCATTCGAGGCGGCTCTGACCCTCTTTGGCTATGGGTCCTTGTTGCCGGGTTCCTCGATGGCGAAACTCCCGAAGGCACTGAGGCAGCGTCGAAAGGCTCGGCCAGCATGGCGCTTACGTTGATGCCATCCCGCTCCACAGGGCGAGCCGCTGGCGCCCGTTGAATCGCGGCGGCGACGCGGAGGACTGTGATGACCGACGACCCGGCGATGTTCGAGCCTAAAGAGAGGCTGGAGGTTTCACTGCGTCTGCCGATGGTTCGCCTTACCCTCCGACCTTGGGAGGCTTCGTCGCTCCGACATGGCTTTGGGAACAAGCCACTCGTTGAACACAAAGGCCAGGGTATGTTCGCCGAGCTGGCGATTCGCAGCATGGTGGAGGCGGAGGGCTGGGAGGCAAGATGGGTCTGCGCCTACGGGGCCAAAGCCAATGGGCCTCGCTATCTCAAGAACTGGTGCGACGATTCACTTGACCGCCAGAAGGAAGTGCCGCTGGACGCGAAGCGGGAAGTCTTGCTCGCCAAGATTGCCAAGCAAAACCACAACTCGTACTCGGGCTGCTGGGAAGTCCTGGCGTGGAAGGACGACCGCACCCTGTTCATAGAGGCAAAGCACGACAAGAAGGATCACATCCGGGCTACTCAGCTTGAATGGCGATGGGCCGCTCTGCGAGGAGGTCTGAAGTCGGACGACTTCGTGGTCGCGCAGTGGGAGTTTGACAGCCATTGAGGCTTACCTTGCACATAGGGGAAAGGAAGTAGGAGCGGCCGTGCTTCTGAGAACAGTGGGCAACTGCTCGTAGCTCTTTCGAAGCGCGACCGACGAGACGGCGAAGCGCGTGGTTACGGCTCCGTCACTCCACTCTCACGTTCTTCGGTTATTGCGTAGTAGGAATCGTCGCCTGTCTCGGGCTCTCCCGCGTGTACACGAACGTCGTCGATCCACTTGTTCGCGGCGGCCAGCAGGACCGTTAGGTTCTCGCCCGTCAGCTTGCTGATCGGAATGTTGGGACGCCGGTCTGTTGTACGGATCTCCTCGGCCTCAAGGTGACCGAATCCGGCTTCCTCTAGCTGTGCAAGCAAGGGTTGCTGGAATTCGTCTCGCTCGTACGGCGGTGTTCGACACATGCGGGCGACGCGAACTTCGAGCATCGGCCGTCCGCCATGGGGGCTACCGTAGAGTGCCAACAAAGGCCGGAAGCGCGACGTGCTGCGGCCAGAGTCGACGGACACTGTCACCGACGGGTAACTGAGACCCGTTCCACCAGTGATCTTGAAGAGGTCCGCCCGTCCTCGCACCCAGTTGAAGATGACGGCTGCCGCTGCCCGTTCGGATTCCCCAGCTTGCGCCACGGATGCCATCACATCGTCGACTGTCCACGGCTTCGACCGCCGAGGTGCCGATGCGGACGGCTCCTTAGTTGCCTGCGCGCGGGCGGTTTGCCCGATCAGCCTGGGGACCAGCGCCCCGGACTTGCTGCCAGTCGCCAGGTACTGCCGAATCTCGACCGCCAAGACTTCGATCCGCGGCATCTGTTCATTGAGGAACTCCACCAAACGCTGAAGACTCGCGGGAATCTCATCCGCGACGAAGATCAGCCGGACCCTTCCCTCCCTTAGGTTGGTCCCGACTGCCCTCCAGAAGGCGTCGGCAACGCTCTCGGGTTCCTCCGCCGACGGATCGAGCCATCGAATCAACCGGTCTGTCCCGCTCTCGGGTTCACTGTCCTCGAACCATTCCCGCAGCCGCTCCGGAGTCCAGAAGAGAGAGCCGTTAGCGGCGTAATCGAGCATCTGGGCAACGACCTCGCGCCGTGTTCTCGAGTCGCTGGCTCTCTTTACCTCGACGAATGTCGGTACCGCGTCTTGATCAACCAACAGATGGTCGATAGACCAGAAAGCCGCGCCTCCCTCATGATTGGGGATTCCAGCCTCTCGCTTGACCAACAACCACTTACGCGGGTTGCTCGGGTTGATCTGTGCGCCCGGGAGAAGCTCGACGTTGTCTGCCAGAAGCTCCTGCAGATCAGCCTCGAGATCGTAAGTGGTGCTGGGAGCCTCGGTCACGAGACGATCAGGACCGAGCAGGAAAATCGAATCGGACATGGCGCCGATAGTACGTCCAAATGTGGCTCTTCCTTGGCAGACTCAGGGTACCGTGCGATGACTGCTTCGGGCTTGTGCCTCTCATGAGAGCATCCCCTCGGCGAACTCGTAGCCGAGTAGCTTCAGGTGCTTGACTCCTTCGACGCAGCCGCGCCACAGCCTGACCGCGCCCTCCTGAAGAAAGGCCGGGGAGGTGCTGGAACGGCCCCGCCAGCATTTCGCGGTGGAAGCACACCCTCAATGGGAGGGGCTCAACATAACGTTCCGGCGCCAAGTCTCAATGACACAGCCGTGGTGTATTCTAGTGGTTAACCCACCCGGAATGGCCGGAGAGATCTGATTCCGGTAACGGTTCGGCCTGTGCCCGGATGTACGATGCCAATGCCAGGCGAGGAGGAAGGCAAGATGGCTCGGCGTAATAGTTGCGCGGACTTAGAGGAATGGTTCGTCGCCGTCGACCGCCTCTTAGCAGAGGAGCGGGAGCACGCGATCTCACCGTCGACGGTCCCACCGGCGACCAACGACACAACAATTTGGACAATGAGGTTGAGCACGTTCCATCGCGACCTCGTGGGGCTGATCGACCTGCTCGTGAGCAGTCCAGGGCGGTGGATCTTTATCCTCGAACCTGGCGAGAGCGACCGCTACTTGCAAATGCTGATCTACGAGGACGGTTCGATCTTCGCAGAGGCCGTCTCAAACAACTTCCTGGAAGGTTCCGATCGGCTGAGTGCCGAGGAGGAGTCGGCGCTCAGCATTGTTGGGTGGAATGAGCCCCGTCTCCCGGCCAAGCCCAACTGGTGGTCAGTACAGGCCACTATCTACCCGGACACCTCCGGGGTCGCTCGCCTCGTTCTCGGGACGCTCGAGTCCGTCTACGGGTTGTGCGGCACTGATCTGGTCATCGGCAAGCTGTTCGATTCGTCCCGGCGCGGCGATACACCGGCATCGAGCATGGCTTACCCCTCGGCCAACTTTGAGGCTCCCTCTGAAGGAAGGGAGGCAGTCAGGCAGTACAGGTGGTCACATGCCTTTCATCGTTCCCGGCTGAGCCCCGTCGTCTTCGTGGTTGCCGAGGAGTTCGTCGAACCGATGCTTGAGGTTCTCGCGATGATCAGCGTGCCGCTCGTGAATCGCTCGCCGAAGTCCGACAATGCGTACAGCTCAGCAGCGCTCCTCGACGGGTTTGTCATCCGTGTTCAGACGCACGGCTTTCCGGCAGGACAGTTGTCGAGTGGATGGCGGGTGCTTGGGTTTCGGTCCATGCGTCTGCTCTGCTTACTGATGGGTCTCGAGGCTCCTCGACGTGCCTTGCGAGGTGAGCACGTGGTTCCAGCGGCGGAGGATCTGCTCGAAGCGTTGGTCTTTCAGCTGAACGAACCTCGCGCCCAGGTACGGAAACGAGCCAAGCGAGGTCTCGGCATCGCCGATCGCACCCAGCTCCTCGTTCTGGTGTGCGAGCTGTTCGGCGATTGACCGCCCACCAGTCTATGCCTCGTCGAGATCTCCGAAATACCCGACAGCGCCCACTCCGTGGCGCGCGGTCGAGTCAAACCTGAGTCACTCCGCAACTCCTGGCACACTCGTTAAAAAACAGTGGGCAGACGTCTGTTGCAGTTCAGCCGCCAAGCGCACGCGGTGTCGGGTTATCGAGCGCGCGCTTAGCCCTGCCGCGCGTATTACGGCGGAACCTTCTCCTAGGCTGCTTTGGCTCGGATACCTCGGAGAGAGCACGTGAAGAAGTTCTGGCGAATGACAGAATTGGAACGTCACACTGAGAGGTGCCGAAACCATGGCTGAGGAATGGCCCGATGAAGACTTTGAATACCGCGTCGGCACAAATCACCTAAGCGAATTCGCTGCGGGCCATTCGCCTGCTGATGTCCTACGAGAACTCGTTCAGAACGAATACGACGCTGGCGGCAGCCATCTCGAGGTGCGATTCGACGAGGATGCCTTGAAGGTTAGAGGCAACGGGGAAGTCATCGACGCAGCAGGTTGGAACCGCCTCAGCGTCATGTTGGGCACGGGCCTTGTCGCCGGAACGTCAACGGTCGTACAACCAAAGGTCAACGGCATTGGCTCCAAGAACTTTGGTCTCCGCTCTCTTTTCCTATTCGGCGACTCGATCGAAGTCGCGTCGGGTGGCCAACGAACAGTGCTAGACCGGCGCCGCGGCTCGCTGCGTTCCCGGATCCCTGACGAACCGAGCGGTAGCTCTTCTGGAGTTGCACTGACAGTCCCCTATCGAACAACCGACGACGGCGATCTCCGGATCTTCGACGAACGGCGAGAGCACGATGCGCTATCTGATATGGCCGCTGCTCTTGCTCCGACTCTTGTGAAGCTCGCAAAGCCGGGATCGACTAAAGGGATCTCAGCCGTGACGGTGACCTCCAGTCGCCTGCACCACCGCCTTACCTGGGTACAGTCGGTCCGGACGCTCAAAGAACGCGGCTCGCCACTGCTGCGCACTGTACGCCTCGAGCACCAAGGCGACTCTCTTGGAGACGTCCCATCGAGCTTCAAGGAGCTCGAGTACGCCCGGCTTTGCGTTCCACCGACGGATCTTCGAGGACGACCGATTCCTTCTTACTTTCGCCGCCCGGGAGGACGTATACGACTCGGTGTCTCCTTCGCGACGCGCGGTCGTCGGGTGGTCGCATCGGCGGGATACTTCTATTACCCCATCGGCGCCATGCGGGCTCGAACCGGTGCGCAGTTCAGCGTGAGCGCACCATTCGCTATGAACGAGGACCGAAACAACCTGCTCGACCCCGCTGCAAACGACTGGAACGCGTGGCTCATCGATGAGGTCGCTTCGTTCGTCGTCGACCTGCTGCCGGAAGTCCTCTTCGATCGCTTCGGCGCTTCCGCGTACAGTGCCGTACAGGTTGTTGCAAAGGACAGCAGCGCGCCGCGGCTCGCGACTTCGATAGAGAAGCACCTGGCAAACCGCCCATGTTGGCCGAGTCGAACCACGATCCGTAAACGAATCCAGTTTGCCGTGGCGTCGACTTTGACGGTCCCGATCGAGCAGTTGAGCGATTTTGCGAGCGTGCTTCGGGCTCAGTCCGTGGTCCACGAGGCCGTTTCGACCGACACAGCCGTCCGCGACATGGTCCTCGCTGCTGGGGCCAAGCCGTTCACAGCCAACTCGCTCGTGCGGTTGCGGTGTGCGGGGACGGACGCCACATCCCTGCGAACAAGCGACCCTGGCGGCGTCGGCTGGCATTTCACGAACTTCCCAGCGATGCTCGCTAACCTGAAGCTCCAGGTTCAAATGGCGTCCGCCCTCGACCGCGTCCGAGACGACCTGACGCAGGCGAACCGACACGACCTCAAGACGACGCCGACGACTCTCACCAGTGGCGCCGTGTTGGCGGCGCCAGACGAGCCCCTCTGGATCGTGGACGACGCCCTCACGGCCGTCGTTCCACCAGAGAAGCGGCTCCACCCTGCACTAACCGCGACGCACGTCGTAGGCGGCCTGTGCAAGCGATTCGCCCCGTCCCGATGGGTAATCGAGACGGCTCGAATGGCGGCAGCCGGCCAAGCGGACGACATCGCGATGTCCGCCCTTCGCAACTACCTGCTTCAGAGCCCCGACCTCTCGCAGAAGGCATGGGCAGCTGCCCGACAGGCACCGGTGCTGTTGGACCACCGGGGCAACATCGTCGCGGCGAGCGACTTGGTTCGACGCAGCGCCCCGGGCGCGGAGATTCTCGAGCCTATTCTCAGCTTTCCACCTTCCTGGGGTGATGAAAGCAAGACACTCGTTGAGAGGCTCCGCATTCGCAACCGCGTTGTCGGTGACTACCTGGTGCGGCTCGCGAACGCAGCGACTACCGGGGCAGTTCCATTGTCGCAGATACGCATTGCCCTGGAAAGGCACCGGCAACTGCTAACACCAGCGGTCGTAAAGCAACTCGCTCAGGTCGAGTTCCTGGAAACGACCACCGGAGGGCGCGTCGCCCCGTGCGCGGCCTACGAGCGCAATGCCCGCACTCTTCTGGCTCTCGGAGACGCACATCCGTGGCCGACCCTTTCGTACGGCAAGCTTGTCTCCCGGCTCAAGTGCCGCACGGAACCGTCCGTCAACGACACCATCCGTCACCTCTCGGCACTAAAAGATGCGGGGATGCCCTTGCTGCAGGCGGAAGCTGTCTACCAGCTTCTGCATGAGGTCGCGAAAGCGGAACGCCGACGGCTCGATGAGTTCAGCACGGACCGTGTGATCCGGACCGACAAGGAATGGGTAGCGCCTTCCGAATGTCTTCTCGGCGCCGACCACAGGCCAGTGTTCGGCACTGCAGTGCCGGTACTAGTCAAACCGCGGGAAGCCTTCCTTGCGTTCGGAGTGCCTACGCGGCCGACCGCCGATCACTGGCGTCGACTATTCGATTGGGCGCGTCAACAAGCGACTGGAGGTCGCGTTTCGCGTCGTGTCCGGGAAGTGTTGTTGCGCGCCTACGAGAAGCTTGACGCAATCCCACCCGAGATTCCGTTGGATTGGCCTGTCATCTTGGACGATCGCAGTCATCTCCACAGCAAGCGCGATGCTGTCCGTCAAGGCGTCGTGATTGACGACTATCCCCTCATCGCCACCGAGTTGCGACGCGCGAACGCGAAGATCGCGTTTGCTTTCCCCGACCCGCTTATCGCGCCCTGTCTCGAGAGCACCGGGGTGCGGCGACTATCCGAAATCGCGCGGATTACCGGGATCACACCTGGGCCCAAAGTTGAGGGTGCGGAACTCAGCGTGGTGCCGAAGCTGCTCGCCCGCCTGGCGGATCCAGACTTCGCGTCCGCCGCGGCAGCTCTTGCGGCTGGGATCTGTGGTCCGAGCAACGCGCTCCGCCCATCCGCTGTACAGAAGCGGCTTCAGGCCATAAGGGATATCGATGTGACAGAACACATCCGCCGCCACTACCGCGTCGGATCAACGACAGTAACTACCAGCGTCGACCACTACGTCGACTCCGGCCGGGTCATCGTCGCGAAGGTTCGAACCCAGGAGGAGGTCCGACGTGCTGTCGCGCGTGCTGTCGCTGGCATCATCGAGTCCGGTACATCAGGAGCGCAGGGCCTCCCCGACGCCCTGTATTTTTTGATGCGGTGCGCAACTGCCGCGCAGCTCGAACATGAGCTCCAACAACGCAACATCCGTTGGGCGGCTCCACTCTCGGATCTCCCGGCCCCCAACCAGCGCACCGTCGAGGATGACAGCGACGTAGCGGAAAATCCAGATACGGCTGCCCTTGCAGATGCGATCCGTGACTCGGCTATCGCCGCCATCGACAACGCACCGCCCATACCGACACCCGGGCCAGCAGGGCTCGGGGGGCGGGGGGCTCCGCCTACTCCGCAACAATGCCAGCCGCGACGGGAACTCCCCCTGCTCGGCGACGTGCGTCCATCGTTTATCGGGGCGCCTCAGGCCACGCGACCTCGTGGCCGCACCGCAGACGGTGGCACTTCTGCGTCGGACTGGACTCCCCGAACGCCAGAAGACACTGAAGCTGATCGTCAGCTCGGATGTCGGGGTGAACAGCTCGTGTTTGACGAGGAACGGAGGCGGGTCGCCGCACGCGGCCAAGATCCCGACGCGGTCGTGTGGATCGCCGCCACCCAGCCCTCCGCCAATCACGACATACGTTCCCTCGATGTCCACGGCCGGGAGATTTGGCTCGAAGTCAAGTCCACCACGGGCCAAACGGGCAGATTCTCATGGCCCAAGGCGGAGTTCCAGCTCGCCGTGAGCAAGCGTCGCCAATACTTCCTCTACCGAGTCTACAAAGCAGACACAACGACCCCAGTAATCGTAGAGGTGCAAGATCCCATCGGGTGGTTCGAAAACGGACGCCTCACGCTAGACCTCGATGTGCTTGCCGCGGACATAGGTGCGATGGACCAACCCGGTGAGTAGCGCCCAGGTCCTGGCTAGAAATGCGGAGCGCCACGTCCGCTGCCCGTATCTTCGCCAGAGCCTCTCGCCGTGGATATCGGCCATCGTCGGCCCTTGAATCCCCGGCGGCGGCGTCTACGACCTCGGCTCCGCGATCATCGGGTGCTCCGGTCACGCGGCCGAGCTATGGCAGCAGTTCCTCCCATTCGGCTCGGCCACGAGCCCACCGAGGCCGCAGATCGGACCGACGGAGACGTTGGCGGCGATTACTTGGTGGGTGTGGGTAAGAGTTGCCAGAGGGTTCTGTTCAGCCACCGAGTTGTCAACGCGCTACGGTGGCGCCTTAAAATCCGGTCGTTCGTGGGGTCACAGAATCCGGAGAGCCGACAAGGTGGGGACACCGCCGAACGCGCCACTGGAGATCATCGCGTCACTCCAAGTAGACGGTCGAAATCGGTCTCATAACCCCTACGGTCTGGGGTGTCTCGATGGCACAACCGGCGTCTACTGGGGTGCACATTCCAAGGATGGGACACTTCTGAGGTGCCTGTTTCGAAGCGTGATATCGACGAGATTCGGCGGTACGTGGAGGGCCAAGCCGGCGAGGAGGTCGTCCACCTGGAGAAGGTGGCCTCAGAGGTCGTCGGGCCGGTTCGTCACGACATCTGGGACGTGCACTGCCCAGCAAGCCGCTGGTGGGTCGTTACCAACCCGACGAATCTCTACAACCAGGCGGACTTCAAGAGCCGCGACGTAGTACTCACCTTTCACATCGGGCTCATGCTGCGCGTGGAGTATGCGCGGGACCGCGACGTGCCGGTCACGCCAAGCTCGGCCGAACTGCTGCCCGGCTCGTGGCGACGCTGGCAGCAGGCGTTCGAGGCCTACGAGAGTGGCGATGAGGCTGAGGCGTTCCAGTCGGTCGGGGTCCGTCTGCGGGAGTGTCTGGTTTCGTTCATCGGTGAGACCAAAAACGAAGACCTGGTGCCGCCCGGACAGACGCCACCCAAGGCATCGGACTTCAAGGGCCGGGTCGAGCTGCTGGCGAACGACCTCGCGGCTGGGGAGTCGGCCGCGAGGCTGCGCTCGTACTTGAAGAAGCTCGCTGTCGAGACGTGGGAGTACGTCAACTGGCTCACCCACGCGAAGAACGCCGTGCGGATGGACGCCGAGATCTGATCGGTCTCAAGTCGGTCGAGCACCTGCTTGGCGTGTTCACTGCAGCGAGGCTGCGAGCTGGCGCGAATGTCGCCCGGTGCGAATCGTGCGGTTCGTATGAGGTGGTCGCCGGTATCTGTCGGCGCTGCGACTGGATTGATCCGTCGTACGAGCCACTCGAAGTCACAGAGTTGTCCGAAGAAGGACGGGCTCGGCGGCTGGCAGAGCCGTGCACTCCGAGCTCAGACATTTCGACGTTCCTCAGCCCCAGCGACTTCAGGCGCGACGCCGAGAGGTGATTCTGTGCGGCCGGAGCTTGTGTCTGCTGCGGCGCAGCGGATGGTTTGACGCGCGGGCTTACCTGTCGGCGGCGCGATCTCTCTCCAAGACAGGGATCGGAGGCCGCGACGGTGGGCTACACCGAGGCTTGGGAACGTCGCGAACAGTCACTCAGGTAAGCATTACGACCTTAGTGCCCTACATATCGAAGCGAAGCGGTTCGTAACAGAACACCGGCCTGTAGCTTTCGCAAACAAAGGATGTCGGTGTCTGGTCAATAAAGCTAGCCCATTCGTCTGGATCGGCAGCAATTAGACGCAGTTCCTCCAGGTCTTCAAAGAGTGGCGGTTCGCCCCGGCGAAGTCTCCGCTGCTCGGCAGCGAGCATCCGGGGGAGAATCTCCCGAGCCTTTTGCAAGACTCCGCTCATGATCCTGAGCCCAGCTTGGTTCGAGGTGGCGAAGACCAAGTGATACTGGACCACTCGCTTTGTGTTTCGAACTTCGATGGCACTGGTGTACGAGTAGCCGAGCCGTGACAGTCCCAGGCGGTAGAGGTTTACATAGTGCATCCAGGACGCCTCGCCACCAATCCACCGGTCGCGCTGGGCGCGGTAAATCTCCCTCCAGTCGCAGTTGCCAAAGAGTTGATCAACCTCTAGTTGGTGTTCGTCCGACGCGATGTCCTTACCTGCCTGGGGAAGCTTGCGACGTAGCGGTCCGGTCGGAAACAGAATCAGCAGTTCGACCCGGTTACGACGGCGGTACTCGCCTTCGGGAGGATTCATGCACCAGCTCGCCAGCGCCTGCACTGTCGACCATCTGAGCTCCAACGCGTTGGGATCCAGATATGCAAGCGCAGCCCCCAGGTGTGGTCCGTATCTTGGACCACCTTGTCTGCGGAGCCACGCCAACCCTTCGGCGATGTTGAGGTTGCAATCACCAGGGACAACGCGAATCCGCCGACTCGGGTACTGAGAACACAGAGTTTCCTCGAGCGCAGCAGCCTTTTCGGGAAGCTCAAACAGAACGAGGTGAGTGAACGTGCTCCTGTCGCCTGCTTGAAGTGCAACCTGCGGCGAACTTCGGATTGGTCGTCCGGTTCCTCGTTCGACGTTTCTCGTGGATCCCGCGAAGCAATCAATGAAGATACGATCGCGGGAACCTGCCGCTGCTCGAAGAAACTGCGGAGCGTACGCGCCGAGGACGATTTCAGTCTTCCAGACGCTCCACGGTCCCCACTCTCGAACGTTCTCGACCTGCTCCAACATCTGCCCTCGTAACCATCATGTGGGACCACGGCTCAGGTAGTTGATCCCAGGTATTGCCGTCTAACACGCGTCCAGCCGTTACCCTGCTGACGCGGCGCATTCTCACAGCAGTATCGGCCAATTCTGGATCGGAGTTGAGACGCGTCGATCCGTCGAAGGCGACCGTCACTGTTGTCGGCCCATCAGCAGGTGCCCACGATCCCCACTGTTTGAAAAAGAAGGCCACGTTTGCGTCTCGACAGCGGTCTCGGAGATCTCGCGCCCACTCTGGATGCATGGGACGAGAATGATGGCCCGACTCGCCACCAGCGATCAGCCAGTCAACTTGAGTGAGATTAAGTGACGGCAGCGGACCGAGTAATGGTTCAGCAGAGACAAAGCGGACCGCCGAGGGAACGCGCCTGAGATGGTTTGCCCTGTACGAGTAGGGGTCCGACTCGATGCTCACACCGACCCACAGGTTCAGGGGCCATGTCAGGCGATCAGCTAGATCAACCATCCGTTTAGAACGCTTTGTGAGCAACTGGAATGTGTGCCGCGGCGTGTCAGCCATAACAGCGAAGACGTCATCGATGAACTCGGTGGGAACGTTGGGATGAAACAGGTCGCTCATCGAGTTGACGAAGATCATGCGGGGGTGCCGCCACTGGCGAGGCAGGTTTAGCGCGCTGGAGTGGACGGTCAGGCCGAAGCCCGGACCAGAGGTTCTCGCGTCTCCATCCGCTTGGTACTTGGGATTGCCCATCGCCTTTAGCCGTTTCGCCAAGGTCAGTGCGTAGCAGCGGTCACATCCCGACGAGATGCGGTCGCAGCCGGTCGTTGGATTCCATGTGGCCTGGGTCCACTCGATCGAGCTGTGATCAGCCATTTCCGACTCCTCGGGGTGACGACTCTCCCACGGCCAGCCTTCTCGAATCGTCTAGGCGCGCCACGCCCCGCACCATATCCGTCGCAACTCTAGTGAGCCTTCGGAGGCAACGCTCTGCGGGGCAACATCTCAGGCTGAATCGGCAGAACCGCCCTCGGTGTCCTCAAAGTCGAACCCCGCCTCGCGCGCGGAAGACAAATGAGATGGCACAGCTTGCTCACATCCCTCCAGTACGGCGCGCTGGATTCGTCGGATGTATGTCACGGAAACCTTGAGTGCGTGTTGGCGTCGGCGGTCAGTCCGGGATCGCCATGTCGTCATGCACGTTCACGGACGCAAACTCGACGCTCTGGCGTGCTCGATCAGTTCGTCCAGTTGCCAGTTGCTGGCAACCGATTCGTCCAAGGGTGGTTGGGTGGAAGCCCCACTCGGGACAACTTGCATCGCTGCTTGCACCACGCCGGAAGCAGCACGGGGATCTTGTTGGTTGCAATGCCGAGGAGGTCCCACCGGTCCTCGTAGTCAGCGAACACCGTTTCGTTCACTATTGCTTGCGCCTGCGAGGCGTTACGGGTGCCGGGCTTAGCGTTGGGGTCGGTCTGCCAGTTGCGGTGCACGATCCACGCCGCCGCCGCGACGTGGTCCCGCGGCACGACGAAATAGCTGGTCGCGGCCGGTGCGTCCCCTTCTAGTTTCACCATGACGTACCACTCGGTCGGAGCAGCCGCCGGCAGAATGTCCTTCATTCCAAGCCGCCAGCCCACCGCCCGGTCGGTCTTGGGCTTCTTCTCACGCCATGTCGTCTTCACCTGGATGGTGACCGTCTTGCCAGTATCGGCATTAACCGCCAAGACATCGGTGCGAGCGACACCTTCGCGGGTCAGTGCAGCGGCCCAGTTGAACTGAGCGAGCACGCCACACACGAGATGCTCGCCCGATGAGCCACGAAGCTTCCTGTCTATCAACACGTCTGTTGAGGCTACTTCGCGCTCAGAAGCTGGGATGATGACGCGATGCATGTGTTGGTAAAGCGCGTCGGTGATACCAAGTTCGTGGCTCCTGAGGTCTCGGCTTACGAAAACGAGGCCGTGCTTCAACGCCTGATCGCTGAGCATCCTGAGATTCTGCCCGGCGTTGATCCGGAACTGCCCTGGGTCGCCGTGCGCGAGTTGCCCATGACGGTCGGACGAGCTGATGTGGTCATCGTCGACGTAGAGGCCAAACTCACGATCTGCGAGTGCAAACTCCGAACGAACCCGGAAGTCAGGCGCGCAGTAATAGGTCAGATCGTCTCTTACGCTGGCGCGCTTTCGAATATGAGGGCCACCGAATTCGAGCGCAGAGCCGGGGAGAGACTTGGTCAGCCGTTGATCGACGCGCTTGACGCCCAGAGCGAAGGGGAATTCGACCGCCAAGCCTTTCGTGCCGCCCTTGAGGACAACTTTGCCAAGGGAGACTTCCGCCTACTGATAGTCGTCGATGAGATCTCGGACGAGTTGCGCGATGCCGTGCTCTTCTTGAACGAACACAGTACGGCGGTCTTCCTCGCCCTTGAGCTCGGCTATTTGCGCGAGGCAGACCTGGAGATCTTGATCCCGACCCTCTACGGGCAGGAAATGGCGGATCGCAAGGCGCGCACTTCAACTCGAACGACGGTCAAGGATGCCGATACGGTCGTCGTGGCAGCAACGCGTGCCTTTGAGGAATACAAGAGATGGAACGCCTACATCTGTCAGCCGGCGACGAGCGAGCATGGACAAAAGACACGGACTTTCAGACCGAACCTGAAGCGACTGGCTTTCTACCACAACAAGCAGATCGAGCCGGTCATACCGAAGATCGATCACCATTACCTCTCGGTTCCCTTCACCGCTGAGGAGGAGGCTCGGCTCATGGGTTCCGCCGGCCCCGACGACAGGCGCCTGGCTCAGATCATCGGCGCCGACTTGACCCCCGGCAGTCCCAGGGCTGGTCATGAGTGGCAGGTGTTCCTCCTCTCGGCGCCTGGCGACCGGACGAACACGCTCCAGCTGCGGCAAGCAATCGCCCATCAGGGGAAGGCGGCGTGGACCCAACACCAGCGTTACACGCTGTCTGCCGCCCTTGAGTCGTCGCCGCTCAACACGGACGAACTCACCACCGCTGAACAGGGGCGCGAACAGCTCGACTCGTAGGAGGCCCCAACTGATGCCGCCAATCCACTGCTATGTCGCCGGTACGAGAATCGCGAATGCCGACAAGAAACTACTTCGCTACCTTTGCAACCGTCAGAGAACGCTCGCGCAGTTCGATGGGCTCGCCGGTACGCTTCCGACCATCACTCCCGCGTTGGTCAGCGCGACTCGCGTGGTGAACTCGCGCATAACTAAGCAACAGGAATCCTGGTTGATCGGCATGGGCACCCAGGCACCTTGGGGGCTTGTACCACCCTCCGCCGATCTCGTGGCTGCTGACCCGGCTCAACCTGGTGGTCTCTACAACAGCGCCCTCATGCTTGGAACTACTTCTCGCATCGGACACCATCCGGTGTCGGTACGGCAAAGCTCTCTAAGGTGCTGTATTTGATGCGTCCTTGCATGTTTCCCATCTTGGATTCCCGTCTGAGCTGTGTTTACAGGAAGGCTGCACGTGCTGCGGCCATCAGCGTCCACGCGCAGGGAACAAACCCCCAGTTGGCTCACTTTCGCTACCTCTACTGGGCGGCGATTCGACAGGACCTTGTTGCGAACGCGACTGCACTCGCGGCTATCAGAAGAGTCATCGCCCAGAACCAGACGTACGCTGTTTACGCGAAGCAGCTGAGTGACCTGCGGCTTCTTGACATTGTCGCGTGGTAGGGGCGGCGTGGCGACTAGGCGGTAGCCTGATCCCATGAGGGCCAGCGGTTGGCATGGCGGTGGTGCTGTGCCAAGTGAGCCGGCAGGTTACGGCCTGAAATTCGAAGGCCGCGATCGGGATAAATACTTTGACCGCTCCTGGTCGACTGTGATCATCGAGCTAGAAGGTGGAGAACCCGCCGAGGTGCAGCTAAGCCAATCATTCTGGCATCGGTGCTCGGAGCTTCGTAGTGCGGAGATCGGACGTTGGCTACTAACAGCCGGAGCGGCACCGTGGCCGACAGGATCTCCCCCGAGAATTGCCGTGTTGCAGATTGAAGGCAACCGATTTGCGGCGCGCTTGTTGCCGCGCCGTTCTCTGGGGTCAGTTGTCCGATGAACAACCACCAGATTGGGCTTCACGGCACCACTGACAGCGCTGGTGTGAGGAGCAGCAGCGGTTTGTGAGGTGCGCGCTCACCCCCGCGTCGCCACTGGTTCAGAGAGGCGCTGTCCCCTCTCCCCCGGCGGCTACCCTCGTGGCCTCACATGCCCCGCGAATTCCTGATCGCGGAAACACGTGATCACAGAACGCGACTCTCAGTGATCGTGCTCACCCGCACTACGCAAGTCGCTCCCAGAGCTCAGACAAGACGTCGAAGCGGACTGCCTGCTGTCCGCCCGGCAACATGATCTGCTGCCCTCCAGCAAACTGCACTTGTGGCGCCATGGGTTGGTAGCTGATCTCACCTCGTGTCGTGTACGCGTCGCACGTATGTGATGTTTCGATGTAGCCGCGCTCGAGGTGAACCGTGAGCGTCCCGGTGAGCTGTGCAGGCGCCGCTGGAGGGGGTAGACCTGGAGCTGGCGGTGAAATGGGTAGGCCTGGCGTCTGGATGATCGGCGGGCCAAGTGCAGCCGGCACCACGGCCGGCACTGAAGGGGGGAACGCGGTTCGGAGTAGCCGTGGCGCGTCGAACGGCAACAACAGCTCCAGGTCGATTACTAGTTCGTCGTAGTAGGCCAGTAGAAGATTCTCGAGTTGCTCCGATGGCTCAGTGATCGGCAGGCCCATCGCCTTGGCCTCGCGCCGGCTGATCTGATGCTGATGCGAATAGAACTCGGTCGTTAGCGCGCTGACTAGCGCGCTCATTTCTGCTTCATTTCGTTCAGGCGGGTGAAGCGCGAGAAGCTTTCGCGCTAGCTGTCGGATCTGGTTGACGCTGCGCTTCACGTTGCCGAGGGCGAGCGGGTGGACCGAATCGGCAAGTCGCACGAAGGACGCCTCGGGCAGGTGAGTTCGAGAGGCCGCTTCACCGCTCTCGGCGACATCATTACTACCCAGCTGCTCCCTAGCTAGCTCGAGGTAAGCAAGGACATCTTCTACGTTGATGGCAAGTCGCGCGGCCGGGTTCATCGGATCTTGCGGGTTGAACTGGTTAGCGACTGTCGGATCGATCGGGCTAATCGTCGCGTAGCGCGTCATGACGATGTTGTCCGCTCCGAGAGTTAAGAGCGTGCCTGAGCTGTGCGCGTAAAAGGGAATCAAGACAGTGAGGCGATCGCAGTGCTCGCGGAGGTAGCTCACGACCGTCCAGGGCACGTTCGTGTCTCCGCCGCGGGTGTACAGCACCAAGCCCACCTCTGCACTTTGGGTCATCGCGCTGAGGTGTCGTCGAAACAGGGGAACCTGATCCCAGCTGACCTGCGTCTGGAGACCCGGCCGGTCGCCCGTCACGTAGGCGACCACCGGATAGCCAAGTTCAGCCTCTAGTCTCTGCAGTAGCGCGGAGCGAGTTTGCAACGTCATGAGGAATCCTTCACAATGATGGTGCCGACCAAAGGGGAGCCAATGCTGACGAACCAGTATCCCACCTCGGTAGTTAGGTTGCCGTGGTCGGAAGTGATCGTTCAGCCCTCCCAGTACGTGGTCGCGCGGTATCAACCCGTGCAGGCGTGGATCTTCGGCGCTGGGACGGGATTCGCTGTGCCGGCGGGGACAGAGGTAGCCGGTCTGTCTGAGGGCGGTGTGCTGGTCTCGGCTACCGACCAAGGGACGAGTACCGCGGTCGACGTCTTCTAGCTTCGCACCTCTCCCCTGGCCAAGCGCTTGGGATGGCGTCGTAGTTCGTCAGTTGTACCTAGCGGTACGCCCGGGAAACTTTGCCCTGAATGCCGATTCCGGCGCGATCGTGAGCGTGCCGAACACTGCTCGCGCACGTCGTTCTGTCGCGCCGCCAGCCGGCGGGCCGGGGCGCCTTCAGGCCGGAGACCGCGCCAGTGGGTCGGGAGCGACGCCACAGGTCTCCACGTGGGAAGCGCCGGGGCAGTTGGGTGGTCTACGCGGCGGATCGGCTATGTAGCCCGTCTGGCGACGTAGGCTCATTGCGTCGACGGAAGGAAGTGGAGTGCTGCAGAGTCCGAGCGCTTCGCCACCGCGAATACCGAGGCCGGTGAGGATATCCGATCGTTCGCGTAGTAGGTCCTGGCAAGTCGCAGCGGCAATCTCGGTCGGCGTCGGGGTCGGGTTCTCCGTCCTGCTCATGTCGGTCGCCTTTGGCGTCTCGTACGACATTCACCATCGCCTGAACGTGCCCTTCTTTCACGTCAGTCCCGCTACGGTTACCGCGAGCATCGCTCGCATTGACACGATCCTCACCTTGCTCACCGCCGTCGTGGCTGCTGCCATGCTCATCGAGACCGCGGCTACGACCTTCACCGTCGGTGTCGTCCTCATGCGTTCGCGAAGAACGGAGATCGCGATAAGGCGACAGAGCGGTGCCCTTCGGTCTCGACTGGTCGGCGAGTTCATTGTCGAGATCCTGAAGCCTGCGCTCGTCGGCGGCGTGATCGGCGAGGCTGCAGGCATAGGAGTAGGACTGCTGCTCCGTCAAATCACTGTCCTTCCCGTTCGCTTCACGCTCTTCTCTCTCCTTGCAGCTTTCCCCGCTACGGTTCTCTTGGCCGTGTTAGCTGCACTGATCCCAGCTTGGGTTGCAGCCGGCAAGAGCCCGAACATCCTGCGTCGGGAGGGTTGATGTCGGCAGTCGCTCCGCTGGTCAGGATTAGGGACCTCGCCTATTCGTACCCTGGCGGGCCGGAGATACTTCGCATTCCTGCCCTCGACGTAAGCGGCCGGGGCCTGATCGCTATCACCGGTCCGAGCGGCGCGGGCAAGAGCACTTTCGCGGAGTTGCTGGCCGGCACTCTCCAGTCCGGATACCAGGGATCGGTCGAGGTTCTCGGTTCGGAGTGGCGCGATCTTCGGCGAGATGCCGATCGCCAGCGTCACCTCCGGCGCATCGGGTTCATTCCACAGGACTTCGGTCTCCTTCCGGATCACACACCTCGCCAGATGCTCCAGCAGGACCTGACTGACTCGGGGGTCCCTCCAGAGGAGCACGTCGAGCGAATCGAGCGGGCGCTCGCCGACGTGGACATAACCGACCTGGCGGACCAGCGCATTGCGAGCCTCTCGGGAGGTCAGGGTCAGCGCGTAGCGATCGCTCGCATGCTCGCTCGCGATGTTGATCTAGTCATCGCCGACGAGCCGACAGCGAACCTCGACCCCGGACTTAGAGGCGTCGTGATGGGCCTGCTTCGCAAGCTCTCGGAGCGCGTCCCAGTGATTGTCGTGACCCACGATGCTGCTGTCGCCGAGGCCTGCGACCGGACAATCATCCTTCAGCCTGCGGCCCCTCGGTTCGAGGGGAACCTCCCAGTGCGTGGCCCTCGCAGACGGGGATCGCGAATTGTGCTCGCGGTGGTCGCTCTGCTGCTAGTTCTCGGTGGTTCGGGTGCAGCGGCCTTGCTGGTGAATCGCCGCACACCTCTGACACCTGCCCTTGCTGAAGGCACCATACGTCTTCGTCTCGTCACGATCTCAGTTTCACAATCATCGGCACCGAAGTACCAGGTGACCATCCTTTACCCGCAACTGGTTTCGTCGAGGCACAGCGCCGGTCTCACTCGCTTCGATACCCTTCTTAGCGACGCAGCCCGAAAGCCGATCGCCAGTTTCGAGGATGGTCTCTCCACGTCCGCACTACCAACCGAGTTCGCGAACGAAACCTCGATGCTCGTGGGAACGGCCACCACGAACCTGCTAGATCATCAGTTCGCTTCCTTCTCTCTCAACATTTGGCAGTTCGAGGCGGGTGCTGTTCACCCGTTCGCCACGGTCAAAACTTTCAATTTCGACGAGACGACGGGAAGACAAATTCAGGTCGCCGATCTCTTTCAGCCAGGCTCAGACTGGCTGTCTGTGCTCTCCGAAGAGAGCAGAGTGCTGTTGCCGCGCATTATTGGACCTATCACGCTCCCAGGGGAGCTGGACACGGGAACCACTGCCGTCGCCTCGAACTTCGGCGCTTGGGCATTGACACCCTGGGGTCTGTCGATCCAGTTTCAGGAGTACCAGGTGGCGGACTACGCGTCAGGACAGCCAACGATCGTGATCCCGTTCGGAGCGCTCCGAGCCATTGCTGCTCCCGATGGTCCGCTCGCATCCATAGAGGCTTCACGCCCACTGCGGTCACAGCTGATCCCCGCTGTTTCCGCACCTGTGGTTGACGAGTGCTCGTCAAAGCTCTATTACTCAGAGAACGGCAACGCAGGTCCTATCACTTGTACCGACGGGGATGTGAACGTGCCCGCGTGGAACTTCTACGCCAGCCTTGAGCCGAAGGTCATGATGCTTGGTGTGTCGGCGAGCCTGACTCAGGTGGAGAGGGCTGTGTGTCAGGGAGGGCAGAATATGACCTTTCCCGAGAGGATTTACGCCTACCAGCTCGCCGCCAGGTACTACGGATGGCACTTTGGGACGAAGCCAACACAGGCTCTCGCTGCGTGCTAGCGGTTGGGCCTTGGCCAGCACCTTTCACCGCTAGCGCTGCGAAGGTGGGGCCTGGCCGGCCTTCCTCGTCTCTTCGTCCTCGCCGTCTCTGCGCCGGCCCCGTGCCCTCTTTCCCACCTGTTTCCTAGGCTTCCGTCAACCGGCCTCGCTGTAGGCCCTGCCCGGTCTTCCCCGTTTCCCGTCTCATCCCGGGTGGGTGGGTGTGCTCGTGCGGTGCTCCGTGTCCGGGGTTGCCGGCCCGTTCTTCCTGTTTTCCCCCTCTCTCCCCGACACCTGCGGTGGCGCTAGGTGGATAGAAGACGGGTCGACGCCCAAGACCGGACGCCCGAGATGGCGGGTGGCACACGTCGGCCGGGTGGGTTGGGTGTGAGTGGATCTCGGCCGATTCCGCGTCACACTCGGTCGTCGTGGTTGGCTACGACAGGCGCCCACCTTCGCCCACGTGGCGCCGCGGGGCGCGGGTGGTAGGCGGGGGGGCACCTATGGGGCGCACCCGGGCGTACACGGACGCGGCGGGGTGGGTGGGAGGCAAGCGGTCAAGACGGGCGGTACGAAGGGCGGGACCGGGCAGCTCGAAAAGGACGACTTGAGCGAGAGCCGACCTCGATGCCCCGAGGGGCCACAAGCAGCGAAGCTGACGGACCGGGAGCGGGCGCGCAGGACGAAGACCGTCTAGGAGGCCACGAAATCGTCGGCGGGGGTGTCAGTACCGGGCAAAGCCCCGCTTAGGAAGTACGCTCGGTAGAGAGGTGACCTTTGGAGGTCGAACATGCGAAGGGTTCTCCGTCCCCTTGTTGCGGTGGCGGTGCTGGTCGCCTGTGCCCTTCCCTCGCTACTGCAGCGCACGAATTGGCCTTTAACGTTGGCGACGCTCGACCCCTTCGGCAGTTCAGTGGTGGCGATCGCAATGGATCATTGGTCCAAGAACCCGTTGGCCCTCTCGTTCACGACGCCCAGCGGTCTCGGCCAATAGGTGTTCCGATGCAACGCTCTCGTTTTGTGGGTCTGCCGGTGGTTGGGATCGGCTTGGTCGTTGTCGGCGCTATCGGTCTTAGCCTCGAATCGACTAATCACTCCTTGTGCAGGTCAGTAATTGTTTCGGCTCTCGTACCAACGCAGTGCGGGACGGACGACACGATCTACGACCTGGCGATCGCAGCGCTTATCTGCGGCGCCGTGCTAGCAGTCGTCGGACTCATTCTGGCAGCGAACGCTCACCAGCCTTCGAGCCAGCCACCTATGCAGGACCCTCGCCATCATGCCCCAGTTGCTTCGCCGGGATGGTTTCCGTCTCCGTGGCGACCAGGTTATGAGCAGTGGTGGAATGGTTATCAGTGGACTGGCGACTATCGACCCTCACCTCCGATCGAGCCGCCACCCCCTGGTCCTCCGCCGCCATAGCTACGTCAGCGGCTGACCGAGCTGACCGGCGAGTCGTCTGGATCACTTGGTGTGAATGGCGACCGGATAATTTAACAGTAAGACAATATCCCGCGAATATCCCGCGGCCGCCGCCGTTCGTGGTTATTCGCCGACGTGTGGCTAACGTCCTGACCTGCCGTAAGACACCGCTGTAGTTCACCGACGTTCGGTTCAGGAACCTTCCCAGCTGAGTCCCATCTGTCGATTGTCGGCCGCGGCACTCCGGCGTCCGCGTGTGCTCACGCCGCCCGCCCATCCGTCACGGGCGGTGGTCACTGACGCGCTGGGCGACCTGGGCAAGGAAGACGCTCGCCCGAAGGAGCGTCTGGACGACGTCCTTGCCAGCGACATCTGACTGGTACTCAGCGCACCCTCGGTTGTTCCCGCTCGGGCGCTCAGCCATCGGCTTCCATATCCACGTCGCGCGAAAACTCGACGACTCCGTCGCGGTAGCAGCGACGTAGTTCACCTCGTCGACGCCGTGGCCGATGCGGTTCCTCGCGAATCGAAGCCCCGCCAGAAGGCGATCGGTACCTTCTGGTTCCTCCGCCAGCGCGTTGGAGAATGAGCGCTCGTACTGGGTACGCAGGCGGTCGCCAGCCACCCCAATCCACCAGAGGGTTTCACCGATGGCCGCAAAGCCTCCGACCGGATCGTCCCAGCCAGTCGCTCGAACCCGTTCTAACGCGCGCTGCATAGCTTGCACGGACCACTGGAGCGGGACCACTTCAAGGCCAGCGATATCGAGATTCACCATTCGCCTTCGTACTGCCAGTCGGTGCTGAACTCGTCGAGGAACTCGTAGCCGACGACAACCGCCGCCCTCTCTGCTCCTGAGAACCGCAACGCGCAGCCCCGGTGCTGACCATTCGTGTAGCTGCCGCCACCGATGAACACCGGGTCCCTGAAAAGGGACTCGAGCCACATCAGCTCGGGCTCAGCGAGCCCAGACGAGCCCACAGCGCTCAGGTAGTCCTCCGTATCGCGCCTGCCGAGCTCCTCGATAATGTGCACGCTCGCGTCGGCGACAGCCGCCCAGTCCGCCGCGTGGAAGGGACACTTCCGGCGGTCATCCAAGGTGAGCCCGTCGAGGAACTCGCGGCCAGCCTGAAGCCGGTCCCGCTCGGTGGGTCCGTACTTCTCCTCGATCGACCTGAAGCGGATGATCCAGTGGCAACTAGAGGGATTATGAGGAGACGGCAGCTCCCGAACATCGACTGCCGCGAACAAATGTCGGACTGCCTGGTCACTGGTGCCTCCACCAAGCGCCAACACCCTCTGGTAGAGGGTTTCGTGGCTCGGTAGGTCAGGGAGCGATTCGCCGACGAGAGTCTCGATGTCTGTGCGCTGCGCGGACCACCACTCCGGCGAACCTGTAAAGGGCGACGTGTCGAGCGCGGATCGATCTCGACTCTTCCGCCAACCAGGTGGCTTCTCCTTGCTGTCGCTCGTGAAGGTCACACGCTGGATCTTCGGTTCGTGTGACTCGATTCGCGGCCAGATCTCGAAAAGGACGAGCTCGGCAATGTCCACGGAGAATCGCTTGGCGATGTGGTCCGCCACCTTGGACACCATGTTCGTGACGGAGTAGGCCGGGTTGCCCGGGACGTTCGTCACGATCGCCACGCACGGATCGCCTCGGTAGAAGCGCAGCCAGCAAATACTGTCCTCGCGCCCAGAGCGAGGGACCTTCAGTAGATCCTGGTATTCGAGGGAGTGTGAGATGGCTCCAAGTATCGACCCTGGGTGTCTCACCCGCGTAGCACTGATCCCCATCCCGGTCTCGGCCGCTGGCTCCCCTAGGAGGCCCTACGAGCCGAGGAGCACCGTGAACCCACGATGGTTGAGAATGTGGAAATGATGACGCAGAAATGGGACCCCGAGCGCCTGCAGTTCAAGCTGCTGCCGGAGAACGTGGCGGCCAACCTCATGCGCGCAGCGACGATGCTCACTGCATGGGAGCTGATCCACTCTGACATCGTCACGGCCGTCAAGGACTTCTACCTCATCGGCTTCAACGAGAACGGTTACACCTACGACGAGGGCTATCAGCACAAAGTCCTCGCGCGAGTCACGAAGGACTCCGGCATTTTCGACGCATCGGTCGCCTGGCTTGTCGAGAACGAAGCCCTCGGCGAGAGCGACGTGGAGCTGCTGCGAGCGCTTCGCGCTCAGCGCAACGATGTCGCACACGAGCTGGCGAAGTACATTGTCGACCCCGGGCACGAGGTGAGCCTCGATCTCCTCACAGAGGCGCGCGAGATCATCGCCCGACTCGGGAGATTCTGGGGCCAGATCGAGGTCGACATCAGCCCCGATTTCGACGACCGTGAGGTCGACGTCGACGGTATTCGCTCTGGTGCGTCGCTCCTCTACGACTACGTGCTCTCGCTCGTGTCGATACCCCTCGATCCAATCGATCCAGAGTCCGCGGAGCCGAATGATCTGCCGGGTTGACGGAGTTGGCGACCCTCATTCGCCCGGCATGTGAAGGCACTCGATAGTTTCGAGCGGACAGACCGCACCGAAGGTCTCCTCGTTCGCCGCTCAGCGTACGAAACCCGGGAGTCCAGTGAGCGACACTCCCATCAGACCATCGATTCCGCCGAACTCGGAGAGCGTCAGGCACTCCCACGGCCGGGGACCTGCAGGCGTATCGACGAAATGCGAGGCGCACCAAGCCCGGAGCACCTCGGTCCTAGTTTCGGCTTCGTCGGGCACGACGAGACCGGCGCCATGGACGCTCCGCCCGGTGATCGACAGGAACGCCCCGAGGCCGAACCGCTCCTCGATGGCGTAGCGCTCAGCGGCGACCACGAACACGAGACCCGACCGGACGCCGACACGGTCGAAGGCCTCGGAGGCTCGCTCTCATGCTCCCGCAGCGCGATCCACAGTAAGACCAATCCGCGTTGACGAACGACTGCTACCCCCACACCTCTTCCGGCCTGTCCCGTCGGCAAAAAAGCCAACATTCGAGCCAACAAACACGTCCCAGAGCGTCGCACGCAGTCGCACGCCGTTGCAGACGACCCGCGGTACAGCGTTCTGGACGAGCCAAAATGCGACGGCGCGGGACGATACGACACAACCTGCGACAGTATTGAGCTACCTACGGATCAGAAGGTTGGGGATTCGAGTTCCTCCGAGCGCGCTGACCAGGGATTATGGATGTTGAGAAGATCCAATTCTGGCAGCACAACCGAGGTTATGCGCC
>Ga0224558_1000388_pt1 | contig 51791 bp, 46 predicted proteins | sample 714S32024metaG_FD_180682 | JGI IMG/M metagenome (GOLD analysis project Ga0224558, IMG submission 180682) | Peat soil microbial communities from Stordalen Mire, Sweden - 717 S3 20-24 | ecosystem: Environmental > Terrestrial > Soil > Wetlands > Peat | place: Sweden: Norrbotten County, Stordalen... | reverse complement strand
ACCGCAAATTCGCCCCGGCACGCCGCCAAATAACAACCGCTTGCCGGAAAACCTTAACCAGAACACCTCGCTCAGTCGGAAATGCGAGCGTTTTCACGCAGACACTAAAGCCCCGGTCAATTCAGGGCATGATTTTGCGGGACTAAAGTCACGGCCACAAAGAAATGCAACACTCCCTCCCACCCATTCCGCAAAAAGCGCGGAATGGATGGGGCACAGCGTTTCTAAACTTCTGGGCCGGATCAATATAGTCCCGGCGTACCAGTCCCGGCGTACAATTTGTCACGACTCAGAAGTTCAGAGGACGGGAATGCACGAAGTTTTTGACGAAGACGAGTTGCCGCGGGCAGAGCAGCGGCGCGACACTGAGCTGACGCTGGGCCCGATGATGTTGCTGGGCTTTTTCTTTGGCCTGTTGCTGCTCTGCGGCCTGTGCTTCGGAGTGGGTTACTCGATGGGCAGCCATGGCGCCCACGAATCCTCAGTCACAGGACAGCAGCCCGGCGCGGGAGCCGCTTCGCAGGCCGCCGCTTCTCTTCCCAAGCCCTCTGCCGCCCCGCAGAACATTTCTCAACCGCAGCCAGCCGCAGCCACAGCGCCCACTCCCTCACCCTCGCCTACCCCGGCGCTGCCTGCTCCGGCGGCCCAGGCTGAGCCAGCGACTGTACCAGCGCTGGCGCTGATGGTCCAGATTGCAATCGTTTCTCACCAGGAGGACGCGGATGTGCTGGTGAGTGCGTTGCGCCAGCGCGGCTATACAGCCACCGCGCGCCGCGATCCTGCCGACAACCAGTTTCATGTGCGCATCGGCCCGTTCAACAGCCACAACGAAGCCAACGCTATGCGCCAGAAGCTGCTCAACGACGGGTACAACGCGATTGTGCAGCCGTAACCACCTGCGGTGGGGCCAACTGCCTTCGGCTCGTTCGCGCCAGAAGAATTGTGGCATCCCACCCTAGCCGCAACAACAAGAACGCGGCGAGGGTGGGACACCCAGATTTCAATCACACAAGAAAATTTTTCAGTTGCGCATCCACTCCGGCAGGCCGGAAGCGATGGCCGCGCGCACGGCTTGCGACAACTCATCGCGCGTGGCATAGTCGCGCGGGTACAGAGGCGCGTGGAAGAGGATGTGCGCCGTTCCCGGCTTGATGGCGAAGCTGCCCTTGGCCATCATGGTTTCCGTGCCGTAGATGGAGACCGGAATGCACGGCGCGCCGGATTGCATGGCCAGATAGAACGGACCTTTCTTGAAGGGCTGCATACGGCCGTCCGTGGAGCGCCTGCCCTCAACGAAGGTGGTAATGTGGAGGCCCTTGGCCAGCAACTGAGTGGCCGCGGCGACACTGGCTTCCGCGCTGGCTTTGTTGCCGGTGCGGTCCACGGGAATATACTCGGCCAGCTTGAGGCAGTAACCGAAGATGGGCATCTTGAAGACAGAACGCTTGGAGAAGGCGGAGGTGCGCCCCGGAATCCGCGAGATCAGCGCCGGGGGGTCCAGATTGGAAACATGGTTGGCCATGAAGATGCACGCGCGGCCGGCGGGAACCTGCTCCCGCCCGGCAACATGAATTTTTATGCCGGCCACACGGTAGCCGGCGCTGACAATGAAGCAGGTCACCGCGTAGAGCGGTCTCACGTCACCGGTAATAACAGCAAGCGGAATGAAGATCACTGCCGAGGGGATGGCCAAAACGAGAATGGTGACGATTACAACCAGCGAGACAATCATGTGGGTTCCATCATGGAGATGAAGTTCGTGTTGCGGAGGAAATTATTCTCCGGGGCTATTGGTTCCTGCATAATTAATGTCCTTGCGCCGTCCCTACGGGACTCCGTAACGAACTTATGGAATCCTTTTCCCCATGCTGAAGCGCGGGGCTAACCAACTCTGCGCCTCCGGCGCGTATTTGCGGGCATTAGTTATGCAATCCTGAATAAAGCCCATACCCTTCAACTTCCGATTCATGCAAGCAGTTTTATGTTCGCATCCACTCCGGCAGCCCGGAGGCGATGGCCGCGCGAACCGCCTGCATCAGTTCCTCACGCGAGGCAAAGTTGGCCGGGTCGATGGGCGGATGAAAAATGACGTGCGCCGTTCCGGGATGAATGCGCAGGCTGCCTTTGCCCTGGATGGTTTCCGTGCCAGAGATGGAGACCGGGATGCACGGTGCACCGGAGTTCATGGCCAAAAAGAATGGGCCTTTCTTGAAGGGCAACATGCGGCCATCCGGCGAGCGAGTGCCTTCAACAAAAGTGGTCATGTGCACGCCTTTGGCCAGTACGCGGCTGGCGGCGTCTACGCTCTGCTGCGCGTCTACAGGGCTGCCGGTGCGGTCTACGGCGATGAAGTCTCCTTGCCGGAAGCCGGTTCCCAGGATGGGCAGGTTCATCAGCGAGCGTTTCATGAAGGCCGAGGTACGCCCCGGAATCAGCGAGATCAGCGCGGGCGGGTCCAGGTTGGAGACGTGGTTGGACATGAAGATGCACGCGCGGTCGCGGGGAATGCGCTCGCGGCCTTCTACGCGGAAGCGCACCCCGGCCATCCAGCAACTGCTGGAGAGCATGAAGCGCGTGCCCTTGTAGAGCGGCAGCACGTCGCCCGTGAGCGCGCACCATGGAATGAACAGAATCGCCGTGGGAATTCCGGTGACGACCATGGTGGCCATGAAGATGAGAAAAAAGATCATGCTGGATTATCCGCCTAGTTCCAAGTTAACAGCCTGTGGCAATAGTCCAAATTGCTGAAAATGTCCCTCAGAAGCTAAAGCCCGTCGTTTCTTATCAGGCTTTTGCGGCACGACTAAAGTCGTGCCTTGACACTTCTTGCTACTCCGTTGGCATTTTTCCGCAAGCTATAAAGTCGTGCCCTTTCAAAACCTGACTTCCACCACAGGCTGTTCAGGATACATTCTCTCCGCAGTACGATTACGCCGGCCAAGCCTCGCCTCGGGCAATCAACGACGCCGGTCCGGTGAGCCTGAGTTCCGTGCCGGGGCCTTCCCACTCGACGGTTTGCGAGCCGCCGGGCGCCACCACGGTGAGCGGAGATTGGCAGCCGTTTAATGCCAGCGCCGCCGTGGCCGAGGCCGAGCTGCCGGTGCCCGATGAAGTCGTTGGCCCCACGCCGCGCTCGAAGATGCGAATCTCAATCTTCTGAGGGTTGATGATGCGCAGAAATTCTACGTTTGTTTGGTGGGGAAAATCCGAATGGACGCAAATCGCCGCGCCGATCTCCTGCCAGCTCTTACCGGCAACCGTAAACTCGGCGTTATTCACTACGACGACGAAGTGCGGATTGCCGGTAGAAACCTCGACGCCCGCAATCGCAAGCCCATTGGCCAACGCAACAGTACGCGGAGCGAAGGATGGAACGCCCATGCCGGCGGTCACTTCCACGGTAAACTCGCCGTCTGTCTTCAACGCGTTCACGCGGCAAACACGCGGACCTGCATCAGTCTCGATGCGCAGCTCATCGCCGGGCTGGAAGCCGCGCTCCAGCGCCATCCATGCGGCTACGCAGCGCGTGCCGTTGCCGCTGATCTCGGCGATGGAGCCGTCGGCATTGTGCAGGCGGATGCGGCCGGAGCTGGGGCCGGTCCAGCAAAAAAACTCGACGCCGTCGGCGCCGATGCCTGAGTTGCGCGCACACAGCCGCTGCGTCAACTCCGCGTAGTCGCGGCCCTGAGCGGCCTCTTCGGTCACAATCAAAAAATCGTTGCCACAGGCGTGAGCTTTGGTAAATGGAATCAATCTTCCTCCGGATCGCGGAAGGTGAACAGCTTGGCGATGCCCGGATTGTCGAGCAGCTTTCCGCGCAGCCGCTCATGCTCCTTCTTGGTCGCGGTCAGAGAAAAGCTCACCCGCTGCATCTCGCCGATGGCATCGCGATCCACGCTGGCCAGCCGCTGGCCTGCATTGTCCATCGCTTCCAGAATCGACTCCATCATGCGCGTCTGGTCGCTGCCGCGGACCTCGTAGAGCAAAGGATACATTTTGATATTGGCGTTCCGTTCCAGAAAGCCCACCACCTCCAGCGCCGCGATGACGATGATCGCGGCCACCGCTGCCGCCGCATAAAGTCCCGCGCCGCAGGCCATGCCGATGGAGGCTACCACAAAGACGCTGGCCGCGCTGGTCAGGCCGCTGACACGGCTGCGATTGTGCAGGATCAGCCCCGCGCCGAGGAATCCGATGCCCTGCACGATGTTCGAGGCCACGCGGCCCTTGTCCGGGTTGGCGTCGCCGGCCAGCACCGCGGAGAGCAGCGTGAAGAACGCGCTGCCCATGCAGATCAGCAGGTTGGTGCGCACACCGGCGGCCTTGCGCTTGATCTCCCGCTGCAGGCCGACGAGCGCGCCCAGAAAACAGGCCATCAGCAGACGGCCAATGGCGCCGTTGACCACCACGATCTGTTGCAAGCGGTCAAAGCTAAGAGGTTGCGCGAACTGTGGCAGTGTCATGCTCATCTCGCTTCCTTGCAAAATGCTATCACCGCTCCGCATGACTTGGGGAGGCGGTTTGCAAATTGTGCTTTCCCTCAGGGGCTAAAGCCCCGGCTTCTTTTTGCTGCGTTATCGGCACGGCTGAAGCCGTGCCCTGATACAAAGCTGACTCAATTTCGAGTTTTTCCGCAGGCTGTAAAGCCCGTATCCTTCAATACTCGGCCTACGTACCATTCAATACTCGACTTATTCTATGGACCTTTGATCGTATCCGAAACGTAAATCGTCCCGGAGGGCTTTCCAATTGTCGAAAAATGGCGAACCGCCGTCAGTCCCTGGGGATGCGCTTTGACCGCACGGTCAATCTCGTCGCCGTCGAAGGCCAACACCAGCGCGGCGTGCGCGGCGGGCGCGGCCAGCGCGGCGCTGTAAATCTCCAGATCGCTTTCGTTGATGGTTTGGCGGAGGGGAATTCCGGTGAACGCGACGATCTCAGGAAAAACCGATGTGTCCATCAACACCACGCCGCCAGGCCGCTCGGCCAGCAGCGCGCGTAACGCGGGAGGAATCTCAAGATCGTAAGGCCAGCGCGCTTCTATGATTTTGGTTCCCTCGACATACACATGCGGACGTTCGCGCAGCATTTGACCGGCGTTTGCGACGATCAACGCGAAGAGAGCGAGCGCCGCGCATTGCACCCAGCGCGGATTGATGGAGCGCGGCTTGAAATCGTTGACGGTGGCCAGCATAATTTGCGCTGCAAAGCCCAGCCCCAGCGCAAAGGCCGGCAGCAGTTCCATTCCATAGCGCAGGTTGTACCAGGAGTGCGGCCACCAGATGGGCACAAAGATGGGCACCGAACCGTAGGCGACCGAATACGCGTAGAAGACGACCGGGAACCACAGCAGCAGCGCCCACGTGAATGCACGCTTGCGCGCCGTCAGCCATGCCCACGCTGTTCCCAGCAGGCTCAACCCAAGCAGCACGTTGCCCCAGGCCAAAGCGGCGGCGTCCATCTCCGCGGCCTTGATGTAGAAGATCAGCGCGACCCACGGATTGTGCCATCCCGGATGCGGCGGAAATCCCGGCACGGAGGTGTTCATCTCGACCCCCTTGGCCGAATACGGCCCGCGCGCGAAGTAGAGCCAATCGCCAAAGCCAACAGAGTTGTAGATGAACCACGCTACCGGCGCTGCAACAATGAGGACGCTGGCAATCCAAAAACCCGGCGCGCGCAGCCGGCCGCGACGGGCAAGAGCGAGGCCCATGCACGTCCAGGCCACCATAGCCAGCACCCAGCCGTCATAGCGCGTGAAGATCGCGGCAATCAGCACAGCGGCGATCATGCAGAGCAGGCGGCGGGATTGTTTTGCGTTTGCGTCAAGGCTTACGCGCCACTCCACCAGCCAAACTACAACCCATACCATTTCGCAAACAAACAGCGGCTCGGTCATGGCCGTGGTTTGCAGGTAAAGCAAGTTGGGATTCAGCGCGAAGAAAGCCAGCGCAAGCGATGATGGAGCAGGCCGCAGCCAGTGGCGGGCGAGACGATACATTCCCGCGCAGGCGGCGAGATAGGCGAGCGCCGAAGGAATCACACCCGCAAAGCCGCTGGCCCACCAGCTATAAATCCGCACAAAGGGCAGCAGCAGCAAATGCGGCAGCGGCAGCCAGACGGAGCCCAGTTCTGTGAGACGCGGCTGGTGTGAGTCGAAGACACGCCGCGCAATGTGCAGATGAGCTACCGCGTCGCCGTAGTTGAGCAAGGCGTTGTTGCGCCAACTCCACACGATTGCGGTGATCGAGGCTGCCGCGCACGAGGCTACGACGAAGAGCCACTCCGCGCGCGAGATGGACTGAGCCGGATTGGGATTCTCAGTCAAGATGCGTCAACTCGCGGAAAATGTTGAATCGTTCATCGATCTCCGGGCGCGTGAGTTTCTGCAGGCGCTCGGTGCCGAAGCGCTCGCACGCAAAGGAACCCATCACGCCGCCGTAGAACATGGCGCGACGAAATGCGGCCGGAGATTGCTCGGGTTGCGAGGCAAGGTAGCCGAAGAAGCCGCCGGCAAAGCTGTCGCCCGCGCCGGTTGGGTCAACGACCTCTTCCAGAGGCATCGCCGGCGCTCGGAAGGCGCCTGCGCCGTGGAAGAGCGTCGCGCCGTATTCGCCGTGCTTGACCACCAGCGTCTTCGGCCCCAGAGACATCACCGCGCGCGCCGCCTGGACGAGGTTATTATTGCCGGCTATCATCTTGGTTTCTGTGTCGTTGATGAGAAGAATGTCGAGGCCATTGAGGACTTCCAGCAGCGCCGGGCGATGATCCTTGATCCAGTAGTTCATGGTGTCGCCGGCTACCAGCTTGGCCTGCGGCATCGCATCGCGCACGCGGCGCTGCAGGACCGGATCGATGTTGGCCAGGAAGAGAAACTCCGAGTCACGGTAGGCGTCGGGAATTTTTGGATTGAAGGTCGCAAAAACATTCAGATCCGTGATGTGAGTCTTGGCTTCGTTGAGGTTTTCTAGATAGGAGCCTTCCCAAAAGAAGCTCTTGCCCGCGGTGTGCTCGATGCCGCGCGTGTCGATATTGCGCGCCTGAAAGACTGCTTCCTGGCGCTTGCCAAAGTCCTCGCCGACCACGGCGATGACGCGCACATCGGTAAAGTAACTGGCGGAAAGCGAAAAGTAAGTCGCCGCTCCGCCGAGGCAGCGCTCGCGCTTGCCTGCCGGTGTTTCAATCGTGTCGTACGCAACGCTGCCCACTACGGTGATGGCCATTTGTTTCCTTCTTATTGCTGAAGATATACCTCAGGGGCTCTTGGTTCCTGCATAAATAATATCCTTGCACCGTCCCTACGGGACTCCATAACGAACATATGGAATCCATTTTCCCCACGCTGAAGCGCGGGGCTAACAAACACTGCGCCTCCGGCGCGCTTATCAGGGCATTACTTATGCCGCCATCAATAAAGCCCACTTCATTTTGCGACCTTTGCGGCACGACTGAAGTCGTGCCCTGACACTTCTTACTACTCCGTTGGCATTTTTCCGCAAGCTGTGAAGTCGTGCCCTGACGCTTCTAGGTCTCTGACAGCATGATTTTGTTCCTTGAGGTTTATGCTTTCCCACCCTTTCGCCAGAAAAAAGGCGAAAGGATGGGGCACGGAGCTGGTACAGATTCACACGGTCAGAGAACTAGCCCCACCGTAGTTGGTTACCAGCCTTGGTACTGTCCAAACAGCAGCTTCAGCTTTTCTTTTGCCGCCGCTGGAATCGCTTCCGGCTTGGTGAGCACGGCGTACTTTGCCGCCGAGGCGCAGGCGCATTTGCGTTCATGCGGCATGGCCGCCACAGCAGCTTTAACCACCTTGGCGGCGTTCTCGGCGTTCTGATGGAGCACACGTACAATTTCCTCGATGGTGACCGCGTCATGGCCCTCGCGCCAGCAGTCGTAGTCGGTGACCATGGCCACGGTGGCGTAGCAGATCTCCGCTTCGCGGGCCAGCTTGGCCTCCTGCAGGTTGGTCATGCCGATCACGTCCGCGCCCCAACTGCGATAGAGATGCGATTCAGCTTTGGTGGAGAACTGCGGACCCTCCATGCAGACATAGGTTCCGCCCAGCTTGCCCACCACACCCGCTGCGGCGCATCCCTGGGAAGCTGCCTTGGCCACCGTGGCACAGACTGGATCGCCAAAGGCTACGTGACCCACGATGCCTTCGCCAAAGAAGGTTGCGATGCGATGAAAGGTGCGGTCGATGAATTGATCGGGAATCACAAAATCCGTGGGCTTGTGCTCTTCCTTCAGCGAGCCGACGGCCGAGACGGAGACGATCCGCTCGACGCCCAGCATTTTGAAGGCATAAATGTTGGCCCTGAAGTTCAACTCCGAGGGCAGGATGCTGTGGCTGCGCCCATGGCGGGCCAGAAAAGCCACCTTGCGCCCCTCCAGCTCGCCCAAGACGAAGCTGTCTGAGGGCGCGCCAAAGGGCGTCTCCATGCGCTCTTCGCGCACATTCGTAAATCCGGGCATGGAGTACAACCCGCTGCCGCCGATAATGCCAATCTCCGCCTGAGCCATGTGTCGTTCCTCTCGACGCACCGTTTCCCGACCCGCCGCCTGCCTATCGCAAACACCTTAGAAGCTGTTTCATAACCGAATACTGACCGTCTTTGAGCTTTCCCTCAGGGGCTAAAGCCCGACATTTTTTTGTTGCGCTTACGGCACGACTAAAGTCGTGCCCTGACGCTTCTTGCAGCCCGGATTGAGTTTTTTCGCAGCCTGTAAAGCCCGCGATTTTTATGCTCCATCAGTGGCACGGCTAAAGCCGTGCCCTTTCAAAACTGCTCTCGCGACACGGCTAAAGGCGTGCCTTTTCAAAACCAGGTTATGAAACAGCCTCTAGTATAAAGGCAAACGAACAATTATTCCTTGGTCCTCCCTGGCCGCTGGCGGAATAGCTCTTCCCGCATACTGCCTGGCCGCCCGAAAGATGCGAAGATGAGAAGATAGTTCCCGTTTGCATTCCCAGGCCAGCGCGGGCACACCAGTTGCATAATACCCAGGAGATACTCTCGATGCGCCGTGTTGCGCTCATCTACAATCCGGCTTCCGGCCAGCACTCCAACAGGCGTCGTGCGGCCATCGACAAGGCGCTTGCGATCCTGCGCGAAGCGGGCGTTGAAGCCAAAGCGCATGAAACCATCGCTCCCGGCAGCGCCGGAGTGCTGGCCGAGCAAGCTATACGTCAAGGCTGCGACACGATCATTGCCTGCGGCGGAGATGGAACCGTGCATGAAGTCTTGCAGAGCCTGGTCGGCACCAGCGTGGCTTTGGGCGTGGTGCCGCTGGGCACCGCCAACGCGCTGGCAGCGAATCTCGGCCTGCACTCCTCTCCGGCAAAGGTGGTCCGCAAGCTGCTGACCGCGGTTCCGGAGAGCATCTCCGTGGGCCAAATCTTTTATCAGGACGCTACGGGCGCGACGCGTTCGCGCTATTTCACCGTAGCTGCCGGTGTGGGCGCAGACGCTCTGTTCATCTCCCGCCTCAACCCCGCGCTCAAGCGCCGCCTTGGTTATCTCCTTTATGTGATCGAGGGCTGGCGCGTCTGGTTCACTCACTCGTTTCCTCTTTTTGAAGCCGCCTTTGTCGAAGGTCCCGGCGCTCAGCCCCGCGTCGAACAAGTCTCGGAACTGTTGGCCGTGCGCATCCGCAACTTCGGCGGCGTCCTCAACAATTTCATTCCCGGCGCAACGCTGCACCACGACGGTCTGCGCCTGGTGGCCTTCAAGACCCGCAGCCGCCTACACTACTTCCGCTTTTTGATGGCGGTCGCATTCGGCCGCCAAACCTTCTCCCGCGAGATTGAAGTGCTCGACGCCATCTCGGTAGAATGCCGTGCCCGCAACGGCTCCTCGCCGCGCATCCTGGTTGAAGCCGATGGGGAGTTTCTCGGCGATCTGCCGGTCCGCATCGAGATCGTGCCCCAGGCCGTCACGCTATTGATTCCGCTTAACGCGAGGCCCTGAAACTACTCCTGCCTGACGGGAGCAACCACATAAAAATCTTAAATTACGCCACATACTAATATAAAAATCGTGCTACTCGTGCAATAATCACTTTCATGGCGCTGGTTCTGCATCCGTTTACGACGCAGCGAATGGCTGTTATTTTCTTTTTGCTGACGCCTTGTCTTCTGACTGCACAAGAGATTTCGTTCACAGGCCGCATCGTCGATCCGCAGGGTCATCCGGTCGAGCCAAGTGATAAAGCTTATCCGCCTCCGCTATCGGGAACTGTCGTTGACGCGGCTGGCGCGGTGATTGCCGGGGCTACCGTGCAGGTTCGAAGCGCGAACGGCACTGTACAAAGAACGACACAGTCGGAGTCGAACGGCTTCTTCATTCTTTCCGGACTCGCGGCAGAGAATTACCGGCTCATCGTATCGAATCCCGGTTTTGAAACCAAAGAAATCCCCGTCACCATAAGGACCACCGGGACGCCGGCCCCGCTGCGCATCTCTCTGGCAGTGGGGTCCGTGAGCACCACCATCAACGTGCAGGGCCGGGAAAATGACCTCATCGGAATTGCCGAATCCGGCTCTCAAGGCACGGTGGGCGCAGCGGAAATCGAAGATCGTCCGATTCTTCGTTCGGGAGAAGTTTTGGAGACGGTTCCCGGTCTCATCATCACGCAACACGCCGGCGGCGGCAAGGCTAACCAATATTTTCTTCGCGGCTTCAATCTCGACCACGGCACGGATATTGCCATTTTCCTCGACGATATGCCGCTGAATCTGCCGTCGCACGCGCACGGCGAGGGCTACTCGGACATGAACACCGTCATTCCGGAGTTTGTGAAACGGGTGGATTTCGGGAAAGGCCCTTATTACGCTGATGTCGGCAACTTTGGCTCGGCTGGTGCGGCCCATGTGGAATTTTTCAAGACACTACACGAGAACTTCGTCAAGTTGGAAGGCGGCTCGTACACCTATGGGCGGGCCGTTTTCGGCGCATCGCAAAAACTCGGTTCGGGCAATTTGCTGTATGGCGGAGAAGAGTATTACTATGACGGCCCATGGGTGCATCCGGATGCTTATAACAAAATCAACGGCTTGCTAACCTACAGCCAGGGCGATGACGCCGATGGCGTCCGCATCACGGCCCGCGCTTATCACGGAAAATGGAACTCGAGCGATCAAATCCCCGTTACCGCCGTGCCCCTCGTTGGTTTCCTCGGCACACTGAACCCGTCGGACGGCGGCCACAGCCAGCGTTATAGTTTGCAGGGTGAAGGGTATCGCCAAAACGCAAATTCCGAGTCGAAAATCTCGGCCTATGTATTTTATTACGATCTCGATTTATTTTCTGATTTCACTTACTACCTGGTGGACTACAACAAAGGCGACCAATTCGAGCAGCAGGATAGGCGCTGGGTTGGTGGGCTGGACGCACACCACACGATTTTCAGCCAATGGTTTGGCCGCAAGATGGGAAATACCTTCGGCGTGCAGTTGCGCAACGATTGGATCAACAACGGCCTTTACCGGACGCAAAATCGCGTGCGTACAACCAAAACCGATTACTCCGCCACCGGCATCACTTTCAACGACACCATCTGCAACACCTACACATCCACGGTTAGTATCAGTGTGGATGGTGGTATTCCTACCACTTTTCCCACCACCTGCCCCACTTTGCCAGCGACCACGGAGCGGGATAACTTTACGGACACGCTAGGCAGTGCTTATGTGGAAAATAAAATTCAGTGGGCGAGCAAATTTCGCTCGGTCGTGGGCCTGCGGGGCGACGACGAAAAATTTGTCGTCACCAGCCTGGCTTACTCGGCCTCGGTGAACGCGGCCAATTCCGGTATGGCCGTCAAGTTCCTGCCCAGCCCAAAAGCAAGTTTGATTTTCGGGCCGTGGGCGAATACTGAGTTTTATTTACAGGGCGGATTCAGCTTCCACAGCAACGACGGGCGCGGCGCAACGCAAACAGTGGAACCGGTTTCGCCGGACAATCCATACCCCAATACGCCCGTCGCGAAAATCCCCCCTCTGGTCCAAACCAAAGGCGGGGAAATCGGCGTGCGCACTGTGGCCGTTTCGCATCTGCAAAGCACCCTTGCGCTCTGGTATCTCCACAGTAATTCCGAACTGATGCAGGATGGCGACACCGGAGGCACGGTTGCTTCAGAACAGTCGAGCAACCGCTATGGCCTCGAATGGGCAAACTACTACACGCCAACGGAACATTGGGCGGTAGATTTTGACATTGCGGATTCCCGTGCCCAGTTCACCCAAATAGACCCAGGGGATGCGGCACAGAGCGTCGTAAAGGTCAACTTAACAGTCAATGGCAGCGCGGATGGCGCCGTATATTGGCAACGGAGCGGCCCCGGTGGCAAGCTTGTGCCCGAAGCGGTCAAGGTGGTGATTTCATCGGGCGCCACGCTGCACGATTACTATGGCTTTTCGTCAAGTTTGCGCCTGCGCTACTTTGGTCCGCGCGAATTGACGTCCGACGGAATTTATCAGTCAAATCAAACGGTGTTGCTCAATGGGGAGCTCGGTTATCACTTTAAAAAGAAATGGCGCGTTTCGGCCGAATTTTTGAATATGCTTAATCGCAGAGATAGCGACATTGACTATGCCTATACCTCCCAAATAACTCCAACAGCCACACCTGCATTCACGCGTGTTTTCCACCCCACCGAACCGTTTCTGGTGCGATTCGCGTTGGGAAGAAGCTTTTAACAAATGCAGTGGTCAGTTGTCAGTTGTCAGTTGTCAGTAAAAAGTTCTGACGACTGTGCCTCTTGCAATTTCAATAGAATTTTGCAAGAGGCTCACTCTTCTATTGTCCACTGCTCAATGCTTGTGCGGATGCTGATGCTTCGACTCGAAAGGCGGCGTCAACGAATGTTCCGGAACAGTCATCACCAGGCGGCCGTGCTGCACGCCTTTGAGACCGATCAGCAGATCGGCAAACTGGGCAACCTGGGCCGATTTGCCGTGCACGATTAATACTTCAAGGCAGGAATCGTGATCCAGGTGGGCATGGCTGGTGGAGACCACCAACTCGTGGTGCGCGTGCTGCGCTTCGGTCAGCTTTTCCGTGATGCCGTGGGCGTGGTGGTCGTAGATGAGCGTGACTGTGCCCACGACCGTCGCATCCGGCGCGGCGGTCTGCTCGGTCACCAGGCGGTCGCGGATCAAATCGCGGAAGGCCTCGGAGCGGTTGGTATAGCCGCGCTGCTCGATGGAGCGGTCAAACCGCTTCAAGAGGTCTGAATCCAGCGCGATTCCGATTCTGCTCAGAACGCCCATACGCACTCCCGCAAGGACTGGCGGCTTGCCCTGCCTTCCAAACGAAGGACCAGAGTAACACGAAATGAGGAAATCATGCTACCGGGCTTGCGGCACAGGGCATTGCGAGTGGAGATTGACCGGCGCGCCCCATCTCTGTCATACTCGATAGTGTCCAACTCGTACGGCCAATCCCAAAAATCCCCAAAAGAGGTTGCACCCATGTCTGCAAAGTATGTCTTTGTGACGGGCGGAGTTGTGTCTAGTTTAGGTAAAGGCCTGGCGGCGGCTTCCATCGGCTGCCTGCTCGAAAGCCGCGGCCTGCGCGTCAACCTGATGAAGTTCGATCCCTACCTCAACGTCGATCCCGGCACCATGTCGCCCTTTCAGCATGGCGAGGTCTTTGTCACCGACGACGGCGCGGAGACCGACCTCGACCTGGGCCATTACGAGCGTTTCACCCATGCGCCTCTCACCCGCGACAACAATCTCACCACCGGCCGCATCTACGAGCAGATTATTTTGAAGGAGCGGCGCGGCGATTACCTCGGAAAGACCGTCCAGGTGATTCCCCACGTGACCAACGAAATAAAAAATGCCATGCGCAAGGTCAGCTCGAATGGCGCGGACGTGACCATCATCGAAATCGGCGGCACGGTGGGCGACATCGAGTCGCTGCCGTTTCTTGAAGCCATCCGCCAAATGCGCCAGGAACTGGGCCGCGAAAACACGGTCTTTGTTCATCTCACGCTGGTGCCGTGGATCGCCGCCGCTCAGGAACTCAAAACCAAGCCCACGCAGCACTCCGTCAAGGAGCTGCTCTCCATCGGCATTCAGGCCGACATCCTGCTCTGCCGCTCGGACCGCAACATCAGCCGCGAAATGAAGCAGAAGATCGCCGCCTTCTGCAACGTCGAGGAGCGCGCCGTCATCGGAGCCACCACCATGCCCTCCATCTACGAGGTGCCGCTCGGCTTTGCTCAGGAGGGCGTCGACGAACTCATCCTCAAATACCTGCACAAGGAAGCGCCCGCAGCTGACCTCGCCCGCTGGGAAGACCTGGTTCACCGCGTCCAAAACCCCAAAGACGAAGTACACATCGCCATCGTCGGCAAGTATGTCGAATATGAGGATAGTTATAAGTCGCTCAAGGAGGCGCTAACTCATGGAGCGGTCTCGCAAAACCTCAAACTCAAAGTAACTTGGATTGAAGCTGAAGGCCTGGAATCCAAGACTCCCGAGGACCGGAGTTATGAGTCGCAGTTAGAAGGATTCGACGGCATTCTTGTCCCCGGCGGCTTTGGCAAGCGCGGCATCGAGGGCATGTTAAATGCCATCCGTTATGCCCGCGAGAATAATGTCCCTTACTTCGGCATCTGCCTGGGCATGCAAACCGCCTGCATCGAGTATGCCCGCAACGTCTGCGGCTTGAAGGGCGCTAACTCCAGCGAGTTCGACCTCGCCACCCCGCACCGCATCATCTACAAGCTGCGTGAACTGACGGGCGTTGAAGAGATGGGCGGGACGATGAGACTGGGCGCATGGGCCTGCAACCTGCAACCGGATTCGCTCGCCGCCCGCGCTTACGGCGTAACAGAAATCAGCGAGCGCCATCGCCATCGCTATGAGTTCAACCGCGAATACGAAGCGCTTCTGACCGGCGCCGGCCTGCGCCTCAGCGGCACCACTCCCGACTCCACTTATGTCGAGATCGTCGAGCTTCCCGGCCATCCGTTCTTCCTGGGCTGCCAGTTCCATCCGGAGTTTAAGTCCAAGCCATTAGAGCCGCACCCCATCTTCCGCGAATTTATCACTGCCAGTTACAAGAACCGGCAGACGCGGCTTGCTGCGGAGAGTGTGGCTTCAGTGGTTGAAGCATAAGACAGTTGACAAAATGAAAGCTGGGTGCCCCAGGTGCCTCGCATTTGGGCACCTGGGAAAACAAGCACTCACCCCAGCAGCACCGCCCCCTTCACCTTCCCGGCCAGCGCCCGGTCAAAGGTGACCAGCGTCAGGCCAGCGGCTTCTGCAAATGCGGCCAGATAACCGTCAGCCCACTGCTTGGTCGAGCTTTCATTCCGATGAGTGTGTTGACGGAAGAGCGAATCGATTCCGCGAGGCTCCTCCATCATCTGGTTGCCTGGATTTGCAAGCAGCGCATCATACGCCCCCCAGGCTTCTGCTTGGGTGAGGACATCTTCTCCCATGGCGCTTCGATTGGTCAGCAGGCGCAGCAGTCCAAGTTGTGTGAACCGGCAATAGTAAACCGCCGTATCGCGGTCTAGCGATTCTCCCCACTCTATCGCGGCTTCGTGATGAGGATGAATCTCATGCGCCAGCGCAAACCAGACGTTCACATCAGGGAAAAGGAATGTACTCGTAGACACCTTCCTCGCCCAGTTTCAGCGAACCCGGATGCTTGGAGCGAATCACAGGAAACCTGGGACGGGTTTCTTGCTTCTCAGGCGCAGTGCCATTGCCCGGCTTGCTGGCCCTTACCACCATCTCCAACCCCTCCAGCACTACTTGCCGCAGGGTGTCTCCCCGCTCCGCAGCCAGGATTCTAGCAGTCCGATAGGTCTCATCCGGAATGTCGATGGTGGTCCGCATAGGAAGAGGATAGCATATTTATGCCTTTATGTAGCATATTTATGGAAATATGCTCCCAGTCATTCAGACTCACGGGCCGCCATGCGGGCGCGCTCCAAGCCTTCTTTGGCGCGTCCATTGCCGGGATCGCAGGCCAGCACGGCGCTGAATTGCCTCTCAGCGTCCGCGTATTTTCCTCGAGCCAGATTTCTCGCTGCCTGGTCAATCTGTCCGGAGTATTGACTCGGTTCCAGATCGCACTTGCCGCGTGGCGCGGGCGGGGGCTCGACCGCCTTGGGTGGGAGCGGAGTCTGCCGGGTCTCTATGACCCGCGTAACTGAGAGCTTGATTGCTCCCTTTTGACTATTTTTCGCGGCCTTGGCTGGCGCCGGAGTTTCGGTACTGGCGGGATTGGCCGGATTAGCGGTGTCGGCTGGCGGGGACGGAATGCCTTGAGCAGCCGGCGGCGAAGCTATCGGAGATTGTGCCGCCGCTGGAGCTTGAGATTGAGCCTGAGTCTGAACTGGAGCCTGAGTCTGAACCGAGACCGGATTCAGCATGTCACGGAAGAGATAAAGGGCGGCCGCGGCCATCAACACCAGAGCCGCCAGGAGCAGACCGCCTAGCAGCAGGCGGGATTTGCTGTGCACCGGCGGGGAAGGACGCTTCTCCTGATTCGCCGTCCCGGCAGCGTTTCCCGTTTCGGCAGTCGCGATGAGAACCGTATTCAGGTCGTCCGGCAGCTCCGAAGGAGGGGTTTGCGAGCCTTGCTGTTCGAGCAGCTGGGTAAGAATCTCTTCGTCGAAGGAGCGGTTCGACTGGCTCTCAGGGCCGCGCCACAAAAGTTCCCGCAATCCATCCACAGAGGGCGCCTGCAAGGCGAAGCCGGGGAGTTTTTCAACGGGCTGGCTGGCCTTTTCGGTGAGCAGAATCTGGCCCGGCGCCGCTTGCTCGATTTGTTCCGGGAGATGAACAACATTGCCGCCGGCCTCCTGGCTGGGCACATCTTCCGGAGAGTAAATCAGAATCGCAAGAGAGGCAGCCTGCGCGTTTTCGGCTTCGGAGAATCCTTGAAACGCCCACTGGAGACGCCGTGCGGCCCGGATCGCCGATGGAAGGGAGGGGAAAGCCGCAATCAGATCGCCCCCCTGCCGGGCAACCACAGTGCCCTCGGAAGCGGCAATAAGGTCGAGTGTCAGGCACACTGCCGGGCTTTCGCTCTCCCAGTTCGATGGGGTGAGCCCAGCGCCGCCGGACGCGGTCCACAGGCGAAGGGAGAGGTTGGCGTCAGTAGACGGGGAGATTCCCTGAGTTCTGGAAGAGCTCTGTGTCGCCGCCTGTTCAGGCATTCGAGTGTGCGTAGGCGCGTCCATTACTTCTGAGCCTCTTGCAAAATAACCAAGAATCCGGCATTACCTATTCATGCACCCCTTCGGGGCTTTGGATTGTTCCGACGGCAGAGCTGGTGCTGCATTGTATGGTACCCCCACCCGTACTTTGGACGCAAAGTCGTTGTTTTCTTGATGTTACAGACAGGGTTGCGCTGTAAAATCGTCAAAACAAAGGAGTTATTTGCAAAGTCGTCCAGGATAAGGAGTTAGCGGCACATTTGGAGGACGAGTGGAGAAAAAGCACCTGAGAATGATTGTGCTACAAGATGCCGAAATTATCTGCAAACATCTGTGCCTCTTGCTGACACTACTTGCACTCCTCTTTGAATTTTGCAAGTGGCTCTTCTGTTAACAGCCTGTGGCAAAAGTCCAGTTGGCCGAACAACATTCCTCAGGGGCTAAAGCCCGCATTGATTTGATTGCGTTTACGGCACGACTGAAGTCGTGCCCTTTCAAAACAATGTGTTATTCCGCAGCCTGTAAAGTCGTGCCCTTTCAAAACCGGACTTTTACCACAGGCTGTTAAGGCCACTGTACAGTTTCCGACTCGGTCCCGGCGAAAATAAATGAATTTTCACTGAAAGAATCGCCAGATTAGCCGAAAACAACAATAGGCGAAAAATTTGTATTGCGGCTTTTTGAGCGTTCTACCCCGGCGACGCTGAATCAGGCTCAAGAAATGTATGGCTTGCGGTTTGTCTGAAGCGCTGGTCGAATCCTTTCTTGCCGGGGGGATTTGCTTGTTTAGCTAGTTCTCTGGGGAAATCATGACAACGCGCTCGTTGGTTCAAAGAGTAAAAAGTGTTACAGGCCCGAGGAGTCCTCTGGCGGGGATTCTCGTGCTGGCCGTGGTCTGCCTGGCAGGGTTTGCGCCGCCGGCCTTGGCCAAAGAGACTTCTTTGACGGCCATCGAACTTTACGATGGGCCCTCCGGCGCAGCTTACGTGCAGTTGGCCGATGTGCTGATCAATGGCAAGGCGGAGATGCGAGACTGTTCCTCGTTTCCGGCCGGTGCAGTCGACAAATCCTCTTACGGCAAGATGGGAAAGGTGATGCTGGGCGCGGGCGGGGTTCTGGAGCGCGGCGCCGACGGCGTGATGCGCTACTCGGCGGGCGCGGGGCGGGGCGTTTGCGTGGCGCCGGTCAACGCCAGGTTCGAGCGGGGCGGGTCTTATTCGCTCTCCGATCTGGCCGATCAAGCTGTCTTGCATGGCAACCCTATCGGCAGCGCGAGTTCTTCGGCTGCGCAGCCCATCCGCAAAGGAGTCAAGCTGGTCTTTGTCGCCGCTCCCAATCTGGAGTTTGCCGAGTTCCTGCGCGCGCAAAGGGCTTCCACGATAGAAGATTGGCAAAATTATCTTTCCAAGTACCCAGCTTCGCCGCGCACCATGGAGGCGAAACGCGCCCTGGCGTTGCTGTTTGTCGACGCCGGGCAGGCCTCTCTCCAGGCCTACGACAAATCGGCGGCGGCTGCATCGCCCTTGTATTCCGAACTGAAAACCGCCCGGGCCAAGGCGGACAAGGCACACGCTCTGGCGCCGGACCTGGACTCCTGCAAGAAACTTGAGGGGGAGATTCGCCTCCGGCTAATGGTCGTCACGGGGCAGGGGCGAAGCGAACTGGATTCATACCGTGAGGCAGTGGCTTCCCGCGCTCCCGGCTATGTCCATTTGCGGAATGCCAAGAGATTTTGCGACACGGTGGCTGACATTGATCCGTTTTTTCCTCCCGGACAGGCGCTGAACGGAGAGGTATTGCGGGAGAGCAACGCCTTCGAGGCCGCGTTGCAGTCGGCAGGTTCCGCCCAAGCCGCCAAGCAGTTCGACCAGGCTTACGCATTTGTTCTTCCCTATCGCGCATTTGCGCAGGAAGAGCCCCGCGTGCTGGCGGTGGTTGATGTGGCCTACGGCTATCACATGGAGTTTGGCAACAAGCTGGAACAGGGCCAGGTCTGGAAAGACGCCATCGCGGAGTTCGAGAAGGCGGTCAGCATTAAAGACACCTCCGAGGCGCGAGAAGCGGTGAAGAACGCTCAGAAGCTGTTGGTAATCGCCCTGGACAAGGAGGCGGCCGACAAGGCGCTGGCAAGCAGCAAGGACTATGAACAGCAGCACAACGTGATCCGGGCCTACGAGGTGCTGTCCAGCCTATCGGATGCTCTGCAGGCGCTGGTTGCCGATGAGATGAAGACGCTGGAGCCGGCCTATGTTCTGGCCGCGGTTCAGGAGGCCAAGAACCTTCACCAGGCGCATAACCCGATTCGCGGTTCGGCCGACGAGACCGGAATCGAAAAGGCCTACTTGTACCTGCAGAAAGCCTATCTGCTCAGCGAAAACAGTTCCTTCCGGGACAAGATGGATCTGGATGCCAATGAGCTGAGCGCCTATTTTCTGGAACAGGCAAAACACTATCTGGAAAAGCCCAGCGGCAGCGGCACGGAACTGGGGTGGGCGTATCTGGAGAAGGCCCGGCAGTACAAGGCTTCCAACCTGGATGCGGTGCGCGATGCGATCGTTGCGGCGTCGCCGGCCCATGCCATGCGCTCCAAGCTGTCGATCCGCGTTCAGTTTCGCGACCAGACTTCGCAGCGCGACAGCCAGGGAGTTGCGGGCCAGTTGGAGAACGCCATTATTACCGGGTTGGAGAGTTCGGGAATTCCCGTCAAGGTGGTTCGCGTCGGAGAAGCGACCGCGGTGCAGCCGGACTTTGAGCTGGACGGCGATGTGCTGGACCACCATTTGTCGGTGGCTCCCACCATCGAGCCCAAGGAGTCCGAGTACCGGGCCGGGGAAGAGCAGATTCCCAGTGAGACGTGGAACACGGTCAATCGCACTTATGAGAGGGCGCAGTTGGAATTGCAAACCGCGCAGGCCTCGCTGCAGGGCGCCGAAGTGCATGGCAAGAAGGGGGAGATCAAGGAGCTGAATGAGACCGTGGCGGAGGCCCAACAGCGTGTCGTGAATGCGCATATTCAGCTTGATTCAACACCCAGGACCGTGACCAGGGACATCATCCGGCCTTACGCATATCACCGCAGAGTCATCAACATCAGCGGCGTGATTCAGTTGCAATTCCGCATCGGCGACTCGCTCAGCGAGCAACGATCGGATCTGGTGCCCATTACACGAGAGGAGCACTGGCAGGACGTGCTGCTGGAGGACGTGAAGCCGGAGGACACGCTGGGGATCAAGAGCTCCGGAACAACCACCGATCCGGCGGAGTTCATGACCAAGCTGGAGAACGCGGCGCGCAATGAGTTGATCGCGGCGGTGCGTAAAAGGGTGGAAGAATTGCCGGGCAAAATGTACCACAACGCCAGTGAGCGCGAGAAAGAAGAAGACCTGGACGGCGCCGGCGAGTTGTACCTGCGCTATCTGAACCTGACGCGGGAGAACAATTCGGCGGAACGCGTTCATGCCCGGAAGTATCTGCAGGACAGTTTTAATATGCGGCCGGAATCGAACAGCACGCCATAATGTGCGGCGCAAGGATGCTTTGAGGCTGGCGAGAGGCGGGACGAGATCGTGGATTCCCTTGGGAAGACGCCGGATGGCGAAGTAACCCGGATCGGCAAGTACGAGATACTCGATGTGCTGGGGCGCGGAGGCATGGGCGTCGTTTATCGCGGCATCGATAAGCAGATTGGCCGCGAGGTGGCGATCAAGACGCTCACCCAGGGATTCTTGCGCGACGCCAACATGCTGGCCCGCTTCTACGAAGAAGGGCGAAGAACGGGCCGTCTGAATCACCCTAATATAGTCACCGTTTACGACCTTGGCGACGACAACGGCACCCCCTACATTGTGATGGAGTGCGTCGAGGGCGAGCCGCTGGACAGGATGATTCGCTCCGGAATGCAGCCTTCCCTCCCCGAACGGCTGCGCATCCTGGTGGAGGTGTGTTCGGCGCTCGGATATGCTCATCGCAACAATGTCATTCATCGCGACGTGAAGCCGGCCAACATCTTTGTGCAGCCCGACGGAACGGCCAAGCTGCTGGATTTTGGCATCGCGCGGCTTGAAAAGCGGGATCAGGATAACAACCTGACCCAGACCGGCAACCTCATCGGCACAGTGCCCTACATGGCTCCGGAGCGGTTGCGGAATGAGGATGTGGACGGCAGATCGGATATATTTGCCGCGGGCGTGGTCCTTTTTCAACTCATGGCCGGGCAGCTTCCCTTCAGCGGCACGGACAATGTGCTGATGCAGAAGATTATGAACGAGCCGCATCCCCGGCTCAGCAGCATCCGCCAGGACCTGCCCGCTTCCCTGGAACCGATCCTCGACCGCGCCCTGGCCAAGTCTCTCGACGACCGTTACCCGACGGCCGAGGAGATGGCCGCGGATCTCACCGCGGTCATCGCCGAACTCCAGCAGGACCAGGTTCTGGAACTGCTTCCCGAGGCCCAGCGCCTGATGGAAGCCGGGGAGTTCCCGCGCGCGCGTGCCGTGCTTCACCAACTGCTGAAGATCGACAGCAAGCACGTGGAGGCCCGGGCGATGCTGGGCGAGATTCAGCGGCAGTTGTCCTTGCGCCAGCGCGAGAATAAGATCCAGCAGATTCGCCAGCAGGCCGAAGACGCCCTCAGCAATAACCGCTTTGACCAAAGCCTTACCGTGCTGGAAAGCGGTCTGGATCTCGATGCCACCAATCCCGAGCTGGTCAATTTGCGGGAGCGGGCGCGCAGGGAAAAGGAAAAGCAGAACCTCATCGACGAGTTTCTCCATCAGATTGATTCCGCGCGGCGCAAGGGCGACTTCAAGTCTGCCATGGCGGTCGCGCAGAAGGCGCTCAAGGCCGATAAGTCGAATCCCAGAATCATCGCCCTGCGGAATGTTCTTACCATGGAGGTGGAACAGGCGCAGCGGCGCGCGCAGGCCAAATCGCTGCTGGATTCCGCCCGCGCGGAGATCGGCTCCCGGCGCTATAACGAAGCCATCGAGTTGCTCAAGCAGGTTGAGGAAGTCGATTCCACCAACCCCGAGCTGCCGCTGCTTCTTGGGGATGCCAACTCCGGATTGGAACAGGGCCGGCGCAGGGAAGTGGTCACCCGGCTGGAGGAAGAAGTTGCTCAGGCAGCTGGATATGAGAAGCTTCAGCAGGCCGCCCAGTCAATTCAGGAGGCCATGACCAGCCTGCCTTCCGAGTCGGCGCTGTTTCGGCTGAACTCCATGGTCGAACGACAGATCAAGGAATATGAGAATCGTTCGTTGGTGGACGAAACGGTTCAGGCCTGCCGTAACCTTCATCCGCGTGAGGCGTTGGAGCTGGTGCGCAAGGCGCGGCTGCGATTGCCGGGCGAGGAGCGGCTGCTCTCCATGGAGGCGCTGTTTGCCGATCGGGTCAGGCAGCAAACCGTTGAAGAGCGCCGCGCCGATTACCTGGCCAGGGCGCGCGAGAATCTCGAAAAAGGCTTGTATGCCGAGGCGGTTCGCATTCTTGAGTTTTGCCACGCCGAAGGCATCGCCAACGGCGAAATTTTCTCTTTGCTGGATTTTTCCCGCAGCGAGGATTTGGAGAGCCGGCGCCAGCAACAGTTGCGCAACAATCTTGACCATGCGCAGGCGCTGATCGGCGACTCGGCTTACGAGGAAGCGATCTCGTTTTTGGAAGATGAGCTTCAGCAGACCGACGACAATGCGATGCGCATGCTCCTCGACCAGGCCTCGGCTGGCCGCGACGCCCTTCGCCGCCATATCGACGCCGAATTGGCCTCGGCCGTGAAACTGGTTTTGGCGGGAAAGCAGAAGCAGGCTCTGGAGTTTCTGAAAAACGAACCGTCCGCCGTGCTGTGTGCCGAGCGCGTGCAAACAGCACTTGACACGCTCGAGGATGAGCGCCGGCAAGCCCTGTTCCGGACGCTGGGCAGAGCGTATGCCGCTCTGGAGTGCAATCTATCCGTCGGCGAAGCGATGATGCAGCGCGCCGTGACGGCTGCGGGCCACGCCTCGCTCTTCGCGCCCATGGCAGACGCCTTTAGCGCCAGGGCGCGATCCGCCGCCGACCGGGTGATCGCCGAGGCTATCCGCAACGCCAAACTTCTGCTCCGAGCGCGCACCCGCGTAGCTGCGCGACTGGCGCTCCAGACCGTTTCTGGCATGGTCGATTACGCCAGCTCACGAGTGCGCTCCGATTGGCAGAACATGCAAAGAAAAGCCTCGCAGACAGGCCTGATTACCCGCCTGTGCGGCTAGAGAAATTCTGATTAAGTTGAAATTTTGAAGGGTACTGGCTTTAGCCCGTACATAAATCCAGCAAAATCAATGTGGGCTTTAGCCCCTGATGGAATGCAAGCTCAATAGAAACACTTGATCAGATGTTCCCTGGAGAATTTTCATTGTCGCCGTTTTGCTTGTAATGTGTTGTTTTTCTTATACTTAGAATGGAGCCGAAAGTCGGACTCGAACCGACGACCTGCTGATTACGAATCAGCTGCTCTACCAACTGAGCTACTTCGGCCCTCCTCTCAGATTGTACCGTTGCGCTCCTCTTCGGTAAAGTTCCGCGCGGAAATCCTCATTTACCGGCCTCTTGATTCGGCCTGTCCGCATAGGCTTACGCAGCGGGCGGCGCTTGCAACTCAATCCGTATCGACGGCGTATGCAGCAGCGTGTTGTGAATCAGGCAGTGGTGGATGGCCACATCCACGCCCGCCCGGTCCGCCTCGCTCAGCGCCAGCGGAATCCTGACCTCGATCCTGAAGTTGTCCAGCCGCGCCGGCGGTCCGGCTTTCTCCGCCGTAACCCGCACCTCGACTCCCTCGCGAGGCAACCCTTTCTTGCGCAGATAGGCCGAGGCATAAAAGGCCGCGCAGGTGCCCAGCGACGCCAGAAGAAGTTCCGGCGGCGTCATGCCTTCGTCGCTGCCGCCGTTTTCGGCGGGCTGGTCGCAAACCAGAGAGTGCTTTCGCGCCCCAACCTCAAACTTCACATCTCCCAACAACTTTACATTCACTTCCATCGTCATTCCTTTTCAACGCCCATCGAATTTTACATCAATTCCAGCCACGGCCTTGCGGCAGCAGGCTCACGCACGCATTACAATCATACGCGTGAGCAACTCCTTTGAAATCGGCCCGGTCCATGTGGGCGAGGGCCAGCTTTTCCTGATCGCCGGCCCCTGCGTCATCGAGTCCGAGGCCCACGCGCGCTCTCTGGCAGAGGCCATTCAGCGCATCTGTGCCGACCTCGCGATTCCCTACATCTTCAAGGCCAGCTACGACAAGGCCAACCGCACCAGCGTGAAGAGCTTTCGCGGTCCCGGCCTGGTGGAGGGCACGCGCATCCTCGCCCGCATTGCCAAGGACACCGGCCTGCCGGTGCTCACCGACGTGCACGAACCGTCCGACTGCGCGGTGGCCGCCGAGGCCGTGGATGTGCTGCAGATTCCCGCGTTCCTCTGCCGCCAGACTGATCTGCTGGTGGCCGCCGGCAAGACCGGTCGCGCCGTCAACATCAAGAAGGGCCAGTTCGTCGCCCCATGGGACATGGCCCACCCGGTCGAAAAAGTCCGCTCCACGGGCAACGAGCGCGTCTTCCTCACCGAGCGCGGCTCCAGCTTCGGCTACAACACGCTGGTGGTGGATTATCGTTCCCTGGCGGTGATGCGCAATCTCGCGCCGGTGGTCTTTGACGCGACACACTCCGTGCAGCAGCCCTCAGCGGCGAATGGCGTGAGCGGCGGCCAGCCCGAGTTTATTCCGCTGCTGTCGCGCGCTGCGGTAGCCGCAGGCATCGATGGATTGTTTCTGGAAGTCCACGACGACCCGCTCAACGCGAAATCCGACGGCGCCAATGCACTCGACTTGAAGCTGCTCAAACCTCTGCTGGAAAAGCTGCTGGCGATTCACACGGTGGCGAGTTAGTTTGAATAGGAAAGATTTATGAACATAAGTAAGACGCTGGCTCGGTTCAGCAATCAGCTTCGTGCACTCTGGAAATTCTGTCTATCCTTCTGCAAGCGTGACTGGGGACTGTCCGACTATCCGGTTGTATTCCGCACTCAGGAACCCGATCCCGCTTCCGATTACGATAGTCCTCGATTCAAACTACAGCGCCAAGTGGCTAGCATTGTAAATTGGCACCTTACAGGGGGTGGTGATACGCGCAAGGAGGCACTACAAAAACTGCGCAGCACATTCGCCGCCGTTCAGTCGAACAAGAAAGAAACGGGCGAGTCTCTTCCTCGTCCCGGTACGCGGGTTCCTATCGAATTTGCTACCCAAGAGCGTGTCAATGCGCACGCGGAACTTTCTGAGGATTTCATTCACCGAGTTCTAGAATTGGAATCGGCTTGGATTTCGGATGAGTCAAGCTTGTGGGATTTCGATGCGGAAGAGACCAATGATGCACTTTGCGCCAGGATCAAGGAAATCTATGGCGTGGATGTCTCGGACATCAAATCTGTACGACTATGCGAGATTTTCGACCGCATCGTCGCGGCGCGTAAACCCGAATAGATTTACACCGCCCTCATCTCCAGCGTCTTTCCCAGCGCCTTGAGCGCGCCGGCTATCCCATCGATCTTGGAAGTGTGCCGCCAGTCAATCAGCCGGGTCACCTCTTGCGGCGTAACTTTCAACCGCCGCGCCAGCTCCGCTGGGCGAACCTTCTGGTCGGACATTTCATTCAGCAGCAGGACCTTTGCGGCAACGCTGGCCGGTAGCTCTACGGTATGCTGACCACGCTTGGGCTTGGACGGAGCCGGAACCGGGCGTTTGTCATCGAGATAGAAGTCCATAGCGGACTCCAGTGCGTCCTTGGCGTGGTAAAGAGCGTCCTCGATACTTTCGCCGCAGGTGATCGCCTCCGGAATATCAGGGAACGTTACCGTGTAACCGCCTTCAGGCTCTTTGCTGAGTTTGACAGGGAATTTCATCTCGTCTCCTTCGCTACTTCAATCCAAGCTGCTTTTTGATGGCCTCGACCGTCCCGGTCGGAATGTCTTTCTGATGCATGGGGATTATCGATTGCTTTCCGTTCAGGTACACGTGAAAATGAGAGCCTTTGGCCGGGGTGAATGTCGCTCCTTGCTTTGTCAGCCATCGCTTGAACTCGCTGCTCTTCACCTGCCCAGTATACGCAATTTTGCTTATACTGTCGAAGCGGAATGCGCCAACCGGGCAGTGTCTGCGCCGATTCTCCATTGCCGCCCGCGCCCTAGGTTCTGGCCCAGACCCAGGGCTGCTCCCCATTCGGGGCCGGTGGAGTCTATGAAAATGCGGGAACGGGGGGGGGCCTTTGCTCGGTTGCCAGCCGGAGACCACCCCGCCCTGATACACTTTTCTTTGGAGTTTTGTGGGCGCGTCTCGGCCTCCAGTTGCATGGTGTGGGTCGCCGGAAACCGGTTATTTGGACGGATTTTCCTGTGGCAGGCCAGTCATGGAGTGTTGACGGACAGCGCCAGAGAGAGTTTTCCCAATTACTGTCGCCTTTTCGATGCCGCGCAGAAGGGCTTTTGCTTCCACCCCAGCGACCAGGATCTGTCGCCGGGAACCCCGGAAGAAAGAGCCACATGCCACCGGCAAACACCAGCGGCAGCAAGAGGGAAGTTTGCTTTAACCCAAATTTTCCGATTGATTCGGGAGTGACCGTTCTGCGGCTCGACAAAGCGGGGCGGGGAGGATTCATGCGGCGGTTCTTGACGCTTGTTTGTTTGTTGTGCCTTGCCATTCCGGCCGGGATTTCTATCTCCGGCTGCACCCGCAACCCGGGCGCGAACTACTGCAATGGACTGGGCTACGGGATGAAGATCACCGATGTGGACACGCTCACGCTGCAACCGGCGACCACGGGCATCTCCATTGCCTACGGGCAGACGCGCCAGGTGAGTACGCCTTCGGCCCTTACCTGCAAGGGCAACTCGGCCAACGCCGGCACGTTTACCTACGGCACCACCAACAACCAGTTGGTGGACATTTCGCCGAGTGGCAACATGTGCGCCGGCACGTGGAATCGGAACTCGGGCGGCGGGATCGCCGACTATACCATCTGCAACCCGCCCAATCCGTTGCCATCGACCGGAGGCCTGCCTTACAGCATTGCCTACATCACGGCCTCGGCTCAGTCGGTGACATCCAATCCGGTCGAAGTGTATGTGCACGCCATGGTGACCTCCGTCAGCCTGGTCACTGAGGCGTCATCAACATCCATCAACACCCAGCAGTGCTTCTCGCAGGGCGCCCAGGCCACGTTCGATGCACAGGCTTGCTACGCGAACAGCAGCAACCAGCAGGTTCTGCTGTGCGCGCCGTCTTCGGTGACCAGCAATTTTGCATGCCCGCTGCCTTCCGGTGTGACCTCGGTGCCCAGTTGCACCTCGTCCATCGGCGTGCTCAGCTACTCGGTGGGCAACCCCCAGGTCGCCAGCATAGTCACCAACACCACCACCAACCAGGTGACTATCACCGCCGCGCAGCCCGGCACCACCGCCATTACCGCTTCAGTGGCCGGCTCGGGCTCTTCGGCCGGATACTTCTCTACCTGCCCGCCGAAATCCATCTCGATAACTCTGGCCAACGGCAGCACTTCGGGCACCATCACTCAGGGCGTCACGCAGAATTTGACCACCACCGTCACTGACACCCAGGGGAACTCCATTACCGGCCTCTCCCTCACCTACCAATCCACTGATCCGATTGACATCTCGGCGAGCAGCGGCGGAGCCATCACCACATCCTTCCCCGGCGTGGCTTCGGTCTACGCCATCTGCCAGCCGCCCAATTGCAATGCTGCGCCCATCAACGAAATTGGCGTCTATGGCACCGGCCTGCCCGTTTCCTCCAACCCGGTCATCATCACCACCCCCGGCACAGCCGGCGAATACGCCTGGTTCGCGGCTCCCGGCCAGTCGCAGTACGTCGTCTCCCTCGAGATTCTCAACAGCCTCCCCGGCTCGGTCGGCTCCACGATACGCCTGCCCTACGTGCCCAACTCCATGGTGATGGACCGGCTGGGCAACAATCTTTACTTCGGCTCCTCCCACGCGTTGATGAGTATGAGCACCGCGAGCAACACGATCGGCGCGCAGAACACCTCTGTTCCCGGTGTGGTGCTGGCCGTATCGCCGAACAACTCGCAACTGCTTATCAATGATCAGGTGCGCCAGATCTTTTATCTCTACAACATCTCTGGCGGGAGCGCCACGGCATTTGGCGGCATGGGCACGGCCGCGGCCTGGACCCCCGACTCGAACACGCTCTACGTCGTGGACAGCGCGGCGGAGAACAATACGCCGGCGAACGTGGCGGCGGACATCACCAGCCACACCGACGCGCTGTATGTCTATAACGCGGGCACCGGCTGGGTCACCTTTTGTACCGTCTACAACGCCACGACCTGCCCCAATCCCTTCATGGGCGCGCAGAGCCTGGCGATTACCATTCCCAGCGTCGGCGCGTTTCTCAGTGGCAGTTCCACCACAGCCCACACCTGGTGCCCCACAGGCACGGTGGGCAATTACGCCAGTATGAGCTTCTATCCGCAGGGGCCAACTCCGGACAATACTGTGGCCGCGCTGACCGATGTGCTGGCTGCCACCACCGATGGCAAACACATCCTCGGCGCATCGACCACCGGCAGCAGCATCAGCTTGTCCGACATTGGAGTCACCATTCCCGCATTGAATTGCCTGCCTCCGGAAACCATCGGCGGGTCACCCAACCCCGATTATCCGCTCCTGCTTGGCGATACGCTCTTGCCGCTGGTGCTCGGAACCACGTTGACCCAGCCTCCGGCCTTCACCGCCACCGCCGCCACCCTCGACCAGGTAGTGCCCTCGCCTGAGTCCAACCTGGCCTTCATCACCTATACCCCGCCCACTACCGGCGCCGCTACCGGCGTCTCGCTGCCCTTCTACGTACCCGGCAGCGGCGCCTTGAGTTCTGTTCCGTTCAAAGGAAGCCTGGCAGCCAGCATCACTGCTCCCCTGACCGGCGCCTTCACCCCGGATAACACGCTCTTCTTTGTCTCCACCGCGGGCGACAACATGATCCACTACATCTGTGTGCCGAATCCGACCGACATAAAGCAGATCTGCACGAAGCTGACCGATACCCAGCAGATCAGCCCCAACCTGCCGGCTTGCACGTCCATCGCCAACGGTGGCACCGACCTCGGCTGCGTTTATTCGGGTCCAAGTCCCGCCACCGCCATCGTTCCGGCCACGGCCATTGCCGTCAAACCGCGTACCGCACCTTAGTTCGCAGCGCATCAACAGCAAGCAAGAAGGCCGGCACCGCGCCGGCCTTCTTTGTCGATCAGTCCCACAGCCGTTCTTTTTTCGGCAAGTCCCACAAATGCCCCGTGCCCCATCCATTTCGCGTTCTGTGCGAAATGGGTGGGATACCAATACATTCAAATTCCGATCCGGAGGCGGCTGCCGGCTGGGATACCACGAATCCCATGGCGCGCAAGCGCCGCCCGCCTGGACGGCCAGTCCCCGCACCGCAGGGGCTGCACGATAGAATCAAGAGATGATCAAGGGGATTTCCTTTCTTCGTCCCGCAGGCAGCCAGGCAGCCTATGACCGGCTGTCCAGCTTCTTTTCCGCGCTGGGATTTGCGCCCGGCAAAGGGTGGAATGAAGAAAACAGTCGCGGCGCCGCCTTCCTTGCGCCGCTCGGCAATCTGGAATTTGTTGACGGCCAGTTTCCCTCCACCGCCGATGTGCTGGTGGAGGTAACCGCTCTGGACGCCGTGCATCAGGCCGCCTCTGCGTGGCTGCTCGCTCAAGGACCCCAGGTCGAGTCCGGTCCCGAGGCTCACGCGCGTCTCTCCGCCATCACGGAAACCCACTGGAAGTCGCGCCTTTTCACTGTCGAGCCCGAGCCAGGTTTCGCCTTCAGCTTCTGGGCGTGGACCGACCCGCAGCGCGGCAAGCCCGTGGCCATCGAAGGCGATCTCTCCGCCGACGGCATGAAGTTCGCTATCGTCGTCGCCCGCTGGAATGCGGTCATCACCGAGCGGCTGCTGGAAGGCGCGCTCGATGCATTGCTGCGCAGCGGCGCAAAACGCACCGCCATCGAGGTAGTTCGCGTTCCCGGCGCATGGGAGATTCCCGCCGCTGCCCGCGCCATTGCCAACCGCGGGGCCAACGCAGGCAGGGTAGACGCCATCATTCCTCTTGGTTGTTTATTGCGCGGCGAGACCGCCCACTACGAGGCCATCTACAACGAAGTGGCGCGCGGCCTCGGCGAGTCGCAGCAGCAGACCGGCATTCCCCACAGTTTTGGCGTGCTCACCTGCGAGACGCTGGAGCAGGCCCTCAACCGCGCCGGCATCAAGGCCGGCAACAAGGGCTTCGAAGCCGGCCTCGCCGCCATCGAGATGGTCAGCCTCATCCGCAAGCTGCGGCAGGGCGGTACAGAGTGACCGCCGGACAACATCATGGGTCGGGACGCCGCAAATCGCGCGAGCTGGCCATGCAGATGCTCTATCAGGCGGAGATCGGCAAGCAGACGCCCGACCAGGTGCGCGCCAACTTCTGGAAGGCCGCCGATGAGGTCGAGCCCGAAGTGCGCAGCTTTGCTGAAGAGCTCTTCCGCGTGGCCGTCGAGCGCCAGGAGCAGATCGACGAGTTGCTTGTGGCCAACTCCAAGCACTGGCGGCTGGAGCGCATGCCCGCCGTGGACCGCAACCTGCTGCGCATGGCCGTCGGCGAGATGCTGGGCTTCAAAGGCACGCCTTTTCCCATCGTCATCAACGAAGCTCTGGAAATCGGCCGCCGCTTCTCCGCTCCCGAGTCCATTAACTTCCTCAACGGAATGTTGGACGCCATCGCCCGTAGCCTGATCGGCAAGTGAGAACTGTGGAGGTCTAGCTCGCAATACGCTTCAGTGTGTCTCGTCTGTAAACCGCTATTGTTCCGCTCCATAAACGCAGTTCGGATCCCCATCCTTACCGCGTTTATTGCGAAAAGCGCGGAATTGATCACGCTAGGAGTCGGGCGCGGATATTGCTTGCGGTTATCAAGGCGTGAAGTCCACTATCGTGGACGGTGGGGTGAAACAGAAATATTTCAATCATTAACTCCCGGCGCATCTTATGGAGTCAGGGCTCTGTTCAAACCCCGCAATCCTCCGGTTCTATTCTTCATCCCATGCATGGCATCCCACAATCCCGTCGATGGTTGAAATATTCCTCGGTTTTCAGGAACAGGAATAGGATCTTGTTTTACTTTGAGGGAAATGGTGTCATCGGATAGCACCGAAGCTTCGATATGGTTTCCACCTGCTTGCTGCTTAGTCCAGACGCGCCATCCCGCAAATGGCATTTGAGCAAGAAATACGTCCTCGCCTGCCACGGACAAATTGGATGGCTGATGCCAGGGACGCCAGCCTTGCACTTGTTGCATCAAACTAAGCTCATTCCCGGGTTGGCTAAAAGCATTCATGGGTTGGGCCGTCAGCCTTGAGGTGGTAGTTCCCTGTTTGCTGACGACCATGATCGGTGAGCCTTGTTCATTGTCAATCTTAATTATGGCGCTAGAAGATAGAAATAGAGTGGAAGAGATATGCCAGATAACAACTATAAATACAATTACGCCGCATAGAGCAGTGAAACAACTGCCATTCGATGACTGATCACTGTTCCGATCTGAACTCACAACTGTACCTTTCCGATCCGCAATCAATTCGATCGAACACGGCGAATGTCCATGGTCATTCCCAGCCATCCATCGTACCACTTCTGTAGCGCGCCTCCTATGCCAACTTCCATCCCATGTGCCGCGCCCGCTCCAGAGTCCGTGCCGAGAGTCGTGGATGCGGCTCCTGCGAAACCAAACCAATCCACAGGCTGCCAACCGGTTTTGCGCCGAGACATTTGGCCGCCAGACGCAGAGCTTTTGCCGCTCCAGTGGCAAAAGGAATCAGGAATCCCGGCATTCCCGCCGAAGCCACCAGCACGGCCTTGCGCGATTGCCGCTTGTTTCGTTGAACGAGCAAATTATTTCCCCAGGGCCAATAGAAAAATCCCAACAATCTCTCCAAAAACCTGCGAAAGAGGGCCGTCGCATTGTAGTAGTTGACCGGTGAGCCAAGCACGACAGCATCCGCCGCTTCTATTTCTTTGAGAATCGACTCCAGATCGTCCTGCTGCGCGCACTTGACGCGCTCCGCGCCCGGCGACTGGGTGCACTGGCGGCAGTTAGTGCAGAACTCAACGTGCTGTTCTCTCAGGTAGATGGTGTGCGTCTGGGCGCCTTTTTCCCTCGCGCCCTCCAGAATGGCCTCAACCGCGGTGTCGATGGCTCCGCCCTTGCGATAGCTGCCGACTATTGCCACAACTTTGCTGCTCATTCAACTCTCCAATTCGATTTGCATACAGGCTACTACAGGCGCGGCGCCACCAGCAGTGACAAGGTACTGATTACCGGCAAGTCTCGCCAGGCCGGTCAAGCACGTCGTTGGTTCTCGCCCGGTGGTCCTGCTGCACCACGGCTCCCGACTTCAGAACCAGCCTGCCCTCCTGGCTGAGCAGCGGGTCGATTTCAAACTCCGCCGCCACCGGCGCTCCATCCACCGTGCGCGCGCAGTACCAATCCTTGCCGTAGGGAGCGCCGTCTTTGTACCACCGCTGGCAGGCGATCACCGACTTATCGGAACTCAGGTCGCACTGGAACCACAGATACAGATCGCCTTTGCCTGTTCCCGCCAGCGCAAAGGCGTAGGAGGGAACCTTGCCTGGCCGCTTATGGGCGTAGGCGGCATCAATAATCGGCCGACGCACCTCGCGGATGCAGCCCGCATCCTTAAAGTTCTCGTATGTTGTCCCGCGCTCCAGCTTCATCACCGGGCCATCGGGCGGCCTCACCCAAACGTAGCGCCGGTTGAATCGAATCTGAACCTGTTTTCCGGCAAGATCCTCCAGGCCGGAGAACTTCTTCTCATGAAGAAAGCTGCTGCCGTCCCCCAACACAACCTGATCGCCCTGCCGGAAGCAGAAAGCGCTGACCGGCTCGGCTTGTTCCGAGCATCCATTGCGGCAGGGCTGGTAATCCGCTTTCTCCACCAGCGTCGCCGCGGAAAATCCTTTAGCCTCTCTGGCCGAAGCGCAAAGAGTCAAACTCAACCCCGCGCAGACGGCAAGGACGATAAGCGGCAAAGACCGGAAGACTCTGCCAGTGCTGGACAGACGGGAGCGCCTGAATCGAATCTGAATCGATGATTGCATCATGCGCTTTAAGTTACTACCGCCCATTCCTGTTTCGCAAACGACCGGCGCGGGAGATTGCCGCTGAAACAGTACGTCCGGAAAACAAAAGCAGCCGGATTCCCCCGGCTGCTCTTTGTACATCGATTGTCACGGAGCCCTCAAAGGCTCTCGCCGGCTATGCCTTGGCCAGAACCAGAGCCTTCAGCCGCGCGTTCAGGCGGCTCTTGTAGCGGGAGACGGTGTTGTCGTGCAAAACGCCCTTCCGCACGCCCTTATCCAGCGTGGAGACGGTCTCGCGATACTGCGCCTGGGCGGCCTTCACATCGCCCTTCACCAGCGCCTCGCGCAAAGCCCGCAGGCTGGTGCGCACGCGGCTGCGGCTGGCGCGGTTCACTTCGGTGCGTGTTACGGTCTGCCGGGCGCGTTTCAGCGACGATACATGATTTGCCATTCGTTTTCCTTGATCTTTGCCTTGTTTTCAGGCGAAATGTGCGGTCTCAGAACGCAACCGGAGCCGCATCCCTCGCAATTTCTTAGTCTACGGGAAATCGGACGCCGGGTCAATGTGCGTACTCGCCGCTGCCTCCCACCTCTTTATGGTTTCCTTTTGACCTGTTGGCAATAATGGTCTATGTATACTCGTCTCGACCGGATTCACCGGGCTCTTCCCTTGGTTCTTGGCATGGTCACGCTGGCCAGTGTTGGGGTGCTTATCGCGTGGGACGCATTTCCCGGGCTCTTTCCAGCCAACGCTCATGACGTTCTTGCCGCATTTCCGCTGGCCATGATCGCGGTTGCCTACCTCGTCTATCAGTCCGCGCATCGGCCTGCGCGCTGGGAAGCCGTCAAGGCGGTACTGCTGGCGGTTGCCTTTCTCTTCTGGGCCGCCAATCAGTTCTGGCCCAGCCTTCGCCAGGCGACGCTCTTCAACGACATTGCCATCGCGCTCTTCGTCCTCGACGTGTTTTTGGTCATGGCAGGCTGGCCTTCTACTTCCCCGGACGAGTCCTTCGCCGAGACCTACACACCTTTGCCCGCAAAAAATGAGAATTCCACGCGCTAATGTCGCCGCACTGCCCAACCGTAACTGCCAATGCACACTTTTCATGAAAAATTCCTAATATCCGCATTGACTCCTAGCCCAGTTGGCGCTACTCTCAAGCCCAGATACCGAATACTGACACCGGATTTGGTAGCCTTATCCATCCCGCGGTTTCGCCAGACAGCCCAGAGCTTCGGCTCTCTCCTGCGCCGCATTCCGCTGTTTCCCTCTCATACTGTCCCTTGTCCGCAGCCTGTCCGTCGCGCTGTTGGCCTGCCTTGCGCCCAGTCCAACCCTCTTGGAGGTCATCGAATTCTTTGAAAATCGCCCTGGAGATCACGCCCAACCTGGAGCCCCTCTTCGGGACTCGCGATGAAAACCTCCGCCTCATGGAAGACTCGCTCGGCGTACGCATCGATCTTCGCTCCGACGCCGTCCACGTCACTGGTCCCGAGCCCGCCATAGAGCGCGTCCGCCAGATCTTCGCGGACTTCGAGGCGCTGCGCAAGCAGGGCCTCAATCCCCACAACGGCGAACTGAACGCTCTCCTGCGCCTGGTCGTCTGCGACCCCGCCGTCACCCTGCGTTCGCTCTCCGACAGCGGCAAGCAGCGCTCGGCCGGCGTCAAGCGCACCGTCCAGCCCCGCTCCATCAACCAGCGCAAGTACGTCGAGGCCATCGAGCAGAACGACATGGTCTTCGGCGTCGGCCCCGCCGGCACCGGCAAAACCTACCTCGCCGTCGCCATGGCCGTCTCCGCCCTCAACGCCAAAAAAGTCAGCCGCATCGTTCTCGTCCGTCCCGCGGTCGAGGCCGGCGAGCGCCTCGGCTTCCTTCCCGGAACCCTCCAGGAAAAGGTGGACCCCTACCTGCGCCCGCTCTACGACGCCCTCTACGACCTGCTCGATTCCGAAAAGGTCGACAAGCTCTTCGAGCGCAACGTCATCGAGGTCGCCCCCCTGGCCTTCATGCGCGGACGCACCCTCAACGACGCCTTCATCATCATGGACGAGGCCCAGAACACCACCATCGAGCAGATGAAGATGTTCCTTACCCGCATGGGCAACGGCTCCAAGGCCGTCATCACCGGCGACATCACCCAGATCGACCTGCCCAACCCGCGCAAGTCCGGATTGCTGGACGCCATCAACATCCTCGACGGCGTCGAGGGCATCCACTTCTGCCACTTCGAGGAGTGCGACGTCGTCCGCCACGCCCTCGTCCAGCGCATCGTGAGAGCCTACGAGTCCGCCAAGCCCCAACAGCAGGAGTTGCCTCTAGCCCTCGGCGATGCCATCGATGTCGGTTCCCAATCCAGCGAATCTCGCTCCCAGTCCCAGCCGCAGCATCCGCCCAAGCCGCAGTAGCTCCAGGAATGTAGCGCCGGCCTCCCGGCCGGCTGTAGCGCGGACGTCCTCGTCCGCGCTCGGCTAACCGGAGTAAAATCTCTCCCATGGCGCAAGAATCTTCTTCCGCGCTCCTCCACGGCGCCGTGCAGCCACGTTACGGCGAAGTTCACATTCGCAACCGTGGCCGCCTTCCTCATTGGGAAAAAGAAGAAGGCCTCTACTTCCTCACCTTTCATCTCGCTGATTCGCTTCCCCATTCCGTGCTTGCGAAAATCGCCGAATGCCACCACATCCTCACAACCGCCAAACAAAACAATGCCAATTTGCTTCCCGATCAGAAAGAATTGCTCGCCAGTTATAGCCACACGCGCATCGAAGAGTACTTCGACCGCGGCGTCGGCTCGTGCGCATTCAACGATCATCGTATCGCCGGAGCCATGGCCGCGGCCTTGCGCTTCAGGGAGGGAAAGCACTACAGGCTTCTCGCCTGGTGCATTATGCCCAACCACGTTCACGTGGTGGTGAGACTCTTCCCAGGCCAGGAGCTTGCGAAGGTCATCAAAGCCTGGAAGAACTTTTCTGCAAAAGCCGCAAACCAGGCGCTCGGACGAAAGGGTCAATTCTGGCAGAGAGAGTACTACGACCGCCTGATCCGCAATGGAGACGAATTTGACCGCGCTATCCGGTACGTCGTCGAAAACCCAGCCAAAGCAGGACTGAAGGACTGGACTTGGGTTTGGAGCGCGGGCTGGGAAGCCCGCGCTACAGCCGGCCAGGAGGCCGGCGCTACAAGTTCGTAGCTTCTTGGTTGCCGCCGGGTGCACACATTCTGCACTCCTGAGCGGAGTCGAAGGGCCTGCGGGTGCTTTTCTGGTATCGTGATTCCCAGGTTCCAAAAGCGGGACTTGGAGCACCCGGCGGACGGCTTCATCCCAGGACCAAAGGCAGGACGTGGAGCAGTCGGCATGGGCGGGGACTGCAGAAAATCTAATAAATCACGATTTGACCCCATTTTCCACTTAAAGAATGTGAAATATGTTGATTATTTAGGATTATCGTACTAAGATTTCGTAATCAAATTTTTCTTCATTTTTGAGGAAGTGAGGTTCCGCGTGAAAGTTCTCGCAGGCATTGCTGGCATTCTACTTGGTATATTCAGTCTCACGTATATCGGAATTTACGGCAGTATTATCGGCGCGTCAGCGGGTTGGCTCGGTTCGCTGGGTCCAGGGAATGCGACGATAAGCAATTGGGCACAAATGGTGTCGATTATAAGTTGGCTGGCGCCTCTTCTTGCGATCATAGGCGGAATAATCACCTTCTCGAGTCCGCGCCTTGGAGGAATCATCCTCGGTGGAAGCGCATTTCTTCTTTACTATATGCTCGGATTGGGGGCGATCGGAAAACTATTTGTTCTTCCCATCGGCGCTACGGCAGTGCTCGCTTTGATCTCCCCCTCCTCAGCTTCAAGGCCCAAGTCTTCCTATGCGGCCATTAAGGCATCGACCAATAGCGATGGCGGTTCAAACGACACAACAGTGAGTTTTGATCGTGCCAAATGGAATGCGCTGATCCAGTATGACAATGATATAGCAATAGTAGCTGCAAAGTTAGCGCCATTTGGGAGTAAATGGGTGGATGAATTTGCATCATCCTTTATGGCCCTGAACGACAAAACGTATCTACCACAAATCGAGCAGAAACTTCTTGCTGCTGCTAAGGCCGATGCAGAAGAGAAAGAGCAGCAGAGAATCAAAGCAGCAGAGGAGCAAAGAGCATTTTTGGAAGAGAAAGAGCGTATTACCAAGGATCGTAAAGATAATATGCAATTTTGGATAGATCAGCACGGGGGAAAATCGCGAATCTTATTAGGATGTGGATTAGTCGCTATACTGCTTGCAACTATTGCGATTTGGCATTTTGCATCACCGGATAAAAAAGTTATAAGCAGTAATGCATTTGAGCCTATGCAGCAATCGAATCATGTCAATAATTCAACAACAATTCCTCAAGGTGCATCATCAACAGGGAAACCCATGTCCGGGACCATGAGGACGATGAAATTGGGTACAATGAATAATGACATAGTCGTAAAGGATTTTATAAACAATGGTGTAACCATTAAATTAAAGCCCGGATCATATATTTTGGTGGGGAATGCGGCGGATCTCCTGAATTGTTCACCTAATCTAAAACGATGCGTAGCAGCCCCTGTAGATGATTTCGATGTCTATTACCGAAGCGACCAAGAATCTTTCGATATTGGCCTCAATAAAGAACCGATCGGGAAGGCTCGCCATCATATGGAGATATTCATGTCAAGCACATTAGGAATATCCAAACAGCAAATGTGCAGTCTCAGATATTCGGTTATGGTGACAGGTTTAGGTTGTAAAACTTGCAGCGCAAGTGTCAACTCACAATATGAATGGAAAAATCTCATGTTCAGCTTTTGTCCTGGAGCTACGGAATTGCCTGAATAATCCGCTCTTATTTACGGCGGGTGGCGCAGGTCCCCATGAGTAACAAATCAGGGTGGCCCCGGTCCCTCGCTTTTGGGAACCGGGGAGACCACGAACCTCGACCGTCCGTCTTCCGCTAGAAAACTTCGCTGTGAAAACCGATGCGCACCAGCCGCAATGTAGAATCCTCCGGTTTTTTGTAAATAAGAAGCAGGTCGGGCTTCAGAGGTCACTCGCGATGATTCGTAGATTCGCCCGTCAACGGAGGCCGCGTGGAATCTCTCCGGCAGGGCATGATCCGTCGCCAAGTGCCTCCCGGAGGGAGAGCGTGAAAATAGCCCCGGATGAAGCGAAGCGCAATCCGGGGTAAGCATCCAAAAATCATCCCGCCGTCCCGTAGGGCCGGCGCGAAAACTGATCTCTGACCCCTGATCACTGATCACTGCTTTGCAGATGATTTCCCCATCCCGGCGCATAATCAAAGCAATCAAAAAGCAACACCGCTCCCGATCTTTGACAACTGACACGGTCTCGCTGACAGCCAAAAACCGCATCTTTTTGCCTCCGCCGCTTCCGCAACCAACTCATAAACAATGAGTTAGCTTTACCGAAGGCGAAAATATGCAACTATTGTTTTCCCAAAAATAGCCCTGAAGAACGAGAACCAAATTCGTTAACAGTCTTAGAATCAATAACATAGTCAACCAGCAAGGGCAAACAAAGGACGAAACCAAAGCGCGAGAATTCTGGAAAAATCCGGGTTTTTGGCGGGTGGCCGGGCACCGGGTGCCGGGTGGCCGGTGGCCCCGGTCTCCGGGTGCAATCCCCACCACAATCAGGGTGCCCCCGGTCCCTCGCTTTTGGGGACCGGGGAGACCACGAACCTCGACCGTCCGTCTTCCGCTGGAAAACTTCGCTATGAGAACCAATGCGCACCAGCCGCAATGGAAAATCGTCCGTTTTCTTGTAGATAAGAAGCAGGTCGGGCTTCAGAGGTCACTCGCGATGATTCGTAGATTCGCCCGTCAACGGATGACGCGTGGAATCTCTCCGGCAGGGTTACCACGAACCCCATGCGCGAAGCACGATTGGCCCCACCGCAGATGGTTGCAGATAATTATGCCTTTCACGCGCACAATAGTGAAAAGCGTCTGAAACCAAGTCCCCCAAGGAAACCCGTATGAATGAAGCCGCCGAATCCGCCCTCGCCCATGACGAGGTTAGCGAACCCGTTGCCGCCCGGGAAAACCCTGCCGTCGCACATTGCATGAGCGCATGGGCACGTGCTTATAAAATTGCAGAGAAGGCGGGCAGAAGCGATATCTATAACTCGCATGAAAGTGGCATTACCTACCGCCACGCCTTGCCTCCGCTAACCGGAGAGGAAAACATCTGCAATTTTATCGCCTGCGTAGCCCAGGGAATGCTCATCGGCGCAATCGATGGTCCTGACGGCGCCAGGCTTCTTTACGCCGCCCAGGTTGCTCATACCACTCTCAGTAAAAAGGGGTTAACTCGAAAATCAGCCGCAAAATGATACCCTCCCCCCCGGGATCAATTTCTCCGTTTCTTCGCCTGTTTTGTGAGAGTCAGGTTCAACACATCTGGGTGCCTCACCCTCGCGACTGCCATCCTGAGTGACCCTGAGCGCACCGGGGCCCCCGGCGACAGGTCTTCGTCGCTGGGGTGGAAAGCGAAGGAGAGTCGAAGAACCGGCGTCTTGTAATTCTGCCATAAGGGTGGGATAGGTCGAACCCGCGTAGAATGAAAACTACCGGAGCAGCGCACAACGGCTCCGAGCACGATGATCCTCATCGACCCAGACCTGGAACCCCACCCCGCGCCGAAGGCAACTTCAGCGAAGAGGACGGTCGACCCCGTCCCCAACAAAAATCTCCGCCTGCCCTCTACTCGCACGTTGAGTCGCTTCCTTGCCGAGGCTCAGAAAACCGTCCGCCTCAAGGGTCAAGTCACGGTTTTGCTCACCACCGACGCGGCGATTCGCAAGCTCAACCGCCAGTTTCGCGGCAAAAACAAAGCCACCGACGTTCTCTCGTTTCCGGCTGAAGGCTCTTTCCCCGCCGCAGGCATCGGCGCAGAGGAGATCGCCGGCGACCTGGCCATCAGCGCGTCCACCGCGCTTAAGCAAGCCGTCGAGCAAGTACACTCGCTTTCAACAGAGATCAAAATCCTCATCCTCCACGGCCTCCTCCATCTCGCCGGCCACGACCACGAATCCGACACCGGCCAAATGGCCCGCCGCGAAGTGCTGCTTCGCGCCAAGCTGGGTCTGCCACAAGGGTTGATTGAGCGGGCGGAGGCGCCTTCGCGTGGAAAGCATATTTCCGGGGCTAAAGCCCTCGTGGATGGTAAGCCATCAATCAGGGGCCTGAAGGCCCCTGCTCCCTCCGAAAAAAACGTTGACATAATGCGGGGACTCAAGCTATGACCCCGCTCTTCATCCTGCTCATTGTCCTCCTAGCCGCCGTCGAGACGCTGGCCTCTTACATCAGCCGCGTCTACTCCGAGTTCGGCAAGATCCTCACCCGCGAAATCGAAGAGAATCTCGACGCCTGGGAGGAGTTGGTCGAGCCGCAACTTGGCCTCACCCGCGAGCACGCGTCGATCTGCGCGGCGGTCTTGCAGCAGCTCGCCCTGGGCCTGATCGCGCTGGGCTTCGGCGCCGTCCTCTTCGATCGTGCCCCGCTTCTCGCCCGTCCCACGCCTGCAGAAATTATCCAGGCCGTTCTTGCCCTGGTGCTGGTGGTGGTCTTCTGCAACCAGCTTTTACCCACGCTGCTTTTCAACCGCACTCGCGGTCGCTGGGCTCGGCGTCTCGTCTGGGCCATTCGATTTCTGCTCTGGCTGATGACGCCCATCACCGTCTTCGTCCGCTTCTTCTTTTCAGTGGCCTCGCTGGCCGAGGAGCCATCCACTCCGGAAGAAGAGACCGCCGACGATGTGGAGGCTCTGCTCGAAGCCGGCGAAGAGGAGGGCATCCTCGAAGAGAGCGACCGCGAGCTGATCCGCTCCGCCGTCGAATTCGGCGACAAGCTGGTTCGCGAGGTGATGACCCCGCGCCCGGCAATTTTCGCCGTGCCTGAGAACATCACCCTTGAAGCGTTTCTCGTTTTGTTGCGCGAGCACAACTTCTCTCGCGTCCCGGTTTATTCCGGCTCCATTGACAACATTACCGGCATCGCCTTTGCGCATGACCTGCTGCAGATTACAGACGAAGAAGCTCGCACCCGCACCGTGGCCAGCATCCAACACCCGGCGGTCTTCGTCCCAGAGACCAAGCGAGTTTACGAACTGTTGCGCGAGATGCAACGTGAGAAGCAGCACATGCGCGTCGTGATTGATGAGTATGGAGGCGTCTCCGGCCTGGTCACCATCGAAGACTTGCTCGAAGAGATCGTCGGCGAAATCCACGACGAGCATGAGGATGATGCGGAGCCGCAGCGCGAGCCCGGCGGCGTCTGGCTGGTTCCGGGCAACTTTCCTGTCGATCAGTTGCCTGATCTCTTCGGTGAGCAGGCCGGCCTGAGCGATCTCGGCGAAGCCTACGACGCGACAACGCTCGGCGGCCTGGTCAGCGAGATAGAAGGCCGCATCCCGCTCGCCGGCGAAGTTGTCTTGCTGGAATCCGCCGGCCTGCGCATGGAGGTCGTCGCCTCCACTGATCGCCGCGTCGAACGCCTGCGCGTCTTTCCGCCCGCCGCAGCTGCTTCTGAGTCCGCCTGAATTTTCCAGAATTCATCAATAATTCTGTCGGTATGGGGCTATAATTCCTTAAGTTTCATTCCATAGCAGAAAGCCTTCATGAAAAATTTCGCCGCCCTGCTTGCAGCCGTTGCGTTCATTACCCCGGTCGTAGCGCAAAATGATGTTGTAAAAGAATTGCAGAAAAAGCAAAAGATTGCTACGGTGGCTCCGGCCGTCAAGCCGATTCTGCTGCATACCGGAAAGCCAATCACGCAAAATGACAAGCAGCAGCTTCTGGCCTCCGTGGTGAAGGCGTATGCGGCAAAGGCGCAGGGAGGCAAGAGCAAGAGGAATGCCAAGGGCGCCGCTTCGTCCGCGACAACATCCGTCCTGCTTACTCCGAAGAAGATGTCCAAAGCCGACTTCGTGTATACGTTTGCGGATAACGTAGCTTACTTGGGTTATTCGGATGTCGGAGAAGTATTTCAGATGGGCGCATCATCCGGCGGCACGCTGAGCGACCTGAGCTTCGTTCTTCTGGTGAATCCAAATACTGCGTACACATTGACATTTACTGTGGCTGGCAATGGTGCAGGAACAGGGAACGGGACGTTCAAGATCGTCGATGGCCATTACCCTGAACAAACCGTTACGGGAGTCAAGAACGAGAGCACAGAGTTCGCCTACGCCTTTATTTCCGATAGTTCTGGAACCGCTATCGTCTCGGTGACCAGCAGCCAGCCTTGGAGTTTTACAAGCTGCGAGATCGTTGCGAATCCGATCAAATGATTCTCGCCAAGAGTCGATCCTTTCTTTTAGTGCAGATAAGACCAACTCTTCATCCGCAAATCCGCGATAATAGAAGGTCAGGAGCACTTCCCCTTTGAAATCCGGATTTGTCGCCATTCTCGGCCGGCCCAACGTCGGCAAAAGCACGCTGCTCAATGCTCTCACCGGCGAAAAGGTGGCCATTGTCTCCGCCAAGCCGCAAACCACGCGCAACCGCATCGCCGGGGTGGTCGAGGTTCCGGCGCTGAAGGGCGTACATCCGGCGGCGCAGATCGTCTTCGTCGATACTCCCGGCGTCCATAAGCCCGGCTCGCATCTCGACCGCCGTATGTTGCAGGAGGTTTACGAGGCCCTCGAAACGCGCGACGTAGTTCTGGTTCTGATGGACGCTACACGCAGAGTGCAACTGGAAGCGACGGCGGAGCCTGCCGACGAGCCGGTTTCCGGAGATATTCCCGAAGAGCTGACCGCAGGGGCTAAAGCCCAGGATTCTCTTGATGTCTCTGCGGCACGACTAAAGTCATGCCCTGACGCTTCGTGCGACTCAGGAAGAGTTTTTCCGCATTCTGTAAAGTCATGCCCTGACACTCAGCAGCGCCTCTCCGCATCCAGTCAAGGAAACAACTCCCCCAAGCACGAGCGCACTAACTGGGCCAGCGAGGACGAATTTCTCTTTGGCCTCATCCGCAAGCTCGACTGCCCGGTCTTCCTTGTGCTCACCAAGATCGACCTGGTCGCCAAGGACAAGCTTTTGCCGCTGATCGACTCGCTCACCCGCCACTTCGGATTCGCGCAGGTGATTCCGGTCAGCGCACGTAAGCGCGACGGGCTTGATCTGTTGGTCCGCAAGATCGTCGAGGCGCTGCCCACCGGAGAGCGCTACTACCCCAAAGAACAGTACACCGACCAGCCGCAGCGCTTCATGGTCGCCGAGCTGATTCGCGAGAGCATTCTGGTCGAGACTGGCGAAGAGGTTCCCTACGCCTCGGCTGTTGTCATTGAACGCTTCGAGGAGGCCGAGCCGCCCGCTCCGGCGCGCAAGAAAAATCAAGCTCCGGCACGCCTGCCGCTGACCCGCATCGCGGCGGCAATTTATTGTGAGCGCGAAGGGCAAAAAGCAATTCTGATTGGCAAAGGCGGATCCAAGTTGAAAGAGATCGGCACCGGCGCCCGCCGCCAGATCGAGTCGCTGCTCGGCACGCGCGTTTATCTGGAGCTGCACGTTATTGTCGAGCCCGGCTGGCGCGAGTCGCGTAGCTTTGTCGAGTCGCTGGACTGGCGGAATCAATTGGAACGGCTGGCCGGAGAGCAGATCACGGAAAAGCCGTTGGACGAAGACGAAATCGGAAGATAGAGTTGCGCAGGACCTACGCTCCCTTTACCGCTCCCCGCCCATTGCCTTTTACCCAGTACATGCGAATGTCGGCTGCGCCGATGACGGCGTGGACGGTCAAGCCGTCGTTGGGCGCGGCGGCCACGCCCACGCTCGCTTTGACCCGCAACTTCAATCCATTCTTCATCTGGAATTCGGTCACCATCAGCGCGCTGAGCAGCGCGGTGGCTTGCGTCAGCGCGGCTGCGGCGCCGGTCTCCGGCATCAGAATCACGAACTCGTCGCCGCCATAGCGGAAGCACCAATCGTGCTTGCCGCTCAACTCCTGTAGCCGCTCGCCAACACGCGCCAGCAGCTCGCTGCCCACCAGGTGGCCATGCTCGTCGTTCACCAGCTTGAAATGGTCCAGGTCGAGGAAAGCCAGGCTTACCGGCAGTTCCAGCCGGCCGCATCGCTCCATCTCCCGGCCCAGCACCTCGTAAAGATGGCGGACATTGTAAAGTTTGGTGCAGTCGTCGGTGATAGTCAACTGCTGGATGCGTGCCACGTCGCGCGCATTCTCGATGGCGATGGCCGCGTGGTCAGCCAGAATGTGCAGAAAGGCGATGGTATAGTCGGTGAGCTGGTCGGCGCGCGGATTGAAGATTTCGATGACGCCGTGCGTTCCTTTGCGCCCGCGCAACGGCAGAGCGATGACCGAGCGGACCGTATTGTGATTGGCGCCGCTCTCTTGCTTGACTCGCGGATCGTTCTGGGCTTCGGGAACCAGCAGCGTCTCGCCGTGCTCCACCACCCAGCCGGCCACGCCCTCGCCCACCTTCACGCGCAGGCCGCGCAGCGAAACCTCTTCCCGGCCCGCGGCAATCGCATAATATAGCTCCTGGCGCTCCTCATCCAGCATCAGCAGCGTCCACAGTTCCGCCTCGACGAATCGCTCCATGTGTTCCATGATGGTGCGCAGAATCGTATCCAGGTCGAAGCTCGAAGTGAGCGAGCGCGCCACCTGGTGAAAAACGAGAAGGTCATCGAGCGGGATGCGGTTTGCCGTCTTTTTGGTCATTCTGAGGCCCAGTGTGAAAAGTGTATTCGCAATTCTTACATGCAACAGTTTTAGGGCGGCGGAAAAATGATGTTGCGCCCGTAGCGCACATTACGACGGTCACGTTTTCTCGGGGGAGAGGGACCATTCTCAGTCTCTATAAGAACACCCGCCAATGCGCGCCATCGGGCGGCAGGGCTTCAGGAAAATCGGCCTGCCGATGCAAGGCCGAGCTTCCTTGTCCTTTATTGTACGAAGAATGGGTGCGGCTAGTTCCCCATTGCAGGTGTCGCCACGCAGAACGACGAAATTCGCTTCTGGCTCCGGGGCAACTCGGACTTAGTCGATTCGCGGCGTGCCCCGGCGGAGAATATAGCCGGTGATGCCGCAGACGGCGATGATGACCAGTGCAACGGCGAAGTAGTAGGCGATGGGATGCGCCCAGCCTGGCGAATAGCTCAGATCCTGACCAACCCAAAGAAGCAGAATAGCGGCGATGGCCGCAAACATTCCGGCGATGACCAGCAAAGTGTGGCCCAGTTCGCGCCTTTTGTCCAGCGCCTCCACCTGGTCGGGGGTCAAGTGGCGCTCTTCGGGTGGAAGCAGGGAATTTGCCATGCTGTTTCTCCTGTTTTTTATCGGGCAACCGCGCGATTGTTGGATGACCTCCGTGCCCGGCTGCCCACTCTCTCGATTCAATCACAGGTTGCCGCGGACTTGCCAGTGGCAGGTCTCGACGGCTCCGGCGCGCAGGCCATTTTAGTTCACAAAGCGAAGCGGACTCGGCGGGTAACCCACAGACTGCCCATACAGCGGACTTTTTCCTTCAGGCAGCTTCAAAGCTGCGCCCACAACTGTTGCATCCTGCTGCCCATGGAGAGCATAAAACCACGCATTCAGCCCCTCGGAGACTCGGAGGCCGCAAACAGGTAAAGAGCGGAACAGGGGAAGGGGTCAAGCCGATTCCAATCTGTAAGACAAAAAAATGCACGTAAGACGCGTGTGTTGGACATGTGTACGGGGGATGCGGGGTGGCACATCCTTGCATCTGCGCAAACGCGGGTAGGCAATTTCGCCGCAACCCAACTTAGTCGGTCAAAAAGGCCACCGACTGCAACGAGCTGATTTCGAAGGCCTTGCGGCATCGGATATTGGCGCAAGCCAGTTTTTCATCGCGTCTTACCATGTAAGACTGAGCTTTGGCGAACTTGGCGCGGTCGCGCTCGTCGGCCCCGCGCGGCAATTGCGCCCGCTTGCGCCGCACTATCCAGGTAACTTTGTACTCGCCTGACTGGCCACACTTGGGACAAGTCAGCGTGTGGCTGCGCTGTTCGGTCGTTTCGTTGAAAAAATCGCGCTCTTCCATGGTATTCAGCTCTCCATTCCGGCAAAAACAGCCTCCGGGCCTTCCACTTCGGTCGCACTTCCTCCATACTCATACTTGCCATGACGAAACGCAAGCCAGGGAAATTTTCAGCCACCAAAGCGGTGAAGGCCAACGCCCGTGAGCGTGTGGGCCAACCCAAACCCGCGCGGGTAATCGACACCGAGCCGCGCACCGGCCGCGCCACCAAGCACAAGCCCAAGCTCGAAGAGATCATTCAGCAGGCCGAATCCTGACCCGTGCTGTGGACGCGGAATTGACGGTAAGCTGGCGGAGGGCGACTTTGTCTTACGGCTGTAAGACACACGTAAGACAGCCGCCACCTCAGCGTTGGTGATGCTTATGGCCGGGGCAAGCTGTAGGGGCCGGGGAGCACCGGCTCGGCTGGCTTGTCGGCCGGCTCCGGCTTAGCATTTGCATTGGTCATCTTGGAAAAAATGCGGAAGGGCACGTTCAGGTCGAGCAGCACCGCGACAGGCTTGCCGTCTTTGATAGCCGGCGAAAAATTTGCTTTCTTGATGGCCGCCACTGCGTTCTCGTCCAACCCGAAGCCGATGGGCCGGCTGACGGCGACCTCGACCACCGTGCCGTCGGGTCCGACCACAGTGTGATATTGGGCCATGCCAGCAACGCCGTTGGCTTGGGCGGATTCATTTGAGTCCGGCTCGAAAGTGGTCAGCAGGCGTGCCTTCTGATCCACCTTGTTCTGGCGGAGGACGGCCGGATCTTTGGGCCGGTAGTCGGCCTTGGCGGCCACGGCCTGGTAGTAGAGCTTCCAGAAATCGGGCAGGCTGGCCATCATGCGTTCGTCGAGTCCCTGAGCGAAAACTTGATCGAGTGCGTCCCTGAGCACCCGCGTCGCGTGCGCCGATGAGGTAGTGGTGGTCACGCTTTTGGGGTCGGCGGGGCGCTCTTCCGCGGGCGTGGCGGCGATGGATGCCTTGAGCTGATCGGCCTCACTCATCTCTTCAGGCTCGGGCGCCGCTTTTGGCGCGGCCGCCTGTGTCTGCTCGGCGGATGGAGTGTCGGCTCGCTTTATGTGCCAGAATTTTCTCTCCTTTTCGGACTTTTCGTTCCCCGTCGTTGCTTCCTTGCCGCCCTTGGCTTCCTTGTCCTTCTTGGGCTTCACCACCATTTCCCGGTCGATGGTGATTTTGACCTCTTTCTTGTTGGGAGTGATGCGGACTCGGTCAAAAGCGCTCGAGGAGTCCTCGAAAGCCAGTTGGCCCAAAAAGTGCAGGCCATAACGCGTGCCTTCCAGCGTGACCTTGTGTTTGGTGATGCGCACCTTGTCGATCTGGATGGCGTTGAGCGTGTAAGAGCCTTGCGGGGAGTGCCCGATCAGGTGGCCGTACTCATTGAAATTAAGCAAGTTATCCAAGTAGCCATCGCGCAGATAGAGCGACTTGCCTACCAGCATCTGTTTGAGTTCTGCTTCCGTAATGCTGGCGGCGATTTCCGGAGCGGCCACTTGCGGCGCGGCTGGTGCTGCTGGAGCCTGGGTCGCAGGGGCCGTAGGCTGTTGAGCTGTATCGGGTTGCGTGGGCTGCTGCGCGGGTGAAGTAAAAGCCAACGCCAATAAGGCGCAGCAGGCGGCGGCGACAAGACGAGCTAAAGCCGCCAAAATAGTCGTATTTGGCCGAATGAGAGGCGTGAGCATATGTGGGCCTCTGAGCGACACTCTAACAGGATTCTGTTACCGTCGTCGAAACAGAAATGCGCTAACTCCCTAAGTGATTGAGTCGCCATAGGATGCGGCGAAAGAGGCCGAGGATGCGGCGCGTGTCTTGCGCAGTGAGCGAGAGACGGCGGAGCAGCAGGCGGAGGTCATGGCGGTTGGCCGGCTGCATAGCGCGCGGGGAGTAGCCGACGGCCTGCATGGCCCCTTCAATGACCCCGGCGAGCAGATCGAGGCGGCCGGAGGAAGCAGCGGAAGTGACTGATGGGGCAGGGGTTGCCGGTGGGGATTCGGCGCGGCGGGTGAGCTCGTAGAGGCAGACGGCGACGGCCTGGCCCAGGTTCATCGAGGGCTGCTGGGGGTCTGTGGGGATCTCCACCAGGAGGTGGCAATAGGAGAGGTCTTCGCGGGTAAGTCCATGTTTTTCAGAGCCGAAGACCAGGGCCACGCGGCCGCCACGGGTGAGTTCCTGGCTGACTAGAGAGGCCAGATCGGGGAGCGGGACTACGGGCTGCTCGGGCTTGCGCCGGGCGATGGTTCCGGTGCCGACGACCAGGGTGCAGTCGGCGACGGCCTCGGCAAAAGTTGCTGATTCCACGGCGTTTGTCAGAAGCTCAGGCGCGCCGATGGCGGAGCGGGCTTCGCGCCAGGTAGGGTCAAATGGGGCTACAACCGAGAGGCGTCGCAGGCCGAAGTTGGCCATGGCCCGCGCTGCCGCTCCTACATTGAGGGGGTTGCGCGGGGAGACCAGCACCACGGCCAGAGAGTCGCGTTGGGCTTCAGGGAGCACGAAACGATTGTAGAGCGGCGCCTTCATTCGGAGTTGCAAAATGGTGCGCTGCAGGTTACCGGATTTCGGACACCGTGAAGGTCCAGCGCACCATTTTTCGGGAAATGATTGCAGATCATTCAGGAGATAAGGGGGAGAATGGGAAAAACAGGGGTCAGAGATCAGAGATCAGGGGTCAGCGAGTCGGCAAGTCAGCGAGTCAGCCCTGGACCAGAGACTACTGGGAGGGAATATGGAGTGGAAGATGCAGATGATTGCGCAGCGGGAGCTGGACCGGCAACTGCGGCCGTTTTTGACGGCGCGGCGGGTGCACCGGCCATCGGGTGGATGGCTGCGCGCGGTGCGCAAGGCTCTGGGGCTATCGGCGACGGCGATGGCCCAGGACTTGCGGGTTAGCCCGTCGGCGGTCTTTCGAATGGAGCGGGCGGAGTGGAAGGACAAGATTTCGCTGCAGGGGCTGGACAAGGCGGCTCGGGCGATGTCGTGCAAAGTGGTGTATGCCATTGTGCCTTATAAGGGGAGCTTTGAGGAACATGCGGCAAAGGACGTGAAACATCTTGTGTGGCGGCAGCAGGCAGAGCGGAAACAGAAACGGAAGCTGGCGGTGGCGATGGCGCAGGTCAGCAAGACAATGGAGCAGGGAAAACAAGGCACCGACGTAGACAAGCGGCGGATTCGCAGGTTGGTCGAGGCGCTTCGGGAGAAGATGGAGGAGGAAGGGATAGGGAAGAGGGAGTAGGGAATAGAAAGAGCCTGACCGTTGGATATCCCAGTTCTCGAAAAACGAGAACTGGGATATCCAGCCGCTAGCACTTTCGGTGAGTGCTAAGGGCTGTTGGCGACAAATGACTTGGCAATCCTCTCATGTCCGAAAATCCGGTTTCGGGCCAACCAGATTTTGTTTCTTTTCAATTAGGAATCCTGTCCCTCCCGAATTAATTTTTTGCATGTGAGATCTAAAATGTGTAGAATCTCCTATCATGATCGATCCAGGTTACAAAACACTCCAAGGACTGTTTTCGGATAGAGTTTTCCGCATACCACACTATCAGCGTTTCTATAGCTGGAAACACAAACAAAGGGAGGACTTGTTCACTGACCTAGTAAACCTAGTGCAGTCGGCGGAAGACCAGCATCACTTCATGGCCACGGTCGTGTGCTTCAAGACGCCGGAGATTAATTCCATTGGTACAGCACAGTACAGGCTTTATGACGTGGTAGACGGGCAGCAGCGTCTGTCAACACTGATTCTGATGTTGAAATGTATTGAACTGGATCTTCCGGAAGGATCCGAAGACCGCACAGAGCTTTCGCGCATACTTGTGAAAAGGGACGGCCACCTCATCCTGCTCCAGACAAATAACTTAAATCAGCATATATTCAATCGGTTTCTTCGAGATGGAATAACTCCAAAACCAGAAGAGATTCAGAACTATTCGGATAGGAATCTCGCAGAAGCAATCGCCGACTGCCGAAAGTTTCTTAACAAATGGAAGACGACAAGACAAGCTCTCGACATGATGAGGCTCATTTTGCATCGGCTCGGCTTTGTGGTCTATGACACTGAGGACCCCCGCGTGGTTTATACAGTCTTTGAAGTGCTAAACAGTAGAGGACTCGCGGTTGACTGGCTTGATAAAACAAAGAGTGTTTTGATGGGCAAAGCCTATGAGCTTGGTGCAACTCCCGCAGTGCAGCAAGCGGAGATCGAATCATTGCAGAGCATTTGGGCAAATATTTACAAGGAAATCGCAAAGCAAGATATTCCCGGTGAAGAGGTATTAAAGATTGCTGCAACACTTTATTACGGGCCTGGCCACGGTAAGCCGCGTTCAGCCGACGAATCTCTCGATCTATTGAGGAAGGAGTGTAAGCTCCCACACAACCCTACGCAGATATCAGAGCGGCTGTTGGAGGTGGCATCGAAACTTGTTGACCTATATGGGAACATTCAGCTCGGTGCGGTCACTCACATTCTTCAGGCCAGACTTCTAGCGGTTGCAATCAAGTCTGCTCCTGGGGTCAGTGAGGAGGAGCGAACGAAACTTCTAGAGCAATGGGAGCGGGTCAGCTTCCGAATATTCGGCTTGTTCGGCAGAGATTCCAGGACAAAGGTCGGCGATTATGTCAGGATTGGCTACAAGATAGTGACGAATGACATAGAAACGCGAACCTATAACCAAATAATGACCGAGCTACATAACCTTGGCAAGGATTACCCCATCTCAACTGCGATTAGCGACGGGCTAGTTGGGAAGGACTTCTACGATTCTCCTGATGAATGCCGCTACCTACTATGGAATTATGAGGAATACTTGGCCCAGGCCGCTGGAAATAACGCGACTTTTGACGAAGTTGAGCGTGCTGCTATCTGGAAAGAGCGTGCAGCCGACTCTATCGAACATATTTTTCCACAGACTCCAGGGCCTGGCTGGAACGGGAAGATGCTAAACGCCGAAGAAGTTGAGCAGCCGGTAAAGGATAACGTCGGAAGAATAGGAAACCTAATTCTTTTGCCGACGGTTCTGAACTCAGAAGCTCAGGCAAAGCCTTTTGACGAAAAGAAGATATTATACGAACGTCACCGGCTGCGAATGATCAACGAAGTAACGAGCAAGAATGACTGGAACCTCCAGGAGATCATTGCACGCGAGAAGATAATTGCCGAATGGGCTATGAAGCGGTGGAGCGACATCTAAGGACAGTAGTGTCCGGTTAGAAGTCGAATAGAATCATTTGTTTTGCGGATGTGCCATCTTCGGTTGTGTCGAGACTTTCGCCAAGGGCGCATAATATCGGGGTTTTCTCGAAGATCGAGACACTCAGGAT
>Ga0224558_1000386_pt1 | contig 51857 bp, 55 predicted proteins | sample 714S32024metaG_FD_180682 | JGI IMG/M metagenome (GOLD analysis project Ga0224558, IMG submission 180682) | Peat soil microbial communities from Stordalen Mire, Sweden - 717 S3 20-24 | ecosystem: Environmental > Terrestrial > Soil > Wetlands > Peat | place: Sweden: Norrbotten County, Stordalen... | reverse complement strand
CTCCGCGCTGAAAGCCATTTGTGAAACACACCTAGCTCATCGAGGGCCTTAGCGATGTGGGTACTTCGCAGATTACTCTTGCACGCCACGCTTCTCCTATGGGCCGCCTGGTCGGTGGCGCAGGCGCCATCCCCGGGCACTGCGACGGGGGGCACTGCGACGGGCGGAGCTTGTTCCTCCGAACTGGTGACCTTGCGCGCCACGGATGGTGTGCGCCTGCAGGGCATCGTTTTCCATGCCTCGAAGCCCCGTGCAAGCGCCCTGTTGTTGGTACACGGCTATGCCGGCAACTTCTATGAGGCCTACTTCCCCAAACTCGCCGAGGCCGCGGCCCACGCTGGCTACGACACACTCGCATTGAACATGCGCGACCACGATTCGGGCCCCAAGAAGTCTTCCTTTACCGATAACCAGGCCGATATTGCTGCCGGCGTTGCCTACTTGCATGAACTCAGCCACAAGCGCGTGGTTTTGCTCGGACAAAGCATGGGCACAAATCGCGTGCTCTACTACCAGGCCTCGAGCGGCGACCCGGACGTCGCAGCGACGGTGCTGGTGAGTGGTGTCGGCGATCTCTTTGAGTGGAACGTGTGGCAATTTGGCGTGGAGAAAGCCCAGGCCACGGTGGACGAAGCCTTGAAGCTGCAACGGGCCGGTCGCGAAGAGGAACTGATGCTCATTGACCTCGGTCCCATAGGCAAGGCACTCTACAGCGCCCGTTATCTTCTGAGTTTACGGGGGCCGGATCGGCTCTCCAACCCCTACCAGAACCTTGCCAAGGTCAAGAATCCCATTCTCATCGTGCAAGGCACGGCTGACAAACTCATCCAAAAGGACGTCGGCAAGCGCTTGCAGACGGCGGCGACCGCCGGCTCCGCGGCCGTGTTTGTAAGCATTCAGGGTGCGGGCCATGGTTTTGAGAATTATGAGCCGGTGTTGAGCGATAAGGTGTTGGGCTGGTTGAACACCGTCGCCCCTTGAACCGCGATCAGACATTCCGATTTCTGACCTTGATGTTGCTGCAGTCCGGTACAATTTTGCATTCTGGAAATGAGTGACGTGGCATGAACCTTGAGCGCATCACAACGTTGGCCGCCACGGACGGTCATAACATCCCTGCCTATCTTCTTACGCCGGAATCTGCGCATGGCGGCGCGGTCCTCATCCCTCCCTATGGCGCGGCGAAGGAGCACATGCTCGGGATCGCCGTCACACTCGGAGAGGCTGGTATAGCCGCGCTGGCGATCGACCTCTGTGGTCACGGTGAAAATCGCGCCGCCATCGGTCCGGTGATGCGCGACGAAGTCGAGTCCGCGATTCGCTACGTACGCCGCTTCGGCCGGGCCGCGGCCCTGGGCATTAGCTTGGGAGGCCGGCTGGCGTTGATGTCTTCAGCGGACTGCATGGTCGCCATCTCGCCTTCCGTGGTTGCGGCTATCTCGCCGCAAGGCAAGTGGATGTTTGAGACTTTCCCTAGTCCTGCTGTACGTGAGCCGTACCCTGGGTATGTGCTGGAGTTGCTCGATGCCCTCGGTCCCGTGGCGCCACACGATCGTCCTTGCCTGCTGCTTTATGCCGAGCGCGATATCCCCGCCATTCTCGAGGGGGCAAAGGGACTGAAGGCAAGCCTTTCGAAGTCCGAATTGCGCTATGTCACGAGCAACCTGCACGCCGAGGTACAGCATGAGAACGGCTTTATCCATTACCTGCCGCGCTGGTTCAACCATATGGAACTTAAGTTCAACTATGAGGTGCTGGCCGTCACGGCGGATTGGCTGGCCGAACGCTGCGGCACGGCTCAAAATGTGAATCTGGTTTCATAGATCGGGTTTGGGTAGGGTACGGGCTTTCACAGCTTGCGGAAAAAACTCGGACGCGGACGGGTTTGGGGTCGGGCACGGCTTCAGCCGTGCCGCCCCAGAGCCAAAAAAGACGCGGGCTTTAGCCCCTGAGGGACGCGCTTCCGAACGGAAGGCTTTGGCGAGGACAGCAGGACAGAATAAGGAGTGACATGATGCAGTGGGAGTATTTCGACCGGATGGTGGTTTTCAGCGAGAGCGAAGAGGGCATGGTCAGTGGGCTGGATTCATGGATCAACGGCGCCGGCGCGGACGGATGGGAACTGGTAAGCTCGGCTCCACTGATTGCACCCAACAAGGATGGCGTCGCTTACGGTACCATCGGCATCCACATGGTGTTCAAGCGGCCACACGAATCGCCCGCAGAAGTGTGAGCCGGTTTATGTCTGACTTGCGAGGACGGCCTCTGATCGAGAACCGCTTCGGAAAGCTGGGCAGCGGCCAGGATTCCGTTGTCATCGGGGACGCGGAATACGACCTCGAGACCCTGCTCGCGCGTTTGGACCTCGCCTTCGAAGATAGCTGGCCGATCGATGCTCAAGTGGTCGCCGAAGGGCATTTCTGCGTCCGCTATTACGACGGGCAGGACCAGCGAGTCGTGGCCCACGAATTCGACGTGAACTTTACCTTCGTCGGCGAAACGCGCGCCCACGTTGCCGAGTGGATTGGCGACGACGCGTTTTACGAATCCTTCCGCAGCATGCAGTTCCGTTTTCCCGGTTTGCCTGGCGATGACGTCTGAGGTCCCGCCAGAGTAAAGCAGTCAGCAGGGCAAGAGGCCAGTCATGGACGCGCCCGGAGACCGCGATGGAATCGAGGGCCGCTATGGGCCTTTGGGGAGCGGCACGCAGAGCCTTGCGATCCGGGGGGTCACCTATTCGCTCTCCCAGTTGCTTGCGCAAATCGGCGCGGAGTTCGACGATAGCAAGCCGATTGACGCACTGACATTGCCGGAAGGACGCTATGTGCTCCGCTATATCGATGGACAGGACCTGCGCGTCGTCACCTCCGAGTTCGACGCCGACTTCCGAGTGCTCGTGGAAACACGAGAGCGCATCACAGACTGGGGAGGCGATGGCTCCGGCTTCGCCTACTACAGCGGACACTAAACTGGTTCATAAATGGGTTGGGTAGGGCTCGGCTTCAGCCGTGCCGTTAAGGCCGATAAAATGTGGGCTTTAGCCCCTGAGGGCCAGGACATCCCGCTCGGAGAACCATTTATGAGACCAGTTCCAAACTGAATACGGCAAGCACAAACGAGACTTTTTCTGTGGAGACACCGACCCACCACCCATGTCACGCATGACAGGAGCCACCTATGAAAGCTACGTTGCAGCCCGGCCTCACCTTTGAGTTCAAGTTTCGAGTGCCGGAAAACAAGACCGTCCCCTACCTCTACCCGGAAGCTCCGGAATTTCAGTTGATGCCCAGGGTGCTGGCCACTGGCTACATGGTTGGCCTGTTGGAATGGGCCTGCCTGCAAGCCATCAATCCCCATCTCGATTGGCCGAACGAGCAGAGCGTCGGCACGCACGTCAACTTCACTCATTCCGCCGCGACGCCGCCGGGAATGACCGTGACCGTCCGCGTAAAGCTGGAGAAGGTCGATGGCCGCAAGCTCAGCTTCTCGGTCGTGGCCGACGACGGCATCGACAAGATCTCCGAAGGCACGCACGAGCGCTTCGTCATCGACGCCGCCAAATTCAACAGCAAGCTGGCCGAAAAGGTCGCGCGCGCCGCTGGGGCCTGAGCCCCGGAAGGTCGCGAAGGCCACGCTGCAACCGCTAGGATTTCCAGATTCCGATTACTTGCGGTACCCCCCTCCCAAAGGAACCGCCCTCTACAACCGAACCACGGAAAGGCTTTGCTCCAAGTCTAGGAAGGTTCCAGAGTCGGAATACCCTTACGGCAAGAGTGCATAGACGATACATTCGAGCTCCCACCTCTGTTCACCGGGATGTAGGCACCGGTGGAGCGCCCGGGCAACAACTATACTGATCAGATGAGCGTAGATCCGCGTCATCAGAGGCTTATGCGGACTTGGACCCGGCACCGCGTTTGGTTTTTATTGTCGGCAATGCTGCTCTGTCAGGCGCGCGGCTATTCGCAATTAGGACCGCAGCCGCCATGCGGAAAGGAACCCGTTCCGCCCTATCCGGGGCTGGATGATTCGGCCATCGCGAAGTCATGGAGCAAGTCTGAGTTCGGCCGCGACTGGAAGCCGCCCGCGTGCACCGGTTGGGCTGCGGTGGGCTTTACAACGTTGGTAACCACCGTCGCGCGATTTCGCCAAACCTCGGGAGCTGAAGGCTTGCTTCGCCACATCGGGGCCATTTCAGAGCTCGCGGGAATGCGCTACTGGTCGACCACTCACAAGCAGTGGCAAACATTAATTGTGGACGCCTACGCTCTGACCGGCTTGCAGCCTAGTCAACGCCGCGAAGACTTCATGCCCGAAGAGATGAAGGAAGGCAAGGTACTCTACTATGTGCAGGTCGATAACCTTTCTGGCAAGGCCACCTACCGAATGCACATTGTAGAAGCTTCGGCGGACCGGCTAGTCTTCGATGTCGAGAACGTCAGCACGATGCACTATCTCTTCATAACTCTCTTCCACCCGGGCGAGATGCAGTCGATCTACTTTCTGGATCGCGAATCGGAAAACGTCTGGCGATACTACAGCATCGTGCGCACCGGAACGAACGCAAACCGACTGATCACGGGAAATGAGTCTTCCGCGGTCAACCGGGCGGTTGCGTTCTATCGCCACCTAGTCGGAATTCCCACCGGCCAGGAGCCGCCGGCGGCGCGATGAAGGCAAGAGTTTGTAGCTCTTGCAGGGGGCTGGCCCAGCCTTTCCTCATTTTCGTCCTCGAGGGTGCCCCGAGCGCACGAATTAAATCTCACTGCTCCTCGCGCACATTCGGCAGCCAGCGCAGCATGTGATGCTGAAGTTTGGTCACGACCCAGTTCAGCAGGATCCCGATCATGCCGGCAATCATGATGGCCCCGTAGGTTTCCGGGATGCGATAGCTGGACTGGTAAAGATAAATGCCGCGCCCCAGTCCGCGTTCGCCCAGGCCGATAAACATTTCGACCGCGACCACGAGCACGAGGGAGTACGAAACCGCGGTCCGTATGCCATCGAAGATGCTGGGTAGGGCCTCGTAGAAGAGCACATCGGAAACCATCTGTAAGGAACTCAGGTTTAACAATCGAGCCTGGTAGAGGCGGCTCTGATTGGCCAGCGCTGCTCCCGAAACCGCATTGACCAGGATCACCAGCAGGCTGGGATAGGCTGCCAGCGCCACGATCGAGGTCTCTCCGACTCCGGCCACGATCAGGAACAACGGGAACAACGCGGAAGCGGGAATGGAGCGCAAGGCGTGCAACGGCCCCTCTACAACTTTATAGGCGCGCCGGCGATAACCCAGAAACAAGCCCGCCGGAATACCGAACACGCAGGCAACCAGCAAAGCCGCCAGCACACGGAACAGCGTCCAGCCGATATCCGCAAGCAGTCTCTCGCGGAGCATACCCGGCACAGCACGAGCCACGTTCCAGGGCGCGGGCAGAACGATGGGATCCACCAGACGCAGCGCGGCGACGATGGCCCACACTGCAAGCAGTCCGCCAACGAAGGACAACGCGCGCCATTTTCGCCTAAACCAGTCCATTGCCTAAACCAATCCGTCGCGGATACCGTTAATCAGCGCCTGCTGCATGGCGCCGTAATCGGGCGTGTTCTCCTCGCGGGGAAAGCCCAGGTGGAAGTCGAGATCGGACATCACCCGCACCGGCCGTCTGGCGATGATGATGCACCGCATGCCCAGGGCCAGCGCATCCGCGACATTATGGGTAATGAGGACCAGCGTCATCTGGTCTTTGAGCGCAAGCTCGTGCAATGCGGATGTGATCTCCGCTTTGACCTGGCCGTCGAGCGCCGAGAAGGGTTCATCCAAAATCACCAGTTTCGGTTTCCAGGAGAGGCAGCGGGAAAGCGCCAAGCGCTGTAACTCGCCTCCGGAAAGCTGCGCTGGATAAACATCGGACAGCGAACTCAGCCGGAACAAGGTCATCAGGTAGCAGATGCGGTCGCGGCGCTCGCGGCTTTCCCACTTCAGTTTCTCCAACGGATAACGCACGTTCTCGAGGACCGTCTGCCAGGGAAAAACGCCGTTCATCGGATGTTGGTCCACGTATACCAGGTCCGACGGCCGGGTGAAGTCCGGGGAACGCCGGACGATTCCTTTTTGCGGGATGACGATGCCGGCCATGATGCGGCCCAGCGTACTCTTACCGGCGCCGCTGGCGCCCATGATGGTCACGATCGAACCCTGTTCGATGCGTAACGAGAAGTCCTTGTACAACGCTACATTGATGCCGTTAACGCGGGCGGCGAAGGAAAAGTCGATGTCCTCGAGTTCCAGTGCGCTGCGAGAGGAAAGCGCCGGACCGGTCATTGCGTAGGATCCACCAGTCTGTGGGCGTCGATTCGTTCCGGGATCTCGCCCGTTTGATAGAGCAGATCGATGAACTGCTGGAGGTTGGCGATATCAACCTGGTTCGACAGGGTGACGTCGGCGACATTCACGCGGGCGGCGACTTCCGGCGGCAGCTTGATGTATTTGGTCAGCAGTGTGCGCGACTCGGCCGGATGCGCGGCCATGTAGTCCACTCCCTGCTGCAGAGCTTGCACGGCGCGCGCCGCCAGCGCCGGATGGTTGCGCTCAAACTCCCGTGAGATCACTGAGGCCCCAATGGGGCACGGGTTGAGCAGGTCGGCGTATACCGATCCGAAGAGCTGACGATAGCCGCCGTGGACGAGGGCGGTAGTGGTCACCGGCTCATAGGCGAAAAGCGCATCCACCGCGCCGGATTCAAGGCTGGAGAGCTGGGCCTGCGGCGGCAATTGCAGCATCGTAATGGTGGCCGGATCGACTCCATGCTTTTTGAAAAACGCACTCAGCATGTGACTGGGTGCGGTGCCGGGAAACACCCCAACTTTCTTTCCCTGCAAATCCTCGACGGTGTGCAGCGGAGAAGAGTCGCGGACGATAATCTTGTCGAGCGCGTTGGCCTGGTTCATGCGGCTGTGCGAGAAGATGCGCACGCGACCGGGGCTTTGGATTTCCAGGTGAATGATCGGCACCAGCGAGGTTGCCGGCAGAATATCGGCTTGGCCGGCGACCATGGTGTTCACCAGGTCGTTACTGCTGCCCACCGCGATCGCCTTCAGCCGCAGGTTTTCCTTGTCGAAAAGCCCCTGATCCTGCGCTATGAAAACCGGCAAGCTCGGGATGATCTGCAAGTAAGCAACGCGCACCTCCCCGGCTTCCTTATGGGTTGATTTCCAAAACCCGAAGAGTATCAGGAGGAGAATGACCGCGGCGCCGATTGCCCATAGCCTGGATCGCATAGATTCACCGTCCGGCGCCGAACGAAAACGCCAACCGCGAAACGTGTTACTTGCCCACCCAGCACGCCGGGCGTTTCTCCAGGAAGGCGGAGATGCCTTCCTGCGCGTCCGCCGCCATGGAGTTCATGGTCATGATCTCTTTCGCGTAGGCATACGCCTTGGGCTGGTCGAGGTCGATCTGGGTGTAGAAGGCCTGCTTGCCGATCGCGAGCGTGACGGGGCTGGTTTGGGCGATGCGCCGGGCAAGGGCGCGTGTCTCCTCGCGCAAGGACGCCGCCGGCACTACCTTGTTTATCAGTCCCCATTCCGCCGCCGTTGCCGCCGGGATCAGATCGCCGGTGAGCAGCATCTCGAGTGCGCGCTTGCGGCCGATGGCGCGGCTCAGAGCAACCATGGGCGTGGTGCAGAACAATCCGATTCGTACTCCTGGTGTGCCAAACGACGCCTCTTCAGCAGCAATTGCCAGGTCACAAGTTGCTACCAGCTGGCATCCGGCCGCAGTCGCTATTCCTTGGACTTCTGCAATCACAGGTTGCGGGATGGATTGGATCTTGGTCATCAACTCGCAGCAAACGTCGAAGATTCGGCGATACTCGTTGATATCCTTTCCCACCATTTCACTCAGATCATGCCCGGAAGAGAAGACTTTCCCGGCGGCGGCTAGAATGACGGCTCGCAGTTCGCTATTTTTGCCGATGCCATCCAAACAGTCCAGCAACTCGAGCATGAGCTCGAGCGACAGGGCATTGCGGCGATTGGGCCGATTCAGAGTGACCAGTGCCACATTTTGTTCGGTTTCAAAGCAAATGTTCTCGTAGCCCGTCGAACAAGCGACCTGATGCATAGGCACCTTCCCGCGGACAGCGGTGAAACGCCGTCCCGATTGCTCCATTATCCACATTCTAGCCTCGCGATACGACGAAAAGAGTGGCGGCTGGGTGCAAACAGGGCAAGTCCCACATCGAAAAAGATGCAGATCATCGGCCTGCTTTCATAGCTTTCATTGTTGCGCGTGCTCTTCACTCGTAATATGCTGCGCTCGATTGGCAGTGCAGCCCTTCATCGTCAATGTCAATGCCAAGGAGTAGAGCCATGCCCAGCAAGTCCAGGCCATCCAGAAATCAGATGGCGACGACCTCCAGATGTGCGACCGCGGCCGACGCCCAGATTATTCTCCAGCTGTATGATCTGCGACGGGACACAGCGATGCGAAAGGCTCGGCACTTTATCGCGGCCGAGTTTTGGCCGGAAAGTGCCGAAGATACCCTGCGCATCGCCAGGGCGTATCCCAGCCCGGAAAATACATGGTTGCGCCAGGTTACGAGCTACTGGGAAATGGCGGCGTCATTCGTGCTGCGAGGCGCGCTGCATGAGGGGTTGTTCTTCGACGCCAGCGGTGAGATGTATTGCGTCTATGCAAAATTTAAGCCGTTTCTGATGGAGATTCGCCAAAAGCTCCCCCAGTTTCTGCTTACAGTGGAGAAGGTGGCCCTGAACACGCAAGAGGGCCGTGAGCGGCTGGAGCGGCTTGAAAGACGCCTTGCCCGGCGCCAACAGAAGCTGGCAGAGCGGCGCGCGGCGGTTGCCGCAACCTCGGCTGGGTTCAACTAGCCCCGGTAACTCCCGCCCGCCGAAGCCGTCCGCGAATCGGCAGCGGACGTCTGACTCAGGACGCAACTCAGGACAACCAGGGCTTCTTGAAAAACTCTTCTTGAATAACTCCAGGAATTGTTCGCCCAAACCCATCGCTTTCCATCCCGATTGATCTTGCTCTTCCTCTCGATCCCTGAGTTAATATGGAGGGAATCATGGATCGAAGCATTCTCAGATTGCCGGATCCAGTTGCGGCGGCTCCCAACGGAGAACGACGGCGCAGAGTTCGTCAAAAACTCCACACGCCGGTTTATGCCAGTTTCAATGGCCCGCAGACCGGCATGGTTGTGGATCTGAGCGAATTGCTCGACCTGCACGAAGAGGGCTTCGCCGTCCGAACCAGTGAACGGCTGGAGCTGAACCGGGCCGTAGCGCTTTGTCTCGATTTGCCTGAAACCAAAAGTTACATTCACGGCAGTGGCCAGGTGATATGGAGCGATGACGCGGGCCGCGGAGGCATCCGGTTTTCCGGGCTTCCTGAGAGTTCCCGGCAAATACTAAAGGAATGGCTCTTTGCCAATCTGCTGATAGCGTGCTCCAACCACGCCGCTCGAACCGAGCAACTCGCGCGCCGGGAGGAAGAAAAATCACCTGAGCTGGCGCCGGTCTCTACAGCCGGCAGAGTTGTCCCGATCCCCGATCAAAGCGAAACGCTCTCTGCGGTGGAAGCAGTTCGCCGCGAGGTCGCCGAGATCGGTGACGACGCCGATGCAGTTTTGCAACTCATCGCCGAGCGCGCCTTGAGCCTCACCGGAGCCAGCGGCGCGGCCCTGGCGTTTCTCACGGATGACACAATGATCTGCCGGGCGCGAGCCGGTGAACCCGCTCCGCCGCTGGGAGCTGCCGTGGACGTGAGACAAGGGCTGTCGGGAGAATGCGTTCGCAGCGGACTTCTCGTCTCGTGCGAGGACATGGAAAACGATTCGCGTGTCGATCCGGAAATCGGTCGCACGCTCGGCATAGGCTCGCTCATGGCCGCTCCAATCGTGTCCGATTTCCGGGTGGTTGGCCTGCTGGAGGTTTTCTCCCCGCATGCGCGCGCCTTCACGAAGGCCCACGGAACGGTCCTGGGGCAACTGGTCGAGATGATTCCCAAACCTCACCGTGAAAAGGCCCCGCCTGAAAACGCCGCGCCTGAAAAGACTCAACTGGAAACGCCGGTTAAGCCAGAGGACGTGTCGGGCTTGTCGCGGCCTCCGGCTTCGGAGCCAGGTTTGATCGAGTTCGATTCGATCCACGCGCTTCGCGAGGCCTTGTGGGAACGGGACCCTGAAGTCCCCGGGCCAGTGTCACAGCAGGTTCGCGGAGAAATCGTCGCGGAGCAAATTCCGGAGCAGACCCCCGGGAAGCTCCCCGAAACTGCGCCCGCAGCTCCACCCCGCTTGCATTATCGCCCACTGATCGGAATGGTCATTGCAGTGGTGGCGATGGTCCTCGGCTATTTGGTTGGTCCCATAGTCGAGAAGCGTTGGGCCGACGCACCGCAAGCGTCGCAGCGGCCATTAGCCGAGGGGGCCGAGACGGCGGCAATAGTTTTAGGGCAAAGTGCAACCGATCAAGGTTCTGCCAATCAACGTTCGGCCAATCTACTTGCGCACGCGAAGTCCCTGGAAGATTTGCGCAAGCTCGCCGATCAGGGAGACGCGGACGCGCAATGGCAGATGGGCGTGCGCTACCACAACGGAGAGGACGTTCCGCGGGATGACGTGCAGGCCATGCAATGGTTCCTGCGCGCCGCCGAACAGGGGCATGTCATCGCGCAGGCTACGCTCGGCGCCTACTATTGGGCGGGGCGTGGAGTTCCTCAAGATTTGTCCAAATCCTACTTCTGGTCTGCGATCGCGCTCGCCCAGGGTGACAAGAACAGCAAATCTCGACTCGAAGGGTTGGCTTCCCAAATGACCCGGGCGCAGGTCTCGGCTGCCCGCCAGCAGGCAGAAGTCTGGATCCACTCCCATAACCAGCAGGCGAAATCCGAGTCGAACTGAAGCGGCAACTGACTTCCCGTAGAGACGCGGCTTGCCGCGTCTCCACTCGCGGCGAAAGACGGGGCGAGCCCAGTCTCTACAGGCGGCAGCCTTATTAACCACAGACAGACCCTATCCCTCAGCCGTAGAATATATGTGTGGCCACGCTGCTCGACATTTTGATGGCCGACGAGCGCGTCCGCGAAGGCGACCCTGCTCTTTGGGAAAAGCTGGATCGCAATCGCGTGCGCTGCTATGCCTGCGGACACTGCTGCCCGATTCCCGAGGGACAACCTGGCGTCTGCAAGGTTCGCTTTAACCTCGGTGGCACGCTCTACGTTCCTTGGGGCTATGTCGCCGGGGCGCAGTGTGACCCGATCGAGAAGAAGCCCTTTTTCCACGCCCACCCCGGAGCCCTCGCTTACAGTTTCGGAATGCTGGGATGCGATCTGCACTGCTCCTATTGCCAGAACTGGGTCACTTCGCAGGCGCTGCGCGACCCGGATGCCGTCTCACCGCCGATCGAGGCCGATCCGGAACTGCTGGTCAAAGACGCACTTGCCCAAGGCGCAAAAGTTGTGGTCAGCACCTATAACGAGCCGCTGATCACCAGCGAGTGGGCGGTTGCGGTTTTCCGCCAGGCCCGCCAAGCGGGCTTGCTGACGGCGTTTGTTTCGAATGGCAACGGAACTCCGCAGGTGCTCGAGTATCTCCATCCCTGGATCGATCTCTACAAGGTGGACCTCAAGAGCTTCGACGATCGCCACTATCGCCAGCTCGGCGGACGCCTGCAGCCGATCCTCGACACCATCCGTAGTTTGCACCGGATGGGTGTGTGGCTGGAGATCGTCACCTTGCTTATTCCCGGTTTCAACGACAGCAATGACGAACTGCGGAACCTGACCGCATTTCTGGCCGGCGTTTCGCCCGACATCCCCTGGCATGTGACCGCCTTTCACCAGGACTACAAGATGACGTCGCCGTCCGATACGCGCCCTGAGGATTTGCTGCGCGCCGCCGCCATTGGCCGTGAAGCTGGATTGCGCTACATCTACGCCGGCAACCTTTCCGGGCGGGTGGAGGGTCTGGAAGATACTCATTGCCATCAGTGTGGCGAAATGCTGATCCAGCGCTATGGATATTCGATCCAAAAGTACAAGCTGACTGCGCAAGGCGATTGCCCGGCCTGCCACACGCCAGTCCCGGGCCGCTGGTCGAGGAATTTTGACGGCCAGATTACGGCCTCACCTTTTCTGCCCCGCAGACAGGCACAATTGGTTAGAATCCTTTCGCGACAATAATCGACATTCATGCGAACGGCGAGGATACTGCTGCTGACAGTCCTGTTGTGTCTGGTCCTACTGTGGATGGACCTGGGCTGTTCTCCGCGCAATTTCCTGACGCGCCGGCTCGCCGCCGATTTGATCTCGGCCTCCGACGCATTCAAAGAGCCCCAATCCTTCTGGCTCCGGACCGGCATCGTTTCCAATAAGGATTACAGTGCTCCCGACTACATGGTGTTACAGCGACGCGGATGGATCATCGGCAGCGAGCAGAAGTGTCCCGCCGGAGTCGACCCTCCGCCCTGCTGGGACGTATTGCTCACGCCGCTCGGAGTGGAGACGGTACGGCCCCTGATTTCAAGTGCGCTTACCGGCAATGGTCGCGACTATGGCCCGATGGAGATCCCGGTCGCGCGCCGGCAACTGTTGGGTATTTCCGGAATCAGCAAGGCTGCCAGCTTCGCCGATGTCGAGTTCACCTGGCGCTGGGTTTCCATCAATCAGGTGGGCGCCGCACTTTACGATAGCGGAGTGCGCTACCGCTCGACCGTCGGATTCCGTGGCTATGACGACGGCTGGCGCGTTGTGGAACAAACCGTCCCCAACAACCAGACGCTCGATGAGGCGCTACGCAACGCTCAACCCACCGCGCCGTAAAAGAAAAAGGATGGACCCTGCCGCCGCTTGAACATACAGAGTCGGCTGAATGACAAACAGCGGCAGCCCGCGTCCGCGCGCCCTACTTGTCGGCTTTGGCCTCAGCCTTTGCGCCGCGAATTTCCGCAAGGAACGGCTGGGCTACGGCTGGAACCGGCACCCGGCCCAACAGCAAAGACCGAGTTGTGACGTTGGCTCCGTAGATCGCGTGCCGGGAATCGCTGTCCTGGCGTAGCGACGCACCTTCCAACGTGAGCCCCGCGAAGGCACCCTTGGCACGGGAGTAGGTCAGGATCTCTGTATCCAACTTCCAATCCGTACCGGCCTCGGCATGCCGTCCAACTGGACCCGCTGCCGCGGAAGCGTCCCCGCCAATTTGGAAATTACTCGAGAGCAACCTTTGCATCGCTTTCTCATTCTGAAAAATCATTACCACGTCCACCGCTTCCACCCCGATCTGCAGGCCCCAGCTTCCGCCCGAAATCGTGATGAATGCCGGCGCACTCCAACCATTCGCCGTACGGCAGGTGGCTACGCCTTTGCCTCCTTTAGCTCCGAAGATAAAGCCGCCTTTGACCATGTGCGGGATAACCCCCACGCACTTTGCGTGCTCCAACACTTCTTCCGGGATTCCCTTGTCCGGCATCCCCATAATTTCGTGCATCACACTGGTGGCGTTTTCCAGCCGGTCGGTGGCATCTTCCCGCGCCGACCCTGCCCAGCACAACGTACCGAGACTCAACATCGCAAGTACGAACATTACTTTTTTCATGGGACAGTCTCCATTTCTGTTGCCTCGGTGTACCCTCTCTGGCGTCGTGCTGTGCGCACACCCACACCCAAATCTGGGTAGACATTCGGGCACACCCAGGTCGATTCGAGGTTAGCAAATCAGGATTAGAAGGGTCTGAGCAATAATGCTCACAAATCCCAGAGATGGTCAATTCTGCTCAGACCTCAGAACGCCACGAGATCAGAATGACCACAGCCCTCAGGGGCTCAGAAAGAGCCGCAATCCGCGCTTTATCGAGGGCCAAGGTGAAATATGAAAACCAGCACGAAAGACAACATCAAGGGCAGCTTCCACGAAGTGAAGGGAACAATCAAGGAGGAGCTCGGAAAGGCTACGAGTAACCGCAATTTGAAAATCGAAGGGAAAGCCGAAAAGAAGGCGGGCAAAGTTCAACAGCGGATAGGCCATGCCAAAGAAGCTGTCGACGAATTGAAAGGACAGCTGGCAGACTTAAAGAAAACTGGATAGACCATTCATAAATGGATCGCCAAAATTGAAAAAGCCACAGGGGTAGAAACGCCGCGGCGCTATCGAACCTAAACCATGGGGAGACCCCAATCCTTATCGCCGTTTTTTGCGAAATGGTTGGGAGCTAAGGACCAGAACCTTGGGGCGATTCGGATTGGCAGTCTCCCATCCTTTGCGCCGTAAATAACTACTGTGGGTGGTTGTCGTTCTCAGCTTGAAGTGTCTTCTCGCCGTCTCCCCGGCTGCTTTCCGGAGCGGCAACTGTGTTGAGCTTCCGTAGAGTCTTGCTTGTTCGCCCCGAACCTTTCGCCCACTTTATGCCAGCCGAAGGTTTACCTTGGGTAGTCTCGTAACCAGTCTTCTCTGCTCTAACTCCGAGTTTGCCGGCCGTCTGGGTATCAAGCTGGCCTGTGGCTGGCAGATTCTCGGCCTTCTGATATGCGCGAATACTGGCTCGGGTCCGCAGACCGAAGACGCCATCGACCTTCCCGCGGTAGTGCCCTTTGTCCTGCAGAGTTCCCTGCATTTTTTTGACATCGTTCCGGGGCCTGACCGCTGGCACTTCTTTGCCGAGGTTGCCTCCCGAAGCGAGCGGCGTCGGGCGTGGTCCCGAGATCCCCGTCGTCAGCATTATGAAAACCATCCCAGCCCACGCGGCTTTGCTGGCTAAGAACATTCCTTCTCCTCGATTTGCAGACCGGCGGTCCAACGCCAGCGTAAAGCCCCGAGCCCGGAGTTCGGCCTCGGGAACTCACCACTTCGGGCCGGCCCTCGACGATGTGCTGTGTATCCGAACGCAGCCGGTGCAGATTGCAGCTTGATGAAGACGACCGGAGCGCCGGGCAAACCGTGTCTGTGTCTGGGTCGGCCCTGTTTCCGAGAGGGTAGGTTAGGCCGTCTGGTTTGGCGGGAAACTGCCCTTTTGAGACATCAACAGCTTCGCTTACTGGCTCTAACAATACTGTGCAGAATGGATCATTACTCAAAAAACAGCTGCAAGGCCTCGGTTCTGAATGTAAACGCCTTCCATGAGAAGGCCGGTCAGTGTCAAGTTGGGTTAAGAAGGTAGGGGTCCTTCGACTCCGCAGGGACTTCACTTCGTGAAGTTCCTGCTCCGCTCAGGATGACAATTTGGAATTCATCTTGTAGGCGCCGTCCGGCAGTCCGGTGATCCGTATTCCCCCGTGGCCTTTGTGCCGAATGTTGAGACCGATCAGCAGCGCGGTGATCTGTTCGACAATACGCGCGTTCTCCAGCTTGCCGCCATCAATTGCCCGCACCCCGGAGATCTTCGCCGCGAGTTCCATCGCAACCTGCGTGGCATTCGGATCGTCGCTGCAAACGATCACGTCGCAATCGACATCTTCGTTGCCGTTGAGCACGTCCGCCGAAACGTTCTGGAACGCCGCCGCCACGGAAACGCCCTTCGGAACCAGTTCAGAAGTCTGTTGCGCGGCCGAGCCTTGCCAGACGCCGAGGGTGCGGCTGGCGCGTCCGCCCACGCTCGCAGCCAGCGGAACGGTGGCATCAATCAGAATGCTGCCCGTTTGGATCGCAGGCTTCAACTGCTTCAGCAGCGCTGCCTGCCCAACGAAGGGCACCGTGATCACCAGCAAATCGCTGGCGGCGCAGGCTGCCGAATTTTCCATTCCGGAGACTTGGGCATTTGCACCCGCCCGCTTGCGGATGGCTTCTGCCGTCTGCTCGGCCCGCGCAGCATCGCGCGAACCGATGATTACGATCTCTCCCGCGCGCGCCCAGCGTAGCGCGAGGCCCGTACCCGCCGGGCCGGTGCCGCCGATGATGGCGATGGCGCGGCTCATGCGATCCTTCGTGCGAACTTCATGCGAACTTTCATGCGAAGTCCGGCGCCTGCGTAGGCTCTATAGCGACTCCAGCGTTGTCGTCGCCGTCGGCAACGGCCGAGCTGCGCTCGACCTGGACGGGCGAGGGCGCCAGTCCCTCCGCGAGCGGCAGCTTGATTTTCAGGCGCGAATATTTGGTGTTGCGCTCCGCCGGAATGCGCCCGATCCCGAGAATCAACGCCTGGAAATCTTCCGGACTCGTGTACTGGCCCGCGGTCGCTCCGGCCTCGCGCGAGATATTTTCTTCCATCAGCGTTCCGCCGTAGTCGTTGGCTCCGGCATGCAGGCAAAGCTGCGAAAGTTTCCGGTCCAGCTTCACCCACGAGACCTGGATGTTATGGATCGAGCCGGCGAGCAGTATTCTGGCCAGCGCGTGAATCTTGAGATGTTCGGCGAGCGTCGGCCCCGAGCGCGCCAGTCCCTGCTGGAACAAAAGCGTGTTCTGGTGCACAAAGCCAAGCGGCACGAACTCGGTGAAGCCGCCGGTTTCAGCCTGAATCTGCCGGAACAAGGACAATTGCCTTACCCAGTGGCCGGGTGTTTCCCTGTGCCCGTACATCAGCGTCGAAGTGCTCGGAATGCCACACGCGTGCGCCGTGCGGATTGCCTCTTGCCATTGCGCCGACGAAAGTTTGTTGCGCGACAGTACATTACGCACTTCGTCATCCAGAATCTCAGCCGCCGTGCCCGGCAGCGTGTCCAATCCGTTATCGCGCAGCATCAGGAGATAGTCGCGCAGCGTCATGCCGGTCAGTTCCACCCCGTACACAATTTCCATCGGAGAAAACGCGTGGATGTGCATACCCGGCACGGCATTCTTCACGGCGCGCAGAATGTCGCGATAATAAAACGGCGGCAGATCGCGCGGCAGCCCGCCTTGAATGCAGACTTCGGTAGCGCCCAGTTCCCACGCTTCCTTCGCTTTGCGGCCCATGACTTCGAGCGAATGAAAGTAGGAGTCGGCTTCTCGCGGCCCGCGGCTGAAGGCGCAAAACTTGCACCCCACGAAACAGACGTTCGTGAAGTTGATATTGCGGTTCACCACGTAGCTGACGATGTTGCCGACCAGTTCGCGCCGAAGAGTATCTGCCGCCACGAGCAGCGCGAGTAAGTCCGCGCCATTACAGTTTGCCCCATCGCAGTTCGCCAGGGCGTAGCGCTCTTCGTCCCGCAGACATGCTCCGTCTTGCGTTTCCAGCACACGCTCCAGAGTGCTGCGAATCGGCGGGGAAGCTTGCGGTGCGATCTGGTCCCAGGTCAGCGTGGGGAATTGCTCGAGTTCTGAAGCCTGCCAAGCCATAACATTCTCCTATCGGTTCGCAGCGAAGGCGCGGACCAGCCTACAACTCCACCAGATTTTGTCATCCCGAGCGAAGCGAGGGATCTGCATTTTGCGGCGGACTGCAGATCCCTCGCTTCGCTCGGGATGACAATTCATAGAAAGCTACTATCGAAAAAGATCGTTCTTCGCGGGCCGGATCAGCGCCCGCGCTCCACCTCTTCCTCGTTGGTAAGAATAGCCGCGAATGATGCACGCCGGAGTGCCTGCCAGCTTGCCGCAGACCAGACCCGCCGCACAGGCCAGTTCGTCGGCCACCGCGTCCACCGTCGCATGCAGCGAGTAGCCGTGCGGATCGCGACGTCCGCGGTAGTCGGCCAGAGGCTGTATTCCGGCGACGCCAATCGCAACTTCCGTCAAGCCTTCCCGCCACGGACGCCCGAAACTATCGCTGACGATGACCGCGATCTCGATCCCAAGCTGCTTCTTCACCTCCCGCCGCAACCGCGCCGCGGAACGATCCGGATTCGCCGGCAGCAACAGCGCGTGCCGTCCACCATCCACGTTCGACACATCCACGCCGCTGTTTGCGCAAACGAAGCCGTGCTTCGTCTCGGTGATCAGCACACCGCGCTTTCGCCGCACGATCCGACGACTCTCACGCAGCGCCAATTCACAGACGCGTGCGTCAAGGCCATAGCGCCGGGCCCAAACCCGCGAAGCCGCCGAGGGCCGGATCTCATCCAGCGCGACCAGCGCGCCTTCCGCCTTCGACACAACTTTGTGCTTCACCACCAGGATGTCGCCATCCTGAAAGCGCAGCCCCAGGCTGCGCGCCGCCGCCAACAACCGTGCGCACAGCGATTCTCCGGCGCGGATTTCTCCACTGACGGCGACCGGAAGAATGCGAACTTCTCCGGCCGCGCGCTTACGGGTGCTCGATCCCATGTTAGACCCGATCATGTTGCGAGCCCGTAGTGAAGCTCGAATTCCGAAATCCAGCGCCTGAAGGCGCGTTGATGCTAGCGCACTTGCGGCATCGCTAAAGCGATGCCCTGATACGAACCTGACCTAACGCCACGGGGTGTCCCCGCCCGCCGTCCTCGCCCGCCGTCCCCGCCCGCCGTGCCGAGGGCGAGACGCCCTCGGGACAGCCGGCAGGATGCCGGCGCTACAATTTCAGGTTCCAGCTTCGCACCAGCTTCTGCGACTGCCGATCACCGCGGGCAGCCGCCAGTTCGCGGAGATCTTCGGGACGATCGACATCTCGCGCAATCCCCGGAAGTTCGAGCACAACACAAGGCAGGCCCGTTGCCTTCGCCGCGGCCAGGTGCGGCAGGAAACTGTCGTTCCCGAAGCGAAGCGGAAACAAATCACCCGGAGATCGCCAGGCTGCATTCGTGCCACGCCCCGCCGCGTCTGGCACCAGCACCGCACCACCGGGAGGTGCGCTGTCCACGATCTTCTGCAGCTCCGCGCGGTCGATCAAAGGAATATCTGCCGGAACCACCAGGGTGCTCTCCGCTCCACGCTCTCTGCACAGCGCCGTTGCCATCTCGATGGCGCTCGTTTCTCCGGAGTTGTCGTCGGCGACGACCTCAAAATTGAAACGTGCCGCCAAATCGCGCGCAAACGAATCGCTCGTCACCACCGCAACGGCTGGCCGGCTTTGCCAGCGCGCCAGCGCTTGCAGCACGTCCTCGCACATCGCCTGCGCCAGCGCAAAACGTTCTTGCGGACTCAGAATAGGAGAGAGCCGCTGCTTGGCGTCGACGAGGTTTTTTACGGGAACCAGAATCATGGCCGCTCCACCGCAGCCTGAGCCGGCGGAGGTTGCATCGCCGCCTGTATGACGCTCTTGGCCAGCGCGATTCTATCTTCATTCTTGCGCATGATGGTCGGAGTGCAATGCACACGCATGCCGGTCGTGCGCAACTCTTCGGCCGCTGACGCGTCCCCGGAATCAACCACCAGCAGATCAACGAAGTCGTGGTAGAAGTCGGCAACGCCGGCAATCGAAACGGCGAAGCCTTGCGCCGCCATGAGGGCCCCTGCGGGTCCGGTGACCGCGGCTCCTCCCACAATCGGGCTCACGGCCGCAATGCGGGCGCGGCTTTCGCGCAGCGCTTCGCGAATTCCCGGCACGGCGAGAATCGGACCGATGCTGGATACTGGATTACTCGGCGCCAGTAGCACAAGATCTGCCGAGCGGATCGCCGCGATCACTCCCGGCGCCGGCTCCGCATCCGAGGCGCCGGCGTACCGCACCGATTCCACTGGATCCTGGTACCAGCGCTGGACAAAATATTCTTCAAAGCTCAACTCTCCTGCCGGAGTCAATACCCGCGTTTCCACGCGCGAATTGCTCATCGGCAGGATGCGTGCCTTGATTCCAAGTCTGGTCGCGATCTCCGACGTGGCGTCACTGAGCGTCTTGCCATCGGAAAGCAGCTTGGAGCGGAAAATGTGCGTGGCCAGATCGCGATCGCCGACGTGAAGCCACGCCGGTTGTCCCAGTTGCCCCATGGCATTCAGGCAAAAGAAAGTGTCGCCCTTCACGCCCCAGCCGCGCTCCTGGCTCAGTTTGCCAGCCAGCATGTAAGTGATGGAATCGACATCGGGCGAAACGTACAGCCCCCACCACAGCAAGTCGTCGCCGGTATTGACGACGATCGTCAGTTCTTCCGGACGAACGATCTGCCGCAGTCCATCCACGAACTTGGCGCCGCCCGTGCCGCCGGTCAGAACCGTGATCATGCCGCCCTCCGGGCGTAGCCCCCAGCGTCCGCAGCGGCGCTGAGGCGCTGCGCCAGCAAATCGCTCGGCGCCGCCGCTGGTTCTGCGAACTGTCTTGCGAACTCGGGATAAACCGGCAACCTCTGGCGCAACTCGAATCCTTTCGCTTCAGTCTGCCGTCGCAATTCGTCCAGATGCGGCCACGGCTTTTCCGGATTGATGAAATCCGGCGTCAGCGGCGAAACTCCGCCCCAGTCATTGATGCCGCCATCGAGCAGATCGGCATAGTGCAGATCGGAGAGATTCGGTGGCGCTTGAATGTTCATCTTCGGCATCAGGAGGCGCGCCACGGCCAGCGTGCGCAGCAGGTCCCCGCGGTCCGGTTCGGGCCAGTGTGCCATCGGCGTCCCACTCTTGGCGCGAAAGTTTTGCACGATCACTTCCTGAATGTGCCCGTACTTCTCATGCAATTCGCGGATCGCGATCAGCGCATCCACGCGCTCTTCCGGCGTCTCGCCAATTCCAATCAGAATTCCAGTAGTAAACGGAATTTTGCGCCGCCCCGCATCCTCAATTACTCGCAGGCGCTTCGCCGGTTCTTTGTCGGGAGCATTGTCGTGAGCGGCGCCGTTCGCGAGCAGCCGCGCACTGGTCGTTTCCAGCATGAGCCCGATGCTCGGAGCCACGCGGGACAGGCGTTCCAGCCATTCCGCGCTCATCAGCCCGGGATTGGGATGCGGAAGCAGGCTCGATTCGCGAAGCACCTTCTCGCACATCGCTTCCAGATAATGAAGCGTGGATTTGTATCCGAAGCGCCGCAGCGTATCGCGCATCTGGGGGAAAAGCAGCTCCGGTTTGTCTCCCAAGCTGAACAACGCCTCGGTACATCCCATGCGCTCTCCGGCGCGCACTACTTCCATCACCTCGTCTGGCGTCATGGTGTGGGCGCCGGGCTCTCCGGGATCGCGCCGGAAGGTGCAGTAGCCGCAGTAGTCGCGGCAAAGATTCGTCAGGGGAAGAAACACCTTGCGTGAATAGGTGATGATTCCCGGCTTGAATCTCGCGCGGGCAAGTTGCGCCGCCCGGAGCAGGGAAGGGAGCATGCCGTCGTTCGTTGGCAGCAGCAGGCAGGCCGCTTCACGAGAGATCGGCTCCGCGCCGGTGTTCGCCAACTCAGCAGCGGTCGGGGACAGCGCATCTGGGAGAAAGGTCGCCATACGTCTCGGCTTCGAAACTCGTTTCATCGGAACCCGCTGCAAATTCCGTCGGGCGCTGGCAACGCTGCAGTTTTGCCGCGGAATTGCAGAGGTCAGAGGTTAGATTGCAGAAGCAAAAACCAACGACCGCGTTTTTCACCTCTGCAATCTGACCTCTAACTTCTGACCTTATTTCCCCATCACCAGCTTCGCGATCGTTGCCAGTTGCATGTTCGACGTGCCTTCGTAGATTTTTCCGATCTTGGCATCGCGCCAATACTTCTCCACCGGATAATCTTTTGTAAAACCGTATCCGCCGTAGATTTCGATGGCGAGTGAGGTCACGCGCTCGGCCACCTGCGACGTGAACAGCTTGGTCATGGCGGCTTCTTTCACAAAATTTACGCCCGCGTCTTTCATGCGGGCGGAGTTATAGACCATCAAGCGGGCCGCCTCGATCTCGGTTGCCATTTGCGCGATCTGGAACTGGATCGCCTGAAATTCCGCAATCGGCTTCCCGAATTGCGTACGTTCCTGCGCATATTTAGCGGCGCATTCCCACGCGCCGCGCGCTACGCCCAGCATCTGCGCGCCAATTCCGATGCGGCCTTCGTTCAGCGTCTCGATCGCGATCTTGTACCCCTTGCCGACTTCGCCAAGCACGTTTCCCTTGGGCACGCGGCAATCTTCCAGAATCAGCTCGCAAGTTGACGAAGCCCGAATCCCCAGCTTGTCTTCTTTTTTGCCGACGGTGAATCCGGGGAAATTCTTCTCGATCAGAAACGCTGTGATCCCCTTGTAACCCTTCGACGCATCCACGGTGGCAAACAGAATGAACAATCCCGCCTCTTTGCTGTTCGTGATCCAGAGCTTGCGTCCGTTGAGAACGAAGTCACTGCCTTTGAGTTCGGCCTTGGTTTGCAGGGCAAACGCGTCCGATCCCGATCCCGCTTCGCTCAACGCATAGGCGCCCAGCGTTTCCGCCACCAGCTTCGGCAGGTAACGCTTCTTCTGATCTTCATTGGCCCAGCGGAGAATCGCATTCGCTACCAGCGTGTTCTGCACGTCCACGATTACGCCGGAGGAAGCGTCGGCCAGCGAACATTCTTCGACGGCCAGGATCGCCTCAAAAAACTTGCCGCCCGGTCCGCCGTACTGCTCGGGAATCTCGATGCCCATCAGCCCGAGCTGAAAGAACTGGTCGATCAGGCTGTGATCGAACACTGCCTTTTCGTCCATCTCTTTCGCCAGCGGACGAATCTTGTCGTCGGCGAACTGGCGGACGTTGTCGCGGAACAGAATCTCGTCTTCCGTAAGAGTGGTGATCGGCGCGGGATTCGAAAGCTGCAAAGTTTCCGGCATGAAGACACCTCGTTATTGAGACACGGCTTGCCGCGTCTGGGCAGGATGGCGTACCGGAAATTGTAGCAGCAGAAGACGGCGAGACGGCGACCGCTCGGTTGGTTCGATGCGCATTGGTTATTGAGTTCGAAAAAAAATCAAAGTCAAAGGCAGCGGACAGGAGTGTCCGCTCTACACGGGTTCGGGGAGAACGCCTGGACAATTGACGGGGAGTGTTGGGAGCGTAGGGGTCCTTCGACTACGTGGTTGCTTCGCTTCGCGAAGCAACCACTCCGCTCAGGATGACACGTCATGAGGTATCGTCAGCGGCGGTTGATGAGCGCGGCGACGTAGCCGGCGCCGAAGCCATTATCGATGTTCACTACGCTGACGTTCGAGGCACAGGAGTTCATCATTCCGAGGAGAGCGGCCAGGCCTTCGAAGGCTGCGCCATAACCTACGCTGGTCGGAACGGCAATCACCGGGACTCCTACCAGGCCTCCGACTACGCTGGGGAGAGCGCCTTCCATGCCGGCGCAGACTACGATTACGCGGGCTTTGGCTAGCGCCTTGCGATGGGCTAGCAGGCGGTGAATGCCCGCGACTCCGACGTCGTAGATGTGCTGGACGTTGTTGCCCATCAATTCCGCGGTGACGACGGCTTCTTCGGCGACCGGGATGTCACTGGTTCCGGCGGAGACGACTACGATCACGCCCTTGCCCTGCGGCTTGCGATCACGCTGGAGAACGATGGCGCGAGCGAGTGGACGATACTCTGGTTGGGGCACATCGTCAGCGAATGCGGCGGCGACGGCGGCGTACTGTTCTTCGGTGGCACGCGTGGCGAGGACGTTGCCGCCGTGGGCGGCGAGGCGGGTGAAGATGTCGGCGACCTGGCGGGGCGTTTTGCCAGGGGCAAAAATCACCTCGGGCATGCCCTGGCGGAGGGCGCGATGATGGTCGAGCTTGGCGAAACCCAGGTCCTCAAAAGGCAGGTGACGCAGGCGCTCGACGGCTTCGTCGGGGGAGAGGCGCTTTTTTCGAACCTGCTCGAACAGCTTGCGAAGAGCTTCTGAATTCACGCGGACCTCGGAAAGTGAATCCCGTTGCCGGTAATTTCTCAATCCGACAAGGGTCACTTCTGTAATCTTACTTGCGAAGCGATGCGGATGCTGGAGGCCCCCGAATTTTTAGTAAAATCGAGTGCTTTCAGTCACTTGCGTACATTACTCCAGTGGTTCAACGACCTTCGGAGAGATTGCCCCTGTCTCCGGCGCGCCCTATAATCGCCATACTCTGGTTCTGGATTCTCCGGCAGGTTTGCGGGTAGGTAGGCTTGAGGAGCAAGTGTGTCTTTTGGCCGAGATTTTGGCCGAGCCGAACCCGTATGCGTAGACGCCTGCAAATCGCGCTGATGGCTAGCTTAACCGCGATCTCCTTTCTTTCCACGATGTTTTCGACGATGCCGGCCCGGGCGCAGTCGGGCGCGTCGTCGGGCGCGCGGGCGGGAGCTATTACTCCGACTACCGACGAATCCGGCCGCAAGATTTACGTTAACGGGGATGAGCCTTCCACGGGTTCGCGGGCTGCGACGCCTGCGCGGGCGGATGCTTCGACGCCTTCGTCTCGGCTGGTTTATTGGAGTTCGACCGAGCACCGCTTCAAGCCGGTTCCGACGAGCGGAGCGGTGATGCGGGCGGCGCGCTCGGCGGCTTCGGAAGTCAACAGCTACCTCGACGGCAGAGCGCAGGCTCGCCAGACGCTTAACCGCGCCTTTACGCAGCAGGATATCGACGCTGCCATTGACGCGGCGGCCGCCCGGCACCATGTGGATCCCAGCCTGGTGCGGTCGGTGGTCAAGGTGGAATCGAATTTCAATCCCAATGCGGTGTCGCGCAAAGGCGCCATGGGGCTGATGCAGTTGATGCCTTCGACCGCCCGTTCGCTCAATGTTTCCAATCCTTTTGACCCGGCGCAGAACGTGGATGCCGGGGTTCGGCATCTAAGGAAGTTGTTGGACAGCTACGGCGGCAACGTTCGCCTGAGTCTGGCAGCCTATAACGCTGGCGCGGGAGCGGTGGCGCGGAGTGCGGGCGTTCCGCATTTCAGGGAAACGCAGGACTACGTTCGCCGGATCACGAACTTGTATAACGGCGGCAGCGAGCCGGGCGCGCACATTTTCGGCAACACGGTGCACGAACCGGTCCACACAGAGCGCGATGCTCGGGGCGTGCTGTACATCAGCAATACGGAATAGGACCCGCAACTTAGCATCGCAGGTTGGGTTGCGATCATTTAATGTCTCAATGATCTAATGATTCGTTAGCAATGCAGACCCAGGCTTCTACGACCCTAACTCGAGGCGGCCGCGCTTTTCGCCTTGGCGCAGCGTTGTTGTTCGTTTTGCTGCCGCTGGGTTCGGCATCGGCCCGCGTCCACCACAACGATGCCTGGGCCCGCCAGCAATTCGCCAAGGCGGAGCGCATGCGGGAGGCTCTCAACGGACGTCCCCGTGGAGAGCGCACTCGCCGCGAGTACCAGCGGGTGATCGACTCGTTCCGCCGCGTCTACTTCGGGTCTCCGGCGTCGTCGAAGGCGGATCCGAGCGTGGTGGCGACCGCCGAGCTTATGGTCGAGATGGGGCGGCGCTTTGACGACAACAAGATTCTGCGCGGCGCCATCGAACAGTACCGCTTCCTGCGCAAGGAATATCCCGGCAGCAAATACCGCTTCGATGCCCTGTTTACGATCGGCGAGATCTATAAGGACGATCTCAACGATCCCGAACAGGCGCGGACGACCTTCACCGACTTTGTGCATCGCTATCCGCGCAACCGGCTGGCCGATGATGCCCGCGTCGCGGTGAAGGAAATCGACGCCGAGGCGGCGGAAAAGGAACGCTTGGCGGAGAAGACGGCGCGCAAGCGGCGGTCTTCGAATGGAAGCGGCGCGAATGGAAGCGGCGCCAGTGCCAGCGGCGCCAGTGCCAGCGCTGACTCCAGTCCCGACGGGGCGGCCGAATCCGCGAACGCACGCCGCAGCGCGTTGCCGCGCGTCACCGGCGTTCGCCACTGGTCCACGCCCGACTACACTCGGGTCGCGATTGACGTCGAGCAGGAAGTGAAGTTCGGCTCCCAGCGCATCTCGAATCCGGATCGCATTTTCTTCGATCTGCACGACACCACACTCGCTTCGACCCTGGTCGGCAAGACCTTCGACGTCGACGATGGCTTCCTGAAGAAAATCCGGGTTGCCGAATTTCAGCCGGGGCGCACGCGGATTGTGCTGGAAGTGGACGACCTCGCGAGCTACGACGCTTTCCTGTTGCCGGACCCGTACCGGCTCATTATTGACATTCACGGGAAGGATATTCACGGGAATCAGAAGCGGGCGACTGCCGGTGCCAAGGCGAAGGCGGATACGGCCCCGGCTGATTCCGGGGAATCGGACGACGACTCCAGCAACGCGGCGGCGTCGAGCGAACGCTCGAAATCTGGCCGAAAAGCACAACAAGAATCTGACAAGGATGCGGCTGGCTCTTCGAAACCGGGACTCGTCGAAACGGACCTACCGCCCGAAGACGGCAGCGCGAATTCCAAAGCGCCCAACTCCGCGAGGCCGGCGAACGGCAATGGAATGACCAAGACCACGGTTGCGGTCAAAGGATCGAACCGCAGGATCCCGAAGACGATCGTCGACGCGGACGTTGACACGAACGTTGACTCGAACGACGCGGCTCCGGCGACCGTCGCCTCGCTAGAGCATGAAAAACTTCGCCCCGAGGTAACGACGGGCCGGGGCGCTAATATTTCCGACGCAGACGAGGCGAAGCCGGGAAAGTCCGATTCACATTCGCCTTCATCCGCTTCGTCTTCTTCCTTGCCCCGGAAAAAGTCACGTTACGCCCCAGGGGCGGCAGCTTCCGACACCGCGGATCTTCGTTCGGGTGATCTTCGCTCGGGTGATCTTCGTTCGGACACCCGGGTTGAGCCGCGCGAAGCGCGTCCCACCGCCGCTGGCGACCGGTCCTTGACTCGCGCCCTTGGTCTGAAGATTGGCAAGATCGTCATTGATGCCGGTCACGGAGGCCATGACACGGGCACCATTGGTCCGAACGGCCTGCTCGAGAAGGATGTGGTGCTCGACGTGGCCAAGCGCCTCGGGCGTTTGCTCGAATCCCGGCTGGGCGCCGAAGTGATTTACACGCGGCAGGACGACACCTTTATTCCCCTCGAAACCCGCACCGCGATTGCGAACCGCGAGCGGGCGGATTTGTTCATCTCGATCCACGCCAACTCGAGCCGCGATTCCGACGCGCGCGGTGTCGAAACCTACTACTTGAATTTCACCTCATCGCCGGAAGCGCTGGAAGTTGCCGCGCGCGAGAACGCGGTCTCGGAGAAATCGATTTACGAACTGCAGGATCTGGTGAAGAAGATTGCGCTGAAAGAAAAGATTGAAGAATCGCGCGAGTTTGCCGGCGACGTGCAGGAATCGCTCTACGGAGGGCTCGCCCTGAGGAATGTCGGCATCCGCAATCGCGGGATCAAGAAGGCGCCGTTCATTGTGCTGATCGGCGCGAATATGCCTTCGATTCTGGCCGAGATTTCGTTCGTGTCGAATCCGACCGACGAGCGCAAACTCGAAACCTCCGAGCACCGCCAGCGCATCGCCGAGTCGCTCTATCGCGGGGTCTCGAAGTACGTCAACGGCTTAAGCGGCGTGAAGGTGGCGAGCAAGTTCGACAAACGCGTAGGGCAATGACAAATCTCAGGTGGTGAAATCCCTGATTGCGTCAACTATCGGGACTAGTCACATGACGGCGGCAAGCCAGCGGAAACTCTCTGGCCTCAAGCGGAGGGCAGAGTTCGCGACCCCAATGTAAAATTCGGATGTCACAAAAGTGTTGCGTGCCTATGGAGATAGTGATGTCCCATCTGTGGAGAACATTCCTTACCCTGCTGTTCATCTTTCCCTTGTCGCCAGCACAAGAAACACACAGCCACAGTGCACCTGAGAAACTGGGAAAAGTATCGTTTCCGATTTCTTGCACACCGGCCGTTCAGGAGCAGTTCAACCGAGGTGTAGCTCTGATTCACTCCTTCGCCTACACCGCCGCCGAAAATGCATTCCAGGGCGTGGGCGAACTGGATCCGCGGTGTGCGATGGCACATTGGGGAATGGCCATGGCGTACTTTCACCAGCTTTGGGACCCGCCCATTGCGCCCGCGACACTTTCGATTGCGCAAAAGGAAATCCAGCGGGCTCAACTGATCGGGGCGGGCTCCGAACGCGAGCGCCAGTTCATCAATGCGCTGGGCTTGATATATCAGGACGCTGCCACCGTTCCGTACCGCACGCGAGCGGCGAACTACGAGCACGCGATGAGCGATCTCGCTTCAGAGAACAGGAAAGATGTCGAAGCACAGGTGTTTTACGCGCTCGCACTCCTGGCGAACGCATCTCCCGCCGACAAGACGCATGCGAAGCAGAAACAGGCGGCCGATCTGCTTGAGGCGCTTGACCGTTCCTACCCGCAGCACCCGGGAGTCCCTCACTACCTCATTCATGCTTACGACAATGCGGAACTCGCACCAAAAGGCCTCCCGGCGGCAAAAGCCTACTCCCAGATTGCACCCTCAGCGCCCCACGCATTGCACATGCCATCGCATATATTCACGCGACTCGGCTTATGGGAAGACTCCATCACTTCCAACCTTGCGGCAAGGGAAGCGGCACACCAGCAGGGCGACACGGGAGAAGAACTGCACGCCATGGATTATCTCGTGTATGCCTATCTGCAGAGTGGACGCGACAAAGATGCGGGTCAGGTCATTCAGGAACTGAAAAACATGCCGCAGCTGAACGCAGGGGATTTCAAGACAGAGTATGCCTCTACCGCGATGCCGGTTCGCTACGTGGTTGAGCGGGGTCAATGGGCCGAGGCTGCCGGCATCGTTCCTCCGACCGCAGCGCCGCCTCATGTGGTCGCAATTGCCGTTTGGGCCCGGGGGCTGGGACTTGCCCGGAGTGGCCGCGCCGCCGAGGCGCGTACTGAACTTGATAGATTGCGGCAGATCGAAGAGCAGCTTCGCATGTCAGGCAACGACTATTGGGCCATTCAGGTGGGAATTCTGAAGCGCGAAGTCATGGCGTGGTCAGCCCAGGCGGACAGGAAACCGGATGAAGCCGCAGCTTTGATGCGCGCGTCCGCCGACGAGGAGGACGCAATCGAGAAGCTTCCGGTGACACCGGGCCCGATTGTCCCCGCCCGCGAACAGCTCGGCGACTTACTCTTGGAGCAGAATCATCCGGGTCCAGCGCTGAAAGAATTTGAGACGGCACTCGCAAATGCCCCCGGGCGGCGCGGGGCAGTGCTGGGCGCGGCGCATGCTGCCGAACTCTCCGGCCAGAAGTAGACTAGCTCAAAGATGATGCAGGTCAGCTTGCGGTTTGGTCTTTTCGTCGGATGTGCAGCAACTTCTCGACTTGGGCGATGACACTCCCGGATTCGTCCTTGACCTCGACGGTGAACACCCGCTCGATCTTTTGCTGAGAATTCAGAGCCTGCTTGATTTCGCGGATCTGCCCTTCTGACAGCCGGAAACTGGCGGAAACCGTTCCGCGTCCCGGCTTTTTGAAGCGGATGCTCGCCGACTTATCCCAGACAATGTAATCCTTCCCCAAATTCTCAATCAGCATGACCATAAAGAACGGGTCTGCCATGGAGTACAGCGAACCTCCGTAGTGAGTACCAACGTAATTTCGGTTCCACCAGCGAAGCTTCATCTCCACATCAATCTCTGTCCAGTCGGGGCTGAGGCGCCTGATTCGGATTCCTGCGCCCACAAACGGCGGCCAGAGATTGATAAGCATTCGCATGGGGCGATTCCAAGTGGTTTTCACGCTGCACTCCTGCCGACCTGCCCGCGGTAACACTGCATCGCCGCCCCATATTGAACGACCAGCGAGCTAACCGCAAGTGTGAGATGGCGCGCAATACCGACGCGGTCATGCAGTGACCGTGGTACCCACCGACTGCTGTGAAATGGCGCTATAATCGGGTTAGTTTTTTCTCCCCCCTTTACTGTGTATCCATGGACAAAGCCCCTGGGGTTTTGATCGCAAACGAGAGAGTTCAGCGCTCAGCGCCCGCACCTCGTCTCCGGCTGCTGACCGAACTGGAGCCTCGCCATCGTGTGTTCGTCCACAATTTGGCAGACCTGCTCCTGTCGCGGCCAGCCCCGCATATCCCGATCACCTCACGGCCTGCACCTTTCTGGGATGACGTTTTCGTCCCTTCCGGCGCACCCTGGTCCGCGTTCATGGAGTCAATGCTATGGCATTTGCTGCTACTGATTTTGTTCGTATGGGGCCAATCCAGAGTATGGACGCCGGTAAAACTTTTCCCGCAGCGAGATGCGTCCCACAGGTCTATCATCTACTACCCACTTAAACAGTCCTTTCCAGCGGCTGAGAGCAGAGCGCCGAACGTTCGGGCGCGGTCCGGAGCGAAGCATGCATTGGCACATCAACCGGCGATGCCAGTGACGCCGCAGCAAAAAACCAGCATCGTCACACCACCTGACATCAAGCAGGCCACGGCCAGGCTGCCGAATTTACTGGGCTCCCATCCGGTTACACCTATGGTGCCGTTCTCAGCCACCGCGGGCCCGCGGCGGAACGCGTTGGCGGGACCGTCTGAAGTGGTGGCCCCGCCGCCTCAGGTTGACCAAGCTGCAGCTCGCCGGCTGGCGCTGCCTCAAGCATCTGCGGTTGCTCCTGCGCCCGAGCTTGGGGGGCCTTCCGCAGGACGCGCCATGAAGGCACCCAATACGGGTGGCTTGCGAGTTGTGCCGCCTCCTCCATCAGTGCAGAACGCAGGCAACTCGGCTAGAGCTGGGAGGTTGAGTTCGTTGTCCGGCGCGGGGCCAAATGTCGTACCCCCTCCCCCGTCGGTTCAGGGTGCCGGCAATGCTGCACGGCTGGGTTCGATGGCTGGTTCGCAAGTGGTGCCGCCGCCTCCTTCAGTTCAGGGTTCAGGCGACCCTGCTGGAGGTACGAGGTTGAGCTCGATTGCCGGTGCGGGTTCTGAAGTCGTCCCGCCTCCTCCATTAGTTGAGGGTGCGGGCCACTCTGGCGCGAGTGGACGCTTAGGCTCGCTGTCCGGAGATGGCTCACAGATTGTCCCGCCCCCTCCATCCGTTGAGAGTGCGGGCCACTCTGGCGCGAGTGCACGCTTAGGCTCGTTGTCCGGAGATGGCTCACCGATCGTGCCGCCTCCTTCATTGGTTGGGAATGCGGGCTACTCTGGCACGGGTAAACTGTTAGAACCGATGGATCCCCTGCCGACCGACGCCGCTGCGACCACACCGGCCGTCAACAGCGAAAACGATCCTATCGTCGAAGAGTTGCCTCTCGGTTTGCTTGGGCTGGTGTTTGCCGCACCGGGTAGCTCCTATTTTTCCAATTTCGAAGTCTTCGTCGCCAAGAGACGGGTCGGCAAGGACCAACTGCAACTCATAAAGCTGGTTTATGAATTTCTTCCCTATCAACGGCGGCTGTCTGAATATGATCTCAACAACCTGCCGCCGCGGGTAATCAAGCTGAAGGTAACGCCAGATCCGAGCTGTGACGAGCCCTTGGGGCAGGTTATACAGCCTCACACCGACCCAACTCGTCCAGCCACAGAGTCCCCAAAACTCCCAGCAGCGTTGCGTTCCGCCGACCTGAGCGCAGTGCTGCCCTGTTATCGCACCACCGCAGACGATTTCCAGAAGGCGATGTCGCGGTCCCGCTGAACTGACGCAGGAGAATTCCGATTCCGTATCCACAAATGCAGTTTGCTGAAAGCCGGGATGGTAATCCACTCCTATAATGAGCATTGTTTAATGAGCATTGTCCGGCTCTTTTCTCCCGGGCCCTGGTTGGTTGGCACCACGGATGGAAACTTTCCGGGCCTGCCGGTAGTCTAATCTCGTAGCACGGGTGCGCCTTTTTTCGAATGAAATTCTCGCTGCAGCTCTCCGCAGTCTTCATCTTTCTTTGTTGCGGCTTTTTTTGCGCTGAGGCCTTTGCTGCCGAGCCAACTGCGCCGGCCGCTGTAGCTCCGCCCCCGGTCCTTCCCACCGAGTTTGCCGGCTGGCAGGTGAAAGGCGCTGTTGCCAGTAGCGACGATCCCGCGACCGCTGATGCGGTGAATGCGCCGGTTCTGAAAGAGTACGGCTTCGTGCGTTTGGAGAAGGCGGCCTACACTCGCGACGACGGCCGCAATCTGACGATCAGAGCCGCCGTCTTTGAAGATGCCAGCGGTGCTTACGGCGCCTTCACCTACTATTATTCTCCCGAGATGGAGGAGGAAACCATTGGCGGGCAGGCGGCTTTTCTGAATAACCGCGTGCTGTTCTACCAGGGGAATGTGCTGGTGGATGCGGTGTTCGACAGAATGAGCGTGATGTCGGCGTCGCAACTGCGGCAACTGGCCGGGCTGCTACCGCAAGCTGCGGGCGGCAAGAACAAGCCGCCGTCGCTGCCAGCGTATCTGCCGAAGCGGACTTTTGCCGGGAGTTCCGACCGGAATTCCTTCCGGAATCTGGAGAAGAACACGACGAAGTACATTCTGGGTCCGGTGACGCTGGATCGGATCGGTTCGCCACTGCCCGCTTCGATGGTGGATTTCAAGTCGGGCGCGGAAGTCGTCATGGGCAGGTATGCGGCGAAGGCGGGCGATGCCACCCTGATGCTGATCGAATATCCGACGCCGCAGATTGCCGCGGAACGGCTGCGCCAAATCGACGCCTCGCACCAGGTTACGCAGCAGCAGCCGGGGGTTGCGGCCATCCTTGATGTGGGCCCGTTCTTCGATAGCCGCACCGGCCCGATCCTCGTGATCGCCGCCGCCCCACTTTCGAAAAGCGAAGCGCGATCGCTGATGTCGTCGATCAGCTACGAAGCCGATGTCACGTGGAACGAAAACACCTACGTCAGCAAGAAAGACAATCTGGCGAACTTTCTGTTCAACGCGATTGTTCTTTGCGGAATTGTGGTGGGTCTGGCGCTGGTTGCCGGGATCGCGTTTGGTGGCTTGCGCGTGCTCGTGAAACGCTTTTTTCCCGACTCCGTGTTCGATCGCCGGGAGACGATGGAAATCATCTCGCTGCACCTGGAAGACGCCCCCCGACCCTTGCCCCGGAAACGGTAAGTGACTCAATCGAATGTCGTTAGCGTCGAAAAGAAGGACTTTTATCCCATTTTGACCCCGTTTGCCGACTTTTGGACGCACGCTGTAAGCTATTGAAAATAAGACTATTTAAGTCGAAAATTTTGCTTGACACTGCGCTTTTGAGGCTCATAAGATTCCCGCAGAAAGCTCTGATGGATGGAAACCTCCGTTGGAACTATTCTCCCTTGAAAGAGAAGGCCGCCCAAGTTGCCGGGTGGCCTTTTCATTTGGAGGAGTTCTCAGTTCTCACGCGACTGTCAACGGGGTCCGGTCCTCACTGAAAACTGAAAACTGAAAACTGTCTTGCAACTGTTGAGCGCTTGCATCCGTATCACACTCAGGGCAGAATTTATGCAGCCTCGGAGGACAAGCGATGTTTTGCGATCAATGCGGTGCGCAGTTGCAATCGGGTGAGCCGCGCTGCGGGCGCTGCGGCAAAACCGTGCTTGGACTCGTCGAGCTTCGGCGCAGCCGGGTTCGCGAGCATGTCCGGCTGGTGGGCATTCTCTGGATGGCGTACTCGGCGTTGCACGTGGTTGCAGGAGTGGTGGTGATCATTGTCGCGCAGACGATCTTCGGCCACATGATCCATATTCCGAACGGGCCGCCGCCTGAGGTCACGGTCTGGCTGCGTCCTCTGATCAGCTTTGTCGGATGGTTGATCCTGGCGAAAGCCGCGGCAGGCTTCATCGCCGGTTGGGGCTTGCTGCAGCGGCAGGAGTGGGCACGAATCGTTGCCTTGGTCGTGGGCTTCGTGGCGTTGTTGAATGTTCCGATCGGTACTGCACTCGGCATCTACACGCTCTGGGTGCTGCTGCCCACGCAATCCGATGACGAGTACAAAGCGCTGGCGCAGGCCGCGTAGCATGGGCGCATTTGGCTGGACGCTGGAATGAGTCCCCAGCGCTCCGCGACAGTTCACGGACCCGGTCCAGTTCAGCGCAGATGAAAAAACGAAAAGCGCCCCAGACTCCGGTTAGAGTCATTGGGGCGCTCCCGTTTACAGCGCACATTCCAGCCTATGTTAGGGTTTCCGCCCAGGGAATGGCCCCTGCGTGCCTTGTGGCGGCACTACCGGGCCAGCCCCACAATCCCACTACGAGAAGAGTCAACTCTGAATCTGTGCGAATTCCACGGCCCATCCCGCATTGGAAAAGAAGCGGTGCGACTCAACACCCTCGGAGAGAGGATTTGGTAAACTAAAGAAAGTAAACCAGAAGCCGACGTAGCTCAGTTGGTAGAGCAGCCGATTCGTAAACTGCTGCTCTGCTCTCTTCCCCGATAAGATTCAATGATATAGGCAGTGTTGTGTGGTGTCGTTGTGCCTGATTTGGCCACACTTGTCAACGAAATGTTTGACAAAATGTTAGACACCTGCACTTTGTCACCTTGACATAATCCAAAGTAACCGGCACCTCGGGCGTTTCAGCGGTGGTTGCTCACTTCTGCTATATTCTCCGAAAAGGAGAACTCTGAATGTCGTATGCCTCTGCACGCGCTGACGCCTCTAGTATCCAAACTACTTCAACCAATGCTGAGCTTCAGCGACTCGCCGCAGCAGTCGTAACACTCTCCCGCGCCGCAGAACAAGATATAAAAAAACTCGAAACCGAAATTAAAAAGCTAAAGACAAAACTCCGTAACGCCTAAACCAACGTTCCAGCACAGCCGCCTCCGGCCGATCCGGCATCTGGGCGGTTCTGTACGCCCGCCAGCAGATTAACGATTTTCACGAAGAGTCCCGCATTCAACACCTGCTTACCCTGTACGGACAAAGCTCTCTGGGTTCCACGCCACGATATCCACAGAGAGCGCAGCGATTGACACTTGTTGCATGGTAGTCTCCGAGTGTAGAACAATTCATAATGGCAACAGCTCTCCAACCGTTTCCACGACCTGCGAAGAAGAAGTCGGCGCTGGACATAGAGTCCGACTATGCTCCTTTGGCATCAGTATGGTTTGGCGCCGACAGTGAACTGCTCGAACGGATGCTGAGCTTCTATCCGCGGAAGCGTCCGCGGAAGATTCTCGACGCCACTGTGAACGGCGGCCGCTTCTGGCGAGGCAGCAAGCGTACTGTCACCGGCATGGATATCGATCCGCGGCACAATCCTGACATCGTGGCCGACAACACGAACATGCCTCTTGATGACGATTCCTATGACGTGATCGTGTACGATCCACCACACATTCCGAATCAAGGCAGGGATAACAAGAAAGATTTTGGAACACGCTTCGGGTTGGTTCTGCGCTCATCGAAGGAAAACCATTACACTTTTACTCACACGTTTCCACCGTTCGTGCGAGAAGCATATCGAGTGCTGAAGACTGAAGGCATTCTGCTGTGCAAGATCACCGACTACGTTCATCATCACCGCTACCAGTGGGCGCACATCGAGCTTATAAACGCGGCGCGCGAGGTCGGCTTCACTCCATGTGACTGCATCGTGAAAATTCGCAAAGGTCCAATCATCGATCCGAAATGGAAAACAGCTCACCACACCAGACGGCAGCATTGCTATTGGCTGGTGTTTCGGAAGTCGAAGAAGTGTGAGTAAAATTCACCGACTGTGACGACTAAACCGATCGAGACCGCAGGACCTACTCTCACTCCACCTAGCTCCGCTCATCAAGTTCACTTTTATCAGCTGCTTGTCGCTGCTCGTAAGCAGTGGTTCATGGATGCCTTGTCCGACGCGTTGGGCAAAATCGATCAGAAGATCATCAAAGACCAAGTGACTAAATACGTGCCTGAAGACGTGCAGAAGATTCTTGCTGCGGCAGGACTGCGCGATGAGTACGTTTTTCCGGTTCCTGCAATCGTCGAGATGAAGCCTTCGCTGATCGGCTACTACAGACTTCTTCTTGGTGCGTCACAAAAGAGCTTCTACAAAGGCTCGACTGGGATGGGACGCTTTAAGGGCATGGAAGAACTCGATACGATGTCGAAGAAGGTGCAACCATACGTGCCAGACTTCTGTCGCGCGATGACACAGCCCCTCGCGGAACTTGTGCGTCAGATTCCGAAGATCACGGAACGCGACCTGCGCGAACTGCCGCTCCTGACGTTTGGCTCTCAATTGCAAGGCTCTAGGAACACGCAGATCGGCAAGACTGCGATGAGGGAAGTCTTCGTTTCCATCAAAGGAATTGTGGAGAAGCATATCGTAGCGGCGTCGGACAAAAGATTGACGCTGAAGAACTCGGCTGGTCGAACCGTTTTCATCATCTTGTCGCACGACCCTGATGTTTGCGTGCAAGAACAAGTCGAAGAACGAATCCATCATCGCGTCGCAATCGAAGTCAAAGGCGGTACTGATGTCAGCAACGCTCACAACCGCGCCGGCGAAGCTGAGAAGTCACACCGCAAAGCGAAGAACACCGGCTTTCCTGAATTCTGGACCGTTATCTCCTTGCGAGGTTTGGAACTTTTCAAGCTGATGAGAGAGTCTCCAACGACCAATCACTGGTTTGATGTTGCCGAAGTGCTAGCGCGTAAGGGCAAGGACTGGGATGACTTCAGGCAGCGATTAGCTGGTGCGTGCGGCATTCCGTTAAGCGGCACGAAGCAATAAAGAACGGCTCCGTCATCCAGCGGTCTCTAAACGACTGCACTAACCCAACGGGCTCAGTTAGCGCTGAGTCCGTTGTCATTTGCTCAAAATCATCAAAACGCTGCGGCTAGGAACGTCTAGGATGCACGGCTAGCACTGAACTGACACTATCCCACGTCCCTTCAGCTCTACTCTGCCGCCCGTTGCTGCTTGCTGTGCGCTCGGTACTTCTGTGTAATGGTCAATGGTGTCCCGGGTTCCACTTTGATGATTTTTTCTCCCGTCGATTCTAGACAGCGTGCTACGAAATCAGCCATCGCAAATCTATCTACTATGACAACGGCGTTGCACTCGCCTCGTCCGTTGTCTTTAACTGACATCATATCTGGGGAAACATTCAAACCGATTTTTTGCCACAGAAAATCAGCTAAGGCTGTCTCATCGCTGAGCCCGCATGGCAACACGCGCAAGAATATTGCAGCAGGCGTTGTGCTGCGGTGCTTGTTCGACAGATCATTCACTTTGCGACCTCACTGCAAAAAATGTGGTAGACGTGCCAACACTTGCAGACTTCGCAACGCCCGACGCGCTCATGATAGCCGCGATCTTCGAAGTGTTTTTGCTCTGCTGCGATGGCATCCGCTTCGCTCTGGAACTTTGTCGGTTTGCTTCCGCATTTCCCTCTGTAGCATGCGGCTCCATTTTGAGTGTCAATGAAACTCTCACCAGCGCACTCCGTCCATGAAACTTTGATTGACGGTTTACTCTTCGGGCGTCCTTCTTTTGCCGGTATCGGCTTTGCTCCAGCGGCGATCTGTTTCTTACGGCGCCCGGCATAAGTAGGGCGTTGTGTCTGTACATCTTCATCTGTACTGGATTGTACTGCTGTTTTTGTATGTACAGGAACATCAGGCTGTATTCTCACCCATTCAGAAAGCACACGCTCGATCAGTATATGAACTTTTCGGTTGGGAGAATGCGGGCGAAGCAGAGCGTAGAGATCCTCTCTTATGAGCACCGATCTTTTGCGGGGCTGACGGTTCTTGTATGGATCGCCGCCGAACTCTTTCTCTGCAAGCGCGCGGAAACTGCTTGACGGAATGTGCTCTGCTGCATGGCGCTTGATGAATTCATAGCCCCATTCTCTCGGGAACGGCAAGAGTGCTCTATAGTGTGACCATGTGAAACCGTTAGCTCTGCGCTCCGGTGGGAACTCTTCAGCGACATGTGCCGCTTTCTGAAGACTGAATGCTTTGTATCCGCTGGCGCTAGCAGTCAGTTCGAGCCCGTGCTTCTTGCCCCACGTCTTGATGGCGAAGAGTGCAGCATCACCTTTCCAAGCGTCTTCTGCTTGGTCAAGTGCTGTGACTGCTTTCACGATTCGGACGAAGTCACTTTCTGAAGTGCCTGCAGCAATGGACAACTCGGTTGGGGAAAATAGACAACTTTCCGGCAATGAGAGATGGCGCGGCTGTGATATGGCAAGAGCTTCTAACATTGAATCTCCTAAAAATAGAGAAGGGCGCGGTCATCGCCGCGTTGAACGGAGGGTAGAACGTGATCGGCTCGCGCGCCCCTATGCTGTTCTAACTTGTCCAAAAAGTGTGAGACCCTCTCGCACGGCGGACAGGTTCTTCGCACCGTGCGAGAAAGTTATGGTGGCTTTTTCTAAGAGCGCCATCTCACGGCTTTACGTCCGTGCTCTCGTGCATTTTGAAGGCGCCGTATGCACTCTAAAGCGTCCACGCGATTGATCTCTAGGGTGGCACAGAGGCGGGTCAGTACTCGAAGGCTCTTTCGGGCCATTTGCTCACTGATTTGTCCGCATGTTGAGCAAATTTCAGGGGCGCTCTTGCTGGGTTGAACGCGAGATTACTCTCTACGCAGCCACTTTTTCCCGCGGAGCCCTGAGCTGGGAAAACTCTATTTGCTCTCTGGTAAGGGGTCATAGTGACGCCCTTGAAACGAGTGGCGGTCCACACTTTCCGGCTTCGGTGCTGTTCTGCGCGGTCTGTTCGCCTCATAATGTCGGGCGTATGCTTCTGCATGAAGCCGCGCCACAATCTGCTCTTCTGTTTCTTCCATCTGGTTGACAACTTTGTTGATCGCATTCGGTGAAAGCCGTGCCATTATTTCCCCCTCTTTGCTGCTATCCGCGATTTGAGATACTCGATGTACTCTGCGCCTTTTTTATCGCGGACAAGCAGTGCATCGACTGCTGATTTCAGTTTCTGAACTTCGGCTCTGAGCGCAGTCACATCGGCATCCCGTCCATCAGCGCCCGCTGGACCGCGATCACCATTCTCACCGCGTTCCCCTTTGACGCTGTCGCCCTTCAAGCCGCGATCACCCTTCAAGCCGCGATCACCTTTCGGACCCTGTACTATTGAGTCTTTGCCGTCCTTGCCATCATGTCCGTTACGCCCATCAGTGCCGTTGCGACCATCATGACCGCTGCGTCCGTCTTTTCCGTCAGTGCCAGCAAGCCCTGTCGCACCGCGTGCACCGTCTTTGCCGTCTCTAACCGTCGGGATTTTGCTGCGCAACACTGAAATCTCGGTGCGCAGTTCTTTAATGGCGTTCTGGCAAGCGACGATTGCAGTGATGCGTTCTTGATTGCTCACGGCTTGACCATCTGTGCGATCTTGTCTTTAAGATACGCGATATACTCGGAGCCTTTTTTGTCGCGGTCCAGCAGAGCGTCCATCTGAAGTTGCAGGGAGTAGAACTCCGCCCGTAGCTGCTTGAACTCCGTGCGCAGCAATGTGTAGTCATTGGAAAGCGCCGCGATCTTCTGCGCCGATCCATACTTTGTGTCGATGAGAGCCATTGAGTTACTTTCCCGACAGTGAGCTGCGCAGCAAAGTCCAGATAGACGGTGCTGTTGCGCTCTTGAAGTCTGTCCCTGCGAGCGTTTCCCGCAGAGCTTTGACTTCCGTCGTTAGCTCTTTGAGAGCGCTGATGATTGATTCGTGACCCTGTTCCAAAATAGTTTTATGCATGGTTTTAGTCTTCTTCCTGCCACGGTCCGCTCGTGCGGATGATCTTTCCCATTTTTTCGACGCGCGTTCTCAACTCAGCATCGACCAAATGAGTAAGAGGAATGCCTGTCCGCAATGATGCGGCAAACAGCGCGCAAGGTTTCTCAGCGCCCATCTGCCGTGCGATCTCCACACCCTGATCGCAAAAGCGCTCTATGTCGCTGCGCTGCAGATTAGGGGTTCGCTGCAGAGACTGCAAGGTCAGCGAACGCGCTGCAACGCTTGTGGAATTGTAAGCCGGATATGAAACGACTGAAACGTCCGTGATATTCCGAAAGGTCCCAATCGTGCGTTGATTGACACCATCCTTGTCCGTGTGCCACGAGTTCCCAAAATCGTCCTCAGAAACGACGAAGCCGAAGCTACAAGAATCTAAATCTTTTCTGGCTATCGCGGCGTGGATATTGCGGTGCTCACTGTTGTTTCTGTCAAGCTGGCATCGGAACTTGAGCCCCTTGTCGTCCTGTGCGAGCGTAAGTGTCCCGCTCTTTGACCGACCGAGGATCCGAGACATGTCGTGATTGACCAAACAGAAAACGTCTTGCTGTTCTGCGAGTGCACGAGTGAACGCTCCCTGCTTGATCGTTTCCACGAAGTGGTGACCATTCGCGGTCGGGATCGGCTTGCTCGGTGAGTCAAAGCGTGCAGCGTAGCCTGATATTGCGAACTCATCACCCTGCGACTCCGCACGAAGTTCCGTGCATGACCTGAACTCTGGTTTAAGCATAAAAAATAACCTCCTCTACTATGTCCTCAAAGTGCTACGGGGCGTCCTACCACTTTTTGAAGGTCTTCGCTCTTTCGTTGTAGTCGGCTTGAGCCGCCTTTGCACGCTCAACGGCTGCTACGTTAACGGCGTCTTGATTCGGACTGTTCACGAGCTGCTCCCACTTCGCAATGATTGACTTCGGCATCTCTGAAGTCGGACCGGAGTAGTAGAGCACTTCAGCCCCACGGCGGCGAATGATGGTGTCTTGCCTGAACTGAGATTCGGCTGCTGCAATGACGCCCCATTCTGTTCCAGAAACGGTAGGGTTAACATTTGAAGGGTCTGTGCCGACACTTGCAGTTTCTGACAACCGCTCATGATAGTTTTTGTACGGAGCTGGTTCGGCTTGCTTGTAGCCGCAAGCGACAATAGCGAACTCACGGGCAACATGCTCAAGAGTGCCATTCTTTGAGGGGTCTGAGGGGTGAGAGGTCCAGCGGATGCGCATCATAGTGCTCCTTCTTTCGAGTGTGTATCGGCATCATCGTTCGGTGCTACTATCCCGCAAAAGTGTGACGGGACTTGGGGGTCACTCTGCGGCGGTTCTCCTCAGCCGCCTTGTAGAACGCGTCTATCCGTTTTGCCGCTGCATCAAAAAGGGGATTGTTCGCACACTCTGATTCACCGCTCAAGGCGTGAGCAACTTCGTGTTCGATCAGTTCCCATGCTTGCCGGTCAATCTCGCAGTACGTCTCGCTGAGAAAGATCGTATGCATTCGGAAGACAGTCAGCCCTTGAAGCGGATCCCCATTACGCCCGAGTGCAGAGCCGTTCGTCAGAGCCAGTGCGGCGTCAGAGCAGACCACCGCAAGCCAATCGGTCAGCTTGAACGCTTGCAGCAAGTTGCTGCACTCAATTCTGGCTTGCTCTGCGGTCATCGCCATTGCACTCCGCTGTTAGGGTTCCCGTCGTAGCCATATTCGCCGTTGAAGTGGTGGTGCTTTTCTGCTTGCGATTCTGTATCCATCACCAACAGTCCGCCCATTCTGACGACACCTTCATGTGCCGCTCTCAAGTTCCACATGAACACCGGCAGCGACTTGCGCGGCACAGTCAACGTGATCGGCATCTTTGTCATCGGATGCTGAAATGATTTCGGCACCGGCAACGAGTATTCAGCCGCCGAGAAGCTGTAACCAAGCTCTTCACGTCCGCTTGGAAATCTTGCGATGAAAAAGCCTTGCGGCAAGTTGCGGGTGTCCGCAGCGCAAGTGACTGTCTGTGGCACTGCACCGGAGTTTACCGTTGAGAACACGGACGATATTGTCTTTGATACCCTATCTAACACGTTCATGAACTGAACCCTCCCAGGTTCGGCATTTCAAATCGAGTTGCAACATAATGGACCCCCTCTTCCCACAAAGGTGTGCCAGCTTGTCCGCCGTGACACTTGATGCAGAGTGCAACGAGATTTTTTGGATCGTACATCAGCTCTGGCCGATCAAGCGGTGAGATCAAGTGATGTACAAGTCGTGACTGCGACCAGCACTGAATGCTAGCATAGAGTCTCTGGCAACGATAGTTCTGCTCACGCACCATGCGGCTGACGTTACGCCACTTACTGCACGCATAGAGTTTGGCAGTCTCATCAAGCTTCTTGTTCGGCTCTGTCGTCTGATTCTTCAGCTTGTGAGCATCACAAAAGCCATCATCATTTCTCGTTCGGTTCGGGCACGCAGACTGCTTGCAGTAGCGCATTGGCCGCTGTAACGCAAGATTTTCAATCATCACTTGCTCCGAAACCCTCTCCACGCATAACTTTCCCAACCGTAACCCATGCGGACAAACTCAGCACTGCGGCTCTTCAGCAAAGGTAGGGCTTCTGACATCGACATAATATTCGGCAGCACTCTTGGGTTGGGGAGAAGAAGCCGAATAAACACTTGAGCATTCGGCGGAAGATTTTCCCAGTACTCTTCAATCTGGCGGATTTTCTCTTTTGCGACCTGCTCTTCAGTACGCCGCTCACTGATGCATTGCTCTCTAAATCTATCTGATGCTTCTTTCTCTGCTTCGCGCCAAGGTACATCATTGCGGTTAACCATAAGTCCCACCGCGATTGCATTCGTAACGGCGCGCACTATGTCATACCTGCCGCTTGCAACTAAATCACTTGTTGGAAACACGCGTTCCGTTACTTCATACTTAAGGCCGCCGATGTCATTGACGACTTGTTTTGTTGGAAGACTGTTCCACATGTATTCACAGACGGAGTGTTCTGAGAATGGACTACATCCAGCTCCTGTAACTTGTTTGTTGAGAATGTGCAGTGCTTCATGTGCGCAAAGCGAGTCTTTATCAACAGCAACAGCATAACGAGAAAGTATTTTCGTTTGCTCAGGATCGTATCCAATGACTTGAGTGCCCCACTTATCGCACAAATCACCCAGCGCTCTGCCAAACTCTACTCCTTCGAGATTGTTGTCATGCAAAGTTAACTCAGGCTTCCAGCGATTAAAATACGGAACGGACTTGAATGCGCGTCCATCAGCATAAGTGAATAGCCAAAGATTATCTGGTGATGGGCAGCCAGCAGTACTGACCATGCTGATCTCTTCGCCCTCGCTGTAATAGACTGCCTGACCGAACTCATCGAAAGTCATGCTCTTAAGCTGGGAAGGCTCAACTTTCACAGCAGCAATGCACGCCAAATCCTTTGTCACACTGATGCCGACACAAATGTTTTCTCCATAGCGCGTATGTTCATACATAGAAAAGCACTCCTCTGTTGCTCTCTCCATCTTTGTGCTCGTTGCAGAACTGAGCGCCATTTGTAAGCGCGTCACAAGACGGATAGGCACACTTCCATTTTTGGTTTGCATCAAGCACGATCACACCTCGCTTGGCGTACACACTCTCGTTCTCTGCTTCATCAAGCGGGCAAGCTACGATTGATTTCAAAGCCATGATGAGAGCCACGGCACTGTCAATCTTGAGCATCCGATCTTTCGGACGAACCGGCCACACGAAATGAAGTCCGCCATGTTGTGCCCGAAGATTGCCGAGACACCAGAGCATGATCGGGCTGTTTGTGTGCAGACGGCCGTCGGCCACAATCTCGGCCAGCAAGTTCATGCCGTCCGTCATGTTGCGTGCGAACTGAGTCACTTCAATGAAGCTGTCATATGCTTCGGTGCGGTTCCGCAAGTGAGTCATCAGCATCGTGGCTTGAGCAGGATCGTAGTTCATGTCACGGGCTTTACACTTTTTCCACTGCTGGAAAATCTCTTCTTCAACGTCATCTTGTGAAGTCACCGCGCCTTGCGTGACGATAAGCTGTCCAGTCTCTGCCCAGGTTCTCAGTGCCGCAACTGAACTGTTGGCAACTGCTTGCGACGGCAGCCAGCTCGTGTTGAAAACGTAGAAGTGAGTTTTTCCATCAAGCCGCTGCGTGTGAACTTTCACGAGTGAGCACAAGTCAAGCTTGCTGGCAATATCCACGCCGAACACCGCTGGCTGGTTATCGAACTCTTCTGGCTTCAGATTCTTGTCGTAGCAAGCACGCACAGCATTGAAGTCCAAGAACGTGTTGTCGGCACCGTTTGCAATCCAAGAACTAAGGTGAAATATTCTGAAAGCGTTCCGCGCCCCTGGCATCAACTTTGCGGACTTACATTCGGCTTCAAGTGCAATCGGATCCACACTGACGCCATATGATGGATTAGCTTTCTGCCAAGTTATCGGCGAATCCCACTCGTCTTTAACATCTGTGCCATAAGCGAGAGCAAGAAAAGTATCGTCTTCAACTTCACGATTCATCAGTGCAGACACGAACTCCGACATCTCATACCCCAATCCGGAGCCGTCATTGCCAGCGGTCGTAATCATCAAGAGCAGGCCGCTTGACCGCTTGCCGCAAGCCGTGTTCAAAGTGTCGTACAGTTCTCTACCACGGGCTGCGTGAACTTCATCAAGCACAGCCAGTGACGGCTGCTGACCTTCAGCGCTGGTAGCTTTTGCTGGCATGGCTTTCATCCGTGCTTGCTTTGACGGCCGCAGAATCACATGCACTTGAACAACCAGCCCAAGCTTGCGGCACATTTCTGGATCCCGCTGCAACATCTGACGGGCTGAGTCAAGCACGATGTGAGCTTGCTCTTTTTGAGAAGCGCAGCAGAGCGTATCAGCTCCACCTTCGGATGTGCAGAAAGTGTCGTACAACGCGATGCAGCCAGCCATCGTTGACTTACCGTTGCCCTTGCCAAGTTGCACCCATGCTCTTTTCCACCTGCGGTTGCCGGTGTCCTTCCGAACCCAGCCGTACAGCTCTGTAATGAAAAATACTTGCCAGCCGAGAAGGACAATCTTCTCGCCAGCTTTTGTGGAGATGCTGTCCTTGATGTGCCGCAGATTGGAAATAAATCTGCAAGCGCGGCTTGCTTTTGCTTCATCGAACCGATACGGCCACTTCTCATCAGAGCAAGCACGATCACGCTGCGCGCGTTCTATTGCGGCTTTGATTTCAAAGCAAGCAGGGATGACGCCTGAAAGAATATCGTCTTCGTATTTTCGAGCGATAGCGATGAAGTCGGTTGGTGTCATTCGGTGAACTCGTCTAGGGCGGACTTCTCAGCTTGTCCAGAGCCGATCAAAGCATCCATTTCGGCGCGCAATGACGCGAGGTGTCGGTGTGCTGATCGGTGAGTACCTTCCAACTCACGCAAATCTTTGAGTGCTGGATTGCGCTTTTTCTTGCCGTCTTCATCTACGATCCAAAGTGTGAATCTTGACGAGCGGATTGCCGACAAAGATTGTTCAAGCAAAAGACGCAGCTTTATGCACGTAGCTTCTGTAGCGGTCATTTCAGCTAGAATCTGCTCTCGTGTTCTGACTGCAACTTTCGAGTTGGATTTCCGTGCCACTTTTTGCTCCTAATCTGTGCAGTAAGTCTGCTCAAATGCCGCCGTAAGTCCTGTGCAGTTATGAGCTATAAATCGTATTCAGGTCGTAAAAAAGACCAAACTCGGATTTTTGGCGGCCGTGAAAAATCCACGGGCGGCCCCAAAACGCGTGGTCGTTCAGATTCAAAATGACCCCCCATACGGGGTATCTGCAGTCCTTTCAACCACTTACCAGCACTCTTATGATCGTCAATGCTGAGCTGCTCGGTGTGTGATGCTCTCACTGCTTGTTTGCTGTTGTCTGCATAGCAGCTACATTCATTGCTCTTGGAAGTACATTGGAGGTACATTCGGCCAACTCACTTGCTGGCACGGCGCCGTGTCTCTAACTGCTCAGCATGTTGCTCGATGAGCAGGTCACGGGCAGCGAGCAGCAATGCATGTGCGTTCTTAAGTGCTACCTGTTCAGTCTGTCGCTGCTGAGCACCGAGTAAGGTGGCGGCGATGGATGCAATCGCTCGCACATCTTCTGCGAGTGGCTCGAATGCTGTAGTGGTAGTACGGAATAGTCTCATGATCTTGTTACTCCTCTGTGTGTGGGTGTGTGTTCTTGCTTTGCTCAGCATTCTCTACCGCCTTTTAGGGTTCTGCTCTAGGTTCCCAGTTATGAGCCGAGAACCTGAGCAGCTTTTCGCGGACTTGGCAGTGAGCGAGAAGATCGGTAACTAATGTGATGTGTGTGCTTTGCTCGGGACGCCAAGTCCATCTGCATTGGCAGCAAAGTGTGACGGGCGTGTTGTCTGGGTGTTCGTTCACTTTGCGGATGGCGTCGGGTGGTAGAATGCGGATGCGGTCAGACTGCTGCTGAGGATCCACGAGGTGATGCATAAGATCGTCTGAGGCGTGAAGGTGGACTGTAGGCGTGTCTGATTAGCATCTAAGCTGTTTGCTGTGTGTCCGCCCTTAGTCTGCTTCTGTGCTTAGCTTGGTTGGGCTTGTCTGTCTCTGTGCTTTTTTGCTCCACCCTACGACGCCTTTGCTCTACCGACGATCAGCTCCATTCAATGTCGCTGCAGTCGTCAGGCAAAAAGCAGGTGAATCGGATCCTGTTCAGTTTGTGAACTAGGCTTGCGGCACGCGGCTGTTCACCGCCCACATACTGCGGCTGCGTCGGGTCTTGCGCGGCTTTGGCTGGAACTGAGCGTCGAGCTGCTCTTGAGTCGGCGGGATCCACGGCACCGGCGGACCCTCGGCTTCTCGCTGAGCCTTGATGCGCTCTTGCAAGAGGTCGTCTTTGTCGCCGTCGTAGCATGTTCGTTTGGTCAACATATCGGTTCACTATATCCTCCAAGTGTGACTGCAATGCAACGCTGCAACGTGAAAAACGATGGTTGCACTCTTTCGTTGCACTTAGTTGCACTCTTTCGTTGCATGTAACTTCTTGAATCTATAAGTAGTTGCATTACTGCAACGATTTTCAAACCATCATCTTTTAGGTCACTGCAACGGGTATGTACTCTCTAGAGTACCCGTGCAGCGTTGCACTCAGCTCGTTGCACTCAAAGCAGGTCCGGCTCAGTGCATGCCCAGACACTGTCTGTCAGTATCCAGCCCTTCTCTGCCATAACCTGTATGATCCTCGGGAAGCCGAAGCCACAAAGCTTCCGGAGTGCTCTTTGCGATGTCTTCGGATCTTTTTGAACCGCTTCGACCATTGCTCTGACTTTGCTATCATCGGCCGGCAGTTCTTTCGTTGCCGCTGCATCTTCGGTGCCGGTAGACTCTAAGACTACAAAATCGCCCTTCTCGTCGATGTATGGCCGTCCCTGAATGGTGAACGGGTCAGCTGGTTCCATGTCTCTGGGCTTAACACACGTCAGCGTGAGCCGAGTTAAGCTTCTCGATTCATCTTCGTACTCTTCATCAAACTTTGTCCGTCCATCTTTCTTCTTGCGGCTGTGCTCAACACACCACACGACATCAGCATGTGCGCCGAAGTCAGTTGTGCCACGCAGGGCATTCTCAAGGGTCGGCTCTTTGTCCTTTCGGTCTTTACTCCTGTGGTGCATACAGATAATCGCAGGTGCTCCAGCAGCAATAAGCTTGAACATCTTCGCTCCAAGTCCTTGTGACTGTTCCGAAGAAGATTGTTCATCGCCACCTTGAAAGCGGATCGCCGTGTCCAAAATTACGATTGCCTGTGTATCTTTGATGGCTTGCAGCAACAGCGGATCCTCAAGGTCACAAGCACCATCTTTGATTGTCTGACAGAAGAAACCGCCGTCCATTGAAATGCGCATTTTTAGCATGCGTTGCCGGAACTTTCTGCCGCCCATCTCAGGGACTAAGTACAGAACAGTCGCCGTGTTGATGACGGGAAACACACCGAAGAGCGGTTTTTTGCTCAGAAGCGCGTGGGCTATGCTCAGTCCTATCCACGTCTTGCCGACACCGGACAAAGCGCCGAAGTACGTAATGCCCTCTTCAAGAATGCCTTTGATGAATACTTTTCCCGGCGCGCTATCGAGTTCACTTCCCGTATGGAACACATCACGCCATGTCTTAGGCACTACGACGGCACCGAGTTCTTTCAAAGCTTGTGCAGTTGCTGCGATCTGCTTGCTTAGCTCTTCTGTCGGCCTTCCGGCGCCTGTTGCTTCAATGAGCTGTTGTGAGAGGGCATCGAGTTCACTTTCTAACTGCTTGCGCTTCTCAAGTGCGACTGCAACAGGTAGAGCTTCCTGCGGAGCGCTCTTGCTCTTGACGCTCTTGAAAAGCTGCTCCAGTTGCTCTTGTCTGCTCTCGACAGTGCGGTAGAGAATATCGTCGTAGAGATTGCCAGTCAGAGAAATGGTCTTGTTTTCTTTGTGTCCTGACCAGAACTCTGGAAGTGTGCCTTTGCCAGCATTGAAGTCTTCCGGCAACTTGCCGCGCACTACAATGTGCAGTCCACGGCCGCTGCTGCTGACCTCTGTATAGCTGTTGAGCTGTTCAACTATTGCTAACGCTTCAGGCTTCCACGTTTCAGACTTTTCATCCCAGGCGAATGGCGGATCAAGGTCTACGAACGCAAATGGAGCAGCAGGATCAATCCAGAGAGAATAACCCTTGTGCTGTTGCGATCTGGAGAGCCATGCATCTAGTGTGCGGCAGTTCCGCTGACGGTCTTCCGGAGTACCGTACTTGTCAATGGGCTTTTTGTCTGCATAATATGGGATCCAGAGCGGCTGCTCTCGCAGCTCGGGCGGAATGTTGGTTAGAAGTTCAGCGGTAGGTCTGTCGTTGTTCACGGGTGTTCTCCTGTGTGATTAGTTTTTCGTTTATACTCCGGCGCATCATGTTGGGCTGTCCATCGCGCACTTCAACCTCAATCGTGCCCCATGCTTTAGTGCGCTCTAGCTCATCCAACAAGATGCCGATTTTATTCATCACTTGTTCTTTGGTCATGCTGCTCCTTTGGCTAGTTACTTAGGAATGTCTTTCAAGAGTTCGTCAATCTCTTCCTTTGTTCCGAGAGCCTCATCCAGACTCTTCTGCTGTTCGCAAAGGCGTAAATCTCCCTCATCAATCCCCATCCGCGGTGGCCCATCATCGCCATCTATTTGCACTGAATATCCGCTCCGTAAAATCTTTGGAACACCGACGACAGTCCCTATGTGTTGCTTCATCATTCCACGGTACACAACACGGTCTCCGACTTTGAACCGCAGTTTTTGTTGCTTCATCTGTTTTTCTCCTCTGCCGTCTCAGTTGCCCCGGCGCGTTTTGATTTTCTTTGCTGAAGCTCCACAACTTCTGGCCCACGCGACCACAGCATCTCGCTCGAAGCGCAGATAGCGCCCGATTCGCAGAGCTGGAAGAGGATTGCGCTGGCGACTTCGGGATTTTGAATAGACCCAGCCAAGAGAGACGCCAAGAAGTTGCGCAACATCCTCAGGCGTAATGAAGACAGCAGCAGTGTTTTGTGCGGTGGACATGAGACAAACGCTCCAAACGTGGATGTCGTCTCATAGCGTCTTGCGTGCTCTCTGACGCTATCGCAGTTGAGTATCTGCGACCGAGAGCACTTGCTAAAGGTTGGAATTGCAAAATCAGTATAACACAGGCTGGATGCGACTTTCAACACTTTCTTTTGGGGCCTTGCTATACTGGCAATGCGATGCAGCGCGGCTCAATTCAAAAGCGGCATGGGGCTTGGCATCTTGTCTATCGGGTCGATGAGATCATCGACGGCCAGCCTGTACGGAAGCAAGTGATGCGGCGGCTGTGCAGCATCAGTGACGAGTATCGCTCTGCGAAGGATGTGCGGCCGCTAGCGGATGAGCATTTACGGCCGATGAATCTCGGTGCTCTTCAGCCGGAAGGATCAATGTCAGTTTCTGACTTCGCTCAGAAGCACTTTCTGCCCATCGTCACTGCTAAAAAGAAGCCCAGCACTGTGAAGTTCTATCGCGACATTGTTGACAATCATCTCGTGCCGCTGCTTGGAAACCTGCGGCTCCGCGAAGTGACAACGCGAGATGTTCAGCGAGTGCTCGATGCTCGCGCATCATTGTCACAGTCAAGTGTTCTGAGAATTAAGACTGGCGCTAGCGCACTTCTTTCACATGCCATCCGAATCGGCTTTCTGAACGGTCCTAATGCAGCGCGTGAGGCCCGAGCTGAAGGCCAGCGTACTGATCCGGAGAATTACGCTTACAATCTCGACGAAGTTTTGTGGATGCTGGAGCGGCTGCCTGAGCCTGCGCGTGCTGTAGTCGCCGTCGCAGCTTTCAGCGGCTTGAGAGAGTCTGAGATCCGCGGCATTCGCTGGGAAGATTACGACGGACAATTCCTTCATGTGCGGCGATCAGTCTGGCGCACGTACGTTGGTGACACGAAAACGCCAGAGTCAAAGAACTCCGTTCCTGTCATCAGTCCGCTGCGAGCGATTCTTGAAGCACATCGCCGAAGCAACGGAAGCAGTGAATGGATTTTCGCTGGAGAGAAGATGGGGCGACCGCTGCATCTTGATAATCTATGCCGCCGTACAATCAAGCCCATCGTCGGTGACCGCTGGCACGGCTGGCACGGTTTCAGACGCGGCATTGCAACTGTCCTCTACGGTCTGGGTGTTCCTGCTGAAGTCGCGCAGATCATTCTTCGACATGCGAACGTTGCTACGACCCAGCAGCACTACTTGATGCTAAAATCCAAAGCAGAAGGCAGCGCTGCAATGAAAAGGCTAGAACGAATTGTTAGACAAAAGCTAGACAGGCAATCCCGTCGTAAGCGATCGCAACCGCATAAACATTGATTAGGCCGACGTAGCTCAGTTGGTAGAGCAGCCGATTCGTAATCGGCAGGTCATCAGTTCAAGTCTGATCGTCGGCTCCATCTTTTCACTTCGGTACCGTCTTGATGTAGCTTCTCTGCGTCGTGCTGACGTCCTTTCTTCCTGTTTGCTCTACCCTGACATACCAACGGAATAGTGGCGAGCGAAGGATGCCGGGCGTGTTGTCGGCAACACGGAAGCTGCGGTCATTGCGTTATGCTGAACGTTCCTGACGCCGGGACGTCCTTTTTCGCATGGCCAGCCCTCAAGCCGAGCTCTCCCAGTCATCATCGAACCGGAAACTGGTTCTGGCCGCCCAGATTGCCTTTTTGCCCACCGGCATTCTCACCACGCTGCTCGGCCCCATGCTGCCGATCCTGATTGCGCGTTGGGCGATGAATGACACTCAGGCCGGCAATCTCTTCCTGGTGCAATTCCTGGCGTCGCTGGTGGGCGTTCAACTCTCGGGAGTTCTGCTGGCGCGGTGGGGATTCCGTCCGGCGTTTCTCTTGGGGCTGTTGTTGATGGCTTGCGGAGTGGCCACGCTCTATGTGGGATCGCTTTGGCTGGGGCTGGTCTCCGTGGCCGCGTACGGTCTGGGACTGGGGCTGATTATCCCGACTAACAATTTGCTGATTGCAGAGATAGGTTCCAGTTCGGGTTCGGGCCCGAGTTCGAACGATAGTTCGCGTGATAGTTCAAGAGAACGTTCGAGAGAACGATCGAGAGAACGTTCGAGAGCAAGCGCGGTCAGCCTGCTGAATTTTTTCTGGGGCGTCGGCGCGGTGTTGTGCTCGCTGATGGTGGCGTGGACGGCGGCACACCGGTTACTGCCATTTTTTCTCGGCTCGGTTGCGCTGTTCCTTGTATTGCTGGCGTTGGCCATGCGCAATCTGCCGTTTCCGGCGGCGGCGAAATCGTCGGAGGTGAAATCCACGGGATGCTCGGCTACCTCTTCCTGGCGAGAGCTGGCGAAGAGTCCGGCGATTTGGCTTTTCGCCGCCGTCTTCTTTCTCTATCCGGGAGCGGAAACGGCGGTGGGAGGATGGATCGGCTCCTTTGTTTCGCGGCTGGGATCGCACGGGGCTTCGATGGCGTCCCTGATGCCGGCGTTTTTCTGGTCGGCGCTGACGGTGGGCCGGGCGTTGGGAACGGCGTTTCTAGGCCACTTTTCGGAACGCCGCGTTTTGCGGGCAGGCTGTGCCGCGGGAGCGGCCGGCATCGGGCTGATGCTCTGGGCTCCGGCACTCGCGGGAGTGATTGCCGGGGCGCTGATTACGGGACTGAGTTTCTCGACGTTGTATCCGATCACGGTGGCCCGGCTTTCCGAGCGCTTCGGAGTGGCCGCTCGCAGCATTGGCTCGGTCATGTTTTCGCTGGCGGCGGTGGGGCCGGCGGTGATTCCCTGGATGGTGGGCGTGATTTCTCATGCTACGGGGAGTCTGCGCGCCGGGCTGCTGCTCCCGCTAGGCGCTACGGTGATCCTGTTTCTCATCCATCTTTTTGAGTGGTGAGAGATCGTGGATCGCTGGTTTTCCGGAGTCGCTTCTCGCGTAATTTTTGCCTATTTACTCCCAAGGTATTATCCCGTGGAATACCC